>Ga0136620_10001025_pt1 | contig 13109 bp, 10 predicted proteins | sample AntDrymUQ4162106_2_FD_104806 | JGI IMG/M metagenome (GOLD analysis project Ga0136620, IMG submission 104806) | Polar desert sand microbial communities from Dry Valleys, Antarctica - metaG UQ416 (21.06) | ecosystem: Environmental > Terrestrial > Soil > Desert | place: Antarctica: Dry Valley... | reverse complement strand
CAGAAGCACATCACGCCGAGTCGGAAGCCGCTCAGCTTGATCGCCTCGGGCAGCGCCTTGCGGTTGAGCTGGATCAGCAGGATCGAGTAGACGAACATCACCATGCCGCTGAGCGACGCGGAGATGACCAGCAGCACCACCGGCTGGTCGGAGACCGTGAACATGATGATCACACCCACCGTCAGCAGGGACCAGACGACGATCGCGTAGATCTTGCTCTCGGACAGCCCCCTGTCAGGCAGGTAGAGCGTCTTGACGACGTCCGCGCACACGCGCGAGACGTAGTCGGCCACCCCGAGCGCCACCAGCAGCAGCGAGATCGTGCCGATCGCCCAGAAGACCGACTGGAACCAGGGGCCGATCGCCTGCGCCAGCTCCTCGCCCTCGGCCTTGACGAAGTCGAGGTTGGGGTCCTCGGCGATCGGGTTGACGCCGACCGTGGAGAACGCAAGCAGCGAGAACAGGAAGATCGACGAGACGCAGATCGCCCAGAACGAGACCAGCTGCTCGGTGTTTGCGACCTTCCACCAGCCGCGCCAGCGCTCCATGTTCGCCGGGTCGTCGGTCCGGATCATGTTCCCGACCGAGGGCTTGGCCTCCTCCTGGCCGGTGATCGGCGAGACGATCCGCGGGATGTACTGGCCCATGCCGAAGCCCTTGTCGCGGATCCAGTTGCTCTGCACGAGGTTGTTGACGCCGCCGGCGCCGGCAAAAGCGAGCGCGCCGAGCACGAGCGCGGGAGAGAGCGCGCCCGGCCCGACCGGCTCGGTGATGATCTTGGGCACCTCGGCCCACGCAGCGGGGCTGATCGCCGCCGCGACGGCCACGACCAGGAAGACGATCACGAGGCCGACCTTGGCGAACTCGGCCTTCTCCATCGCGTTGTACACGACCGGCGACAGTGTCAGCGTGATCCCGATCGCGATGATCGCGATCAACGCGATGTAGTTCGCGCTGTCCTCGCTGAAGCCGAACAGGAAGGTCATCGTGGTGGCCCCGCTCGTGACCCAGCCGGGCCACATGTTGGGGGCGAGCGCGCAGACCACCATGATCGCCCCCCACGGCTTCCAGAAGCGCGCGAAGCCGGTGATCGCGGTCTCTCCGGTGGCGAGCGTGTAGCGCTCGATCTCCATGTTGAGGAAGTACTGCATCGTGACGCCGATCAGCGCCGCCCACAGGAAGCCGACCCCGACCTGCGTCGTGATGTAGGGCCACAGGATGTACTCGCCCGAGCCGACCCCGAGCCCGGCCAGGATGACGCTCGGACCGAGCACCTTGAGCAGCGGCAGGGGCTCCGGCATGTCCTGATAGGGCATCGGCGGAAGGTTCTTGGTGGGCGGCTCGGGCGCGAAGTCGCCCTCGCCGCGGCTCGGCTGCGCTACTGCTCTGGCCATGTGGTCTTCTCTCCCCTGTCTTCAGTCACGATTTGTCCCCCGGTTGCTGCACCCGAGGCGGCGGAGCCTAGGCAGGGCCCCAGTGGGTGTCAAGCGACAAGTGCAAGCGAGCGTGCAAGGGCGGGGGCTCGCTATCTGAGAGGATCGCCGCGTGGCGGGCAGGCTCGAGGGACGGCGGGCGATCGTGACCGGCGGCGCTGCCGGCATCGGCCGCGCGATCGCCGAGCGCTACGCGAACGAGGGCGCGCGCGTGCTGGTGGCAGACATCGACGGCGAGGCCGCCAGGCGCGTGGCGGCCTCGATCGACGCCGAGGCGGAGCGCGTCGACGTGACCGCCGCAGCCGAGATCGAGGCGCTGGTGGAGCATGCGGTGGATGCCTTCGGCGGCCTCGACGTGATGGTCAACAACGCGGGCATCGGCGTCGCGGCGACCGCCCCCGAGACGAGCGAGGACGACTGGCAGCGGGTGCTCGACGTCTGCCTCAAGGGGACCTTCCTCGGCATGAAGTACGCGATCCCGGCGATCCGGGAGGCGGGCGGCGGCTCGGTGATCAACATGTCCTCGGTCGCGGCGCTCGTGGGCGTGAAGGACCGCGCCGCCTACTGCGCGGCGAAGGGCGGTGTGCTGGCGCTCACGCGCGCGGCCGCGATCGACCACGTCGGCGAGGGCGTGCGGATCAACTGCATCGCGCCCGGCACGGTCGACACGCCGTGGATCGAGCGGATCACAGGCGGCTACGACGATCCCGCGCAGGCGCGCCGCGACATGGAGTCGCGCCAGCCGCACGGGCGCTTCGTGACCCCGGAGGAGATAGCGGCGATGGCGGTGTACCTGGCCTCGGACGAGGCCGGCTCGGTGATCGGCGGGGTGATGGTCGTCGACGGCGGGATGACCGCCCGATGAAGGTCACCGCGGTCGAGGCGCGCGACGTGCGCTTCCCGACGTCGCGCACGCTCGCGGGCTCGGACGCGATGAACCCCGACCCCGACTACTCGCTCGCCTACGTCGTGCTGCGCACCGACGGCGACGCCGAGGGCCACGGCTTCACCTTCACGATCGGGCGCGGCACCGAGATCTGCGTCGCGGCGGTCGAGGCGCTCGCGCCGCTCGTGGTCGGACAGACGCTCGAGGGCTTCGCCGCGGACCCGGGCGGCTTCTGGCGCCACGTGACCGGCGACTCGCAGCTGCGCTGGCTCGGGCCGGAGAAAGGCGTGATCCACCTGGCGACGGCGGCGGTCGTCAACGCGTTCTGGGACCTGCATGCTAAGAGCGAGCGCAAGCCGCTCTGGAAGCTGCTCGCCGACATGAGCCCCGAGCAACTGGTGGGCTGCGTCGACTTCCGCCACATCTCGGACGCGCTGACGCCTGAGCAGGCGCTCGAGATCCTGTGCGCCACCGAGCCGACGCGCGCCGAGCGGGAGGCCGAGATGCGTCGCGACGGCTTCCCCGCCTACACCACCTCGACCGCCTGGCTCGGCTACAGCGAGGACGAGATGCGCGGGCTCGCGCGCGAGGCGATCGCAGCCGGCTGGACCAACTTCAAGATGAAGGTCGGGCGCGACCTCGAGGACGACCTCCGCCGCGCCGCTCTGCTGCGCGAGGAGATCGGCCCCGACCGGCGGCTGATGATGGACGCCAACCAGGTCTGGGAGGTGGAGCAGACGATCGAGTGGATGGCGCGCCTGGCCGAGTACGACCCGTGGTGGATCGAGGAGCCGACGAGCCCAGACGACATCCTCGGCCACGCCCGCATCGCGCAGGCGGTGGCGCCGATCGGCGTCGCGACCGGCGAGCACTGCCACAACCGCGTGATGTTCAAGCAGCTGCTGCAGGCGAACGCGATCTCCTTCTGCCAGATCGACTCGTGCCGCCTCGGCGGGGTCAACGAGGTGATCGCCGTGCTGCTGCTCGCCGCGCGCTTCGGCGTGCCGGTGTGCCCGCACTCCGGCGGGGTCGGCCTGTGCGAGTACACCCAGCACCTGTCGATCTTCAACTACGTGGCGGTGAGCCCGTCGCTCGAGAACACCGTGCTCGAGTACGCGGACCACCTGCACGAGCACTTCCTGGACCCGGTGCTCATGCGCGCGGGCCGCTACCTGGCACCAGAGGCGCCGGGCTACTCGGCCGAGATCCACGCCGCGTCGCTCGACGAGTTCGAGTTCCCCGGCGGCGCGGCCTGGCGCGGCTGAGCGGCTAGGACCGGACGGCGTCGCGCAGCACCTCGGCGAGGTGCACGGCGTGGCGCCCCGTCTCCTGGCGCACCTGCTCGCGGCACGAGAAGCCGTCGGCCACGATCAGCGCGTCGGGCGGCGCTTCACGCACCGCGGGCAGCAGCACGCGCTCCCCGCACGCCCGCGACACCTCGTAGTGATCGCGCTCGAACCCAAAGGCGCCGGCCATGCCGCAGCAGCCCGAGTCGAGCAGCTCGACGTCGAGCCCGAGCGCCAAGAGCAGCCGCTCGTCCGGCTCCATCCCGAAGAGCGCCTTCTGGTGGCAGTGGCCGTGCACCACGGCCTTGCGGCCGGGCAACGGCTGCGGCTCGTAGCCCTCGCGCTCGAGAAACTCGGCCAGGCCGAAGGACTGGGCGGCGAGACGCTCGGCGTCGGGGTCGACGGGGAAGAGATTGCACAGCTCGTCGCGGAAGACGGCCAGGCAGCTCGGCTCGATCGCGACCAGCGGCACCCCCGCCCGAATCGCCGGGCGCAGCGCCTGCAGGAGCCGGCCGAGCAGGCGCTTGGCGAGGTCGAGCATCCCGAAGTCGTAAAGGGGGCGCCCGCAGCAGAGGCTCTGGCGCGGCACGAGCACGCGCCGCCCGGCGGCCTCGAGCACCTCGACCGCCGCCTCCGCGACCTCGGGGCAGAAGTTGTCGTTGAACGTGTCGGCCCACAGGATCACCGGCGCGCCGCCGGAAGGTCGCCGGTCGGCGGCGTGGAAGCGGTGCCTGAAGGTCTCTCGGGCGAGCTGCGGCAGCGAGCGCTCCGGCGCGACGCCGGCGGCGCGCTTCAGCAGGCGCGCGGCGCGCTGATTTCGCAGCGCGGCGTTGGCGGCCCCGGGCACGACGCTTCCGAGCCGCGCCCACCAGTGCACGAGACCCATCGCGTAGGCGCTTCGCGGGCGCAGGCGCCCGGCATAGTGATGCGAGAGGAACTCGGCCTTGTAGGTCGCCATGTCGGTCGAGACGGGGCACTCGCCCTTGCACCCCTTGCAGGCCAGGCAGAGGTCGAGCGCGCCGTGCACCGCCTCCGCGGCGAAGCCACCCTCGAGCGGATCGCCGCGCAGCATCTCGAACAGCAGCCGGCCGCGCCCGCGCGTCGAGTGCTGCTCGTCGCGCGTGACCATGTAGCTCGGGCACATCGTGCCGGTGTGGGTCTTGCGGCACGCCCCGAGGCCGACGCAGCGCAGCCCTGCGCGCGCGAAGCCCCCTTCCTCGCGAAAGGAGAAGTGGGTCGCGGGCTCGGGTGGGTCGTAGGCGGCGCCGAGGCGCAGGTGCTCGTCGACGCGGAAGGGGTCGACGACCTTGCCGGGGTTCATCTTGCCGCCCGGATCCCAGATCGCCTTGAACTCGCGGAACGCCGCGACGAGCTCCGGACCGAACATCTTCGGCAGCAGCTCCGCCCGCCCCTGGCCGTCGCCGTGCTCGCCCGACAGCGAGCCGCCGTGGCGCACGACCAGGTCGGCGGCGTCCTCGACGAACGAGCGGAAGCTCGCGATCCCCTCAGGCGAAGTGAGCCCGAAAGAGATCAGCGTGTGCACGCAACCGTGGCCGAAGTGGCCGTAGAGGGAGGAGCGGTAGCCGTAGAGGTCGGTCAGCGCCCGGAACTCGCGCAGGTAGTCGCCGAGCCGCTCGGGCGCGACCGCGGCGTCGTCCCAGCCCTCCCAGGCGTCGTCCTTGCCCGGGATGAAGATCGTCGCCCCGAAGCCCGACTCGCGCACGTGCCAGATCCGGCGCTGCTGGGCGATGTCCTCGAACACCGCGACCTGAGGCGCCGCCGCGCCGCGCCCAAGCGCCTCGGCGGCGCTGCGGGCGCGCTCGACCGACTCGGCCTGGGTGTCGGCGCCGAACTCGGCCATCAGCCAGCCGCGGCCGTCAGGCAAGAGGCGCACGTCGGCCTCGTGGAGGCCGGTGCGAAGGACGTTGTCGACGAGCTGGTCGTCGAGCCCCTCCAGCCCGATCGGTCCCTGCGCCATCACCTCCGGGACGTGGTCGGCGGCGGCGAACACGTCCGGGTAGCCGAGCACGAGCAGGGTCCGCCACGGCGGGCTGTGCACGAGCCTGAGCGTCGCCTCGAGCACGGTCACGCACGTGCCCTCGCTGCCCACGAGCGCGCGCGCGACGTTGAAGCCGCGCTCGGGCAGCAGCTCGTCGAGGTTGTAGCCCGACACCCGGCGCGGGATGTCTGGGAAGCGCTCGCGCACGAGCGGCGCATAGCGGTCGCGCAGCGCGCGCAGGCGCCCGTAGATCTCCCCCCGGCGCCCGCCTGCGGCGACGATCGCCGCGAGCTCCTCCTCCGAGGTCGCGCCCACCCGCAGGCGCAGCCCGTCGTAGGTGAGCACGTCGAGCTCCTCGACGTTGTCGGAGGTGCGCCCCGAGATGATCGAGTGCACGCCACAGGAATTGTTGCCGATCATGCCGCCGAGCGTGCACCACTGGTGGGTCGCCGGGTCCGGGGCGAAGGTCAGCCCGTGCTCCTCGGCCGCCGAGCGCAGGTCGTCGAGCACGATCCCCGGTTGCACGCGCGCGTGACGGCGCGCCGGGTCGAGCTCGAGGAGCCCGCGCACATGCTTCGAGAGGTCGATCACGACCGCCTCGTTGCAGCACTGCCCCGACAGGCTCGTGCCGCCGCCGCGCGCCAGCATGGGCACACCGTGGCGAGCGCAGGCGGCGACCGTGGCGACGACGTCGTCCTCGTCGAGCGGCACCACGACGCCGATCGGAGTCTGGCGATAGTTCGACGCGTCGGTCGCGTAGAGGGCGCGGCTGCCCGCGTCGAAGCGCACCTCGCCGGCGAGCGCCCGCCTCAGGTCGGCCTCGAGCGCCGAGGGCACTCTGAGCTCAGGCCGTCGGCGGCGGGCTTGCGATGTTGGTCTTCCCGAGCGCCTGGATCGCGCTCGGGACCATCGTCAGCTCGGAGACCGTGGCGCGCACCGGAAGCGTGGCCGCGAACAGGCATGCAGCGGCGAGGTCCTCCGGCTTGAGCGAGGCCTCGCGCACCTCCGGCGGCGGCGGAGAGGGGCGGTTGTCGAGAATCGGCGTGTCGACGATGCCCGGGTTGACGACGCAGCAGCGCACGCCGTTCTGGTGCTCCTCGAAGCCGACGGCACGCGTGAAGGCGATCATCCCCGCCTTCGAGGCCTGGTAGGCAGGCCCGCTGACGTCAGGCCAGGAGCCCGACACGCTCGCGATCGTGATCACGTCGCCGCGCGAGGCGCGCAACGCAGGCAGCGCAGCCCGCACGATGTAGAAGGCACCGCTGAGATTGATCGCGATCAGCTGATCCCAGGCGTCCGGCGTGAGCTGCTCGAAGCTCCGCTGCGGGAGGTTGACCCCCGCGGCGCAGACGATCACGTCGATCGATCCCTGACCGGCTACCTCGGCCACGAGCGCGTCGACCGCCTCGCGGTCGGAGACGTCGACAGCGTGGGGCGCGAACGCGCCCGAGGACAGCAGCTCCTCGCCGATGCCCTCCTCCATCACCTCCCGGCGGCGTGCGAGGCCGTGCACGCGCGCGCCCGACCGCGCGAACAGGCGCGAGGTCGCCAGTCCGATGCCGCTGCTCGCACCGGTGACTATGGCTGTGCGGCCGGAGAGCGGCATCGGCGCGAGACCCTAACCGGAGCGGACGCCTACCGCACGGGAGCGCGCTTGCCGAGTGCGGCGACCAACGCCTCGGTGACCTCGGCCGTGCCGGCGGTGCCGCCGAGGTCGGGCGTGCGCACGCCGCCGGCGATCACGTCCTCGATCGCTCCCAAGATCCCGGCGGCGGCCTCGGGGTGGCCGAGGTGATCGAGCATCATCGAGCCCGACCACACCTGGCCGATCGGGTTGGCGATGCCCTGCCCGGCGATGTCAGGCGCCGATCCGTGGACCGGCTCGAACATCGACGGGTGCTCGCGCTCGGGGTTGAGGTTCGCCGACGGCGCGATCCCGATCGAGCCCGTGATCGCGGCGCCGAGGTCTGAGAGGATGTCGCCGAACAGGTTCGAGCCGACGACCACGTCGAGGCGCTCCGGGTGCAGCACGAACAGGGCGGCGAGCGCGTCGATGTGGAACTGGCTCGTCTCGACGTGCCGGTAGCCGGCGCGCAGCTCGTCGAGCATCTGGTCCCAGAACGGCATCGTGTGGATGATCCCGTTCGACTTGGTCGCCGAGGCGAGGCCGCCGCGCCGGGTGCCGGCGAGCTCGAATGCGTAGCGCATCACCCGCTCGACGCCGCGGCGGGTGAAGACCGACTCCTGCACGGCGAGCTCGTCGGGCGTGTCGCGGTAGAGCCGCCCGCCGACCTCCGAGTACTCGCCCTCGTTGTTCTCGCGCACGACCACGAGGTCGATCTGGCCAGGCGGGAAGCCTCGTAGCGGTCCCTCGAGGCCCTCGAGCAGGCGGATCGGTCGCAGGTTCACATACTGGCGAAACCGGCGCCGGATCGGGATCAGCAGCCCCCACAGAGTCACGTGGTCGGGCACGCCGGGCCAGCCGACGGCGCCGAGGAAGATCGCGTCGTGTGAGGCGAGCAGGTCGAGGCCGTCTGGGGGCATCATCGCGCCGTTGCGCTGGTAGTGCTCCGATCCCCAGTCGAGCTCGGTCCACTCGAGCTCGACCGCCCACAGCTCACCGGCGCGGTCGAGCACGCGCCGAGCGGCCTCGACGACCTCGACGCCGATCCCGTCGGCGGGGATCGAGGCGATGCGGTGCCTCACGTGCCCCGCTCGCCGTCGAAGAGCCTGATCACGCCCGAGTCGTCCTCGCCGCCGAGGCCGGCTTGGGCGCCCTCCTCGTAGAGCCTCCGCGCGGTCTCGGCGAGCGGCGTGCGCGCGCCGGCGAGGCCGCCGGCGTCGACGACCAGACCCATGTCCTTGACGAAGATGTCGAGCGCGCTGCGCGGCGGCAGCCACTCCTCGTCGAGCATTCGCTGTCCGCGATCCTCGAGCATGAAAGAGCCGGCGGCGCCGTGGCGTACGGCCTCCCAGGCCGCGCGCGGGTCGATCCCGAGCCTGTCCGCGTAGGCGAGCGCCTCCGCGGCGGCGGCGATGTGGACGCCGCAGAGCAGCTGGTTCACGAGCTTCACGGCCTGCCCGTCGCCTGCCGACTCGCCGCAGTGCACGACCGTCTGGCCCATCGCGCCGAGCGCCGGGGCGCAGCGGTCGAACAGCGCCCGCGGCCCGCCCGCGAGGATCAGCAGCTCACCGGCCTCGGCGCGGCGCACGCCGCCGCTGACGGGGGCGTCGAGCAGCTCGAGCCCGCGCTCGCGCAGGAGGTCGTCGAGCTCCGAGACCGCCGCCGAGCCGACCGTGCTCATCAGCACCACGGCCGAGCCGTCGGCCAGGGTCTCAGCGGCGCCATCGGTTCCGAACAGCGCCTCCTTGGCCTGATCGCCGTTGACGACCATCAGCACCAGCGCCTCGGCGCCCTCGGCCACCTCGCGCGGGCTGCCTGCGCCGCGCCCGCCGGTGACCTCGGCGATCTCCGCCACGCGCTCGCTCGCGATGTCGTAAACGGCCAGCTCGAGGCCGGCCGTCGCAAGCGCGGCCGCCATCGGCGCGCCCATCGCGCCGAGCCCGATGAACGCTACGCGCTGCGTCGCAGCTCCTCGGGCGCCCAGCCGAAGGCGGCGAGCTTCGAGTCGACGACGCGCGCGACGGCGGCGACGGTCGCCTCGCCGAGCGCCTTGAGGTCGAGGCCCTCCTCGGTGGCATCGACGTTCGCGCGCAGCGCGCCGAAATACGCCGCGCGCAGCTCGGTGTTGACGTTGACCTTGGCGACGCCGAGTGCGACCGCGCGCCGCAGCGCCGGCTCTGGCAGGCCTGAGGCGCCGTGCAGCGAGAGCGGCGGCGTGCCGGTGATCGCCTCGAGGCGATCGAAGTCGAGCCGTGGCGTGCCGGAATAGTGGCCGTGCACGTTGCCGATCGCGACGGCCAGGCAGTCGACGCCGGTGCGCTCGGCGAACTCGCGCGCCTGCGCGGGGTCTGTCATCTCGCCGCTCGCCACCGGCCCGGCACGGTCCTCGTGGCCCTCGACCCGCCCGAGCTCCGCCTCGACGGCGACGCCCCGCGGCCGCAGCGATCCGGCGACCGTGCGCGTGAACTCGACGTTCTGCTCGTAGTCAAGCTTCGAGCCGTCAGCCATCACGGCGTCGAGGCCGGCATCGGCGGCGCGCTCGATCTGGTCGCGGTCGGAGACGTGGTCGAGCTGCACGAGCAGGTCGACCGAGGCCTCTGTGGCCATCGCGACGAACGCCCGCGCGAGGCGCCGGCCCCCGGGCGCGGCAAAGGAGGACGGGCTGATCAGGACGATTGCAGGCGCCCCCTGCGCCTCGGCCGATCCCGCCACCGCCTCGAAGCCCTCGAGGTCATAGCACGTGAACGCGCCGACGGCGCGACCGAGGCCACGAGCCCGCTCGAGCACGGCGGCGAACCGGGTCGCCGCCATCAACCGTCCCCGCGCAGGATCTCGATCACCTGCGCGAGCGTGCCCTCGTCGCCGACGTTTCCCGGGAACACCACGTAAGGCATGCCCGCGTGGTCTGAGCCCTCGGGCAGCCGCCAGACGGGGATGATCCCCGGCAGCATCTGGCCCGCGATCTCCGCGCGGCGGACGCCGAGCCCGCGCGTGCCGACGTCGCTCGAGGTGATCCCGCCCTTGGCGACCACGAAGCCGAGCGGGTGCTCGGCGGCCACGCGGCGCACGACCTCGACGAGCGCGGCGGAGACCGAGCGCCCGACGTCGAGGGCGCTGCGCCCGGCGTCCGCCGGGGCGAGCTCGCGACTCGTGTAGACAAGCACCTCCTCGCCGCCGAGCGCTCGACCGGCCTCCTCGACGACGGAATCGAGCTCGCCGGCGCGCCCGTCGTCGTCGAGCAGCCGGGGGACCGACAGCTCGATCGCGTGCACCCGCTCAAGCGCGCGCGCGGCCTCGAGCTGCCTCGTCGTCATGTCGACGTGCGAGCCGACCACGACGAGCCCGTGGCCCTGTCGCGGCCGCGTCGCGTAGAGCACCTCAGGCGTCAGCGGCGGCGACTCGGAGATGCCGCCGCGAACGCGCACGAAGGAGGGGCCCGTGCGGTAGATGAACCGCTTGCCGGCGGCCTCGGCTGCCAGCAGCCCGAGCACGAAGCACTCGAGGTCCGAGTACTCGGTGGCGTTGACCACCAGCGGGCGAGCGCCGCTCATCTCCGAGAGCAGCGCAGCGACGCGGTCGGGGCCGCCCTCGCGCAGGTCCGCGAGCGTTATCGAGGCCACCTCGGAGGCCGGCACGGCGCCCTTGGTCTTCTCCTCGACCCACAACGCCAGGTTCGAGTGTGCGTAGCCGAACGAGCGGTCGCGCGCGAACTCGGTCTGGGCGCTGGGCACTAGCTGCTCGCCCTGGCGCACCCACTGCACGTCGCCCGCGGTCAGCCGTCCCGGCTCGATGAAGCACGGGCACAGCACGACGCCGTCGACCTCGACGCCGAGGCCGGCGCGCAGGACGTCCGTCTCGAGCGGGAAGTAGCCGCGCATCGTCGAGTCGCTGCGGCTCGTGACCGCGACGGGCTTGCCGATGTCCGCGAGGCGCTCGGCGATGTCGCGGTTGAGCTGCGCTGCCTCGTCGGGACCGAGGCTGCGCGAGTTGGTGAGCACGAAGAACGTGCCGGACGGCTGGTCGAGCGCCCACTCGAGGTCCTCACGCCCCCAGGTCGTGAGCAACGGCACGCCGTGCACCGTCTGCGAGCCGGTCGGGTCGTCGTCGACCACCGCGACGTGGCGCCCGCTCTCGGCGACGAGCGCCTGGATGCGCTCGAGCGCCCCGTCGATCCGGTGTGGCGGCGGCTGCGCGGCCAGGTACTCGCGGGCGTCCACAGGCTCACTCGGATCCACCCTCTCTTTCACCGGCATCGTCCACTTGTACCCGAGCGGGGCGGGCAAGGGCAAGTCAGGGGCTCAGCGATCCGGGCGGTCGGGGTAGACATCGTCGATCGTGGTGAGCGGCCGGTAGGGAGCACCGGCTGCTGTCTCGATCGCCTGGGCGCCGCCGGCCAGGCGATCGAGCACGCTGACGACGCCGACCACCTCGAGTCCCTCAGCACGCACCCGCTCGATCGCCGCCACCGTCGAGCCGCCGGTGGTGACGACGTCCTCGACTATCAGGCAGCGCTCTCCCGGCCCGAGCGGCGGCCCCTCGACCCACCGCTCGAGCCCGTGTGCCTTGCGGTCCTTGCGCACGAAGAAGGCCTTGACGTCGGCGCCGGCCGCAAGCGCCGCGCATGCGACGGGGTCGGCCCCCATCGTCATGCCGCCCACCGCGGTCGCCCCGAGCTCGCGGGCCGCCTCGGCCACCAGCTCCCCGAGCGCGCGGAAGCCGGCCGGGCGCAGGATCGCGCGCTTCGCGTCGACGTAGTACTGCGCCACCTGCCCGCTCGTCAGCGTGACCTGCCCGATCACGAGCGCGTGCTCGCGCAGCTCGGCGACCAGGCGCTCGCGGGCGCTGCCCTCGGACGGCACCTAGCGGTAGACGGAGATCCGGTCGCCGAGCTCGATCCAGCGGTAGATCGAGAGGGCGTTCGGGATCGGCACGCGCAGGCAGCCGTGGCTCGCCGGATAGTTGGGCACCGACTTGTACCCGTGGATCGCGTAGCCGCGGATGAAGTAGCTCGAGTGCACCATCTCTTTGGCGTTCGTGCCCGGCTGCTTGCGGTAGAACGAGTAGCTGCCGAACACGGTCGGCGTGACGATCGTGCCGGACGAGGAGTGATAGATCCGCTCGGCGCGGCCGCGGCGGGCCAGCACGAGCACCTGGCGCGACCAGTCGAACTCGACGTGCTTGCCGGCCTTCGGGTAGCGCAGCGGGAAGCCACCGCTGCCACGGAAGAGCTTGCCGAGCACCGCGCGACTGGCGGCCGACCGGCGCGCCATGCCGTTTACCTTGCGAAACGCGATCAGAGCGCGGCCGGTGCCGGCGTCGAACCGGCCGCTGCGCGGGGTCACATATCCGAGTCGGGCGAGACCGCGCTGCATCAGGCGCACCTCGCGGCCCGACGAGCCGCGGCGCACGCGCGGCACGATCGAGCGCACCGCGAGCGGTCGCGCGGCGATCGCGCCCCGGTCCTCGGTCGCCGCGCCGCGTGCCCGCACGACGTAGCGCCCGCTGCGGCGGGCGGTGAACGCCACCAGGAAGCGCCCGTCGCGACCGACCTTGCGCACGCCCGCGCGCAGCTTGCTTCGGCGCCCGCGGCGCGAGACCGTGACCGCGACCGCCTGACCGGCGACGTAGGGGCGCAGCGTGCCGGCGACCAACACGCGCTGGCCCTTGATCGCATAGTGGCGCCCGCCGTCACGCAGGCCGCTCCTCGGCCAGAGCGACATCGGCGCCGCCTTTGCGGCGGCAGCGACGCCCGCGGCCTCGGCGCGTGCCGGCGCCGTGGCGAACAGCGACAGCGCGCAGGCGATGATAAGCACGGGCCGCCTCATGGGCCGGGAATCTAACCGAGCGCGAGCCACCGGATCCCCTTATCGGCAGATCCGGT
>Ga0136620_10001022_pt1 | contig 13132 bp, 10 predicted proteins | sample AntDrymUQ4162106_2_FD_104806 | JGI IMG/M metagenome (GOLD analysis project Ga0136620, IMG submission 104806) | Polar desert sand microbial communities from Dry Valleys, Antarctica - metaG UQ416 (21.06) | ecosystem: Environmental > Terrestrial > Soil > Desert | place: Antarctica: Dry Valley... | reverse complement strand
GCCTGATGGTCAACAGTGCCCAGCATCCGCGCCTCCGGGGGAAGTGAATGACGTTGGTGTCATTCTTTCGAAGGCGCGCCATGATCGCGAGGGTTTGCGGCTAGAAAATCAGCACGCTCCTAGCAGCAGGGCCCCCGCGCGATCCTCCCGCCCTTCCTAAACCTGTCACGGGCTCGGGCCCGCGCGATCCTCCCGCCCTTCCTAAAACTGTCACGGGCTCGGGCCCGCGCGATCCTCCCGCCCTTCCTAAAACTGTCGGGCCTTCTGGGGCCCGCGCGGCTAAAGCTTTTTCCAGCAACTGTCGAGAAATTGAAATAACCGGAAGATATAAACACCGGACCGTAAGACAAGACGCTAGACGAGGCGCCTTCCTCGATAAGGGCTAACCCGTCGTGAGGCGGGGGCGCAAAGCCGGGGTCTTCGGCATCGCCGAGGCCGCCCGGTTACCGAAAGGAGCTCACTATGTCGCGGTCTGCACGCGCGCGATCAACACTCGCACCAAAACGCTTCCGCACGACGGCAGCGCTCTTTCTCGCCCTGAGCACCGCAGGTTTTATGGCTCAGCCCGCAATCGGCGGCACCGCCGCCCCGGCGTTGTTCAGCGCTCGGGCGGCATCGGTTCCGCCGGCTCCGAAGAACCTGGTCGCCAACGCGACATCCTCCACAAAGATCGCTCTCAAGTGGGCAGCATCGCAGGGAGCCGCCTTCTATAAGGCGCAGCACTATCGTCCCAACCAGGGGATCTGGTTCACATTTGCACAGCCGAAGGCGACGAGCACCGTAAGCCAAGATCTTACGCCCGGCAGAAGCTACCAATACCGCGTCATCGCCGTGAACTCCGCCGGTGCCTCGCGGCCCTCCAATGTCGCCGAAGGAAAAACCCTTGAAGAACCGCCTCCGCCTCCAGAGCCGGAGTGCAACGACGGCGCAGACAACGACGGTGATGGCAAGGTGGATCTGGCCGATCCTGGTTGCGAGAGCTCTACAGACACAAGTGAAGCGCCCGACCCGCCTCCGCCTCCGCCCACAGTTAACTGTCCGGCGGGCGGTCAGCAAATCTACCCGACCGACAACCTGGTGGCGGCTGTCAACGACACGGGCACAACGCCCGAAACCTTCTGCCTCGAAGCGGGTGTGCACAATATCGGGTCCAGCATCCTTTATCCCGACCCAGGAGACACGTTCATCGGCGTTACCGCCACGATGGTGGGGGTGGACGTGCAGGCCTCCTCCAAGATCGTCGGCACCGGGTTTTTCATCTTCGGTGCGGAGGGCACCGCCCCGGCCAATGTCACCATGGAGCATCTCGATATCTCCGGGGCAATGGCCACGCCCGAGCAGTGCGATGCCAACTATGGCGGGTTCGCCCGGTGTGGGTCGGGCATCAAGTGGGGTGCGAACTTCGTCGGCCGCTACCTCGACGTTCACGACAATGTGAACCAGGGTATCGGCGGCGGCGGTGCGGGAGGGTCTTTGCTCGAGTTCGTCGAGCTCCACCACAACGGCTCGCCGGTCTTTTGCTGCGGAAGCTACGCGTCGAGTGCCGGAGTCAAGACCACCGCCCACTACACGATCCAGGACTCGTGGGTCCATCACAATGACGGCAGCGGAGTGTGGTGCGACGTCTTCTGCAAAGGTCCGGCCACTATGCTCGTTCAGCGCAACGTCATCGCGGACAACTCAAAGCACGGGATCCACTATGAGATCTCCTATGGTCCCATCATCGTTCGCAACAACCTCATCCAGCGCAACGCCCAGGGCGAGACCAGGCCGGTGGGCGGCGGAGTCTCGATCACGGACTCTCGAGACGTCACAGTGGAATCGAACACGTTCGGCGGCAACGGGTATCACGGGCTCTCGGCGCACTCGACCAATCGCCCCCCCGGTCTCCAGAACGTCAACTTCCATGCCAACAGACTGAACGGTGACGTGGTGAAGGGCTGCGAGCAGTCGGTGGTGACCTGCAGCAACAACTCCTAAACCGTTAGAGGCCTTGCGGCGCCGCAAGGCCCACCAACGACCGAAGGAGGGAGGGCACAGGGCCGCTCCCTCCTTCGGACGTTGCGGGATGAGGCGGCCCGGCGACAGAGACATCGACAGCCTTGCGCCCGGCATCGGAACCGGGTGCGAGTCAGCTCCGTGATTCGCTCCTTGGTTGCATCCCGGTCACGTGCCGGGCGCCGGCTATGGGAAAGCCCGCCCGCCGGAGAATGCCTATGAGGCGCACCCGGCGGTCCTGCAAGCTCGGCAATACGACGGCCTCCTGCGACTGAACCTCTGACAGCGCTCGAACCAGTCGATCTATAGTTTGATGAATGTTGCCGGTTGTGACGGGCATTCCCCCCAGAAGGGGCGGCCCTCCTCGGTCCAGGCATAGCACCGGCAGGCCCCCGCTCGACGCCTCGACCACAGCAAACGAGGCCTCGTCGTGCAGGCTCGGGTACAAGAAGACATCCGCTTTCTCGAGCAGACGAATGACTTCCTCCCTGGGCCGCCACCCCAGAAACTCCACCCGGGGCTCGACCCCAAGCCGGCGGGCAAGCCGGCGAAGCCTGGCTTCATCAGGCCCGGTTCCACAAATAACGAACCGCCATTCCGGCAGCACGGCGACGGCGCGAAGGGCCAACGCTAGGCCCTTCCATGCAAGCAGTCGTCCCGCGAAGAACGCAGTCGGCGGGCTCCCTCCCCTGATCGCTCGGAGGCCGCTCGGCTCCACGAGCAAGGCGTTCTGAAAGATCTCTGCCTTGTGCCTGTGAGAGCGCGGGAGCCAGTCGCGCGTCTCGTGGTTTTGGACGAGGATCAGCTCTGCCCGCCGCCATGTGAGGCGAGCCAGGGGGTTCATGTACCGGTGCCCAATCCGAGTCAGCTCCCTAGCGACCTCGAACAGGGCTCCCTTCACCCCGAGCGCCCGCATCAGCGGCCACGACGTCCTCACGCCTCCTCCGACCGGCCCGTAGACAAAGGGAAGGTCGATGAGAGCGGCCCCCGATCCGAGCCAGATGGTGGCCATAGTCAGGTGCCACACGAAGTCAAAGCGAATGCTTTTTTGCAGCCGGCGGGCCTCGACAAGCGCAGCGCCCTGCCACAGCACGTAGTAAAGACGAAGCCCGCGCTGCCCTCGCTTCCAGAAGCGCGCCCACGCCGGTAGGTCGACGTAGACGAAATGGAGGTTTGAATCTTCTGGTGCCCTTCCGAGCGCGCCCTCGATGGCTTCACGGTTGTTGGAACGAGTGATCACCCAGGTCTCCCCCACCCGGCCGAGCATCCGCGCCCAGAGCCAGCCGGCGCCCGGCTCGGATCCCTTGCCCGGCTCACAGGCATAGGCAAAGGCCAGGATCTTCGGGCTGCTCACCCGGAGAGCTGCTCCCGGAGCCGGCCGCGGGCGGCGAGCGCCGCCCGGCCGTCCCTGGCGTTGGGGTTGAACCGCGCCTCCGTCTGCCGGAGGTAGGGGGTCAGGAATCCGCCTGCATCCCGAGGGTCGAGACCGGCAGCGTCCGCATAAGCGAGGATGACGCGGCCAACCGAGCCCTTGCCGGCGATGCCCTCCATGAGCGAACGCAGCGAAGGGCGCCCCAGGAGACTGTGGCTCTGCACAAGGTAGTGAAGGATGTCGAAGAACGCGGGCTCGTCCCTCGAGGCCTCTTCCCAGTCCAGCAGAACCCACCGCCTCCCGCTGCGCAAGAGGTTCCACGGGGCAAAGTCGCCGTGGGCCGCCCCCCGGCGATCGTCGCCGGGAGCTCCCGCCCGAAAGAACTCTCCCAACGCCCAGGCAACCTCTTCTGGAAGCGTCCACGGCCGGGCTCGCGGGCTCCACGGGACCGCCTCCAACAGCAGTATCCCCTGATGACGGTCGAGGATCCGCGGCGCCGACAGGGGTTCCCCGAGGAGCTTTGCTATGTGCTCGAGCCCCTCGGCCTCCTTTTCGAGGGCCCGTCTGTCCCGCTCGTCGGTGGCTACCTTCGCGACGGCGTAGGGACTCCCGTGGTCGTCCATCACAAGGGCTACATAGCGGCCGGCTCGGTTGGCTCGAGCCACAGCCACAGCGCTGCCGGGAAGGAGATGCCGAGCGAGCGCCGACCGAACCTCAGGGGGCGGAGCGCTTCCTCGAGGGAACAGCCGAAAACCACCCACCGCCGCCGCGGCGCGAGCCAGCTCCCATCCGGCCCGTCCCCGGAGCGTCACCGGCTGGTAGATCAACAGCGCCGCTCGGCTTGTGGCCGCCGGCCCTCGTGGAAGCGACCACCTCGGCGACGATCGACGGGGAAGTTGCGACCACCCGAAGCCGAGACTAGACAAGGCTCGTTCCTCCATCCCCCTGACCACCTCTTCGCGCGCCTTTCCGATCATGTCGTCGAGGCTTTGAGCCGCGTCCAGGTAGACGTGCCTACGGCCCGGGGGAGGCATCTTCCGCCACGCCTTCATCTGCCTTGCCAGTTCCGTTGCAGATATCTCCGCCTTACGGGCCAGCAGCACCTCGGGAGACGCTTCGAGCACGAGCGTCAGATCGGGGCGAGGAAGCCACTTGCCGAGGAACTGGACCAGCCTCGGAGACACCTGCAGGCGGTAACGGCGCGGGTCCACGGCAAAGTCCCACCACCCCCGCTCCATGACGACGAGACCGGCTCTCATGCGCTGGGGCCAGATCCGGATCCAGCCGCCGAGCCAGAAGTCCAGCCAGTGGTAGACGAGGACGCCCACCGACAGCTGCTTTGGATGACTGGCATGAGAATGCGGTTGCGTCGGGTCTAACGCCTCTCGACCCAGGAGAGCGCCCGGCCGCGGAATGAGGCCCGGCTTCCAGTGAAAATGCTTCTCTCGCCGAAAGAGCCCTTCGCACGCCTCCCTCAGCTCGGAGGCCAAGGTGGACTTCCCGGTTCCGTCCGGTCCAGCAATTAGGACGAAGAGTCCCGACGGCCGGGACATCCGTTCCAAGATGCGCGCCGTCTCGCGCGTGGCCGCGGTAACGGTGTCGATCGGGCTTCTAAGCCGCCGACTAAGCTTGGCCCTGGTCATCTGCCGCCACATAGATGCAGTTGGCGGAGATCCTTGAAGAGCACGATCGGCTATCGCTCGGCCGGTGTCCCCGAAAGCGGTCGAAAGGATCGAGCGATACTTGATCGCATCGTGGCCGGCGAGGTCACCAATGTGCCTCCAGTCCCTGGCCTGGTCCGAGCCCTTCAGCAAGCGCTTCTCAGTCAGATAAGCGGCCCGCGCGGCCGGGTCGGCAAGGGGACCGGGGCCATCAAGGAGGAGGTCGGTAGGAATGCTGCAGCGCCGCAAACCCTTGGGGTCGTCGGTTGTGTCCAGGATCACGACGTCTCCTTGGTTCTCGACGACCCACTGCCAGCTGCGCGACCCGTAGTGGCGGATGCCGCACAATCTCCAAGGTGGGGGAAGCCTGAGAGGCCACATGGCGTCGAGCTCGCTTACGACGCAGTCGACGTCGTTGCCCCCCGTCGCTTTCTCCCAGTCGCTCGGGGGTTGCACCACCCGGACTGTCTCACCCACCAAGGCGATGACCGCGAGGAGACCGTCCTTATCCGGTGGCTGCATCGAAACCCATCAGGAGGCCGGCCCCAGCGCAACGGCTCGCTCATAGGCGCTCTCGAGGCGGTCGCGGTGGAGGTCGGGTCCCAGCTCTGCCTCGGCGCGTGCCCGGGCCCGAAGTCCCGCTTCACTGCAGAGCTTGTCATTTTCCATGAACCTGCGGATCTTTGCGGCCATGTCGTCGACGTCGTCGGCGGCGCACATCAATCCTTCGCCCCTCTCGACGAGCTCCGGCAGACCGCCCCTCTTGGTGACTAGAAGAGGCCGCCCTGCCGCCATAGCTTCTAGAGCGGCCAGAGGGGCGTTCTCATCCCACAGGGAAGAAAACGTCATGAAGCGAGCCCGCCGGATCAACGCGGCGACCTGGTCGGGCTTGAGCCGGCCCATCAATTCGGTACGCCTGAGGCGGAGCTCGGAGACCAAGTTAGAGAGGGCGTTCTCTAGCGGTCCATCCCCGACGATTAGGAAGGGGGGGTCGCCCGCCGCGCTCAGCGCCCTCAGCAGGATGTCCAGACCTTTTTCGCCGGAAAGGCGCCCAAGATACATCCCGAAGGAGCCCCGTTCTCTGCAAAAGTCTCCAAGGGCTGTGAAGTTCCGGATCATCTCGGTCTTGGCGGGCGGAATCCCCCAGTCGAGAAGACGATCTCTCGTGAAGTTGCTCGGCGCAATGAAAAGGGTCACCTTGTCCTCGAGCTTGAGCAGGAAACGATGAGCCCACAGGGCAGTGGCGTAAGCCGTCGACTGTGAATGCGAGGGAAAGCACTGGTGCACGATCGCGTTGAGGTACGCTCCTCCCTCGCAGCGTCCGCACTGCTGGCCCTCGGTGAACATGACGCCATTGGGACAGCGGAGACGAAAGTTGTGCACCGTCATCACCAGCGGGACCCTGTGTTTAGCGCTGGCTAGATGAACCGCCGGTCCTAGGGAGGGATAAGCATTGTGAAGGTGGACGACATCCGGACGAAAATAGTCAATCGCTTGTTCCAACCGGCGCCTTTCCTGGAGGGAAAACGTCATCCGCGTGGCGTCCCTGACACCGCCGCCTAGTTCCGCGTTCTCCCTGCCCAGGAGCTCCACAGCATGGGACGGACCCAAGAGCTCCATCTGCTGCCTGACGTAGCTATCTTCGCCTCCCGGGACCCGGTAGAAGCTGTGAGCGATCAGGATGCGCAATGTGCTCGGATTCTGTTAACCATCGTTTCCCTCTTCACAATGGGCGCCTCCCCGTTATCTTGGCACTTGGACATGCCCAACTTTCGTGGGCACACTCGTTAGGTGACAGCAACATTACTCCTTGTCTCAGTTAGAAGATCATCGGGCTTAGGCAATCGATCGTCGAGTGACGCCGCTTGCGGTTGTGGAAGGTGTCGATGTAGTCGAAGATTGCCAGCTCCGCATCGAGGCGTGTCGGCCACGAGTACCTGTGGAGCAGCTCGGTCTTGAGTGTGGCGATGAACGACTCGGCCGCGACGTTGTCGTAGGCGTCGCCAACGGAGCCCATCAAGGACACGATGCCGGACTGCTTCAGCCGCTTGCCGAACGCAAGGCTTGTGAACTTCCTGCCGCAAGAGATGCCGTGGTGGCGACCCATCCTCGGTGTAAAAGCCGGGCCTGACAAGGCGACGGACGTAGGCTCCGATCAAGAGTCGGCAAACTCAGAAAGGAGACCTACGTCCGTGATGAAACAAGTATCCCCCACCGAGCGCATCCGCGCCGACATTGACGAGCTGTTTTCTTCCGAGCGCGACCTCGCCGAGATCCTCGAGGAGGTCGGTCGCGTGGCGACACGCCTGCTCATGCAGGCCGCGGTTGAGGCCGAGGTCACCCGAGTTCCTGGGGCGTGACCGCTACGCCCGGGGCGATCGCACCCGGGAAGGGTCCCGCAACGGCTACGGCCCGGTGACCGTCAAGACCACCGCAGGGCCGGTCGAGCTCGCCCGCCCCAAGCTCAGGGGCACCGACGAGGCGTTCGCGTCGCAGCTGTTCGGCAAGGGCGTGACCAAGACCAACGCCCTCGAGAGCCTCGTCATCGCCGGCTACGTCAGAGGCCTGTCGACGCGCGACGTCGAGGCGACCCTCGCCGACGCCCTCGGCGAAGAGGCCGCCCTTTCCCGCTCCACCGTCAACCGCATCTGCCACGCGATCAAAGACGAGTTCGACGCCTGGCGCACCCGGGACCTCTCCCAAGTCGAGCTCGAGTACCTCTACGTCGACGCCAGCCACTTCCGCTACCACCAGGGCGCCCGGGCCGAGCCGGTGCTGTGCGCGTGGGGCATCACGACCGACGGCAAGCCTTTGTTCCTGGCCCTGGCGGCGATCTCGGCCGAGTCCCACGATGCGGCACTCGACTTCCTGCGCGACCTCGTGGGGCGCGGGCTGCGGGCGCCGCTGCTGGTGATCACCGACGGCGCCCCGGGACTGATCTCGGCGATCGAGCAGGTCTTCGGTCGCAGCCTGCGCCAGCGCTGTCTCATCCACCGTGCTCGAAACGTCGTCGCCAAGGTGTCAAGGGGCGACCAGGGTGAGGTCAAGGCCGACTTCTGGTCGATCTTCGATGACATCGAGGCCGAGCCCGGCGACGGCGCGGTCGCCGAGGCAAAGTCTCGCGCCGGCGCGTTCGCCAACAAGTGGGGACATGCCTATCCCGGCGCGGTCGCGTGCGTCACCGACGATCTCGCATCGCTTGTGACACACCTGCGCTTCCCCAAGGACCACTGGGCGAGGATCCGTCACACCAACCTCATCGAGCGCACCTTCGGCGAGTCCAAGCGCCGCACCAAGGTCATCGGTCGCCTGCCCAGTGAGCACTCGTGTTTGTCGCTGGTGTGGGCGGTGCTCGATCGGGCCAGCCGCGCGTGGCGGGGTGTCAGGCAGACGCCGGCCAGCGTCCGCCTTCTCCAGAAGATGCGTCACGAACTGTTCGACGCCGACAATGTCGAGGAGGTGATGGAGGAAAGCCGGGAAGCTGTTACACATGCCGCATAGGATGCGGCACAAGGAGTCCACGTTCGCGCCTTTTACACCAGGTCTGAGACGCCACCCACGATGCCGTGGTCGTCTCTGAGCGCGATGTGAACCCGGGGAGCGCCGTAGGTCTGACGGCTGTCGTTGTGAACGCAGCGAATCTCCGCTGCTTCACAATGGTGCCTCTTGGCCCTTGCCCCGAGGCCCCGTTAACCTTTAACCCGTTAACCCCACTTCGTGTCCCAGGGAAGCCGACGACACACGTGATCAGACCCCACGTGCACCCGTTCCAATTACTGCTACTCGTACGATCCCTTCTCCCTCGTAGCAGCTTCTTTCCAGTACTACCCATACATCATCTGATGTCGGGGCGGCTCTTCTACCGTCGGATCGGGGCGCCACAGCTTTAGGCCTTGCAACGCCAAGAGACCGACGTAGGCAGGATTGAGAAGCAGGTATCTCTTCCACAGCCTCGAAGGCTGCTGTACGAGGCGGTAGAGCCACTGCAGACCCAACCGCTGCAGCAGCAACGGAGGTTCACCGACAAGCCCGGCGTGGTAGTCGAAGGCCGCTCCCACGGCCAAGACCGGCATGCTCAGAGCGTCGTGGTACTCGTGCACGAATATCTCCTGCCGCGGGCACCCCAGACCGACGAGCACGACTTTGGCGCCGGAGCGTTTGATCCGCTCCACGATCTGACCCTTCTCCGCGAGGGAGATCCGGCGGAACTTCGATGGCTCGGCCCCGGCCACGATCAGCCCCGGATTACGCCTTTGCAGGTTGAGGACCAAGCGGTCGAGCACTTCCGGCCGGCTCCCGTATAGATAGATGGGTAGGCCCTGCTCGGCGGCGGCCGCATAGATCCTCAACGCGAGGTTCGGTCCATAGACACGGTCACCCAGGCGGGCTCCATACAGCAGGTTCAGAGCCCATCTGACCGGTTGGCCGTCGGGGGTCACCAGGTCGAAGTGATTGAGCCGAAAGCGGTGCTCTCTGTCGCCGACCCCAGTCATGACGCCGTGAACGGCAAGGGCCGAGCCGGCAAAGGCGCGGCCGTCTCGAGCGGCCCCAATGATCTTCTCGGCTGCAGCCTCGTAGTCGACGGCGTCGACGAGGACCCCCAAGACGTTCTGTTTTCCCAGATCTCTCATCGTGTCCAACGGTCGCGGTTCGCTTCGTGAATCTCTTTCAAGATGCCCTCGACGGTGTACTCCATGGCCCACTCAGGAAAGTGGGACTCGAATTTGCCGTTGTCGCCAATCCACCACACGTGATCCCCGATGCGGTTCCGCTCCGTGTACGACCAGGCGAGCTCTCGGCCCGCGATCTGTTCGCTCAGCTTGATGCTCTCGATCACGGAGCAGTTGCTAAAGCGTCCGCCCCCGATGTTGTAGACCTCTCCAACCCTAGGGTTCTTGTAGAACTCATGGAAGGCCCTTATGAGATCGTTGCTGTGGATTGCATCGCGGACCTGCTTGCCCTTGTAGCCGAAGACGGTGTAGTCGGTACCCGTCATCGCGCATCGCATGACGTAGCCCAGAAAGCCGTGCAGCTCGGTTGCAGAATGTAGCGGCCCGGTCAGCGTCCCACCTCGGAAACAGGCGCTGCGCAAGCCAAAATAGCGTCCATACTCCTGCACCAGGATGTCTGCAGCCAGCTTCGAGGAGCCAAAGAGGCTGTGAAGACAAGCATCAATAGACATGTCCTCGCGTATGCCGTGGACGTAGGTGTGCCCCGGGTCGATCTCAAAGCGGGTGTCGAGCTCCACAAGAGGAAGCTCGTTCGGTCGGTCCCCGTAGACCTTGTTCGTCGAGGTGAAGATGAGGACCGCCTCGGGTGCATGCAACCTCATCGCTTCAAGCACATTCAGAGTGCCGACGGCATTGATGTCGAAATCGGTGAGGGGCTCCCGGGCCGCCCAGTCGTGCGAGGGCTGGGCGGCGGCGTGGATCACCAGCTCTAGATCTTTGCCATACCGCGTGAAGATTTCCGCGATGGCGCCCCGGTCCCGAATATCGGTGTCAACGTGGCGGTAGCTAGGACCAAGGGCCTTTTCGAGGAGCTTTACGCTCCATGCGGTAGACGCCTCGGGCCCGAAGAAGGATCGGCGCATATCGTTGTCGACCCCTACCACCTCGAAGCCCAGGGCCCCGAAGTACAAAGAGGCTTCCGTGCCAATCAGCCCCGCAGACCCAGTGATGAGAGCAACGCTCATTCGCTTGGATAGTAGTAGCGGCCGTCAGGAAAGCGGCAACTGCGAGTGTCGCTCCAGACCTGCGCACCAAGCTGTCGGGGCACAAAGAGCGAGAGCCGCCATCTCAATACGCACCCCTGCGGGCGATGAGCACCGAGATCGTTTTCAAGAGGATGTACAGGTCAAGCGTGAGTGACCAGTTCTCGATGTAGAACAGATCCAGTCGCAGCGCCTGCTCGGGCGTCAAGCTGCTTCGTCCATTGATCTGCCACCACCCCGTCACTCCGGCCGGCACCTCGTGGCGAGTACGCAGCAGCTCGAGGTTGGCGGCCACCTGTTCGGCCGGCAGCGGCCGCGGTCCTACCAGGCTCATGTCACCCCGGACGACGTTCAGGAGCTGGGGCAGCTCGTCGAGGCTGATACGGCGAAGCCACGCTCCGAGCTTGGTCAACCGAGGGTCGTCCTGGACCTTGAAGAAGGGCGAGGTGGGGCCGGCTGACTCCTTGACCAGCAACTGATGGGCGTTATTGACCATGGTGCGGAACTTGTAGATGGTGAAGCTACGCCCCCCCTTGGTCACCCGCTGCTGACGGAACAGCACGGGGCCTCTCGTGGTAAGTCGTATGCCTAGTGCTATCAGAAGACAGATGGGCAGGGTCACGATGAGGCCGACGGCGGCAACGCACAGATCGAAGACTCTCTTTATGACCGTCTGGGTTCCCGTCAGCTGCACGGGCTTGAGCGTCAGCGCCATGGCCGAGCCGACCTGCTGGACCGTGAGCCGTGAGGTCAAGATCTCGGGCAGGTTGGCCGACACCCTGACCTCCACGCCCTCCTGGCGGGCGGCCTGGGCCACAAGAAGCATGTCCTCCGATTCCACTGCCGTTGAGGCCACGAATAGACAGTCCGCTCCACAGTCGCGAATGTCCTCCACCAAGGATCCGATCCGACCCACGACCGACAGACCGTCGGGAGAAACCGGAGGACCCGAAACGACGATGTAGCCGAGCGGCGCAAACCCGGACGACGCGCCCTTCAACGCTGCGGCAAGCCGCGCAGCTTCCTCATTGGTGCCAACGATCAGCGTTCGAAAGGACAGGCGCCCGTCGACCTTCAAGCGGCTCTGGTAAACCCTCCATCCATGCCGCAGTGTCATCTCCAGCACGAGGGCGACCACCCACGTTATGCGCAGCCACCCGCGGGAGAACGAGGATTGGGCCGAGAAGCTGACCATCATCACAAGCACGGTCCCCAGGCTCGTCGCTCCCAGGGTGCGCCGGAACTCTTCAGAGGCCGACAGGTGCTGCGGCGCGTAGAGCCCGAAGCCGTGAAAGACGCCGACCCACAGCACCGGCGCCGCCAACAGCACCAGTATCCGGTCCGCCCCCGGGGACGACAGCCCGTAGCGAGACAACCAGGCGGCGAGAATGGCAAGGGCAAGGCACAAGGCGTCCGATCCCACCAGACCCCACGCGATCAGGCGGTACCTCTGGCGTACGCGGCTCGGCGTCGACGCCCCCGGCCAGAGGGACCGCCGGGCCTCTCCGACCCCCTCGTCCTCGGAGATAGACGCGGTGATGTCTATCACGCGGTCGGAGACCACCACGGAGCGGTCTCCCTCGCGAACCTCCTCCTCGGTTTCCCCCCCGATTCTGCCCGGAGATAAGCCTTGGCTCATCTTCCTGGCCCTCCGTCAATAGAAACAAAGGGCATCTTCGATTGGAAAAAGTCGCGTATCATCTAGCTCCCACGTCGTCCGCAGACGCTTGGCCTGCCGTCGAATTCTCCGCCCCACCAGGTGCAACGTGTCGAGGTTACTTTTGTTGTACCAATCTTAGAGGAATTACCAGTAACCTGCCAGTGGTCTGTACGAAAGTGGCTTGACAATGGGGTGCCTTCGGATCTGACACGATGCTGCCATGCCCTGGTCGCCCGCGGCGCGCCTCGAGATCTCGCCGCCTGAGATCGCTGAGGTGAGGCGGCTTGAACGCGCGCCCAAGTCCCCACAGAGGGTCGTGGAGGGCGCCCGTATCATCCTCGACCCTGGGCCCAGCTCACCAGGGCGTCTATAGCTGAGGCCGCGAAGAACCACCCATAGAAACCCGAGGAGTCCCCTGTTTTTCCCCCTGATATGCAGGTGATCGCTGCCGGGGAATCCACCACTTCTTTGGTCCGCTGGAGCTGTTGTTCGAGGTCGATCACGGTGGGATCGCGCTTGGGTCTGCCCGGTCCCCTTCTTGAACGCGTCGAGCGACGCGTCCTTGGCGCGCTCTCGGATCACGCGCAGCTGGTGAGGTTGGATACCCCAGCGCCGGCAGACCTCGGCGTCGGTGGTGTTCTTTCTCGACGCCTCCTGGAAGATCTGCCACTTCTGTTCCGGCGTGAGCCTCTTCTTGCGATGCTGTCGTTCTCCCAACGATCCTCCTC
>Ga0136620_10001021_pt1 | contig 13135 bp, 12 predicted proteins | sample AntDrymUQ4162106_2_FD_104806 | JGI IMG/M metagenome (GOLD analysis project Ga0136620, IMG submission 104806) | Polar desert sand microbial communities from Dry Valleys, Antarctica - metaG UQ416 (21.06) | ecosystem: Environmental > Terrestrial > Soil > Desert | place: Antarctica: Dry Valley... | reverse complement strand
TCGGTCAGGTTCAGCGAGCCACGAGAGGCACGTGGACCGGGACGGCGCCGATCACGTACGAATACCGCTGGTACCGGTGCGACGGCCGCGGAGCGGCTGACGCAGCCGACTGCGACAGGATCTCGAACGCGAGCGACAACACCTACGTCGCGCGTCAAGGCGATGCCGGCTTCCGGCTTCGCGTCCAGGTCATCGGTCGAAACGCCGACGGTCAGGACACGGCGACCTCGGATCCGACCGCAGAGATCACCTCGGCGGGTCCGACCAACAGGACGGAGCCCTCGATCACCGGCACGGCCACCGTCGGCAGCACCCTGCAGGCAAATCGCGGCGAGTGGTCGGGCCAGCAGCCCATTACCTACACCTACGCGTGGCAGCGCTGCGACGCGCAGGGCGGCAACTGCAGCGAGATTCAGGGCGCCAACGACACGGAGTACGAGGTCCGGGACGCCGACAGTGGTCGGACGATCCGTGTGCGGGTGACCGCGAGAAACGATCGCGGCCAAACATCGGCGATCTCGAACCCGACCGGCGTCGTCCCCGGCAATCAGCCCCCGCCTCCGGCTCCGGGCAACTCGGTGCCGGTCGGGGATCTGAAAGCGGCCGGCGATCGACTCGTCGTCGCTTCGGTCGGCTTCAACCCGAACCCGGTGACGAGCCGCACTGCACCGATCACCGTCCGCGTGAAGATCACCGCCAGGCAAGGCCGAGCGGTCAGCGGCGCACGCGTGTTCATGCGCGCGACGCCGAGAGTCGTCTCGGGTCAGACGCAGACGACCGGAGCGGACGGATTCGTGACGCTCACGCTGATCCCCAACCAGGCGTTCCCGCAGCCTCGGAGCGGGTTCAACGTGCAGTTCTTCATCAAGGCGTCTCGCCCGGGCGATCCGGGGCTCGGCGGCATCGCGGGCTACCGGCTCGTGCAGGTTCGGCTGGCTGGCTGAGCTTGTAAGCGCAAGACACCTCTAGAGCGCAAGACCGGGATCCGCTCGCGCGGATCCCGGTCGCGCGAAAGATCCCTAAAGCCGTCCGCTTCGCGGCCGGGGGGCTGTTGTTTCAAGGAAGGCGCACGGGAATGAGGACGAGAGGCGGCCTCGGCCGCCCTTCGTCATTTCTAAGCGTTTCGTACGGGTCTGTTAGCGGTCCGCAAGTAATCGCAGCCACGAGCGCGCGGATGCGTCTAAATCGAATGACGCACGTAAGCGAACGGATGGGAGGGACGACATGTTTCCTTTCGGCAACTGCGGAAGTCACAAGAAAGGGTTGGCGTCGTTCGTGGTGGTTGCGCTCACTCTCATGTTGACGTCGGCGGCTGGAGTTGCGGCGCCGACGGCACGGCCGAGCAATACGGCGGAGCCCGTGATCAGCGGAAGCGCAGAGCAGGGGCGAGCGCTCTCGGCATCGCGTGGGCGGTGGAGCGGCACGGGCTCGCTCTCCTATGCGTATCGCTGGGTGCGCTGCGGAGTGAACGGCGGACGCCCGGACGGAAGCGACTGCGGATTCATCCTTGGCGCGACCCGCTCCCGCTACGAGGTGGCGACTGCGGATGTCGGTTCCCGCCTACGCGTCCGCGTGACGGCGACGAACGCCGAGGGCGAGCACACGGTCGCGTCGAACCCTACGGCGATCGTTGTCGGGCCTCCCGTGAACACGTCTATCCCGCTCGTGGCCGGGACGGCGCTCGTGGGATCGCTCGCCACGGTCCAGCCTGGAACCTGGACCGGCCGCCAGCCGATCTCGTTCTCGTACGCATGGCTGCGCTGCAACACCGCAGGCGGCGACTGCGTGGCGATCGGCGCGTTGGGTAGGAGCTACCGGTTCGCGGCGAGCGACGTCAACCACAAGATTCGCGTGAACGTCACCGCGCGAAACGCAGTCGGCTCGACGACCGTTCTCTCCAGCGAGTCGGCGGTAGTGGGCGTTCCGCTTCCGGCCGGTGCGATCCGGCTCGGAACGGGAGAGATCTCGATTCCCGCCACAAGCGTGCCGGGTGACCAGCGGCTGATCGTGTCCCGTGTCGCCTTCGCGCCGAACCCGGTGAGCACGCGCGAACGGCCGCTCACGGTTCGAGTGCGGGTCGCGGATACGAGGAGCTACGTCGTCCGCGATGCGGTCGTCTTCGTCCGCGCGACGCCACGGATTACGACGGGGGGCCGACTGCTGACGGCGATGGACGGCTGGGTGACGTTCCGGCTGCAGCCGCTCGCTGGATTCCCGCTCCGCAAGCAGGGCAACGTCCAGTTCTTTGTCAAGGCGTACCGATCGGGCGATCCGGCGCTTGGGGGTGTTGCCGGGTATCGCCTGGTTCAGGTGAGAACCGCAGCCGGCGGCAGATGAGACGGGCGGTGGCTGTCACCGAACTAGAGGCTTGATGTGAAATTGACGCGCAGTCGGGGACGGTCACGACCAAGCCGGGCGACGCACCGCGTCGTGGCCGTCATCCGGCCCGCCGTGAGTTTCACATCAAGCCTCGAGGTGACAGTCACCGCCTTTTCGAGGGACGCCGATTGTCGTAGGGGCGAGGCATGCCTCGCCCCTAGAGCCGGTCCCTCAGCTCCTCGAGAGCAGCCCAGCGCGGGTCGACAACGCGGTCCGTGTGCTCGTGCGGTTCCGCGTTCAGGTCCTTCCCGCATATAGGGCAGAGTCCGGCGCACTCCGGCCGGCAGAGGATCTGCTCGGGAAAAGCGAGGCCGATCGCGTCCCGCGCCCAGGCTCCAACCTCGAGCCGGTCGTCGACGACGTAGTCGGAACGAAGCACGTCTGCGGGCGGCGCAGACGGATCGTAGAACTCGCGGGCCGTCGCGTCGACCTCGACCTCCGCGAACCCGAGGCAGCGCATGCACGGTCCGGTGAGGCGCGTGTGCAGTCGCAGATCGAACACCGTGGTACCCGACGCCTGCGTGATCGCGACGTCGACGGGCGCCGTCTCGGGATGCGCTTCGTAGCGCTGCCCGCCGACCAGAAACGGCTCGAGATCGAGGTCGAGACGCTCGCTGCGCACCTCGCCGGGTCGGAGCCCGAGTCGCCGGAGATCGATGGAGCTCATCGTCGGAGGGTACCGCTGCGACGAGCCGCTGAGGACGAACGCGGGTGACTGTCACCGTTTCGGTGACAGTCACCTTCTCGTATTAGGTGATCTGGTCGATTGGTAGCATTCGATCATGGAAGCTGATCGCTGGATGGGCCTCGACCTGCGTCATCTGGTGGCGCTCAAGACGATCGCGGACGAGGGCTCGTTCGGACGGGCTGCCGAGGCGCTCGGCTATACACAATCGGCGATTTCGCAGCAGATCGCGACCCTCGAGCGGATTGTCGGCCTCCGGCTCATCGAGCGACCGGGTGGGCCCCGCCCCATCTCGCTCACCGAAGCGGGACAGGTCCTTCTGCGCCATGCCGAGGCCATCCACGCCCGGCTCTTGGCGGCGAAGGCGGACATGCTGGCGCTCGAGGCCGGAGATTCAGGACGACTCCGCGTCGGAACCTTCCAGAGTGTCGGGGCACGTGTCCTCCCAACGTTGTTGCGCCGCTTCACGGAGACGCACCCGGGCGTCGAGATCGTGCTCCGTGAGTCGGTGAACGAGGAAGAGCTGCTCGAGATGGTCGAGCGAGGCGAGCTCGACGTCACGTTCTGGACGCTCCCCGTCGGCGCCGGGCCCTACGAGTGGATGGAGCTCCTCACCGACCCCTATGTGCTCGTCGTCCCGGCGGGGTCACCGCTCGCCGCGCTTAAGCGCGCTCCGACACTGAAGGAGATCTCGCTCCAGCCTCTCGTCGGCTTCAGCTACTGCGCCGCGATGAATCATGTGGAGTCGCAGCTCGCCTCCAGCGGCCGCACTCCGAATGTGGTGTTTCGCTCCGACAACAACGGAACAGTTCAAGGTCTCGTCGGGGCGGGAGTCGGCGTGAGCGTGTCACCCCTGCTGACCGTGGACGAGGACGACCCTGACGTCGTCGTGATCGACCTGCTGGGCCGGATCCCGCCGAGGGTGATCGGCCTCGTCTGGCACCGGGACCGCCATCGCAGCCCGGCTGCTGAGGCATTCGTGGAGACGGCGCTCGTCGTCTGCCGTGAGCTCTCCGCCGAGCCCGCAGCTGCCTAGCCGTCGTCACCTAGGGGCCTGTCCGGAAAGTCGCCGCGGTGGATGACACGCGGGACGTGCCGTGAGGCAAGGACGCAGGGAGCGCCAATATGAGCCATATTGGCGCGACCGAGGACGCCGCATCGTGGTGCGTCACGCGTGTCAGGCGCCCCGGACGACTTTTTGGACAGGCCCCTAGTAGAGACAAGGCAGCGGCGGCCGCGAAGCGGACGCCTTCAGGGATCTTCGCGCGACCGGGATCCGCGCGAGCGGATTCCGGTCTGCGCCAACCATTAGAGCCGCTCTAGCTCTTCTGGCTCGAACGGCTCAGGCCCGATGCCGGCGACCACGGTCTCCTGCGAGCGCTCGTGGAGTCGCTCGCGACCCCGTCTCACCGCGCCGAGGAACTTGTCGAGGTTCACTTCGAGCGTCGACAGGATGCTGTCGGCCCAGTCTTCCATCTCGAGCCGGGTCTCCCGCGCCTTGCGGCGGGCTTCGTCGACGATTTCGTCGGCTTGACGCTCGGCGAGCTTCACGATCTCCGTCTGTGACGCCTCCCGGACCGCCTGCTCGCGCGCTTCCTGAACGATCCGGTCGCACTCGCGCTTGGCCTCCGCGAGCATCTCCTGGCGCTCCTTCACGATCCACCGCGCCTGCTTGATCTCCTCCGGAATCGTCGCGCGCATCTGGTCGAGGATCTCGTAGATCTCCTCGCGATCGAGGCGAACCTGGTCGGTCAGCGGCACGGCCTTCGCGTTGTGCACGAGGTCGTCGAGCTTGTCGATGAGAACGAGTACGTCCATGGGCCGAAAGTCTACTTATGCGTCAGGCTGGAATCGCTCGCACGGATTCCGGCCGCGCCGAGAGCCTACGGTCGCCTTCGTGGCCGACATGCGATTCCTCATGCACACGGCCCGCTTCGCGACACGCGTTCCGTGCACGCTTGTCACTCCTGGGGTGAGACAGGAGCGCCTGGGCGACCGTCGGGGTACAGCTCTCGGAAGCGGCGGGCGACCGCTTTCGGCACGAGCTCGTCGACTTTCCCGCCGAAGGAGGCGATCTCCTTCACTCCGCTCGAGGAGACGAAGCTGAAGAGCGGGCTCGCCATCACGTACACGGTCTCGATCTCGGGCGCCAGCTGGCGGTTCAGGTGGTTCATCTGGAACTCCCACTCGAAGTCCGAGATCACGCGCAGGCCCTTGACCATGGTCTGAGCGCTGTGCTTGCGGGCGAAGTCGACGACGAGCTCCGAGAAGACGTCGACGACGACGTTGTCGAGCTCGCCGAGTGCGCCTTCCAGAAACGCGACGCGCTCCTCGACCGGAAAGAGCGTCTGCTTGTGAAGCGGGTCACGGATGACGCCGACGACGATGCGGTCGAAGATCAACGCCGCTCGGCGGATGACATCGACGTGCCCGCTCGTGACGGGGTCGTAGCTGCCTGGGCAGATTGCGGTGATCATCGGGAGAAGAGCGTGATGCGTGCGGAACCGTAGCGGCGCGTGGTGACGAGGGTGAGCGGAAGCTCGGGCTCGACGCGAGACGAGGTCTCGACCACGGCTAGGCCATTGGCGTCGAGGAGGTCGGGAAGCAGCTCGCCGAGCGGCGCTTGTTGCGTGTCCCAGTCCTCGTAGGGCGCGTCTACAAGGACGAGGTCGTAGCGATGGTCGCGGGCCTTCTCCTCGCGCAAGGCGCGACTCGCGTCCTGGCAGAGGACGACAGCTCCCGTTAGTCGCAGCTTCTCCAGATTGCGCTGGATCACCTTGCAAGCAGCTCTGTCGCGCTCGACGAAGACGCACCTGGTCGCGCCACGCGAGAGAGCTTCGAGCCCCATCGCGCCCGAGCCGGCGAAGACATCGAGAACCTTCGCCCCGTCGACCGGGCCGACGAGCGCGAAGGCGGCTTCGCGGACCCGATCTCCCGTGGGACGGGTGACGACCCCCTTTGGCGCCTCGATCCGGTGACCCTTGCGCGAACCCGCGACGATCCTCACAGCGATGAAGCCTCGCAGCAGCTTCGTTGCACTGCCTCGGGGAACTTCGTGCGCAGCGCCGTTGTATGAGCTACTAGCGTGAACATTCGAGCGCTCATAGCAGCAGCCTTTACGGCCTTGGTCACCGCTTCCGAAGCCGACGCCGCGATGTGCATCCGCCTGTCGACGCCAGCAAAGAGGTCGGCCGTCGGAGATGCGACGATCATCGAGATGAAGACGTTCGTCCCGTTGGTGGGCGGCGGACTGCAGCCATGGATCGTGCGTGGATATCCCTTCCGGGTCGAGGCCGTCTCAGCGCGTGGACAGGCGCTTCGGGTCAAGGTGAAACCGAGTCGGAACCCGTACGCATGGCGAGGGGTGCTCCGCTTTCCGCAGGCGGGCGTATGGACGGTGAGAGTGAGGAACTTCGGGCCGCGGTATCAGGCCGGCTGCGGGGAAGAGCTCCGCGTTCGCGTGCGATCGCGCTAGCTTCCCCCAACCCGTACTACGACTCGCCGAGGTGCTCCGCTTCGCCGAGCAAGCGGTCCGCCTCGTCCGCAAGCAGCCCCTCGTCGTCCAGCTCACGGGCCGCGTCACGCGCGCGCTCGAGCAGCGCGCGATCTCGCCGGAGCCGCACGAAGCGCAGGTCGGAGAAACCAGATTGGCGTGCGCCCAGGAGCTGGCCCTCGCCGCGGATCTCCAGATCTCGTTCCGCGAGCTCGAACCCGTCGTTCGACGCGACCATCGCCTCCAGACGCTCGGTTGCACCTTCCGACAGCTCGTCGCGAGGTCTCGACACGAGTAGGCAGTACGACTGCTCGGCGCCCCGCCCCACGCGCCCCCGCAGCTGGTGCAGCTGCGCGAGCCCGAACCGGTCAGCTTCCTGGACGATCATGATCGTTGCGTTGGGGACGTCGACGCCGACCTCGATCACCGTGGTGGCCACGAGCACGTCGAGCTCGCGCGCCTTGAAGCCCGCCATGACTCCCCGTCGGTCGGCGGGGCGCAGGCGACCGTGCAGACACGCGACGCGGTAGCCGCGGAGCTCGGCGCCGCGCAGGCGCTCCGCCTCGGCCTCGGCAGCGCGAGCGACGCTGGTCTCCGACTCTTCGATCAGCGGACAGACGACGTACGCCTGCCGCCCCTCGTCGAGGTGGCGCCTGAGCCGCTGATACGCCTCCGAGCTCCGCTCCTCGGTGACCCAGCCCGTGACGATCGGCCTTCGGTCTGCCGGTGGCAGCGCAAGCTCGCTCGTATCCAGGTCGCCGTAGACGGTGAGCGCGAGCGTGCGAGGGATCGGGGTAGCCGTCAGGTGGAGAACGTGCGGGCTCCGTCCTTCGACGAGGGCCGTTCGCTGCCCCACCCCGAAGCGGTGCTGCTCGTCCACCACCGCGACCGCAAGATCTCGGAAGTCGACTTCTTTCTGAATGAGCGCGTGCGTTCCAACCACGAGCGGCGCGTCGCCCGACGCGATCAACTGACGCACCGCCTTGTGCTCGCGCGCCGCCAGCGAGCTCGTAAGCAGCGAGACGCGGATGCCGAGAGGGGTGCAGAGCTCGTCGATCGTGAGAAAGTGCTGCTCGGCCAGTGTCTCCGTGGGGGCCATCAGGGCTCCCTGACGACCCGTTTCGACCGCCCGCAAGAGCGCGTATAGCGCGACGACGGTCTTCCCCGAGCCGACCTCGCCCTGCAAGAGGCGCTGCATCGGCAGCGAGCGCACAAGGTCGGCGTCGATCTCCGTGATCGCCCGATCCTGATCTTGGGTGAGCGTAAACGGGAGTGATGCGCGGTAGCGCTCGATCAGCTCGCCAGGCGCAGGCAGCGGCTCGGCAGATGATCCTGCTCGCGCCGCCGCGGTACGCGCGAGCGCGATCTGGAGCACGACTAGCTCCTCGAAGGCGAGGCGGGCGCGACCGGTCTCGGCCTCCTCGAGCGCCCGCGGCCTGTGCACCGAGGTAAGCGCGTCTGAACGAAGCGGAAGTCTCTCGTTCACAAGCAGCACAGCCGACAGCGGCTCCCCTGCGTCGCGTACGAGCTCGAGCGCATGCGCGCGGAGCTCACGGAGCTTCTTCTGCGAGACGTCCTCGCCGGCGGGGTAGACAGGCGAGAAATCGGCGGTCTCCACCTCTCCCTCGAGATCGTACGACGAGACGGCAAAACCGAACTTGTTCGCGCGTCCGCGCAGCCGGACGCGTATCCCGGGCGTCAGGCGCTGCTCGAGCCAGGGTTGGTTGAACCACGTCGCCTTGATCTCGCCGGTCGCGTCGCCGACCAACGCGGTGAGGATCTTGAGTCGGCCGCGCCGGCGGCTGGAGACGGATCGGACATCGACCTCGATGACGGCCTCGCCATCACCGAAGAGCTCGCCGATCCGCTTTCCAGGAACGGGTTCCTCGTACCGCCTCGGGCGCTGCCAGAGAAGGTCTCCAACTCGCTCGATGCCGATCCGCGCAAGACGCTGCGCGAGCGCGGGACCGACCCCGCGCAAGCTCTCGACGGGTGCTTCGAGGCGCTCTGGCATGGGCACGCTTTGCGGGCGGGGCCAAGCTTCAGGTGGCTCGGCGCCGGCGAAGCCGATCGGCAGCCGGACGGCGGCGTTCGTCCCCTTCATCGCCGCTGGGGTCAGGCTTCAGCCTGACCTCGGTGTGAGGTCGCCAAACACCCTAAGACCGAGGTCAGGCTGAAGCCTGACCCCCGTGCGAGCGCGTGATCCGGCTCTCATTCGTCCTGGAACCAGAAGAAGCCGACGGCGCCGGGGCCTGTGTGCGTGCTCACCACTGCGCCGAGCGTTGCCGTGAACTCGATCTCCGCCTTCGGCCGGACGCGCGAGACAAGCTCGCTGAGCGTGCCGACCCACTCCGGAGCGTCCGCGTGCGCGATTGCCACGCGCAACCCCGGGCGATCTTCGGTCGCCTCGGCAAAGCGCCGCTCGAACTCGGCGATTGCTTTCTTGCCCCCACGCACGCGTGCTACTGCGACGACCTCGCCGTCGGCGACGCTCAGAATCGGGCGGACGTTCAAGAGCGAGCCTGCCAGCGCCGCAGCCCGTCCGATCCGACCGCCGCGCTGCAGGTACTCCAGCGTCTCGAGAGTGAAGACCACCGTGTTGTCACGCTGGAAGCGCTCGATTAACGCTGCCAATTCGACATCGGTCGTGCCGCGAGCGAGACGCCGCTGGATCGCGTGCGCCAGCATGGCGATCGCGAGCGAGGCGGTCTTCGAGTCGACAGTGCGCACTCGATCGCCGCCGAGCTCGGAGGCGGCGAGCTCGGCGCTCTGGAACGTGCCGGACAACTTCGCCGAGACGTGCAGCGAGTAGATCCGCTCGTAGCCCGAGAGGCTCTCATAGGTCGTGAGGAAGTCCTGCGGAGTCGGCTGCGAGGTGGCGGGAAGCACAGGAGACGTGCGGAGCTTCAAATAGAAGTCGGCAGGCCCGAGCTCGGTGTAGTCCTTGAACGTCTCGTCCCCGAAGCGCACGTACAGAGGCACGAAGCGCATGTTGGGGAAGCGCGAAGGTGCCTCCGGGTAGTCCGAGGTCGAGTCGAGCACGACGGCGGTGTTCTCGGCGGTGAGGTTCACACCCCTATCTTCCCATCGCGGCACGCACCGCGCCGACGAGAACGTCGACTCCCTCGTCCTTTCCCACCAGCGCCACGCCCGAGCTCCGCGCCGCGCCGACTTCGTCCGGGCCTGTTGACGCGCTCAAGAAGATGACAGTCGCCTCGGGACACTGCTCACGGACTTCAGCCGCGACTTCGGAGCCGTCCAAGTCGGGCAGGCGGTAGTCGATCACGACGACGTCCGCTCCGAGCTCGAGGCACGCGTTGGCGGCAGCGCCGCCCATCGCCACCCCGCCGACGACCTCGAGCCCGTCGTAGCGATCGAGCAGGAACTCGAGAGACTCGCGGTAGACGTCGTTGTCCTCGACGAGCAGCACGCGAATCGTCACTCCGCGACCAGGAGCAGGGGATAGTGCGGCTGCCCCCCGTGATGCGCCTCGATCTGGACGTCCGGATGGTCGCGCTGCAACGAGGCGACGAGACGGTCGAGCGGAGGTGCGTCCTCCCCTGCGAGAAGGCCGAGCCATTCCCGGTCGCCCTCGAGGACGCGTTCGACCACCTCGTTGACGACAACGTCGAGATCCTCGTCGGAGACGACGACAGCGTCGTTCACGAGGCCGAGATAGGCGCCCTTGTGGATCGTGATGCCGTCGAGCTTCGCGTCGCGTGAGGCGACCGTTACCTCGCCGGTCGTCACGGCTGCGAGCGCTTCCAACATGTCCTGCTCGTTTTGAGCGGGAGCGTTGGTCGCGATGTAACGCCCCACCGCGGCGAGGCCCGCTTGCACGGAACGGGAAGGAACGATGCGAACGGGCTTCGAGCTGAGGCCAACCGCCTGCTCTGCCGTGAGAATGACGTTCGCGTTGTTCGGGAGGACGATCACTTCGTCGGCCGGAGTCGCTTCGATCGCGGCGACGATCTCCGAGGTCGACGGGTTCATCGTCTGTCCACCCTCGATGACCCTGGTGGCGCCGAGGCTCTCGAACAGCCGTCGGTTGCCCTGGCCGGGGCAGACCGCGACAAGACCCGTCTCGAGCGTGGCGAACGGCGGCAGCGAGCTCACTGCCGCCTCGGCGAGGCGCTCCGCACGTTGGGAGGTCTGGACATGCATGTTCGCGATCTCTACGCCTTCGACGGCGCCGACCGCGGTTCCCGTCGCGAGCGCGAGCCCGGGATCGTCTGTGTGGACGTGCACCTTGAGCGCGGACTCGTCGCCGACGACCAGGAGCGAGTCCCCGATCCGCTCGAGCGCGGTCTCGAGAGCCTCTTGGTCAAGCCTCTCTCCTTCGATCACGAACACCGTGCAGTAGCGGTACTTCGACAGCTCTTGGTGGATCGCCTCGAAGCCCAGAGTCTCGCTCTTGACGGGCGTCTCGGGGAGAGCCTCACCCGCCATACCGAGCGCGAGCCCGCGCGTGATCTCGACGAGCCCCGCGCCCCCCGCGTCCACCACCCCTGCGTCGCGCAGGACGTCGAGCATCTCGGGAGTGCGCGCGACTGTGTCTTCTCCCCGGACCAGCACCGCGGCGAGAAATTCGGAGGGCGAAAGACGCCGGTTCTCCTTCCTCTCCCCCTCCTCCGCCATCTCGCGGATGACCGTCAGCATCGTTCCCTCCACCGGTCGCTTGACGGCCCGGTAGGCCGCGTTGCTCGCTCCGCGAAACGCGCGCCGCAGACGCGACGTGTTGACGTCCCCCGACTGACCGAGGACGTCGACGAAGCCGCGCACGATCTGCGAGAAGATCACGCCCGAATTCCCTCGAGCGCCCATCAGCGCTGCACGAGAGAGCTCCTTGGCGACGGCCTCGCTCCCCTGGGCGCTCGACTTGTCGAGAGTCTCGACGATCGAGCGCAACGTCAGCACGAGATTGGTGCCGGTGTCGCCGTCGGGTACCGGGTACACGTTCAGATCGTCGATCCGCTGCCGGTGGGCCTCGAGGTTCTGCAGCGCGGCACGGGCGACCTCGCGCACGATCTCGAGCTGCATTAGGGGCCTGTCCGGGAAGTGGTCACGGTGGATGGCATATGAGAGGTGCCGGGAGGCAAGGACGCAGGGAGTGCCGATATGCAGGCATATCGGCACGACTGAGGACGCCGCATCGCGGTGCGTCGCATATGCCAGGTGCCCTGAGCCACTTTCCGGACAGGCCCCTAACGCCCTCGGACCTTGTCGATGTGAACCTCCAGAACCGCGACCGGCAGTCCGGTCATGCGCTCGAGCTCGTACACGACGCGCGCGCGCACGGCAGTGGAGACCTCGGCGAGCTTGAGGCCGCGCTCGACGACGACTCGGAGCTCGATCGCGAGCCCGTCCTCGCGCTTCTTCACCTCGACCCCTTTCTTGCCACTCCGTAGCCGCGACCAGAAGCCCTGCCCCACGAGGGCGACGACGCCGTAGCTCTCCGCTGCCGAGTAGCGGACGATCTGTGCGATTGCCTCCTCGGAGACGGCGACCTGGCCGAACTCAGTCGACGCGAGGACGTGGTGGCCGCGGTCCACGGCGCGAGCTTAGTCTTCGCCGGTCTAGAGCGCTTTTTGGACTTTGCCCGCTTTGAGGCAGCGGGTGCAGACGTACGCGCGCGTCGGGCGGCCCTCGAGAAGCACCCGGACGCGCTGCAAGTTGGGGTTGAAGCGGCGGCGCGTGGCCACCATCGAATGGCTCCGGTTGTTGCCGAAGCCGGGCTTCTTCCCACAGATCGCGCAGACCTTGGACATGCGGCCGCGCAGTCTAGCTACCACACGCAAGATCGGAAACCGTTCGCACGGATTTCCGATCGCGCGGCTGGTCTCGTGGCACAGATCGACATCCGCTCGCGCGGATCTCGATCGCGCGAAATCCCTGAAGCGTCCGCTTCGCGGCCGCCGAGCCCGGTTGAAGCTGGGGGTCTACCGACTCGCAGCTGCCCGCAGATGCGAGAAGACATCTGCCATCTCGAGCGCGCTGCGCACGGCCTCGGCACCCTTCTCGACACGCGGCTCTGCCTGCTCGACCCGATCGAGCGTGAGAAGGCCGAACGAGACCGGCACGCCGGTTTCGAGCGCGGCGAGCTGGAGCCCGCTCGCGGCCTCGCTCGCGACGTAGTCGAAGTGCGGAGTGTCCCCGCGTATGACGCAGCCGAGGGCGACGATGCAGGCAAAACGACGGGTCTTGGCCAGGGCGGTTGCAGCGACCGGGAGCTCGAACGCTCCCGGGACGACCATGATGGTGATCGCGTCGCGGCGCACCCCGGCGACCTCGAGCTCCTCGAGTGCACGGTCGAGAAGGCGCGACGTGACGTTGCCGTTGAAGCGCGAGACGACGATGCCGACCGCCCTCCGACCACCGTCGGCCACACCCTCGAGGACGGCGTACCCCTCCGGGATCTCCAGATCGCCGGCGGCGTGCTCGAGCGACGGCGCGACCGCGATTGCGGTGCCGCTCTCTGCGTCCGGTTCCGACTCGGGCAGCTCGGAGTCGAGCTCGAACAGCTCCGGCTCCGGCTCCGGCTCCGGCTCCGGCTCGTGCAGCTCCGGCTCAGGCGCCGG
>Ga0136620_10001019_pt1 | contig 13141 bp, 9 predicted proteins | sample AntDrymUQ4162106_2_FD_104806 | JGI IMG/M metagenome (GOLD analysis project Ga0136620, IMG submission 104806) | Polar desert sand microbial communities from Dry Valleys, Antarctica - metaG UQ416 (21.06) | ecosystem: Environmental > Terrestrial > Soil > Desert | place: Antarctica: Dry Valley... | reverse complement strand
CTCGCCGCGACGATGATGGCCGAGGCACTCGAGATCGCCCACGAGGCGGGCGCGCAACCCAGCGTTTCGATCGAGCGCCGGCTCGCGGGTGCCGAGCGCGTGGGGGAGCACAAGACGTCCACGCTTCAGGACCTCGAGGCCGGCAAGCCACTCGAGCTCGCGGCCATCATCGACGCCGTGGTCGAGCTCGCCGACCTGACCGGGATCGTCGCGCCCGCCATGCGCTCAGTCGCAGCCGCCTGCGCCCTGCTCGCCGAGACGCGGGAAGCGGACAAGACCCAGGCCGGGGGAGGCGCGCGGCCGGCCCCGAGCTGATCAGTTCCGCTCCGCCCGACGCGACTCGACCGCTTCGCGGGAGGCGCGCGCCACGCCGCTGTCGGCTGCTGCCTCGGCGACCGCGGCGGCAACGGCCTCGGCCACCTGGCGGTTGAACACGCTGGGAATGATGTACTCGGCGTGCAGCTCGTCGTCGGCGATGACTCCGGCGATGGCCTGGGCGGCGGCCAGCTTCATCGCCTCATTGACCGTGCTCGCCCTGGCATCCAGCGCGCCGCGGAAGACGCCGGGAAATGCGAGCACGTTGTTGATCTGGTTCGGGTAGTCCGAACGGCCGGTCGCCATGATCGCCGCCGCGTCCCGGACCTCCTCCGGCTGGATCTCGGGAACCGGATTGGCCATGGCGAAGACGATCGCGTCGGGCGCCATCGTGCGCACCGCGGCGACGGACACGGCGCCCGGCCCGGAGACGCCGACCAGCACGTCGGCGCCGGCCAGCAGCTCGTTGGCCGTGCCTCGCGCGCCATGGGGATTCGTGCGGGCGGCGAGCGCGATCCGGTGCGGGTCGAGACCGGGGCGATCCGGGTACAGGACGCCGTCCACGTCGCAGACGAGCAGCTCGCGCACGCCATGGGCCAGGATGATCTCGGCGGACGCCACCCCCGCCGCCCCGGCACCCACGACCACCACCTTGATCTGGTCTGCGCGCTTGCCGACCACGCGCAAGGCGTTCAGGAGCGCAGCCAGCACCACGATGGCCGTCCCGTGCTGGTCGTCGTGGAACACCGGGATGTCCAGCTCGGCGCTGAGACGGCGCTCGATCTCGAAACAACGCGGGGCCGCGATGTCCTCGAGGTTGATGCCGCCGAACCCGGGCGCCGCCGCCTTGACGAAGGCGACGATCTCATCGACATCCTTGGTTGCGAGGCACAGCGGGAAGGCGTCGACGTAGGCGAACTCCTTGAACAGCATCGCCTTGCCCTCCATCACCGGGAGCGCCGCCTGCGGGCCGATGTCACCGAGGCCGAGCACCGCGGTGCCGTCCGTGACGACCGCCACCATGTTGCCCTTGGTCGTCAGCTCCCACGCCCGCTCCGGATCCTGGTGGATCGCTGAGCAGACGCGCGCGACGCCGGGGGTGTACGCCATCGAGAGGTCGTCGCGGCTCTTGACCGCGACCTTCGGCGTGACCTCTATCTTCCCGCCCTGATGCAGTTTGAAGGTCCGGTCCATCACGCTCTCGACGGCGACGCCGTCGAGCGTGCGGACGGCGGCCACGACAGCTTCGCCGTGTGCCGCGTCCGCGCAGGCCACCGTGACGTCGCGGATCACCTCCCCGTGCTCCACGCTCACGAGATCGATGGCGCCGAGAATGGCCCCGGCTCCTCCGATCACCGCGGCGACGCGAGCGAAGGACCCGGGCTGTTGGGGCAGGCGGATGCTGAGCGTCAAGCCGTACGACGCCGACGGCTGAATGACGAATGCGGTGTCGGGGCGGTCCACGGCGGCGATCCTACGGGCTCTCATGCCGTGATCGCAGTGACCCCTCCCGCGACGAAGACGATGACGAGCGTCAGGCGCCGGAAGGCGATATCCGGGAGTCGCGGGGCGAGCGTGGTGCCGATCCAGTTGCCGGCCAGGGAACCCGGCAGCCACAGCACGAAGGCAGGGAACAGCGCGTCGGGATCGAGCGCGCCCGCGGCCAGGAGGACGGCGAGGCCGATGGCGTTCGAGGCGACGAAGTACACGGCGAGGTTCGCGAGGAAAGCGCGCGGCTCGATCCTGTCGCGCGCGAGCAGCAGCACCGGCGCGACGCCGTTGAGCGACACCGAGGAGCCGAGAAAGCCGCCGAGGAACCCTGCTACGACCGGCGCTCCCGGCACCGACCGAGGTGTTTCCGGTGCCGAGAGCGAACGCGCCAGCAGCACGGCCGCGATCATCACTACGACGCCCGCGGCGAGCTTTATCGTCGACTCGGGGACAGTGGTGAGCACCTCCGCGCCGAGCCAGAGGCCCGGAACGCTCCCTGCGATCAACCACGCGACGCGAGCCGGCCAGACATCGTCTCGCAGGCGGTAGGCGACGGACAGCCTGGTGACGAAGGCGAGCGCGAGATTGACGGTCACGACGAACGGCAGCGGAAGGCCGAGGAGCAGCAGCACCGGAGTGGCCACGAGGGAGTAGCCGAAGCCTGTCGCGCCGCCGAGGAACGAGGCGCAGAACACGCTGATAGCGCCGACGACCAGGGTCACTGCGCGCAGATTAGGGTTCCAGGTACGTCTGCGAGCGGCATGTGCGTTTCGACTCGGCCGACGGGGTATGCAGCGGCCATGGGCAAGCTCGTCCGCAGAGTTCTCGAGGGATACCAGCCGGTCGCGGAATGGTCCGTCGACGACCCCAGCTCGCTGGAGCGGGCGCGGGTTCTGCTCCAGGACGAACTGGACGCCGGTTACACGGCAGTGCGTGCCGACGGCGACGCGAACGAGCCCGTGACCGAGTTGCCGACGGACGCCGAGATGGTCATCCTCACGATGCCGATGGGTGGCGGCTGACCCGATCGGCTTCAGCCGGCGCCGCTCGAGCGGACGCCACGGATCCGCATGCTCGGCTGCGCCGCGACCTCCGCGGGCTCAACGCGCTTCTCGGCCGCACGCTGGTCCGGCAGGAGGGCGCCGATCTGCTCGACCTCTTCGAGCGCGTCCGCGATCTGCTGGCTCATGACCGCGGGGCTGCGGCGGCACTGCTCTCCGAGCTGGACACGGCCGATGCGACCAAGCTGGCACGGGCCTTCGCCACCTACTTCCACCTGGCGAACGTCGCCGAGCAGGTACATCGCGGACGGGAGCTCGCCGCTGTCCGCATGGAGCACGGCACGTGGTTGTCGCAGGCGGTCGACCGGATCGCTGCCGCGCAGCTCGCTCCCGGCGACATCGCGGCCGATCTGCGTCATGTCGCTCTGCGGCCGGTCTTCACCGCCCACCCCACCGAGGCCGCCCGTCGCACGGTGCTCTCGAAGACCCAGCAGATCGCCGCCCTACTCGAAGAGTGGGACGGCGCGCTAGGGCCGGAGGGAGAAGCGACCGATCCCGCCTCCGAGCGCCGCGTCAGGCGCCGGCTGGAGGAACTGGTCGACCTGCTGTGGCAGACCGACGAGCTGCGGGTGGTGAGTCCCGAGGTGATCGATGAGGCCCGAAACGCCGTCTACTACTTCGACGCGCTGCATGCGGACGCCGTCCCGAGGACCCTCGAGGCGCTGACCGACGAGCTCGCCCGGCTCGGCGTCGAGTTGCCGCTGGACGCCCGCCCGCTCACGTTCGGCACGTGGATCGGAGGCGATCGCGACGGGAACCCGAACGTGACCGCGGAGACGATGTTGGAGGTTCTCGCGCTGCAGCGCGACCATGCCATCCGCGGCGCGCTCCGCGTAGTCGACGAGCTGCGCAGGGACCTGTCGTCCTCGGTGCGGATCGCGGGGGTGACCGACGCCCTGGCCGCATCTGTGGCGGCCGACCTCGCTCGCCTTCCCGAGCTCGACCCGCGCTTCGAGCGCCTGAACGCAGAGGAGCCCTGCCGTCTCAAGCTGACCGCGATCCGGCAGAAGCTGCTCAACACGCGCCGCCGGCTCGTCGACGGCGGGCCTCACCGGCCGGGGAGCGACTACCTGGGCGTCGACGATCTGTTCTCCGATCTCGTCGTGGTGCGCGACTCGCTCTTGGCCCACCGCGGTGAGTGCATCGCCCGAGGACGGCTGGAACTTGCGTTGAGGACGCTGACCGCCTTCGGCCTGCACCTGGCCACGATGGATGTGCGCGAGCACGCCGATGCGCACCACCACGTGCTCGCCCAGCTCTTCGATCGCCTCGAGGACGAGAGCACCACGCGGTACGACGAAGTGCCGCGACCGCAGCGGCGCAGGCTGCTCGCAGGCGAGCTGGGATCCCGGCGGCCGCTCGCGCCGACGCCCCCGCCGCTTGACGAGGACGGAGCCCGGACCTACCGCACCTTCGTTGCGATCGGTGAGGCCCTCGAGCGGTACGGCCCCGGTGTCATCGAGTCCTACGTGGTCTCGATGTGCCGCGGCGCGGACGACGTCTTCGCTGCGGTCCTGCTCGCCCGCGAGGCGGGGCTGGTCGACCTCCGCGGCGGCGTGGCGCGGATCGGGTTCGTACCGCTGCTCGAGACGACCGAGGAGCTTCGGGAGGCGGACACGATCCTCACCCAGATGCTCGAGGAGCCCGCCTACCGTCGCGTCGTCGCCCTCCGCGGCGACGTGCAGGAGGTGATGCTCGGCTACTCGGACTCCAACAAGGCGGCGGGCATCACCACCAGCCAATGGGAGATCCACCGCTGCCAGCGCCACCTCCGGGACGTCGCGAAGACCTACGCCGTCAAGCTGCGCCTGTTCCATGGGCGCGGCGGGACGATCGGGCGCGGCGGGGGCCCCACCCACGCCGCCATCCTCGCTCAGCCGTGGGGAACGCTCCACGGCGCGATCAAGCTGACCGAGCAGGGCGAGGTCATCTCGGACAAGTACCTCGTGCCCAGCCTGGCCCGCGACAACGTCGAGCTCACGCTCGCCGCCGTCGTGGAGGCGACGATCCTGCACAAGCGTCCGCGCTCCTCCGACGCGGATGTCGTCCGCTGGTCCGACGTCATGACGACGGTGTCCGCCGCGGCGCACCGCAAGTACCGCGAGCTGGTGGAGGATCCGGACCTGCCCGCCTACTACTTCGCGAGTACGCCCGTGGAGCTGCTCGCCGACCTGCGCTTCGGCTCGCGGCCGTCACGGCGACCGGATTCCTCCGCGGGCCTCGAGGGCCTGCGCGCCATCCCATGGGTCTTCGGCTGGACCCAGTCGCGGCAGATCGTGCCAGGCTGGTACGGCCTCGGCACGGGGCTCGCCGCTGCCCGTGACGCCGGGCTCGCCGAGCTGCTGCCCGAGATGTACTCGCAGTGGCGCTTCTTCAGCAATTTCCTGTCCAACGTCGCGATGACGCTGGCCAAGACCGACCTGGAGCTCACGCGCCACTACGTTGCCGAGCTGGTCCCCAGCGAGCTGCACCGGCTCTTCGACGCCATCCGGGACGAGTACGAGCGCACCGCCGCGGAGGTGCTGCGGATCACGGGCGGGACCGAGCTGCTGGCCGCCAACCCGGTGCTGCGCCGGACGCTGGCGGTCCGCGACGCCTACCTGGCGCCGCTGCATCACCTCCAAGTTGCGCTGACCGCGCGACTGCGCGCGAATGGACATGCCGAGGAGGCGGCCGATCCAGCGCTCGGCCGAGCACTGCTGCTCACCGCTAATGGCATCGCGGCCGGGATGCGCAACACCGGGTGACGAACGTGTCCGATCGCGGACAGCCATCGCATCCGAAACTCGCGACACGCGATCCATTCTGTACTTTGCATTTTGCATTTCAGGGAGAGGAAGTGCGTAGCTCGCGTGCGGCTAGTTCGAGTGGTTCTCGTGCTCTGCTCCGATGCGGAGTGAGCCAAGTCGAGGAGGAGGGAGGGCGTCTCATAGCGATCACAGGCACGCGTGTCGAGCCCTCGCTCGGCCTTGCCGCCCTGCCCCCCGGCGCAAGCGTCGCGCATCTCGCGTACCAGAAGATCAGGGACGCGATCCTCGAGCTGGACGTCTATCACTGCGACGCGGACGCGCTCCGGCTGGACGAGAAGATCCTGGCTGCGGCTCTCGGGATCAGCCGCACCCCCGTGCGGCAGGCGCTCGTTCGGCTCGACCACGAGGGGCTCGTGAACATCGTCCCCCGTCGCGGCGTCTACATCGCGCGCAAGAGCAAGGACGAGATCATCGAGATGATCACGGTCTGGGCAGCGCTCGAGAGCATGGCCGCGCGGCTCACCTGCGAGCGGGCGAGCGACGAGGAGATCGCGAGCCTGCGCACGCTCTTCGCCACGTTCGGGGCCGACGACCTGCGGCTGCGCCTGAACGAGTACTCCGCGGCCAACTTCCGCTTCCACCAGCGCGTCATGGAGCTCGGGCATGCGCCACTGCTGGTCGACATGGCCAACGGCCTGCTCGTGCATGTGCGGGCGATCCGTGGCAGCACGATCGGCGACGCCGATCGCGCTGAGCGCTCGATCGCCGACCACGTGCAGATCATCGAGGCGCTCGAGGACCGCGACGCCCACCTCGCGGAGCGCCTGGTCAGAGACCATGCCCTGGCGCTCGCCGCCCACGTCGAGCGCACGCTCGAGCATCTCGATGGACGAGTGACTGAAACTCGCCGTGCGGGGCACTTGCTACGCACCCACCGGACCGACGAAGGAGAGGCGACGTGATGGCCACGTCCACCGAGACACAACGCGATGCAACCCCGCTGGCACCCGAAGGGACGATCTCGGGTGGCCACCTCGTGGCCAAGGCCCTCAAGGCTGAAGGTATCGACGCGATCTTCACGCTCTGCGGTGGCCACATCATCGACATCTACGACGGTTGCATCGATGAGGGCATCAGGGTCATCGACGTCCGTCACGAGCAGGTCGCGGCCCACGCGGCCGACGGCTACGCCCGCGTCACCGGCCGCCCGGGCTGCGCGGTGGTCACGGCCGGCCCCGGCACCACCGATGCCCTGACCGGCGTCGCCAACGCCTTCCGCGCGGAGAGCCCGATGCTGCTCATCGGCGGTCAGGGAGCGCTCAACCAGCACAAGATGGGGTCGCTGCAGGACCTGCCCCATGTGGACATCATGCGGCCGGTCACCAAGTTCTCCTCGAACGTGGTGACGACCGAGCGCGTCGCGGATATGGTCTCGATGGCCTTCCGCGAGGCGATGGCCGGCGCCCCCGGCCCCTCGTTCCTGGAGATCGGGCGTGACATCCTCGACGCGCACGTGCCGATCGAGAGCGCGGTGCTGCCCGAGCCCGGCCACTACCGGGCGTCGACCAAGAGCATCGGCGACCCGGACTCCGTCGACCGTCTGGCCGACATCCTCACCAAGGCGGAGCGGCCCTGTGTGCTGCTCGGCAGCCAGGTCTGGACCTCGCGCGGTTCCGAGGCGGCGATCGAGTTCGCACGCACGCTCAACATCCCTGTCTTCATGAACGGCGCGGCGCGGGGCACGCTCCCGCCCGGCGATCCGCACCACCTGCACCTCACGCGTCGCCACGCGTTCAACAACGCGGACGTGATCCTGATCGTGGGCACGCCGTTCGACTTCCGCATGGGCTACGGCAAGCGCCTGCGCCAGGAGGCCACGGTCGTCCAGATCGACATGGACTACCGCACCGTGGGCAAGAACCGCGACATCGACCTCGGCCTCGTCGGCGACCCGGGCGCGATCCTCGCCGCAGTGACCAAGGCGGTGTCGGGCGGCACGATCAAGGGCGCCGACACACGCGAGTCGTGGCTCGAGACCCTCAGGACCGAGGAGAGCCGCCTCCGCGAGGAGCGCCTGCCGCGGCTGATGAGCGACTCCGCGCCGATCCACCCGCTGCGCCTGGCGCACGAGATCAATGAGTTCCTCGGGGAGGACTCCATGTACATCGGCGACGGCGGCGACGTCGTCACGTTCTCCGGCGGCGTAGTCCAGCCGAAGGGACCGGGCCTCTGGATGGACCCGGGCCCGCTGGGCACGCTCGGCGTCGGCATTCCGTTCGCGATGGCCGCCAAGGTCGCGCGCCCGGACCGCGAGGTCGTGTGCCTGTTCGGTGACGGGGCCTTCAGCCTCACGGGCTGGGACTTCGAGACGATGATGCGGTTCGACCTGCCGTTCGTCGGCGTGGTCGGCAACAACTCGTACATGAACCAGATCCGTTACGGCCAAATCCAGAAGTACGGCACGGAGAAGGGCGACATCGGCAACAAGCTCGCCGACGTCAAGTACGACGAGTACGCCAAGATGCTCGGCGGCTACGGCGAGGAGGTGCGCGACCCGAAGGACATCCGGCCCGCGCTCGAGCGGGCGCGCGAGTCGGGAAAGCCCTCGCTCGTCAACGTCTGGATCGACCCGGACGCATTCGCCCCGGGCACCATGAACCAGACGATGTACAAGTAGGAGACTGCTCGATGAAGAAAGCCCTCGAAGGCGTTCGCGTCGTCGACATGACCCACGTGCAGGCCGGCCCGGTGTGCACGCAGCTGCTCGCGTGGATGGGCGCCGATGTGATCAAGATCGAGCAGCCGGGACGCGGGGACGTCACGCGCACCCAGCTGCGTGACCTGCCGGACGTGGACTCCCTGTACTTCACGATGCTCAACGGCAACAAGCGCAGCGTCACGCTGAACATGAAGTCCGACGAGGGCAAGGAGGTCTTCAGCGAGCTGCTGCGATGCTCCGACATCGTCGTGGAGAACTTCGGGCCCGGGGTGATGGACCGGATGGGCTACACGTGGGAGCGCATCCACGAGATCAATCCGAGGATCATCTTCGCTTCGCTCAAGGGGTTCGGGCCCGGTGCTCTGCAGAACGCGAAGGCGTACGAGAACATCGCGCAGGCGACGGGGGGGGCGATGAGCACGACTGGGTTCGAGGACGGCCCCCCGGTCGTCACCGGTGCACAGATCGGCGACTCGGGTAATGCCGTCCACCTGTTCGGCGCCATCTGCGCGGCGCTGTACCAGCGCACTCACACCGGGCGCGGCCAGCGCGTCCAGATCTCGATGCGGGCGGGCATCCTCAACCTCTGCCGCGTCAAGCTGCGCGATCAGCAACGGCTGGAGCACGGGACGCTGGCCGAGTACCCCAACGAGGAGTTCGGCGATTTCGTCCCGCGAGCGGGGAACGCCTCCGGAGGCGGCCAGCCGGGTTGGGCGGTGCGGTGCAAGCCGACCACCGAGAAGGGCGCGAACGCCTGGTTGTACGTCGTCATCCAGCCCCCCGTGTGGGAGCCTCTGATGCGCAAGATCGGCCGCGACGACCTCGCCGACGACCCTGAGTACTCGACCCCCGAGGGGCGGCTTCCGCATCTGACGGAGATCTTCGACGTGATCGAGGAGTGGACGCTGACCCGGACCAAGTGGGAGGCGTTCGGCGAGCTCAACGCGATCAACGTGCCGTGTGGGCCCGTGCTGAGCACCAAGGACCTGATCGAGGACGAGGGCCTGCGCGCCGAGGGGATGATCGTCGATGTCGATCATCCGGAGCGGGGGAAGTACTCCACGGTCGGCTGCCCGTTCACGCTGTCGGATTCGCCGGTCGAGGTCAAGCGCTCGCCGCTGCTGGGCGAGCACACCCAGGAGATCCTGCGGGACCTGCTCGACCGCCCCGACGGGGAACTCGAGCGGTTGACCGCGGCCGGCGCCGTCTAGTCACCAACAAGATGACCACGAGAGAGCGAAACGACATATGCAGCCCACGATGACTGAAGGCCGTTTGAGCGCGATCGACGACGGGACGGTCCGCGAGGTGCTGGACGCCGTGCGTGCGGACGGGCGGTCCTCGCTCAGCGCGCCGGAAGCCAAGCGGGTCTGCGATGCATACGGCATCAACGTCCCCCAGGAAGGGCTGGCCACCTCGGCCGACGAGGCAGTGAGCCTGGCCGAGGAGATCGGCTACCCGGTCGTGCTCAAGATCGTCTCGCCCGACATCCTGCACAAGACGGAGGCGAAGGGCGTCCTCGTCGGCTTGGGCACCGCCGACGAGGTCTCCTCCGGTTACGACGAGATCCTGACGAACGCGAAGGCCTACAAGGCGGACGCCAGCGTCACCGGCGTGCAGGTCCAGCTGATGCTGCCCGAGGGGCTGGAGGTGCTGATCGGCGCCATTGCGGACCCGACCTTCGGTCCGGTCGTCACCTTCGGGCTAGGTGGCATCCTCGTCGAGGTGCTCCGCGACGTGACTTTCCGGCTCGCACCCACCTCGGCTGAAGATGCGCAGGCGATGGTGGAAGGGATTCGCACGGCAGAGGTGCTGCACGGCGTTCGCGGCCGGCCCGGGGTCGATCGGCAGGCTCTGGCCGACATGATCCAGCGGGTCTCTGAGCTGGTTAGCGACTTCCCCGAGATCACCGAGGTCGACCTCAACCCGGTGCTTGCGCAGGAGGACGGCGCCATCGCGGTCGATGCGCGCCTCGTCGTCTCCTTCGACGCGGCCGAGGCCGACGCGCGCCCGCCGCGCTACAGCGAGGAAGAGATCCTCGAGGTGATGAACCGCCTCATGCGCCCGCGCGCCATAGCGGTGATCGGGGCTTCTGACCAAGAGGGCAAGATCGGCAACTCGGTGATGCAGAACCTCGTCAACGGCGGCTTCGAGGGCGAGATCTACCCGGTCAACCCGAAGGCCAGCGAGATCCTCGGCAAGAAGGCCTACGCGGACGTCGCGGACCTTCCGGACGGCGTCGATGTCGCAGTGTTCTGCATTCCGGCCAAATTCGTCGTCGACACGATCGCGAAGGTGGGCGACAAGGGGATCGCCACCGCCATCCTGATCCCGTCCGGCTTCTCCGAGACGGGCGAGGTCGAGCTCCAGCAGCAGCTGGTGGCGACCGCGCGCGAGCATGGCGTGCGCTTCGTCGGGCCCAACATCTACGGCGTGTACTACACGCCGGGCAAGATGAGCGCGGCGTTCACGACGCCCTACGACGTCCAGGGCCCGGTGGCGCTCGCCTCCCAGAGCGGCGGCATCGGCATGGGGATCCTCGGCTTCAGCCGCTCCACCAAGCTCGGGGTGTCCGCCATCGTCGGGCTCGGCAACAAGGCCGACATCGACGAGGACGACCTGCTGACGTTCTTCGAGCACGACGAGAACACGAACTGCATCGCGCTGCATATGGAGGACCTCAAGGACGGCCGCGCGTTCGTCGAGGTCGCCCAGCGGGTTTCCAAGAAGAAGCCGATCGTGGTGCTCAAGGCGGGCGCGACGCCCTCCGGGTCCAAGGCGGCGGCGTCGCACACCGCGGCGCTGGCCGGCGACGACAAGGTCTATGAGGACATCCTCCGCCAGGCCGGGGTGGTCCGGGCCAGCGGGCTGAACGAGATGCTCCAGTTCGCCCGCTGCCTACCGATCCTCCCCACGCCGAAGGGCGAGAACGTGGTGATCATCACCGGCGCCGGTGGGTCGGGCGTGCTGTTGTCCGACGCCTGCTTCAACACGGGGCTCCAACTGATGGAGATGCCGGACGATCTCAACGAGGCGTTCATGAAGTTCATCCCGCCCTTCGGTGCCGCCGGCAACCCGGTGGACATCACCGGCGGCGAGCCTCCGGAGACGTACAAGAACACGGTTGCGCTCGGGCTCGAGGATGAGCGCATCCATGCGCTGGTGCTGGGCTATTGGCACACGACCATCACTCCGCCGCTTGTCTTTGCCAAGGTGATGTCGGAGGTCGTCGAGGAGTTCCGCGGGCGCGGCATCGAGAAGCCGGTGGTGGCATCGCTGGCCGGCGACGTCGAGGTCGAAGAGGCATCGCAGTACCTGTTCGAGCACGGGATCCCGGCCTTCCCGTACACCACGGAGACTCCGGTGGAGGTCCTCGCGGCCAAGTTCCGGTGGGCGCGGATGGCGGGGCTGTTGAACGGCAAGTGATGCAGGCGCAGGATTAGCACTGCCCGGGGTCGCGGATGAGGCGGCCTTCGGCGGTGACCGTTCCGTACGAGGGGGATAGAGGACATGGGGATTGACACGGGGGCCACGGCCGCCGGCGCGGTCGAGGAGGACGGCAGGGTCTGGCACGCGGGCAAGCTGCCGCCGATGCCGATCCGCAAGCTGCCCGAGGCACCGCAGGCGGTTCATTTCCTAGGGCCGGCGATGATTCTCGTCGCACTGGGCGTCGGGTTCGGGGAGACCTACCTCTGGCCGCGCCTGGTGATCGTCTTCGGCCCGGACATCCGCTGGCTGTTCACGGTCGGCGTGCTGGTGCAGACCGTCGTGATGCTCGAGATGGCTCGTTATGCGATGGCCACCGGCGAGTCGATCTTCTTCGGCGCTGCACGCGTGGCCAAGCCGTTGATGTGGATGTTCTTCGCGATCGCGATCCTCGTCTACATCTGGCCGGGTCACATCTCCGGCGGCGCGGAGGCGCTTGAGGAGCTGACCGGCATTCCGTGGCAGCTGTCCGCCACCCTCGGCCTGATCGCCATCGGGATCATGTTCACGGTCGTCAAGGTCATCTACACCCTGATCGAGGGGCTGCTGGCGTTCCTGGTCGGCGTGCTCGTGGTCGGCTCGGCGATCGTCGGGTCCGTCGTGGGCAGCCTCGACGACCTCGGGCAGACGCTGCAAGGCACGGTCGCCTTCCACACCGGCATCCCGTCCGAGGCCTTCACGGCGGCGTTCTTCCCGATCGTCGTCGGCGCCCTGGCCTTTGCAGGCCCGTCGGGCATGCAGCAGATGTGGTACACGCTCTGGCTCCGTGACAAGGGCGCCGGCATGGGCGTCCACATCCCGCGCGTGCGCGGCCTGCTGCACGCCGGCGAGGAGGAGACGATCCCCGACGCCGGCTACATGTTCGACACGGAAGACCCCGAGGAGATGCGCAAGTGGAAGGCGTGGCGCAAGTGGGTCACCTACGACGCCGTGCTGCTGTTCCTGGGCATCACGATGCTGGTCACGATCATCTTCACGGTCATGGCCATGAATGCCGCCGAGCTGAATCCGGACGCGCGCGCCGCGCTGCTCGAGGGTGACCGCGACGCCGCGTTGCCCGCGATGGCTAGCGCCTTCGCCCAGGCAGCCGGCATCTTCGACACGTTGTTCTTCGTCTTCATCGCCATTGTCGGCTGGAAGGCGAGCGTCGGCCTGTTCGACGCCTTCGCGCGCGGGCAGTCCGACATGAGCTACTACTTCCTGCCGGGAGCGAAGAAGTTCAAGATGGCGCAGCTCTACAGCATGTATCTGTGGGGTGTGCTGATCTTCGGGATCCTGATCCTGAACTTCGGCCCTGCCGACGGACCGACGCAGATCCT
>Ga0136620_10001018_pt1 | contig 13150 bp, 12 predicted proteins | sample AntDrymUQ4162106_2_FD_104806 | JGI IMG/M metagenome (GOLD analysis project Ga0136620, IMG submission 104806) | Polar desert sand microbial communities from Dry Valleys, Antarctica - metaG UQ416 (21.06) | ecosystem: Environmental > Terrestrial > Soil > Desert | place: Antarctica: Dry Valley... | reverse complement strand
CGCTTCCGGCGGATGTCCCTGCAGCCTGCGCCACTCGCTCCGAAGGTTAGTGCGCGCCAGCGCCTGCCCGAGTTGAAGCCGCTGCCAGGGAGGATCAAACAGGAAGCCCTAACCGCACATCCCAAGGCTCAAAGCGCTCAGGCGCTGTGAAAGCCTCCGGACTCTCGATCGAGCTCCTGGCTTCCGTCGTCGGAAATCCGGCCCCGGTCCCCAAGCGTCTTGTTTCCCGGCAGGACGTTCAGTTGAGGTCGCTCCTCAGCGGCTAGACGAGCAATCTCCTCGTTCAGCTCGGCGGTCATCGCCGCAACGACCGCAGCGATCTGCTCGAGCGTCTCAGGATCCAGCTCCACGTCATCGAACGGTTGGGGTCGCCGCAGCACATGGCCGTAATCGATGATCCAGCCGTCTTCGTACTGACCCTCTCCAGGCTTTGAGTCACGTCTCTTTCCTCGTGCCATTTTGACAAGATAAACCTTGTATTGGGATGCCGAAGCATATTTCGGTAGGTACGTGATCCGCGACGGGCCCAGGGGTGAGACTGGGCCACCTCGAGTCGGGCGTAGGTTGAGCTGCTCGACATAGAAGGCGATGCGATCGCTCATGCCGTAGCGCGAATCACGGCGTCGACCGCCCGCACGAGCTGGCGCCACTCGCCCTCTCGCGCCGCGAGCGCGCGCTGCCCCTTCGCCGTCAGCGCGTAGACACGCCGCCGCCTCCCAGACCCGGTCGTCCACCAGCCCTTGATGAGGCCCGCGCGCTCGAGCCGATGCAGGCCGGGGTAGAGCGTGCCTTCCGCCAGCTCAAGCTCACCGCCGCTTCGTTCGCGGATCCCCTTGATGATCGCGTAGCCATGAAGAGGCTCTGCCCGAAGCGCCGCGAGCGCGAGAAGATCCAAGTGACTCCGCGCCAGATCGATATTCATACCTAGCTACTCTATGCCTCGACTTGCAAGGCGTCAAGTCCAGGTGCACTCACGCTCCCTCGCTGGAACGGGCTCCCCACACTGGACTCGCAGACCACCGCGACGACCCCGTTGCCAGCGCGTTCCCGCGCGGGCTCAACCTGATGTACCTGCCTCGTACCCGCGCGGTGTTGTGCGATTGACTAGCGTTGATTTCGCGCCTCGCTCGTCTGGCCTGCCGGCCGGCCGGCGCCGAGATTGTCGGTCGCACGCGTCGTCACGCCTTGCCACGCGATCAGTCGCTCGGCGTTACGACAGTGCCGATCACACCAGGAAGCAGCTTGCGCGTCAGCGCACGGGCTCGCGTCTTTGGTATCACGAGCACCATCGCGGCATAGCCGGTGTTCATCATGTCGATATTCACTACCGTCGGCTCACGGCGGCGGTTCTTGACGATCCACGACTGCTGGTCCCCCGCGTGCGCCCCGCGCAGCGCAGTTCGGATCTCGTCCTTCGGCGCTTGCCCGGTCCGCCACCCGAAGGCCGCCTCGAACCGCCGAGACGTATAGACGTGGGTCGGACCGAGGCCACGGTGTGGATTCACGTGAGCCAGAGCGACCGCGATCGGACGCTTCGAGGTTTCGACGACGTAACGAGCGGTCGCAACGATCGAAGCTCCGAATTTCGCGGAGGTGAAGCAGATCTCATCGAGTGATGGGGCTGAACTATCAAACTCCTCGGTCGCCGAGCCATTCTGGAAGAGGATCTCTGCCGCAGCCTGATTCGCTTCGCGCTCGAAGAGATCTCGCGCGAACGGCGGCAGGCACGTGAAGTCGTCGATGTACGCGAACGTTTTCTTGTGCGCAGGCAGGATTGCGTGGCCGATCTCGTGGCTGACCACGAAGCGCCGCTTCATCGCATGGAGATCAGGCATGACCCAGATCTCGGACGTCCGATAGTCGAAAGCCCCTTGGAGCCGCTTCCACGCGTGGTTCACCCAGCCGCCGAACCGCTCGAGGAGTTTCGCCCGGTCACGCGGATCGAGAGTGAGTTCGCCCGTTAGGACGAGTCTGGCAGCGGCTTGGATGTCCTCGAGCGGCGTGGGCCGCCGACCAAGTGCGTCTGCCTCTCGGAGCAAGGCGCCGACGTATGACCGGATGCCCGCGCGGGCCTCGTCATCGAGCGGGAGATCGGAGGGTGTCAAGAAGGTTGAGCGGTTCTTCTGAAGAACCTGGATGATCGCCTTCAGGGCCTGAAGCTCCTCGTCTGAGGGCTCGCCAAGCGCGGAGACGGTGCTGAGAGCGACCGCCTGGTTCGGGGAAAGTTGCTGGGCGCCACTCGCGTACCCCATCCACGTCAGGAGATCCTCGAAGCGGAGGTTGTAGCCCTTCGCGACCCGTTCGAGGACGGATGGGCTGGGGTTGATGATCTTCCCGTTCTCAAGCTGGCTTAGGTAGCCGCTGTTCAGATTCGACCGGCTCTCGACCTTGCGCAGCGACTCGCCGCTTGTCTTGCGGACCTCTTGAAGTCGCTTCCCGAGCTCAGCCGCTCGTTTCTTAGGGTCATCCACTCAGCCAGTATGCCACGAACGCTTGACATCTGAAGCGATCTGCTACGGTGTGTGTGCTGCAAATTTGCAGCGACATGCTGCATGAGTCAGGAGGACTTAGATGGCGGTTCAGGAGCAGGACAAGGAGAAGGACCAGAAGAAGCTCTCGGTTCTCATCTCCTACAATGGGATGAACGAGAGCTTCGACTACAAGACGGCGCACAACGCGGAGAAGACCCGCAAGAAGGCCCTCGACCACTACGACATCCGCGGCGCCGACCGTGACCTGAACTTCCTGTTCGGCCCGGACAACCAGACGGAGATCCGCGGCGGCGAGACGATGGGCTCCCAGGTCGAGCCGGACTCGCAGCTCTACCTCCGCCCGCGCACCGCTGGCGGAGGGTAGCGATGAAGCAGCTGAAGCAGGAGGTGCTCGAGCAGGCGTTCGAGCACCTCCGTAGCTGCGGCTCCGGCCGCCGAGAATGTGTCGTCTACCTCACGAGCCCTGTGGATACCCCGGAGGTCATCGACGGCGTCGTTCATCCTCGCCACACAGCTGGTCACGCAGGCTACGACCTCGACTCGCAGTCGATTGCGGAGCTCTGGCGGGACCTAGCCGCACAGGCTCGGAGCATCCGCGTCCAGGTGCACACGCATCCGGGTGCTGCATTTCACTCCTCTCGGGACGACGCCCTTGCGCTCGTCCACACGCCCCGCTTCCTCTCCTTGGTCATCCCGAACTTCGCCCTTGGGCCAGTCGGGTTCGAGGGCGCATACCTCGCTCAGCGCAGCGACGGCGGACGCTGGGTTTCGGCTCCGCTGGCGGAGCGGATTCAGGTAGTGGCATGAAGACACACCACGAGGCGCTCGCCCGCACGACGCTGCTCCTGAACCGCGAGTTCTTCTCCGGTGAGGCAGATGAGCGGGTGCTCGCCGACGCGCTGATCGCGACAACCGTCCGCCTCCAAGCCGATGAGGCGAGCCTCACCTCGCGTGCCGGGCAGGCTGCATTCGTAACCGCCTTCCTCCTGACCGCCCGTCTCGGGATCGGGATTGAACTCGACGCGCCGAACGTCCCGGTCATCGACCGCGTGGCACCGCTACGCGTGAGGCTGCTCGTCGATGCCCTGCTCGAGCTCGGCGGGGACCTCGTCCCCAACGCGCTCGTCCGGACAACGGCGGGCGAGGTCGACGAGACTTTCTCGTTCGGCGATCGAGAGAGCCAAGCCGACGGATCTATCGTCAGGGTTTCCGTAACCGACTTCAGCGCCGAGGTTTCGCGCAATCTCGAGCGCAGTACTTGCATCGGTGATATTCCCTTAGGCGGATTCGCTGCTGGCGCGGCGATCGCGGTAATCGCGCTCGAGGCGGCGATGCCGCGTTTCCAAGCGGCGACCGGGCTGCAGGTTCGTCATCCGCGCCCTTCTCCTGGCCCGCCTCTGAAGATCGATCTGCGAGACCTCTTCCCGGAGATCGATGCCCGGCCCGATCCCGACCTCGGCGCGGTCGACGCCATCAGCGGCGGGGCCATCACGCATGCGCTGATCTACTGCCTACTACGCGTGCCTGGCTTGCGCGTGCGATTGCGTGTGATCGAGGAGCAGGACGCCGAACTCTCCAACGTGAATCGCTACCAGCTGCTTCGCGCGTCTGATGACGGACGGGTGAAGGTTGAGCAGCTGGAGGAGGCAGTGAGCTCCATCGTCCGGATCACCGGGAAGCCAGTGTCGTTCACGAAGGACACGCGCGATGACCTGCTCCCGCTCGCTCCGCGGGTGGTGGTGGGCGTTGACGACGTGCGAGCGCGATGGTGGGTGCAAGAGGAGAACCCTGCGTGGCTCGCAATCGGGGCGACCGGCACCCACCTCGCACAGCTGACAACACACCAGTTGGGAACTGCGTGCGCCGGGTGCGCTCATCCGGTTCCCCTTGATCCGCAGACGATCCCGACGATCTCGTTCGTATCGTTTTGGGCCGGGCTCCTGCAGGCATGCGCGCTCCTGTCGCGCACACCACCTGTTGGCCGCAATGTCGTGGTGTACCCGTTCGCCCTAGGCGGGGCGCCGACGTCGAGCTTCGAGCTCGTGCCAAGTCCTGCGTGCCCCATCAACTGCCCCGCATCGACGGAGGCCGGCGTCCCCAGAATCTTCGTAAAATGAAGGGAACTAGCCGTGCGGCCTCGTACACTCCGACCATGTCACGGCGCGAATGGCTGCTCATCCTTGCCGCCCTCAAAGGCCCGGCCGGGGGACTGGACCCCGTTCGGGTGCAGAAGGGGTTGTTCCTTCTCGCGATGGAGGGCGACGTTCCGGTTGAGGAGCGCTACGAGTTCGAGCCCTACAACTACGGACCGATGAGCCGCGACGTGTACCGCGACCTTGGCGAACTCGGCGCTGATGGTCTCATCGAGCGCGTCGAGGTGGCCGGGCAAAGTTGGCCACGCTTTCGTGCCACCGAGCACGGACGCGAGCTAGCGCAGCAGCTCGTGAACGAGGCGGATCCCCACACGCGAGCAGCCGCCCGAAAGCTCTACGAGATCAAGCAAGACATCGTTCGCAAGAGCTTCGCCGATCTCCTGAACGACGTCTACGACCGCTACCCACGGTACGCCGAGAAGAGCGTCTTCCAACAGACGTGACCGTCGTCGTCGCCCTAGTCGGCCGCGACGCGATCGTGCTGGCCGCCGACAGTCAGGAAACGGCTGGCACGGTCAAGTCAACGACTCACAAACTCCGGATCATCGGTGATCGCATGGCCTGGGGTGGAGCAGGCGACAGCGCCCTCGTCCAGCGGATCACCGCGACCCAGGAGCCGATCGCAAGCAGCCTCGCAGACGAGCGGTGGAAGGTCGCATCAGCCATCGGCGGTGTGACGCGGCCCGTGCAGCGATCAAGTGGCTCGCTGACGGCGATAAGAACGCAGTCAAACCGCGGAAGACGGAGCGCTCTCTTGCTCCGGCGAACATGGATCTAGCCTGCCGGTGCGGTCATTCGTTCAGCCATCACGGATGACGTGCCGTGCGGCGCCGCGTTCGACTGCGCCGGAGAGATGCCAAGTACAGAGACGTCGGTTTCGAGTGCAACGCCTGCGACTGCAGGGGGTTCCGAGGTGTTGGACGCTTGAACTACACATAGGCGCTCCTTCTCGAACAATCGCCGTCCCCCTTGATCCTCATGCGTCTCCGAAGTCGGAGACGCGACGGCGGGCGGTGTCGTCCGCCTTCAAACCACGGTTCGCGGTGGCTGGACCGCACGCAGCAGAAAACACTGCGGCCGCGCATCGGGCAGCGTTACGTGTGCGCCGCGCGACCGAAGCACCGCGCTCGCTCGCCTACTCGGGATGCTCAACCTTCATCGGTGGCGGTGCGTCTGCGTCGGATCGATGGAAGCTGACTTCCTTGTATTCGAGGGCCGGGGGCGCCTGCTTCCATTCTCTGGACACCGGAGTAATCACTTCTTCGACCGGAGTTCCGGATGGAGGCGGCGTGACGGTCAGATCGAGATGGAGCATGAACGGGTTGACACCCGTATTGCCCTCGGTGGGTTCAAGGTCCAGTGACCATCCCGTTGTTGGGCAGATGAGGTGAGCCCTACTCGAAGGGCTCGTTCCGCGCCTGGCATGTGGTTGCAGAGCGCGTACACGTCGCAGAAGCTTGGCGGCGTTCTTGCGCGCGGGGCGCGGATCGAGAGGCGCTGGATGTCTTCGAGCAAGCCGTTGTCGCGGCGACCTCTTCGGATGCCCGCGAGCCTCAGCAGCAGCGCTGCACTGCGAAGCGCGTTACTTCAGATTCTTCCCGGTGGAGACGATCGGCGCCGCAGAGGCGATGACTCGGGCCGACACATGTCGGGCGCCTGATCGGATCTCGGTCCGCGCGGGACGCCCATCAACACCTGAGGCGGCGCTGCCACGGTGAAGCCTCCTCCGATCGAGCGCCGAGGGCCGCGCCAGGTGAAGGGGGCGGCGGCTCGCGTATTGTCGCCCCCTGCGTCTACTCCCTAAGGGCCCGCGCCGGCGACCCAAAGTAAGGATTCTGTAAAGCGTCCTCAGCGAGCCTCATCTCGCCTGCGAGCGAACCTCGCCGAAGATACTCCAGAGTATCGAAACCGTCTCTTGACTCTCGCCATCAACCTGGTCATCGTCGCCGCTCGAGAAGTTAGGGCTTAAAGGCGCTAGCTGGTCGTCTCGGAGGGGAGGCCGCCGCCGGAGCGGAGCTCCTGCGTCTTCTGGCCCTCCGACGTGGTCTGGCCGGTGATCACGTAGGAGTAGGCGAAGTCGGAGAGCGGGCTGCCCTGGCTGTCGGTTGGGACGCTCGCCGGCAGCGGGGTCGGCAGCGTGCCGTGGCGGTTGTAGAGGCCGGTCAGCCAGCCGGCGGCGTTGACCTCCTGCCAGGAGAAGGTGCCGTTCGGGTACTGCGTCGCCTTGTGGTTGCCGCGCGCGTCGTAGAAGAAGGAGTAGGCGCGCGCGGCGGGATCGGTCAGCGAGCTGAGCTCGTTGCGGGGCGTGTAGCCATAGCTGGTCGTGTAGTTGGGGCTGGAGGCGAGCGGCCCGGCCGCCGCCGTCCGACTCGTCAGGTTGCCCTCGCCGTCGTAGAGGAAGGTCGCCTCGGCGTCGAAGGATGTCGGACACACCTCCGAGGGGTGTCTGAGGACGTTCCCCCTTTGAACATCTGAGGACTTTCCCCCACCGGCACGGACGAGACTCGCGGCGGAGACGGGTTTTGCGCCGACACGGCCTCGACGGCGTCTCGCGGCGAACGCGCTGCAAGTGACCGATCCGGACGCTTCAAAAGGCCACGGTTCAGACGCGGACTCTAGGCGGCTCTAGTTCCGTCACTGCCGGAAGCTCCGATGGAATGTTGACGTAGTGCACCAGTTCGAGCGAACTCAGCCACCCATTGTCAAGAAACAGCAGAAGTTCGACCCAATCATCGCTGTCATAGCGGTGCTTGTTCGTCGTTTCAACAATTACGTCGGCGCGAATTGCAGCTCGAGGAGAATGTTCTCGATCAACCACAAAGTTAATAGTCGGGCAGTGACCCGATTCACCGCTTACCAATGCTAGGCCAGCCTGCTTTCTGAGGTCGGCTGCCCCTGGAAAATCCGGCTCCAGCAGGTAACGAACGACGTCTCGCTCTCTCTGTGTCAGTGATCGAGGAGGGTCAAGCTGTTTCCAGGCGGTGCACATGGGTGAATCCTACTAAACTTCTACCGCGGGCGAAAGAGCGTTCCGATCCGAGGCACGCCATTCACAACGACGCCACGAATCCGGATGGCGAAACCGGCAATATTGCGATCCACTTCGAACTGACCAGGGCCGAGTTTGCCGAGGCTTCGGACCGCGGATTCCACAACTCGTGCCCTCGTCCCGAGGGCGGCAACTACGGGCTGAAGACGATGCCCAGGGTTACCAAAGATGTGGTGCATCTTATTCGCGTCGTTGACGACACTTCCGTAGGCCTGTCGCTCGGCAGCAGTAAGGGGTCTCGGTGCGCGTATGCGCTTCTTCTTCGCCTTCTGGGCGATCTTCGCGGCGACTTTGATGACTACTACGACGGCAACCCCGACACACGGCCAGCAAACGGTCTCTCCATCTGCGAGAAGTCCATCGAGGTCATAGACGTTGATCGGATCTTGACACGCATAGTCGTAAGCATTGCACGACCCACCCTCGACCGGATCAATCGAAAGGAACCGCCCCAGCACCGGATCGTACGGTCGTACACCCATCTCGATCAGGTTGCTGGTGGTGTCGAGCTTCTTGTCCCAGCGGCCGAAGGAGCGCTCGGTCGCCCTGTTTGCGGGGGCGCCCTGGAGCGGCGCTCCGAAGGGGTCGTAGCTGTAGGCGGCCGAGCGCACGTCGCCGTTGTTCGCGGTCGCTGCCACGTCGCCGTGGCCGTTGTAGTAGAGAAACTGCGGGTAGCCGCCGGCATCGGGGGCCCCTCCGTGGTAGTGGGCGATGTCGCCGGCCGGGCCGTCGACGTCCATGTGTTCGATTGCACCCGTGGCCGAGGTCTCGAAGAGACCGCCGAGCGGGTAGCGAGTCGTGTCGCCGGCGCCGATACGCTGGCGCCGGAAACCGGCGGCGTCGAAGCCGTAGCTGAGGGTGGTGCCGTTGAAGCTGCCGCCTGTGTGCCGGCCCCAACCGTCCCAGTTGAGCGTGTCGGCGCCGCGCTGGGTCATGTTGCCCTCGCCGTCGTAGGCGAAGCTGCGGGTGACGCCGTTCTCGGTCACGCTCGTCAGCTGGTCGATCCCGTTCTGGCCGAGCGGGTCGTAGACGTAGCTGGCCACGGTGGTGCCGTTCTCGGCGATCGCCGTTCGGTTCGAGTCGAGGTCAAAGCTGTACTGACGGGTGACCCCGGTCGGCAGCGTCAGCTGCGCGAGCCGACCGAGTTGGTCGTAGAGGTAGCTGGTCGTCTCGGTGGTGAGACCTCCGCCGGAGCGAACCTCCTGCGTCTTCTGTCCCTCCGAGCTCGTCTGACCCGAGATCACATACGAGTAGCTGAAGTCGGAGAGCGGGCTGCCCTGACCGTCGGCCGGCACGCTCGCCGGCAGCTGCGCCGGCAGCGTGCCGTGGCGGTTGTAGAGGCCGGTCAGCCAGCCGGCGGCGTTGACGTCCTGCCAGCTGAAGGTGCCGTTCGGGTACTGACTTGCCTTCAGGTTGCCGCGCCGGTCGTAGAAGAAGGAGTAGGGACGTCCGGCGGGGTCGGTCAGCGAGCTGAGCTCGTTCCGGTCGGTGTAGGTGTAGCCGGTCGTGTAGTTGGTGCTCGAGGCGAGCGGGCCGGCTGCGGCCGTGCGGCCGGTCAGGTTGCCTTCGCTGTCGTAGGCGAAGGTCGCCTCGGCGCCGAAGGAGTCGATGCTGCGCTTCAGTCGCCCCGCTTCGTCGTAGGAACTGGTGAGCGTGCCGCTGGCATCGGTTGCCGTGCGGCGGGCGCCGGACGGGTCGTAGGCGTAGGTGGTGGCTTGGGAGTCGCCGGGGGCGACCTCGCTGGTCAACCGCGACTCGGCGTCGTAGCTGCGGCAGGTCGTGCCGCGTGCCCCCGTCGTGGCCACGGAGCGCCCGGCGCTGTCGTAGACATGGCTGGTCGTGATCTGGTACTGGCTGATGGACTTCAGCAGCAGTCCTTGGTGTACGGACTCGACAGGGGTCGTACAGGGATTGTCGGCAGATTCGTTCTGCCCGTAGTAGCTGTAGTTGGTCGCGTAGCGGCTCTCGGGTACGCCCTGTAGGTTGCCACCGCTGTCGATCGCCCGCCCGGCGTTCCCCTTCGGCATCACCTTCTGCAGGACACGGCCGAAGTTGTCGTGGGAGAAGCTGGTGATGACGTTGGCCGATCCGTCCTTGGCGAGGGAGTAGTCGGGAAGCGCCTTCTCGGGCTTGTCGAAGTGCGAGAAACCGACGCGGCCGGTCGGGGAGACGGTCGAGGTCTGGTTGAGCCAGGCCGGACGCAGCGCCGCCTTCGGCACGATCTCGAACGCCGGGCAGCTCTGGCACTTCCAGCCGAGCGTGAGATAAGCCTCGCCGGTGACGTCGCGGTAGTCGAGCGTGAGCTTGTGCAGCCCCGCCGCGAGCTCGAGCGGTTGTGAGTCCTGATCGACCGGGGACGAGCCCCAGCGGTTGATCGCCTGGATCCCGTCGATCACCAGTCGGGCGCTCTGATCGGCGCGGATGCGGAAGACGTACGCGCCGGGGCTGGTGATGTTGAGGTTGCCGCGCCAGCGGACCGACCAGTGGTCTTCGTTCGTGTTCGGTGCCGGGGTGGCATCGGCGATCGGCTGCGGCGCTCCGCCGCCCCAGTTGAAGTCGATCGGCCCGGCGGTCGTGCGGCCGACCGGCCGGCCGGCGAAGTTCTGGTTCGGGTAGTACTCGGCCTGCAGCCCTTCGAGGGCAGCACCCGCAGTCGCGGCGGTGCCGATCTGCGTCTCGTCGTAGCGGTACCTGCTGATCGGGCGGACGAGGCTGCCAGCGCCGTCCGGGTCCGGCCCCATTGCCGCGAGCAGGACGTCGTTGACCGTGTCGAAGCCCTGGTCGGTCGGGTTGCCGTCGGCGTCCTCCGTCCAGAGCAGCTGGTCGCGGCCGTTGTAGCTGAGCTGACTGGCGTAGCCGAGCAGGTCTCGGACCTGCATCGGATGGCCGTACTTGTCCCAGATCGTGTTGATCGTCTTCGGAGTCGGCTCCCCCTGCTGGCGGGGCGGCTTCAGCGAGGTAACGCCGGCGCCGACGCGGGACTGGCCGGCGGCGACGTCGGGGTGCGCGTTGGTCGCGGTCTCGGTGCTGACCGGAGCTGTCGAGTAGCTGAAGCTCCAGGTCGAAGTTGCCACAGGGGTCTGGCCGCTGACCGGGCCGTCGCTGACGCTCTGCACCCGCCCGGAGCTCTCGTAGCCGATCTGGACGCTGTGCTCGGTGTTGTAGCCGGGGCTGGCGGCGGCGGGGTCGAGGTCGTTCGCATTCTCGAGCTTGACCAGCCGGCCGCTGCCGTCGTAGCTGAGCTGGAGGAGGTCGCGGACGCCGTCGTTGATCGTCGCCAGCCGATTGGGGCTGCCGCCGCTGCCGATCAGCTTCCACTCCAGCTGCGAGAGGCTGTAGTCGGGGCCGCGGATGCAGACGAGGGCGCCGGCGCAGTTCCAGTTGAAGCTGAGCGTCCGGCCGGTCGGCTGCTCGTTCACCTGCTCGCTGACCGAGGCCAGCCGGGGCGGATTGTCGCCGGTGAAGGTGTAGGCGAGCTTGAAGTCCTTGTCGCCGGTCTCGGTGTACTCGGTGCTGAGCAGCTTGGCGACGCCGGCTGTCTCAGTAGTTGCCTCGCCGAACGTGTAGATGGTGCCGTCGCCCGTCTGCAGGATGTAGCCCTTGTTTTCGTTCTCGCTCCTGGATAGCCGCGCACCCTCGCCGTAGTCGGAGACGAAGCTCTCGGTCTCGGCGATGTACGGATAGAAGCTCGCGCCTCCGTCCGGCCACTCGATCTCGACCGCGTCGTAGTACTGGTCGCTACTCGCCGGCAGCAGCCGGTGGTCGACGAGCTTGGTCGGCGGGCTCTGCAGGTCGCCGCCGGCGAGCGTCCAGCCAGGGCCGAGGCCACGGTTTTTCGTGTCCAGCGAGTTGAAGCTGAGGCTGGTCCCGAGCGCGCCGACGGCGGCCGGGTAGCTCGGGCCGGGCAGCGAGACGATCAGGTTGCCATTCGCCTGGTTGACGGCGAGCGCGCCGTGCGACCAGATCGGCCAGTCGCTGCGGATGCCCAGGTTCTTGACGTTGACGGTGAACTTGCGCCAGTTGCTCCACTCGCTAATCCCGCCGTAGGCGTCCCTGGCCATGGCGCGCCAGGAGTAGACACCGCCCGGCGCCGTCCACTCGATCGGGACGGTGAAGGTCTGGGTCGTCGGCAGCCAGCCGGAATTCTGCGGCTGCCCCGTAGCCGGAGCACCTTCGTAGAGCTCGAAGTAGTAGCTGAGCGGGTCGTTGTCGGGGTCGCTGGAGGCGGCGCGGAGCGCCGGCGTGCGCGTCTCGATCACGGCGTCGATGTTCGGGGCGATCAGGGTCGGCTTGCTCGGAACGCCGTTCGTCGCACCGGCGGGCTTGCTGACCGGCTCGGATCGGTCTGAGTCGGCGTAAACGGGGGCATGGGGCCCCTGCGGACCAGTGAGATGCGGAAGCGCCCCCACGGTCACCATGAGCCGAAATCCGACATCCAGCGGCGTTGGCAGGTACCTCGGCGCGGCGGCGCCGGGAATGGCCGTGCAGGCGGAGCCGTCGCTGGCGCAGCGCGACCAGTCGTAGGTATAGGTCACGAGCGGTTGCTGGGCGCGCCAGATGCCCTCGGACGCATCAAGTGCCTCGCCCATCCGCGGCCTTCCTGAGATGCTCGGTGGCGCACCGGCTACTAGCTGTAGCAATGGCTCCCCGGCCTGGGCCACGGTGGCGATTGGCCCGACCAGCTCCGATGTTGCCTCCGGGCCGACGCCGCCAGCCGTGACCGGACGCACGCGCAGGCGGATGAACTGACCGACGTCAGCTACGGCTGCGGTGTAGCGGTCGCTGCCGGCCCCGCTGATCGGCGCACAGGGCAGGGTGACATCCGGGCCGCAGCGGAGCCACTCATACAGATAACTGGTCGGATTGGGGCCTAGCCAGGTCCCAGGATGCCCTGTCAACTGAGCTCCGGTCACCAAGGCACCACCGATCACCGGCGAGGAGACGTTCGCGACGGGGCCGAGGACGCCGGTAGCTTGGGCGACAGCGGCTATGAGCGCGCTGTCGGTGTCGAGCCAGGGTGGAATCGGATCGCTCGCGCTCGAGTTGCTCGAGCTGCGAAGCAGCTGCTGGAGGCCGCCGAAAGCCACGACGGCTGCAGCGCTGGGCGCAGGCGTATCCCCAGCGCGGAGCGGAGTGGCCGACGGAGCCGCGGGTGTCGCTGCGCCCACCAGAAACGTCACAAGCACGATCGTCACTGCCGCGATCACGGCGCGAGGTGCTCGCGGTCGAGCTGCCGCAGAGCGCCGGCCTGGCTGGAGAAGCTGGTAGAGCAGCAACGTTGGCCTCCTCTCGAAGATGCTTCTTCGGGCCACCGTCGCTGCAGACGTCGGTGTCGAGTGGAGGTATGACACCTCAGCGGGAGGCTGTCAAGGGTCCCAACGGGACATGGCAACAAGAGGCGATCAGCAGAGCTCAGGCTCCTCGCAGAAGCCGTTTCTCTCGCGACTAGTGCCGCT
>Ga0136620_10001017_pt1 | contig 13151 bp, 16 predicted proteins | sample AntDrymUQ4162106_2_FD_104806 | JGI IMG/M metagenome (GOLD analysis project Ga0136620, IMG submission 104806) | Polar desert sand microbial communities from Dry Valleys, Antarctica - metaG UQ416 (21.06) | ecosystem: Environmental > Terrestrial > Soil > Desert | place: Antarctica: Dry Valley... | reverse complement strand
TGACCGGGTTCGAGCCCAGTGACGGCCTGTACTGGCTCTACGCGGTGCTGCCGGTCGCCATCGGCCTGATCGCCGAGCAGCTGCGCATCGCGTCCGCCGAGCAGGTGCTCGAGCAGCGCGGCCTGGGCGACGCCCAGGAGGTGGGAGCGCTGCCGGAGTCCGGGCAGCGCTCGGTCGTGCTGGCGATCGTGCGCCGCGAGATCGGCGTGATGGCGCTCGCCGCGCTGGTCGTGGCGTTCCTTGCCCTGCGCGGAGTGCTGATCGCGTGAGAGACTGCGCGGTCTACCGGAAGACGGTGTAGACCCGGATGCCGCCTGGCTGTGACTGGGGCGATGTGTTCTTCGAGTACTTGCGCGACTGGTCGACGTAGAACCTGTACGTCCCGACACGAAGCGTGGCCAGGGGCAGGGCACGCATCCTGCGCGACACGACGCCGCACGGCGACGCGGCCTTGCCGATCTTGACGGTCTTCTTGGTCTTGCCGCCGAAGCGAAAGTGGATGTAGACGTTCTTGCCGGGTACCCAGCCGCGCGCGGTGTAGCGCACTTTCTGGCGCGGGCTGGCGCCGCTGCGGAAGTTGTATGTGAACCCGCCCTGGACCTGGCGGAACGCGGTCGCGGCCAGCGGGGAGCCGCCCTGAGATGCGATCAGGCTGAAGCTCTGGTCGTTTGTTTTCGAGCTGTTGAATTGCGCTCTGCGGGCCACCGTGCGGATGTTGCCGGCGCCATCGGCCTGTGCTGAGGTCAGGAAAGACGGGGTCGGCTTGGACTTCGTCGCCGTGCTGAACGTGACAAAACTGCCCGGGGTGAAGCCGCTGCCTACGATTGGCAGAACCGGGTCCGAGAAGCCGACGGTGGTTACGACGCAGCTGACTGGAACGGCAATGGTCGCGGCGACGGCGTTCGCTGCGGACACGCCGGTGGCGAGAATGGCGGCCGCCGAGACGGCGGGCAGAAGGCAGCGGGTTGCGGGCATGTGTTGCGCTCTCCCTGCTGGGTGACGTGTGATGGTGTGCCCAAGACTGGACGGCTTCCGGCCCGTCCCACCCCGTCTCCGCGACCAGCAGTTGCTGGCTCCCGCAGTCGCTGCTGAGCGTCGACATCGTACACACGGCGAACGTGGGCGAAGACAGCTCTCACGAGACTCTCACCCGCCGGTGATCGTTGTGTACTTGCCACGTTCACCCCGTCTGCGCGATCAGTCCCGCGCTGGCCTCCCACAGTCGCCGCTGGGACTCGACGTCGTAGGACAGCTTTGAGGAGCGCCGTTCGCGGCAGCCCGCGAAGTAGCGCCCGCTGCTGCCCTCCACCTCGGGCGAGCTGGCCAGATAGATCTGGGTGCGCGCGCCGCGACGCACCGAGACCGCCAGCGGCGGCAGCTGGACGGCGGTCATGAGCGCGCGCATCGCGAAGCCGTTGTTGCGCCCGAAGCCGCTGCGCACGAGCCCCGGGTGCAGCGCGTTGGCCGTCACGCCGCTGCCCTCGAGCTGGCGCGCCAGCTCGTAGGTGAACAGGACGTTGGCGAGCTTCGAGCGCGCGTACGCGTTCCAGCCGCTGTAGGCGTGCTCGCCCTGCAGGTCGCTGAAGTCCAGCCGCGCGCCGGTATGGGCGAGTGAGGAGACGGTGACGATCCGGCTCGGCGCGCTGCGCTGCAGGCGCTCGCGCAGCAGCGCGGTGAGCAAAAAGGCGCTGAGGTGGTTGACCTGGAAGGTGTGCTCGACGCCGTCGATCGTGATCTCGTGCTGAGACAGCATCAGGCCCGCGTTGTTGACGAGCACGTGCAGTGCATCGAAGCGGCGCTGCAGGTCGGCCGCCGCGGCGCGCACGGACTCGAGGTCGGCATGGTCGCAGCGCACGACGTGGACGTCGGCGTTGGCGCTGCGCTGCACGATGCGCTCGCGCGCGGCCTCGCCGCGCTCGCTGCTGCGACACAGCATCGCGACCGTCGCGCCCCTCCGCGCAAGCTCGAGCGCCGTCTCGAAACCGAGGCCCGAGGACGCGCCGGTGATCGCGCAGACGCGGCCGATCACGTCAGGGGCGATCGGCGATCGAGGTGTAGCGCCCGCGATAGAAGACGAGCGGGTCGCGCTCGTCTGCAACGGCCATCCCGATGACCTCGCCGATGCCGATCATGTGGTCGCCGGCCGGGCGCAGCTCGACGAGTGAGCACGCGATCCAGGCCAGCGCGCTGTCGAGCACGGGCACGCCATGGGTCTCGCGGTGCGTGACGCTGTCGAACTTCTCACGCGCGACGCGCTTGGAGGCGAACACCGCCGCCAGCTCCTCGTCGCCCGCACCGAGGATGTTGACGGCGAAGCGTCGCGATTCCTGCACGATGTCAAGCGTGCGCGACTGCAGGTCGAAGCAGACGAGCAGCAGCAGCGGATCGAGCGACAGCGACGCGACGGCGTTCGTCGTCATGCCCGCCGGCCCTTCGGGTCCGGTGGCCGTCACGACTGCCACGCCGGTTGCGAAGCGGCCGATAGTGTCGCGGTAGGTGGCCACCGGGTTCTGTGCCGCCGCGCTCATCGCCTCACCTTCAGCGTGCCGAACTGCCCGAGGTCGTCGTGGTTGGCGATCGTGCACACGAGCCGGTACTCGCCGGGCGTGAGCTGGAGCTTGATCGGCTCGCCCTCCTCCTGGGGCTGCATCGTCTGCGTGCGGCCGATCTCGATCGGCTTCGCGCCGACCTTGTCGGGCACAAGCTGGACGACCACGTTGTGGGTCAGCCGGCCCGTGTTGCGGGCTGCGAACTTCATCCGCCCGGCCTTGACCGAAACGTTCTGGGGAACGATCCGGTACTCGTCGAGCTCGATGCGCAGGATCGGCCGGTCGGTGCGGAAGACATCGGGCTCGCCACAGCCGGCCAGCACGACGGCGAACGCCGCGCAGGCGGCGAGGAGGGTGCGTGAGCGGGGCATCGCACACGGGATTGTTCCGTATGATCTGCGCCGCCCATGCCCAGCCGCGCATTGACCGCCGTCTGCCTTGCCATCGCGGCGCTTCTGGCGTCGGGCTGTGGCGAGCAGAGCGTCCAGGTTTCCAGGGACGATCCGACCCATGCGGGCGCCGTGCTGTTCGCCGAGCGGTGCGGCATGTGCCACACGCTCACCCCGGCTGGCACGCAGGGCTCGGCGGTCGATGTGACCAAGAAGGAGACCGTCGACGGCCCCAACCTCGACGATCGCAAGGAGAAGAAGGAGGACGTTCTCTACGCGATCGCCAACGGCGGCTTCTCCGGCGCGATCATGCCCGAGAACATCGTCACCGGGACGGAGGCCGACGCGATCGCCGAGTTCCTCGCCAAGTACTCCGGTGGCCAGGAGACCGCGGGCAAGGCCAGCGGCGGGTAGCTTCGCTGGGGCTCGTCGCGGCCGAGAATCGGTCACCCGTGAAACGTGCGAGCCGCTCGTGCTTGATCTCAGACTGATCCGGCGCGAACCGGAGATGGTGCGCGCCGCGCTGGCGCGGCGCGGGTCCGATGTCGCCGGGCGTGTGGACGGCGTGCTGGAACTCGACGCGCGCTGGCGCGAGGCGGCGCAGCGAGCGGAGGGCCTGCGCGCCGAGCAGAAGTCCGCCTCGGACGAGCTGGCGGCCGGCAAGCGCGAGGGACGCGACGTCGAGGCGCAGCTCACGCGGCTGAAGCAGCTGTCAGGCGAGGTCAAGGCGCTCGGCGAGCGTGCGCGCGAGGCGGAGGCGGAGCTCCAGGAGCTGCTGGCGACGCTGCCCAACCTGCCCGACCCGAGCGCGGCCGAGCCCCAGGACGAGGTCCTGCGCGAGGTCGGCGAGGCTGTAAGCGGACCCTACGCACCCCGGGATCACCTCGAGCTCGCCGGCGAGCGGATCGACATGGAGCGCGGCGCGCGCCTGTCGGGCTCGCGCTTCGCCTACCTGCGCGGCGATCTCGTGCGGCTCGAGCTGGCGCTCGTGCAGTGGACGCTGGCCAAGCTGACCGGGCACGGCTTCGAGCCCGTGATCCCGCCCGTGCTGGTGCGCGAGCAAGCGCTCTACGGGACCGGCTTCCTGCCCGACACCGAGCAGCAGATCTACCACCTGCCGGCGGACGACCTCTACCTCGTCGGCACGAGCGAGGTCGCGCTCGCGTCGCTGCATGCCGGCGAGATCCTCGCGGCCGGCGATCTGCCGCTGCGCTACGCGGGCTTCTCACCGTGCTTTCGCCGCGAGGCGGGCGCGGCGGGCAAGGACACCCGCGGGATCTTCCGCGTGCACCAGTTCGACAAGGTCGAGATGTTCTCGTTCGTCGCACCGCTCCAGAGCGCCGGCGAGCACGAGCGGCTGCTGGCGATCGAGGAGGAGATCCTCGGCGAGCTCGAGCTGCCCTACCGCGTCGTCAACATCGCCGTCGATGACCTCGGCGCCAGCGCCGCCAAGAAGTACGACCTCGAGGCATGGCTACCCGGGCAGGGGAGCTATCGCGAGCTGACGTCGACGTCGAACACGACCGACTTTCAGGCGCGGCGGCTGGAGATCCGGGTGCGCGAGGAAGGCGGCAGGCCGGAGACGCTGCACACCCTCAACGGCACGGCGGTTGCGGTCGGCCGGACGATCATCGCGCTGCTCGAGAACGGCCAGCGCGAGGACGGGTCGGTTGTGCTGCCGCAGGCGCTGGTGGCCTTCGGAGCGCCGGCGCAGCTGCCACCGGCCTGACGCCTCCCGGCGACCTGGCGTGTTGTTGCGCCACGGCGCCCGAGTTGTCGCAGACGCATGGTGTTCCGTGACGCCGGGGCGGTGACGATGAGCCCGTGACCGCTGCTTCCTCGAGGGGGTGTGGGGATTGACATCCCCACAAGGGCGCCAGATCCCCCCACACGAGGAAGCTCGCCGATCTGATCGCGACCGGTCCGGCGCCGACCCGCAGCGTGCTCGAGGATCTCGTGCTGGACCTGCTGTTGCGCGGCGGCCTGCCGCACCCGGATGTCAACAAGCCGCTCGTCCGTCTCGGCCGGCGGATCATTCCCGACTTCCGCTGGCCCAGGCAGCGGCTCGTCATCGAGGCTGACGGCGCCGCCTGGCACGACGGCAAGCTCGCGCGCGAAGACGATGCCGAGCGTCAGGCCGTCCTCGAAGCCTGCGGCGAGCGGGTCATCCGCGTTACCTGGGACCAGGTCGTCTGTCGACCCGACCAGTTGCTGGCTCGTGTGCGGGCGGCCTGGCCGACCTAGAAGGCCCCGGCCCCCGGCGCCACGCACCGCGCCCACCTTGCCCACGGTTGCGCCAGCTCCGCCTCGAGCTCGGCCAGGCCGCACGCCGTCGCGCGCCGCAGCGCTCCACCCCGTGCGAGTGCGTACCGCGGCTCGTCGTCCGCGTCCGCGCCGAGGAGGCACAGCGTCCCCGCCACGCGATCGCCGGGAGCGAGCGCCACGTGCGCGTCCTGACACGACGAGGCGGGCTCGAGGCGCAGTGCGTCGTGGAGCACGACGCCGTCCTCGTCGCTGATCCGCAGCGTGCTGACGAGGCGCCCGCCGGGCTCCCCGGTGCGACCGAGGACGACGATGTCTCGCAGGGCGGCGACGGCGCCGCCAGCCAGCGTCACCCTCGTCGAGCGCTCGACATCGGCGCCCGCGGCCACGATCAGCAGCGGCTCCTCGAGCACGAGTCGGGCTTCGGGCCCGACGTCGATCTCGAGGTCAAGACGGGTGCGCGCCTCCCCCGGCAGCGCGAGCGTCGCAGTGATCGAGCGCACGACGAGCGTCGCGTCCGCGCCCACGACGATCCGCACACGATCGTGATCGCCGGACAGCGGCCCGGCCTGGGTCGGCAGCACGCAGGCCTGCACCGCGCCGGCCCCCGCGTGGAGCACGCGCGGGGCGAGCCGCTCGCCACGCCGCAGCCGCTCGACAACGTGACCGCGCGCCGCGCGCTGAACGCACAGCAGCGCTCCGTCAGCGGCGGGCAATTCCACCTCCGCTTGCTCAATGCGCGTGGTGATGGTGATCCTCGGCGATCCCAGCGACGCCGGAGCGAACATGCCCGCGCGCGCTGAACTCCTCCGACCGCCCGCGCACCCATCGAGCGATCGCCGCCGCGCCTGGAGTCGCAGCCAACGACAGGGCCTGTACCGGCAGCGCCCCGCGACGCGCCTGCGCCTCGCGGACCATCAGCTCCACATCCGCGCCGACGTACGGCGCGAGGTCGGTCTTGTTGATGACGAGCAGGTCCGAGCGCGCGATGCCCGGGCCGCCCTTGCGGGGGATGTCGTCGCCCGCCGCCACGTCGATGACGAAGATCTGCGCGTCGGCGAGCGCCGGGCTGAAGATCGCGGTCAGGTTGTCGCCGCCGCTCTCGACGAAGACGATGTCGAGCGGGCCGGTCGCGCGCTCGAGGTCCGCGACCGCCTCGAGGTTGGTCGAGATGTCGTCGCGGATCGCGGTGTGCGGGCAGCAGCCGGTCTGCACCGCCGCGATCCGCTCGACGTCGAGCACGCCCGTGCGGCGCAAGAACTCCGCGTCCTCGGTCGTGTAGATGTCGTTCGTCACGACGCCGATACGCGCGGTGGCGGCCAACTCGCGACACAGCGCAGCAATCAGGCTGCTCTTGCCCGAGCCGACCGGCCCGCCGACGCCGATCCGCAATGCGCGGTCAGCTGACAAACAGACGCTCCCTTCGGTCGTGGTGGACCGTCGCCGCCAGCTCGAGCCCGATCGCCGCCGGCGCCGGCTGCTCGGTGAGCGGACGCCCGTCAGCGGCGACCAGGCGGGCCGCGTCCTCGATCCACGACGCCAGCTGCGCGACCCAGCGGACCGCGTACGCCGGATCGAGCGGCAGCAGCTTCAACGCGGCCGATGCGACCGTCGCGGCATCGTCGTAGAGGGCGAGCGCCGCGAGCTGCTCGTCCTCGACACCGGCGGCCGCGGCCACGACCCCGAGGGCAACGGGGCGAGGGGTGGTGGGCGAGGCGTCGCGGTAGCGCCGGATCAGCGACGCATCCGCCGCCGGCCACACCACGCCCGCCGAGCGCAGTAGCGCGCCGCCCAGCCTGCGGGCGCTCTCGCGCAGCACCGGGCTCGGGCAGCGCGCGGCGAACGCTTCGTCGACCGCCAGCGCCCCCTGCACGCCGTCCGAGCTCGCCTCGCGTCGCGCGGCCACGGCGATCCGGGCCTCGGGTTCGGCCACGAGCCGCAGCCGGGCGCCGATGAAGTCGCTGACCGCCTCGGCCTGCAGGCCATCGGCGACCGCCTGCTCGAGGCCGAGCGAGTGCGCGTAGCTGCCGGCGGGGAAGCGCCCGTCGGCGAGCAGCATGCTCAAGACGGTCGCCATCTCAGAACAGCTCGTAACGCTGTGCCAGGGGCAGTTCATCGGCGGGTGCGGGCGAGATCTCCTCGCCGTCGATCCAGACCCGGAAGCTGTCGGGCTCGACGCGGATCTGCGGCCGCGCCGCGTTGTGGGGCATATCGGCCTTGCTCAACCCCCGCGTGTTGGCAACGGCGACGAGCGACGCCTCGAGCCCGAGTGAATCCAGCGCCCCCTCGGCGAGTGCCTGCTTGGACACGAACGCGATCGACGAGCGCGCGGCCAATCGTCCCGTCCCGGCGAACATCGGCGCCGAGAGCACCGGTTGCGGCGTCGGGATCGACGCGTTGCAGTCGCCCATCGGCGCCCATGCGATCGCTCCGCCCTTGATCACCAGCCGCGGCCGGATCGCGAAGAACGCGGGATCCCACAGCACGAGGTCGGCCAGCTTGCCGACCTCGACGGAGCCGACGTCGGCGTCGATTCCGTGCGCGACGGCCGGGCAGATCGTGTACTTGGCGACGTAACGGCGCAGGCGCTCGTTGTCGGCGCGTCCCTGAGTGCCGGCGCCAAGCCGTCGCTTCATCGCGTGCGCCGTCTGCCAGGTGCGCACGATCGTCTCGCCGACGCGTCCCATCGCCTGCGCGTCCGAGCCGATCATCGAGATCGCGCCGAGGTCGTGCAGGACGTCCTCGGCCGCGATCGTCGTCGCGCGGATGCGGCTCTCGGCGAAGGCCAGGTCCTCCGCGATCCGCGGGTTGAGGTGGTGGCAGACCATCAGCATGTCGAGGTGCTCTTCGACCGTGTTGACCGTGTGCGGGCGCGTCGGATTGGTCGAGGAGGGCAGCACGTGCTCGAACGACGCCACCTCGATGATGTCCGGCGCATGGCCGCCGCCTGCGCCCTCCGTGTGGTAGGCGTGGATCGTGCGCCCGCCGATCGCATCGAGCGTCGACTGCACGTAGCCCGCCTCGTTGAGCGTGTCGGTGTGGATCGCGACCTGCACGCCCGTCTCGTCTGCAATCGACAGGCACGCGTCGATCGCCGCCGGCGTCGAGCCCCAGTCCTCGTGCAGCTTCATCCCGCCTGCGCCGCCACGGATCTGCTCGAGCAGCCCTTCCCTGGACACGCTGTTGCCCTTGCCGAGCAGCAGCACGTTGACCGGCATCGCATCGAGGGCGAGCAGCATCTCGCCCAACGCCCGCGGCGACGGCGTGCAGGTCGTCGCGCGCGTGCCCTCGCTGGGACCGGTGCCGCCGCCGATCAACGTCGTCACGCCCGCGGCCACGGCCTGTTCGACGATCTGCGGGCAGATGAAATGCACGTGGCAGTCGATCGCGCCTGCGGTGAGGATCCGGCCCTCGCCCGCGACGACGTCGGTCGTCGGGCCGATCCGCAGCTCGGAATGCACGCCGTCGGAGATGTCGGGATTGCCGGCCTTTCCCAGCGCCACGATCCGCCCGCCACGAACGCCGACGTCGCAGCGCACGATTCCCGCGTGGTCGAGCACGACGACGTTCGTGATCACGAGGTCCGGTGCGCCCTGCGCCGCCGTCGTCGTCCCCTGCGCCATCGACTCGCGGATCGTCTTACCGCCGCCGAAGACGGCTTCGTCGCCGCCGATGCAGCGGTCCTGCTCGACCTCGAGCCAGAGGTCGGTGTCGGCCAGGCGCATGCGGTCGCCGACGGTCGGGCCGTACAGCGAGGCGTATCGCGCGTGCCCGATCCGGCTCATGCGCGCAGCCTCAGGCCGGGTACCGCGCCCGCGCCTGCCAGTGCGACGAGTGCGACATCGCGCGAGGCGCCCGGCTCGAAGCGTGCCGATGTCCCGGCCGGGATGTCGAGCCGAGAGCCGCTCGCGGCCGCGCGATCGAACTCGAGCGCGCCGTTGACGTCGGCGAAGTGAAAGTGCGAGCCGACCTGGATCGGCCGGTCACCGGTGTTGATGACCCGCACGACAAGCGTCGCGCGCCCGGCGTTGAGCTCGAGCTCGCCGGCGGCGCAGTCAAGCTCGCCGGGTATCACGTGATCGGGTCGTGCAGCGTCACGAGCTTGCGCCCGTCGGGGAAGGTCGCCTCGACCTGCACCTCGCAGACCATCTCGGGCACGCCCTCCATGACCTCGTCATGCGCCAGTACGCGCCGGCCCTCGTCCATGAGGTCGGCGACTCGCCGCCCGTCGCGCGCGCCCTCGATCACCCAGCACGCCAGCAGCGCGACCGCCTCGGGATGGTTGAGCAGGACGCCCCGCGCCCGCCGGTCGCGGGCGATCATCCCGGCCACGGCGAGCAGCAGCTTGTCCTGGTCGGCGGGGGAGAGGCGCACGCGGCCAACCTAGGCGCGGTGATGCGTGCCACGCCTCTGACGTGCGTCGAAATTCGCGACCGAGCCCCTGTCCACGCGGCCAGATGGCTAGACAGACATCAGCTGATGCATGCGCTCGCGCTCGAACGTCTCGATCGGCCCGCCGGCGACGATCCGTCCGACGTCCATGACCGCGTACGTGTCCGCGAGGCGCATCGCGAAGTCGACGTACTGCTCGACGAGCAGGATCGATATCCCGGCGCTGATCTTCAGCTCGGCGATCGCATCCTCGATCTCGAGGATGATCGAAGGCTGGATGCCCTCCGTCGGCTCGTCGAGCAGCAGCAGCCGCGGGCGCGTCACGAGCGCCCGTGCGATCGCGAGCTGCTGCGCCTCGCCGCCGCTCAGAAAGCCGGCTGGCCGGTGCAGCAGCGTGCGCAGGCGGGGGAAGCGCTCGAGCGCCTCTTCGATCGCCTCGATCCCAAACGTGGGCGACGCTTCGGCGACGACGCGCAGGTTCTCGAATACGCTCAGGTACGGAAACGCCTGGCGACCCTGTGGGACGTAGGCGATCCCGGCTCGTGTGCGGTCGTACGGCGCTCGCTTCGTGATCGCCTGGCCGGCCAGCGAGATCGAGCCGCGCTGTGCCGGGAGTAGTCCGACGATCGTCTGCAGCAGCGTGCTCTTGCCGACGCCGTTGCGGCCCATCAGGCAGCACAACCCGCCGGCGGGTACGTCGAGCGAGACGCCGAACAGGACCTGCGTCGAGCCGTAGGAGACCTCGAGCGCCTCGACGCGCAGGATCGGCTCCGCCGCGGTCACACGAGAACCTCGGCCGCCCCGCGCGCGTCACGCGGCCGCCCCAGGTAGACCTCGCGGACGGTCTCGTTGCGCTGGACCTCGGCAACCGTCCCCTCGGTCAGGATCTTGCCCTCGTGCATGACCGTCACCTTGTGTGCGAAACGCCGCACGAAGTCCATGTCGTGCTCGACGACGAGCACCGTCGTGCCCTCCTGCGCGATCTTCGTGATCAGCTCGCCGGTGCGCAGCCGCTCCTTCTGTGTCATGCCGGCGACCGGCTCGTCGAGCAGCAGCAGCCGCGGTCGCTGCACGAGCACCATCGCGACCTCCAGCCACTGCTTCTGTCCGTGCGACAGCGAGCTCGCGGCGTCGTCGCTGTGCGTCGTCAGGCCAACCTGCTCCAGCGCCTGCGCCACTTCGTCGGACAGTCCCTTGCGCCGGCGCAGCAGCGAGAGAAACGGCAGCCTGAAGCTCGCGGCGATGTCGACGTTCTCGAGCACGCTGAGCTCCTCGAACACCGACGGCGTCTGAAACGTGCGGCCGATGCCCGCGCGCACGATCGCGTGTTCGGTCTTGCCGACGAGTTCCTCACCGGCGAAGAGGATCGAGCCGGTCGTCGGACGGACGAGATTCGTGATCGCGTCGATCAGCGTCGTCTTGCCGGCGCCGTTGGGTCCGATGACGAAGCGCACCTCGTGCTCGTGCAGGACGAGGTCCAGGCCATCGACGGCGTGGAAGGCATCGAAGGCGACATGCAGGTCACGGATCTTCAGCAGCGATGTCATGCGACCTTCTTGGGTGTCGAAGCCGGCGGCTTGGGCACCGCTCGCTTGGCTTGCAGTCCGGGCCGGCCGTCGAGCAGACGAGCGACGGCGCGCTTGAGCATGGCGACCAAGCTCGCGATCCCCTTCGGCAGGAACGCGATCACGACGACGAACAGCAGCCCCTGTAGGTACAGCCAGCCCGACGGAAACTGCTCAGAGATACTGCTCTTCGCCCAATTGACGATCACCGCGCCCGCCGCCGCCCAGGCGAGCACGGTGCGGCCGCCGAGCGCGACCCAGATCACCATCTCGATCGACGGCACGATCCCGAGCAGCGCCGGGGAGATGATCCCGACGACCGGCACGAACAGCGCGCCTGCCAGCCCCGCCATGCCCGCCGCGGACACGTAGGCGACCAGCTTGACGCGCGTCGGGTCGTAGCCGAGGAAGCGCACCCGGTCCTCGTCGTCGCGTACGGCGATGAGCAGCCGCCCGTAGCGCCCGATCACGAGCTCGCGCGTCGCCAGGAAGACGAGCAACAGCACGATCACGACGACGAAGTAGAGAAGCCGCTTGTCCGCCGCGCTCGACAGCGACAGCCCGAAGAACGACTGGAAGTTCGTCAGGCCGTTCGTGCCGCCGGTCAGGCCCTGGTTGCCGATCAGCACGATCACGAAGGCGGCCGCAAGCGCCTGGCTGAGGATCGCAAAGTACGCGCCACGCACGCGCTGGCGGAAGATCGCGGCACCGAGCACCGCCGCGATTGCCATCGGTAAGAGAATTGCCGCCGGGATCGCGAACCACGCGAAGCGAAACGGCTCCCACAGTGCCGGGAGCTTCTCGACGCCGCTCCACGTCATGAAATCCGGAAGCTGACCCGGCCCTGCCTCGGAGAGCTTCATGTACATGCCCATGCAGTAGCCGCCGAGGCCGAAGAACAGCCCCTGCCCGAGCACGAGCATGCCGCCCTGGCCCCATGCGAGGCCGATGCCGATGGCGATGATCGCGAAGCACAGGAACTTCGCCAGCAGCGACAGGCGAAAGTCCGACAGGACGGCAGGCGCCACGAGCAGCAACGCGACGGCAACCAGCGCGAAGCGCACGACGAAGCCCGACGGCGTGAGTCCGCCCGCGGGCATCAGCTTCGCGATCGCGCTCATCGCGCAAGGCCTCTGCGCTGCTGCACGACGATTCCCTGCGGGCGCACCTGCAGGAACAGCACGATCAGCAGGAAGACCCCGGCCTTCGCGATGCTCGAGGTCGTGTTGTATTCGATGAACGAGTTCGCCATGCCGAGCGCGAGCGCGGCCAGCACGGCGCCGCGCAGCTGGCCCAGGCCGCCGACGATGACGACGAGGAATGCGTCGATGATGTAGGCCAGTCCGAGCGTCGGCCCGACGGGTCCCAGCAGGGTGATGCCGACCCCTGCGAGGCCCGCGAGGCCGGAGCCGATGAAGAAGGTGGTCCGGTCGACGCGCGGCGTCCGCACGCCGCTCACGGCGGCCAGCGGGCGGTTCTGCATGACCGCCCGCATCCGGCGCCCCGCAGGCATGCGCTGCAGGTACACGGCGATCACCATCACGACGATCGCGACGATCGCGACGATGAACAGCCGCGGGTAGGACATGTCGATGCCGCCGATCGCCAGGCCGCCGTCGAGGAACGACGGCGCGTCGACGTTGACGTTGGGCGCGCCGAAGATGTCGCGCGCGAGCTGCTGGAGCATCAGGCTCACGCCCCAGGTGACCAGCAGCGTGTCGAGCGGCCTGCCGTACAGCCGGCGGATCAGGACGAACTCGAGGATCAGCCCCAGCGTCCCGGCGACGATGAACGCGGCCGGCAGCGCAAGACCGAACGACAGCGTGATCAGTCCGGTCCCGAGCGCCGTCTGCAGCACGTAGGTCGTGTAGGCGCCGGCCATGATGAACTCGCCGTGCGCCATGTTGATCACGTTCATCTGGCCGAACGTGAACGTCAGCCCGAGCGCCACGAGCAGCAGGATCGACGCGATGCTCAGCCCCACGAAGAGCTGG
>Ga0136620_10001015_pt1 | contig 13168 bp, 17 predicted proteins | sample AntDrymUQ4162106_2_FD_104806 | JGI IMG/M metagenome (GOLD analysis project Ga0136620, IMG submission 104806) | Polar desert sand microbial communities from Dry Valleys, Antarctica - metaG UQ416 (21.06) | ecosystem: Environmental > Terrestrial > Soil > Desert | place: Antarctica: Dry Valley... | reverse complement strand
TCGCTTCGGGCGTGCAGAGACGCCCTGTATTCATTGATTCGCTCGCTGCGCTCACTCATGGGTCACAACACCTCCGGGGCGAGCGAGATGATCCGCATGAACCGCTTCTCCCGCAGCTCGCGGCCCACCGGGCCGAAGATGCGGGTGCCGCGCGGGTCGCCGCCGTCACGGATGATCACGGCGGCGTTCTCGTCGAAGCGGATGTACGAGCCGTCGGCGCGCCGGCGCGACTTCGTCGTCCGGACGATGACGGCTTTGACCACCTCGCCCTTCTTGACGTTGCCGCCGGGAATCGCGTCCTTGACGGTCGCGACGATGATGTCGCCGATGCCGGCGTAGCGCCGTCCCGAGCCACCGAGCACCCGGATGCACAAGATTTCCTTGGCACCGGTGTTGTCGGCCACGCGCAGGCGTGACTCCTGCTGGATCACAACAGACTCCTACTTGGCCTTTTCGACGATCTCGACCACGCGCCAGCGCTTGGTCGCAGACAGCGGACGGGTCTCCATGAGCAGGACGCGGTCGCCGATCCCGCATGCGTTCTGCTCGTCGTGCGCCTTGTACTTGCTGGTGCGGCGGATGACCTTGCCGTACAGCGGGTGCATGACGCGGTCCTCGACGGCGACGACGACGGTCTTGTCCATCTTGTCGCTGACGACGAGGCCCTCGCGGGTCTTGCGGAACCCGCGCGCTACCTCTGACGTGGCGGTGCTCATGCCATCCTTCTCACTGGTCTCACTCGTCTCACTCGTGGTCTCGGTCATGCCACATCACCGGCGTCCTGAACGTGGACGATGCCCAGCTCGCGCTCGCGCATGATCGTGTAGACGCGCGCGATGTCGCGACGGACGGCCCGCAGCCGACCATGGCTCTCGAGCTGTCCGGTCGCGGCCTGGAAGCGCAGGTTGAACAGCTCCTCCTTCGCCTCGACGAGCTTGGTGGCGAGATCGTCGTCAGCGAGCTCGCGCAGATCTCCGACCCCTGTCCCGACTGCCATCACGCCTCCTCACGCATCACGAACTTGCACTTCATCGGCAGCTTGTGCATCGCGCGGCGCAGCGCCTCGCGAGCGACCGACTCCGGTACTCCGGACAGCTCGAACATGACGCGACCGGGTTTCACGTTCGCGATCCACCACTCCGTCGAGCCCTTGCCCGAACCCATGCGGGTCTCGGCCGGCTTCTTCGTCAACGGCCGGTCCGGGTAGATGTTGATCCAGACCTTGCCGCCGCGACGGATGTAGCGGGTCGCTGCGATTCGCGCCGACTCGATCTGCCGGTTCGTGACGTAGTGCGGCTCGAGGGCCTGGATGCCGAACTCGCCGAAGGCGAGCGACGTCCCGCCCTTGGCCTGGCCGCGACGATTCGGGTGGTGCTGCTTGCGGTGCTTGACCCTGCGGGGAATGAGCATCGTCTCAGCCCTCCTGCGTGGCCGGCGGCGGCTCGACCTCGGCCGGTGCGGCGGTCTTTGCCGGGGATTCGTTCGACCCGGATGCGGCAGCCGGCGGTACGTCGGGTCGGCCTGTGCCAGCCGGTGCCGTGCCAGCCGGTGCCGTGCCGGTTGGACGTCGCTCCGGCCGGGCAACGCGACCGCGGTCACCACGGGCCCGCGCAGCCTGGGCCCGGGCGGCCGCCTGCTGCGCCTCGCGCTCGGCCCGGGAGCCGGACACGTCGCCCTTGTAGATCCAGACCTTGACACCGATGCGACCGAAGGTCGTCCGCGCCTCGTAGAAGCCGTAGTCGATGTCGGCCCGCAGCGTGTGCAGCGGCACCCGACCCTCGCGGTAGAACTCCGACCGCGACATCTCGGCACCGCCGAGACGTCCGGAGCACTGGACCCGGATGCCCTTCGCGCCGGAACGCATCGCGGTCTGGATCGACTTGCGCATCGCCCGACGGAACGCCACGCGGCTGGTGAGCTGCTCGGCGACCCCCTGGGCGACCAGCTGAGCGTCGATCTCCGGGTCCTTGACCTCGAGGATGTTGAGCTGCACCTGCTTGCCGGTGAGAGTCTCCAGATCGCTGCGGATCCGGTCGGCCTCGGCACCCTTGCGGCCGATCACGATGCCCGGGCGCGCCGTGTGGATGTCCACCCGGACCCGCTCGCGCGTGCGCTCGATCTCGACCTTGGAGATGCCGGCTCGCTCGAGACCCTTGGACATGAGACGTCGGATCGCGACGTCCTCGCCCACGTAGTCCTTGTAGAGCTTGTCCGCGTACCACCGGCTCTTGAAGTCGGTAGTAATCCCCAACCGGAACCCGTGCGGGTTGACCTTCTGGCCCACTATCGGGTCCCTCCTCTCGCGCGAGCGCTCAACCGGGCCGCAACACGCTTGGCCGGTGTGCTCTTCTGTGTGGACGTGCTCGTGGTCTTCTTCGCCGTGGTCTTCTTCGCCGTGGACGTCTTGGTGGTCTTCTTCGCCGGGGCGGCCGGGACGTCGCGCTCGGTGACCACCACGGTGATGTGGCAGGTGCGGTTCAGGACCCGGTAGGCCCGACCTTGCGCGCGTGGCCGGATCCGTTTGGCGCTGGGTCCCTCGTCGACGTATGCCTCGCTCACCCAGAGCGAACCCCGGTCGAGGTCCTCGTTGTGCTGGGCGTTCGCCACCGCCGACATCAGGACCTTGCGGACGGGCTCGCTCGCAGCCTGCGGAGCGAACCGAAGCACTGCCTCGGCCTCGTCCGTGCGCATCCCGCGGATGAGGTCGACGACGCGCCGGGCCTTGCTCGCAGACGTGCGGACGTAGCGCGCCCGGGCCACGGCCTGGCCCGCCAGCGCCGATCCGTTGGCTTCCATCACTGTCCCTTACTCCTCATCGACCTACTCATGGGCGCACTGCACCTAACGCCGGCGGGCGCGCCGGTCGTCCTTCTCGTGGCCGCGGAAGGTCCGCGTCGGCGCGAACTCGCCGAGCTTGTGACCCACCATCGACTCGCTCACGAAGACCGGCACGTGCTTGCGGCCGTCGTGCACGGCGATCGTGTGGCCGAGCATGGCCGGCACGATCATCGAGCGGCGCGACCAGGTCTTGATCACGTTCTTCGTGCCGCGGTCGTTCTGGACATCCACCTTCGCGATCAGGTGGTGGTCCACGAACGGGCCCTTCTTCAGGCTGCGTGGCATCGCCGGACTCCAATCAGGGGCGCACTTCGATCCTCAATCGCTCCGCGGGCGACTCGCTCCGCTCGTCGACCACTCCGCTTGCTCGTCACCACGTGCACCTATCGCTTCTTCCCGGTCTTGCGCCGTCGCACGATCATCCGGTCGCTCTCCTTGTTCGCCCTGCGGGTCCGACCCTCTGGCTGGCCCCACGGGCTCACCGGGTGGCGACCGCCGGAGGTCTTGCCCTCACCGCCACCGTGCGGGTGGTCGATCGGGTTCATCGCGACACCGCGGACGGTCGGTCGCTTGCCCTTCCAGCGCATGCGACCGGCCTTGCCCCAGTTGATGTTCGACTGCTCGGCATTGCCGACCTCGCCGATCGTGGCGCGGCAGCGGAGGTCGACGTTGCGGATCTCGCCCGACGGCATCCGCAGCTGGGCGTTGGGTCCGTCCTTGGCCACGAGCTGGACGCTCGCACCGGCGGATCGAGCGATCTTCGCACCGCCGCCGGGGCGGAGCTCGATCGCGTGGATGACCGTGCCGACCGGGATGTTGCGCATCGGCATGCAGTTGCCCGGCTTGATGTCAGCGCCCGGGCCGTTCTCGATCCGGTCGCCCTGCTTGAGCCGGTTCGGCGCGACGATGTAGCGCTTCTCGCCGTCGGCGTAGTGCAGCAGCGCGATCCGCGCCGTGCGGTTCGGGTCGTACTCGATGTGCGCGACTCGGGCCGGCACGCCGTCCTTGTCCTGGCGACGGAAGTCGATGATGCGGTACGCGCGCTTGTGCCCACCACCTTGGTGCCGGGTGGTGATGCGGCCGGTGTTGTTCCGCCCGCCCTTCCTCGGCAGCGGGCGCACCAGCGATCGCTCCGGCGTCGAGCGCGTGATCTCGACGAAGTCGGCCACGCTCGAGCCGCGGCGACCCGGGGTCGTCGGCTTGTACTTGCGGATACCCATGCTCGTCTCCAGATCCGTCCGGCGCCCTAGGACCCGGGCCCGGCGAACAGGTCGATGCGGTCGCCTTCTTTGACGCTCACGATGGCTCGCTTGGTGGCCACCCGGCGGCCGAAGCCGTACCGGGTGCGCTGCTGCTTGCCACCTCGGTTGAGCGTGTTCACGCCGGTGACCTTGACGCCGAACACCTTCTCGACCGCGAGCCTGATCTCGGTCTTGTTGGCGTCGGTGCGCACCAGGAACGTGTACTTGTTCTGGTCGAGGAGGCCATAGCTCTTCTCCGACACCACCGGCGCGAGCAGCACGTCGCGCGGGTCGCCTGCGGCCATGCGGCTCACTTGTCGTCCTCCTCGGCCTCGTCGGTGGTCCCGGCTGGGGCGGCGAAGCCAGCACGCTCCGCATCCTCGGCCGTGGCGAACCACACCTCGGCGATGGTCTGCTCGTACCACGGGCTCTCGGTCGTGTGGAACTTCATCGAGTTCGCGTTGCCCTTGACGGAGAAACCGTCCGGGGCGGCTCCGTCGGCCAGCGGCGCGGCCGAACCCGGCCCGTATGGGCCGTTGGTCGCCTCGTCAGCCGGCTCAGCTGCCGCGACTGCCTTGATCGGCTCGGGGGCGACCGCCTTCTTCGTCGACTTCTTGGCCGGCTTTCGCCCGGCCGCCGCTGCCGGCTTCGTCGCGTCGACCTCGGTCACGCTCTGGCCGACGGCGGCGAGGAACTCGTCGAGCGCGCCGCGGGTGAACACCACGTCATCGCTCTTCAGCACGTCGTAGGTGTTGAGCTGGTCCGGCCACAGGGTGTGCACGCGGTCGACGTTGCGGAGGCTCTTCGCGGCGAGCAGGTCCTCGCGCTGCACCACGACGAGCACGTGCTTGCCTGAGCTGAGCCCGGCGAGCAGCGCGATCGCTCCACGGGTCGATGGCTTGTCGCCGTCGACGACGCCGCTCACGACGTGGACCCGACCCTCGCGGGCGCGGTCGGAGAGGGCGCCGCGCAGCGCAGCCGCCTTCATCTTCTTCGGGGTCCGCTGGGCGTAGCTGCGCGGTGTCGGGCCGTGGGCGACCCCGCCGCCGGCGTAGTGCGGGGCGCGGATCGAGCCCTGACGCGCCCGGCCGGTGCCCTTTTGCCGGTGCGGCTTGCGGCCACCGCCGCGGACCTCGCCACGGGTCAAGGTGGAGTGCGTGCCCTGGCGTGCAGCCGCGAGCTGCGCGACGACCACCTGGTGCATCAGCGGGATGTTCGCCTGCACGTCGAAGATCTCGGCCGGCAGCTCGACCCCGCCGTCGGTGCCGCCCGCGGGCGTACGGATGTCGATGCTCACGCCTCATCACCCCCGGTGGAGGCCTCGCTGGAGACCCCGCTCGATACGTAGCCGCGCTTGGCTGCGGTGTGAACGGTGACGAGTCCGCCGGTAGCGCCGGGGACCGCACCCTTGATCAGGAGAAGCCCGCGCTCGGTGTCGATCGCGTGCACCGTGAGGTTCTGGGTGGTGACGGTGTCGCTGCCCATGCGCCCGGCCATCTTCTGACCCTTGAACACGCGGGCAGGTGTCGCGCATGCGCCGATGGCGCCCGGCGAGCGGTGCTTCTTGTGCGTGCCGTGAGAGGCACCCAGACCGTGGAACCCGTGCCGCTTCATCCCGCCGGCGAAGCCCTTGCCGCGGCTGGTGCCGACGACGTCGACGATCTGGCCGGCCTCGAAGACGTCGACCGTGAGCTCCTGGCCGAGCGTGTGCTCGGCGGCGTCACCCGTGCGGATCTCCGCGACGTGGCGCCGCGGCGTGACACCGGCCTTGGCGAAGTGCCCGACCTGCGGCTTCGTGGTCTTCCGCGGGTCGATCGCGCCGTAGGCGACCTGGATCGCGGAGTACCCGTCGGTCGCCGGGGTGCGGATCTGGGTGACGACGCACGGACCAGCCTGGATGACGGTGACCGGCACGATCTGGCCGTTCGCCTCCCAGACCTGCGTCATGCCGACCTTCGTGCCGAGAAGGGCACGGATGACAGCGTTCTGGGCCGCCTTGGACCCGGTCTTGGACATGCTCGTTGCGCTCATCGTCTCAACCGCCTCAGAGCTTGATCTCGATGTCGACGCCGGCCGGCAGGTCGAGCCGCATGAGGCTGTCCACCGTCTTCGGGGTCGGGTCGAGGATGTCGATCAGCCGCTTGTGCGTCCGCATCTCGAAGTGCTCGCGCGAGTCCTTGTACTTGTGCGGCGAGCGGATGACGCAGTACACGTTCTTCTCGGTCGGCAGCGGCACCGGCCCAGCGACCTTCGCGCCGGTACGCGTCACCGTGTCGACGATCTTGCGCGCCGAGCTGTCGATGATCTCGTGGTCGTAGGCCTTGAGCCGGATCCGGATCTTCTGTGCCGCCATGGTGGTCTCGGGTTCCTTCGCGATCGTCGATCGGGCGCGTGGCTGGCTTTGACTGCCCCCACCAGGACACGTGCACCAGCGGAGTCGTCGTGGTCGGAGTAGCGGATGGTGGTCCAGAGTTGGGCGCCCGCGCCGAGTCCCGGTGCACACGCGGTCGGGCGTGTCGGGCCTTGGGGCGGAGAGCTCCGGTGCGAGGTTCAGCGGCTGGGCCCTCGGTGACTCGAGGGTCCAGCCGCCAAGGCCTGACTACCTTAGCAGAGCAGCAGTGCGGTTCTTACTTGGTGATCTTGATGACCCGGCCGGCGCCGACGGTCCGGCCACCCTCACGGATGGCGAACTGGAGGCCCTCGTCCATGGCGATCGGCTGGATGAGCTCGACCGACATCGCGGTGTTGTCGCCCGGCATCACCATCTCGGTGCCCTCGGGCAACGTCACCACCCCGGTGACGTCCGTCGTCCGGAAGTAGAACTGGGGCCGGTAGTTGTTGAAGAACGGCGTGTGCCGGCCACCCTCGTCCTTGGACAGGATGTACACCTGGGCCTCGAAGCTCGTGTGAGGCGTGTGGGTCCCCGGCTTCACGATGACCATGCCGCGCTCCACGTCCTCGCGCTTGGTCCCGCGAAGCAGCAGCCCGACGTTCTCACCCGCGCGACCCTCGTCGAGGATCTTGCGGAACATCTCGACCGCGGTGACGGTCGTGGTCTGCTTGGTCTCGCGGATGCCGATGATGTCGACGGTGTCGTTCGTCTTGACGATGCCGCGCTCGATCCGGCCGGTCACCACGGTGCCGCGGCCGGTGATCGTGAAGACGTCCTCGACGGGCATGAGGAACGGCTTCTCGGTCTCGCGCTCCGGCGTCGGGATCGACTCGTCCACCGCGTTCATGAGGTCGAGCAGCTTCGCGCCCCACTCGGCGTCGCCCTCGAGCGCTTTGAGCGCCGACACCTGGATCACCGGCAGGTCGTCGCCGGGGAAGTTGTAGGTGCTGAGCAGCTCACGTACCTCGAGCTCGACCAGCTCGAGGATCTCCTCGTCGTCGACCATGTCGGCCTTGTTCAGAGCCACCACGATGTACGGGACACCGACCTGGCGAGCCAGGAGCACGTGCTCCTTGGTCTGCGGCATCGGGCCGTCGGTCGCCGCGACCACGAGGATCGCGCCGTCCATCTGAGCCGCGCCGGTGATCATGTTCTTGATGTAGTCGGCGTGCCCCGGGCAGTCGACGTGCGCGTAGTGGCGAGCGTCGGTCTGGTACTCCACATGCGCGATCGAGATGGTGATCCCGCGGGCCCGCTCCTCCGGCGCCTTGTCGATCTGGTCGAACGGGGTGAAGGGGTTGAGCTCGGGGTGCGCATCGTGCAGGACCTTCGTGATCGCTGCGGTGAGCGTCGTCTTGCCGTGGTCGATGTGACCGATGGTGCCGATGTTGACGTGGGGTTTCGTCCTCTCGAACTTCACCTTCGCCACTGGGGTCCTCCTCGGGACTTCCGGGTTTCAACTTCTCTGGTCGTCTGGTCGTGGTGCGTTACTCGCCGCGGGCCTTCTTGACGATCTCCTCCGCGACGTTCTTGGGTACTTCGGCGTACGAGTCGAACTGCATGGTGTAACTGGCCCGGCCCTGCGTCTTGCTGCGCAGGTCACCGACGTAGCCGAACATCTCCGACAGCGGGACCAGTGCCGCGACGACGCGGATCCCCATCTGCTCGTCCATCGACTGGACGTGCCCGCGGCGGGAGTTGAGGTCGCCGATCACCTCGCCCATGTAGTCGTCGGGCGTACGGACCTCGACCGCCATGAGCGGTTCGAGCAGGACCGGCTCGGCCTTGCGGGCCGCCTCCTTGAACGCCATCGACCCGGCGATCTTGAACGCGAGCTCGGACGAGTCGACGTCGTGGTAGGCACCGTCCTGGAGCGTCACCTTGACGTCCACGAGCGGGTAGCCGGCGAGCACGCCGAACTCCATCGCGTCCTGGCAGCCCTCGTCGACCGACGGGATGTACTCCTTGGGGATCCGCCCACCGGTGACGTTGTTCACGAACTCGTAGCCGCCGGCGCCCTCGCCGCCGGTCGGCTCGAGGTCGATCTGCACCTTGGCGAACTGGCCCGACCCACCGGTCTGCTTCTTGTGCACGTAGGTGTGCTTCTCCACCTTGCGGCGGATGGTCTCCCGGTAGGCGACCTGCGGCTTGCCGATGTTCGCCTCGACCTTGAACTCGCGCCGCATGCGGTCGACCAGCACGTCGAGGTGCAGCTCGCCCATCCCCTGGATGATGGTCTGGCCGGTGTCCTCGTCCGTACGGACCTGGAACGTCGGGTCCTCCTCGGCCAGCCGGTAGATCGCGACACCGAGCCTTTCCTGGTCGCCCTTGCTCTTCGGCTCGATGGCGACCGAGATCACCGGCGCCGGGAAGTTCATCGACTCGAGGATGATCGGATCGCCCGGCGCGGACAGCGTGTCGCCGGTCGTGGTGCTCTTGAGCCCCATGACGGCCACGATCTGACCTGCGCCGGCGCGCTCGATCTCCTCACGCTTGTTCGCGTGCATCCGGTAGATCTTGCCGATGCGCTCCTTGTTGCCCTTGGTGCTGTTGAGCACCTGCGAGCCGACCATCATCGTGCCGGAGTAGATGCGGACGTACGTGAGCCGGCCCAGGTGCGGGTCACTGGCGATCTTGAACGCGAGCGAGGACAGTGGTGCGTCCTCGTCTGGTTCGCGGGAGACGACGACGTCTTCCTTGCCGACCGGGTGTCCGTCGATCGCGCCGACGTCGATCGGCGACGGCAGGTAGGCGACGACTGCGTCGAGCATCGGCTGGACGCCCTTGTTCTTGAACGCCGAGCCAGTGAGGACCGGCGTGAGCAGGCTCTTGATGGTGGCGCGACGGATCGCGGCGACGAGCGCCTTCTCGTCGGGCTCCTGGCCCTCGAGATACAGCTCCATCATCTCGTCGTCGGCCTCGGCGATCGTCTCGAACAACCGGTCACGCCACTCACGAGCGGCGTCGACATGGGTCGCCGGGATGTCGACGACGTCGTACTCCTCGCCCTTCTCGGCCTCGGCCGACCACACCAGCGCCTTCATCCGGACCAGGTCGATGACACCGCGGAAGTCCGACTCGGCCCCGATCGGCAGCTGGAGCACGAGCGGCACGCCCTGGAGCCGGCTGACGATCATCTCGACGCAGCGGTGGAACTCAGCACCCACGCGGTCCATCTTGTTCACGAAGCAGATCCGCGGGACCCGGTAGCGATCGGCCTGCCGCCACACCGTCTCCGACTGCGGCTCGACCCCGGCGACGCCGTCGAACACGGCGACCGCGCCGTCGAGGACGCGCAGCGAGCGCTCCACCTCGACGGTGAAGTCGACGTGACCTGGGGTGTCGATGATGTTGATGGTGTGACCGTCCCACTCGCAGGTGGTGGCGGCCGACGTGATCGTGATGCCGCGCTCCTGCTCCTGCTCCATCCAGTCCATCGTGGCCGCGCCGTCGTGGACCTCACCGATCTTGTAGTTGATCCCGGTGTAGAACAGGATCCGCTCGGTCGTCGTGGTCTTGCCCGCGTCGATGTGCGCCATGATCCCGATGTTGCGGACCTTGGCGAGGTCGAGTGCGCGGAGATCGGTTGCCACGGGTCTCGCTTCCTTCAACTCGTTCGTTCATCGTGTCGTGCCGTACATGATGCGCAGTGCTTGTTCTTGCTCGTCGTAGCGATCCGCGGTGCCTCACTGCTGCGAGCCTGCCGACCTCAGCCAAAGACGAAGGCAACCCGAAGACTGGTCCTCGCTCAGGCACCGCGGACCGGCGGTTTACCAGCGAGGGACGTTCCTTACCAGCGGTAATGAGCGAACGCTTTATTGGACTCGGCCATTTTGTGCATGTCCTCCCGGCGCTTGACGCTCGCTCCGAGGCCGTTGCTGGCGTCGAGCAGCTCGTTCGTGAGCCGCTCGGTCATGGTCTTCTCGCGGCGCTGCCGGGAGTAGGACACGAGCCAGCGCAGCGCCAGCGTGGTGCTGCGGCTGGGCTTGACGTCGACCGGCACCTGGTAGGTGGCTCCACCGACGCGGCGGCTCTTCACCTCGAGCGCCGGCTTGACGTTGTCCAGCGCGCGCTTGAGCGTCACGACCGGGTCGTTCCCGGACTTGGTCCGCGTGCCCTCGAGGGCGCCGTACACGGTGCGCTCGGCGACGGACTTCTTGCCGCTGAGCAGCACCTTGTTCACGAGCTGCGTGACGAGCGGGGAGTTGTAGACCGGATCGATGACGACCGGGCGCTTGGCTGGCGGGCCCTTGCGCGGCATCAGCTCTTCTCCTTCTTCGCGCCGTACAGGCTTCGAGCCTGCTTGCGGTTCTTCACGCCCTGGGTGTCGAGGGTGCCTCGAACGACCTTGTACCGGACGCCGGGCAGGTCACGGACCCGACCGCCACGCACGAGCACGATGGAGTGCTCCTGCAGGTTGTGGCCGACGCCCGGGATGTACGCGGTGACCTCGACGCCGTTGCCGAACCGGATGCGGGCGACCTTGCGAAGCGCCGAGTTCGGCTTCTTCGGCGTGGTCGTGTACACCCGCGTGCAGACGCCGCGACGCTGGGGGCTTCCCGCGAGCGCGCGCGTCTTCGTCTTGACGATTTTGTCCGCGCGGCCCTTGCGGACCAGCTGCTGGATCGTTGGCACCGGTTCTCCGATCGTGTGCGTGTCGTGCGGGTCGACCGAGCCGTCGCTCGGACCGGGCTGGTGGTGCGGTCGTGCTGGCGGTGCAGTCGTGCTCCGTGACCCGAGGTCGGGCGTGTCGGCTTCTTGCACCCCGCACCCGACAGCGACGTGCAGGTTTGGAGTCAACCGCCCGCGCCGCCCGGGGATCGAGAGGGCGCGCACGCGAGTGCCCGGAGAGTCCCAGGCGCGAGGACCAATCGTACCCGTGGCCGCCGGATACCGTCAAAGCGGATCCGACGCTCCGGGCCGTCGATCGAATCCGGGGCCAGCCGGTCAGCCGTTGACCCGGTCGCGGAACTGCACCCACTGCGCAGCCAGGGCGAGGTCGTAGTCAGGCGCGCCTGCGCTGACCACGAACAGCCGGGTCCCGAGGCGCAGCAACTCGTCCGCGCCGGCGTGGGGTGGACCCGCGACCGTCACCGATCGCTCGATCTCGGCGGGGTCACGGCCGACGTCTGCGCACCACCGGTCGAGCACGTCGTGCTTGCGCTCGACCGTCGAGGCGTCGCCGAATCCGTGCCAGATGTCCGCGTGCTTGGCGACGAGACGAAGGGTCTTCTGCTCGCCCCCACCACCGATGAGCACCGGGATGGCCCGGATCGGCGGCGGGTTCAGCCGAGCGAGGCGGGCGTCGATCCGGGGCAGGGCGACCGCGAGCGCGTCGAGCCGAGAGCCCTTGGTCCCGAACTCGTAGCCGTACTCGTCGTAGTCCTTCTCCATCCAGCCCGACCCGATGCCGAGAATGAAGCGACCGCCGCTGATGTGGTCGATCGTGCGGGACATGTCCGCGAGGAGGTCGGGATTCCGGTACGTGTTGCAGGTGACCAGGGCGCCAACCTCCACCCGCTCGGTCATGGCGGCGAAGGCCGCCAGCATCGTGTAGCACTCGAAGTGCTTGCCCTCGGGCTCACCGTTCAGCGGGTAGAAGTGGTCCCAGGTGAACACGACGTCGACGCCGGCGGCTTCGGCGTCGAGCACCACCTGCCGGATCGAGGCCCACTCGGCGTGCTGCGGCTCCACCTGCAGCCCGATCCGGATCGGTCGGTCGCCGTACGGCCGCTGGTCAACCATGCGTGGTCTCCTCGTTCCCCTCGTCCGTCCGGACCAGTTCCATCGCGATCCCAGCATGGCGGTTCGGCCGACTTCTTGCGACGGCGGTACCGGCAACGGCGGGATGCCTTCATCGAGGCACTGGCTCGTCGGTTGCCCGACTGGCAGGTCATGGGAAGCGCGGGAGGGTTGCACCTGACCGTGGCGTTGCCGCCGGAAATGCACGAGGCCCGGCTGGTCGCGGCTGCGAGTGGACTCGGCCTGTCCGTCCTTGGTCTGGCGCCTATGAGTGGCAGCACTGGGACGGAACCGGGAATTGTGATCTCCTACGCACGGGCGACACCCAGCATGTCCGAGGAAGCTGTGGACAGGTTGGTGAAGGCGTCAAGGGTCCTGGATCAGGTGACGCCCGAGATGGAGGCCGTTGCGGCAAGCAGCGCCAATCTGTGGCACGACTTGGTTGAGAGCCGATGACGCAACGCCGGTCAGCGAGTGACGGACGTATGCAGCGGTCCTTTGTAACGGATACGTAAGGGTTCTTCCCAGCGAATCGCGCTTGACTAGACGGACTCCCGATCGACTGCCGCAGGCGGCCTACGGGGGTGCCCAGAGGACGGCGACGGGCGGCCGTGGCCTGGTGATCGGTTCTAGAGACAGGAGAGGATCGTGCGGGTACAGCTCGCCGCCGGTGTAGCCGCCGGCGCCGCCGGAACCGTTGCGCTCAACGCGGCCACCTACCTGGACATGCTGGCGCGGGGCAGGCAGACCAGCAGCGTGCCCGCGGACGCGGCCGGCAAGCTCAGCGACATGGCTGGAGTCGACCTCGGCGACGACGACACCTCGCCCAACCGGCGCGAGGCGCTTGGAGCCTTGCTCGGATTGGTCACCGGCCTAGGGGTGGGCGCGGCCTACGGGCTGATCCGCTCCCGTCTCGACGTCCCGAGGGCGATCGCAGCCTTGGGGCTGGCCGCCG
>Ga0136620_10001013_pt1 | contig 13170 bp, 12 predicted proteins | sample AntDrymUQ4162106_2_FD_104806 | JGI IMG/M metagenome (GOLD analysis project Ga0136620, IMG submission 104806) | Polar desert sand microbial communities from Dry Valleys, Antarctica - metaG UQ416 (21.06) | ecosystem: Environmental > Terrestrial > Soil > Desert | place: Antarctica: Dry Valley... | reverse complement strand
TTGGCTTTGACCGGCAATCTGAAATGGCGGTGCTATGGGTGCCATCAGAACAAGACCGCGGAGGATCGAAAAGAAGGAAAGCTCACACCTCCGAACCCGGATGCCGGGCGGGGACCGCCGGGGTTACGGCCAAGCTCGACGAGATCGACTATGTGATCCATCAGCCCTCCGGTGGACTTGACCCCAATGGGGGCGTAGCCGCTGCGGAGCCCTCTCTCGCCCGCTCGCCGCGACCTCAGCGATTGGGGACCAAAGAACTCGGAAAACACTTGTGGTGGCCATAGGTTGCGAGCCAGAAGATGAGGTGGTCGAGGCCTGAGGGCTGGTGGTGATCACCTGTGAGGTGGTGGGGTACACGGAGTTCTGGGCCCGAGGGGGCCTCGTGGGAGAATCCGCTCAGCACATGACACGGAGACGGCTCTTTATCGCAGTGTTGCTAGTCCTCGCGCTCGCAGTCTGCGGCGCTTGGGTCGTGAGCACTCGGACCGGCGAGCCCGCCTTTACGAACCCGGTGCTGCGCCACGACGCCCCCGACCCCTCGGTTATCAAGGCCGACGACGGCTTCTACTACGCTTACACGACGCAGAGCCCGTGGCCCACCCTCGAGTACGTACCGGTGCTGCGCTCGAAGGATCTCGTTCACTGGAAACACGTCGGCGACGCGTTGCCCGAGCTGCCGAAGTGGGTCACGACCGACGTGTGGGCGCCCCACGTAATTCGCATCGGCGACACCTACAACCTCTACATCTCCGCCCGTCAGTACGGCTCGGCGGGCTTCGCCATCGGCGTGGCTACCTCTTCCTCCCCCACCGGCCCCTTCGAAGGCCGTCCACAGCCGCTCCTGAGGGGGCCGCGCTTCACGACCATCGATCCCTTCGTAATGACCACGAAGGGCGACAACCTCATCTATTGGGGTTCGAACAGCGCTCCGCTGCGGGTTCAGCGACTGACCGGCGACGGGCTCGACGTTGTGGGTGAGCCCAAGCCGGTGCTCTACGCCTCGGACAGAGAGTATGAGGGTCTGCTCGAGGGGGCCTGGGTCGTCGAGCGAGACGGCTACTACTACTTGATGTACTCGGGCGATGCGTGCTGCGAACCCGACCCTCATTACGCGGTCCTGGTGGCTCGCTCTCGCTCGCCCTTTGGTCCCTTCATGCGCGGCCCCGAGAACCCGATCCTGGCCGCGAACAAGAGGTTCCTGGGACCCGGTCACAACGCCACCATGCGCGACGAAGGGGGCCGGGACTGGATCGTGTACCACGCCTTCGATCGCGACGACACCTTCGGCAACCGAATGCTGTTCCTGGATCCCATCGAGTGGCGGGACGGCTGGCCCGTGGTCAACGGGGGCCGGGGACCGTCAACGACATCCGAGGATGCCCCTGAAGTGTGACAACCTTTCGGCCGAGGCAAGCGGGTCTACCCAGTACGGGGTTTTAGGGGTTCCCTTTGTCAAGGCTTCGTCGGGCATTGGCTAGGCGTCCCTGTCTCAAGTGCGGGGTGCTGACGACTGGTTCATACTGTGGGCACACAAGCCTCGAGGCTACAAGGGGGCAGAGTACCGAAGGAGCAGACAGACGGTAATCAACCAATGGGTAAGCATGATTGGTTGGATATGCCCAGGGATACAGGGTCAGCCATTACACGGCGTTAAGAGGGGTGAGCTGACAACAGACCATATCGCACCCTTGTCTAGAGGGGCGAGCCATGATGTGTCCAATCTGAGGGAATTATGTGCTAGGTGTAACAGCATGAGGGGGAACGGGACTGACTGATGAATTGGCAAGAGTTAGAAGCCTTAGAGCAAGAGTTTGCGCGGCGAGTTCAGGAGCGCTTCGATGCCTACAAACATAAGCTCATTGCGACTCTTCGTAAGGACGGCTCGCCGCGCATCAGCGGAATTGAGGCCCAATTCAAAGATGGGCATGTGTCGCTGGGGATGATGGAAGGTTCTCTGAAAGCGTGCGACCTGCGACGCGACCCAAGGCTCGCGTTGCACAGCGGAACCAAAGACCCTTCGGAGCAGGCCGGAGAGGTGATCGACGCGAAACTATCTGGCATCGCGCAAGGGGTGTCTCCAGACTTCTTTCATATTGACGTAGAAGAGGTTGTACTTATTTCGATAGGAGACCCGGCCGATCATCTTGTAATCGAAACCTGGCACGAGCGTCGTGGCCTTCACAGTATCAAGCGGTACTAGGGGTACGGTTGATCATTCATCTTGACAGGGCAAGCAATGCAACAGCATGAGAGGGAACGGTAGCCTTGAGTGAGGCTACCCGGCTCTCGCCTCGAAGGGACGCAATCGTTCACGGTTCTCGTCAGAACGGCAGCGGAGTACGATCGGGGTAGTAGGTAGCGGCTTACGGGGGAGGTCCAGGGATGGTGTCAAGGCGCATGATCGTCGGCGCGGCGCTTGGTTCATTGCTTCTCAGCGCCTGCATCAGCGGGACCGGGGGATCGAGCAGTGACGGGGGCTCAGAAGAAGGGGGCCCGACGGTGATCCGCTACTTCGTGGGCATCGAGGAGACCCCCGAGCTCGAGGCGGAAGCCAAGACGATCATCGAGGACTTCGAGGCCGAGAACCCCGACATCGATGTGGAGCGCGAGTCGATCAGCGCCGAGGACCAGCGCACGGTCATCCAGACCCGGTTGCGCTCCCCCCAACCGCCCGATGTGTTCGGCTTCGACACGGGCCCCGGGTTCGCCGGCGTCCTGGCCAAGGCGGACCTGCTCTACCCGCTGGAGGATGCCTACAAGGAGCACGACTGGCCGGTCTACGACTGGGCCAAGGCGCGCGTGACATACGACGGCGTCCTTTCTGGGGTCCCCGGCTCGGTCGAGGAGATCGGCGTCTTCTACAATCAGGACCTCTTCAGCGAGCTTGGCTTCGAGGAGCCCCAGACGATCGAGGAGCTCGACCAGATCGCCCAGGCGGTCAAGACCGAGGGACTCATTCCCTTTGCGTTCGGCGATCAGGAGCAGTGGCCTGCGGGTCACCTCTTCAGCATCGCCGCCAGCAACGTGCTCGGCCCGGAAGGGCTAGACCAGGCGCTCTACGGAAGCGCCAAATGGAACAGCCCCGAAGTCGTCGAGGGCATCGACCTGATGTTCTCAGAGTTCGTCGAAAAGGGCTATTACCCGGAGGACGTCAACGCCATCACCTATGAGGACGCGAACAACCTGTTCTACGCGGGTAAGGCCGCGATGGCCCCCACCGGTACCTGGCTCGTTCCCGAGATCGATTCCACGGTCCAGGACTTCAAGGTCGGCTTCTTCCCCTTCCCCGCCATCGACGACACCGGTATCGCTCCGCCCTCCGGGGTGGGCGGGGGCCTGTTCGTGGCCGCCGATACCGAAGAGCCCGAGGCCGCTCTCAAGCTGATCGACTACCTGCAGTTCAACGAGCAGCGGGTACAGGAGGATCTCGAGCGCGCCAACACAATCCCGGCTTTCAAGGTCGACACTTCCGAGCTTGATATCACGCCGTTGTTCCGAAGCGTGCTCGACGATCTTGCGGAGGCCGAGAACCCGGACTCCTTCGGCTACAACATCGACGTACTGGCGCCGGCGGGGTTCAACGACGTTATGTTCAAAGGCTTCCAGAGCGTCCTCGCAGGAGAACGGACGGCGCAAGAGCAGGCCGACGCCCTTCAGGATGCCTACGCCGAGGCCAAGGCGAACGGCGAGACGCTAGAGAAGCCGTAGGCCCACCAAATGGCCGAAACAAAGGTCGCGACTCGCCCCCGGCCCGCAAGCCGGGGGCGACGGCGTGCTATCGCCCGGCGCGCGGGAGCGTCAACAGCGCGCGGCTCGGAGCTATGGACTGCGGCATTGTTCATCGCGCCCGCGCTGGCTCTCTACATCCTGCTGATGCTTATCCCCTTCTTGAACTCCGTCTATTTCAGTCTCACCGACTGGAACGGAGCGACGCTGGCCAAGAACTTCGTGGGGCTCGCCAACTACGCCGAGATGCTGCAAGACCCGCAGCTCTATGAGGCGTTCCGCAACAACCTGGTGTGGATAGTGATCGGCACGGTGGTGCCCGTCTCCGTCGGCTTGTTGCTGGCCATGATCATGTGGAGCACGCCGCGCTTCGCACTGGTGTTTCGCACGCTGTTCTTCCTGCCCTACCTGCTGCCGATCGTGGTAGTGGGGCTCGTGTGGAACTGGATCTACCACCCGCTGTACGGCGTGCTAAACAGCTTCTTGGAGCTCATTGGCTTCGACTACCTCACGAGAGGGTGGTTGGCCGACGGCGACACCGCTTTGTACGCCGTCCTGGGGGCGGCCATCTGGAGTGCTTTCGGCTTCGTCACTGTCCTGCTGTTCGCCGGCCTTCAGGGCGTCAACACGGATGTGGTCGATGCTGCTGCGATCGACGGCGCCAACTGGCTGCAGCGAGCCCGTTACGTAGTGATCCCCGCGATTGCGCCGGTACTGACACTGGTGACCTCGATCACGCTTATCGGCGGGTTCGCAGTCATCGACTTCATCATCGTGATGACCAATGGGGGGCCGGGTAACCGGACGTCTGTGCTCGGCTTCTACGCGTACAACCAGGCCTTCCAGCGCAACAGCGTAGGGTACGGAACCGCGGTGTCGATCCTGATAACCGTTTTGAGCCTAGTCGCCGCTGTCGTCTTCATCAAGCTGCGTGAGGGAGGGCGCGAGCGTGGCTAGCGTAGGAGCTCCGGCCGAACACACTCGCATGTTCTCCCCTCTGCACCGCAGGATGGCGGCCACCGGCAGCCGTTACGCGATCCTGGTTTTGTTCGGCGTGATCACGTTGTATCCATTCATACTCGTTGTCTCGACTGGGCTCAGGGACCCGGTCTCGATCAACGTCAATCCGTTCGCGCTGTTCGAGAACATCCGCCTCGCAACGATCAGCGACGCGTGGACTCTCGGCGGTTTCGGCGGCTATTTCAAGAACACGCTGTTGATTACCGTTCCCACCGTGGCCGGGACGATAGTCCTGTCGACCATGGCAGGGTACGCGCTGGCTCGAATTCAGTTTCCCGGGCGAAACCTCATCTTCTTCACCTTCATGCTGGGTCTGATGATCCCGTTTACGTCAATCATGATCCCGTTGTTCTACGAGCTCATCGATCTCGGCTTGTTCGGCTCGGTGTGGGCGGTAATCCTTCCGGGAATCGCTGGAAGCGCGGGCTTCGGAGTGCCATTGGGCATCTTTCTAATGCGAGCCTTCTTCCAGGACCTGCCCAATGAGCTCGCCGAGGCGGCGCGCGTCGACGGAGCCACCGAGTTCCAGGTGTTTCGCAAGGTCATGCTCCCGCTGGCCGCCCCCGGGATCGCCGTGCTCGGCGTGTTGGTTTTCTTCCAGTCCTGGAACCAGTTCCTGATGCCGCTTCTGTATCTGCCGGGCGAGGAGAACCGGCCGCTGTCTACGGGTCTCTACATCTTTGCGTCGGGCCGGGTCCAGGACTTCGAGCTGATCGCCGCCGGCAGCGTCATCATGATCCTGCCGGTCATCGTGATCTTTCTGATCTTTCAGCGCACGTTCGTCAAGGGAGTTACCGCGGGGGCGCTCAAGGGCTGAGTTTCCCTGGGGCCGGAGCGCGTACTCGATCGACTCCCTGTTCGAATTGGCTCGGTCCGGGACTCAAGCCGGTGCCGTAGGGCCGAGGCCCCGCAGGTAACGGGCAACCTCCGGCAGCACCATGCTCGCATCGCCCCTCAGCCCGCACTCGAGGGCCATATAGCCGTCGAAGCCGATATCCCTCAGGGCCGCCAGGGCCCCTGCGAAGTCCACGTGGCCGGTCCCGGGATGTGCACGGTTGCTGTCGGCGAGATGGACGTGCCTCAGGTGGCCGCCCGCGGCCCGTATCGATGCCGGCGGATCGTCCTCCTCCAGGTTCATGTGGAAAAGGTCTCCCATCACTTTCACCGAGTCGAGCCCGACCTCGTCGCCCAACTCCACCGCCTGCGCCAGCGAGTTCACCATGTGGTCCTCGTAGCGATTGAGAGGCTCGAGATAGACCCTCACGCCCTCACGCCCGGCGTGCTCGCCTAGCTCTGTGAGCCCCTCGACAAGCACCGCTCGGTCCTCTGCCTCGGTGCGGGGTGGCTCATAGGGTGGGAGCCGCCGGGAGAACATCCCGTAGGAGGCTGGTGTGATCGCACCCTCGCCTCCGATCTCTGACATGACCGAGAGCAGCGATTTCATGTTCTCGATCGCGTCTCTTCGCTTGCCTGCGTCGAAGTCGCCGATGAAGTGATCCATGATCACGCACACGGTCGGCATCGCGACGCCGGCCCGGCGCGCCGCCTGAAGCTCATCCAGACGGGCCCTGAAAACGAAGTCGCCGTGTCCGTGCAGCTCGATCGCGTCGTAGCCCCAGCTCTGCAAGTGCTCCCATTTCTGAACCAGACTTTCGCCCGGAATGAGATGTTCCTGACAGGAGAGCTTCACTCGCGTCCCATTAGAATCGAAGCACTACCTGCACGGTTTCCGCAGCGCGCTCATCAAGTAGCTCGAAGGCTTGCGCGGCGTCCTCGAAAGAAAAGACGTGGCTGACCAGTGACTCGAACTCGATCGTGCCGTCAGCCTGGAGCGTCATGACCGTGTTCCTCAGACGCGCCTCGTTCCAGCGATGGTCGAGCCGGGGGCTCACTCCCGAAATCTGCGAGCACACGACCTCAACCCTGTTGTGGTGGAACTCCTCACCGAGAAAGAGTGCCGACCCCCCACCTTGGAAGAAGCCTGAAGCAACGACTCGGGAGTTGTAGGCAACTGCACGTATGGCCTCGTGAAGCGCGGGATAGACGCCACTCAGCTCGATGCAGACGTCCGCCCCCCTGCCCCCTGTGAGGCCTTTTATCGTCTCGGCCGCACCGGGGGCATCGATCACGTGCTCGGCGCCGAGCCGGGAGGACATCTCGCGACGATGTGGGAGGCGGTCGACGGCGATCACCCGGGCACCGTTGCTGCGAGCGAGTTGCATGGCTATCAGTCCCGGCACTCCCTGCCCGAACACCGCCACGGTTTCGCCCACATGGATGTCGGCATCGAGTACCGAGTTGAGTGCGATAGCCCCGATCTGGGAGAAGACACCATTGATGGGCTCAACGTCTGGCGCAAGGAGTCTCGACGCCGCGTCCTGCTCAGACATGACGTGTGTGGTGCGATGACCCCACGCCCCCCACACGACATCCCCCTCTGCGACGGCTCCCACCTCCGACCCCGTCTCGATAATCTGCCCGACTTCCTCGTAGCCCCATCCTTCGACCGGATAGGCAGCGCTGGCAGTGTCTTCGCGAAAGACCCTTCGCTCCTCATCCCAACGTTTGCTGAGATAGGGGTTCGAGCCTCGGTAGGCGGTTAGCTCGGTTCCCGCGGAGATACCCGAGTAGAGGGTCCGGACGCGCACCTCATCGGGTCCCAAGAAAGGGTCCTCGTACTCTGTGATTCCAACTTGGCGTGGCGCCATGAAGGCTACGACGCGTCCCATGAGCTCGCTCCCCGATTCGCTCTTACTTGATGCCCGTCAGCGCGATCCCCTGCACTATGTAGCGCTGGGCCGCCGCGTAGACGATTACCAGCGGTATCAACCCCACCACATTGCCCGCCATGAGCCGTTCCCAATCGCTGTTGTATTGATCGTTGAGCAGCGCAAGCCCCACCGGCAGGGTGAATTTGGAGTCGGTGCTGAGATAGATGAGGGGCCCGAGGAAATCGCTCCAGGTCCAGATGAAGAGAAACACCGCAAAAGTGGCGAGAGCGGGCTTCGACAGCGGCAGGATGATGTCCCAGTAGATTCGCCAGTAGCCGGCACCGTCGACACGCGCCGCTTCCTCGAGCTCGCGCGGCAGACTCAGGAAGAACTGACGCAGCATGAATATGCCGATCGCGCTGGCCAGGGCCGGGAGGATGAGAGAAGCGTGTGTATCGAGGAGGCCCAGATTCTGCATCATGATGTAGGTTGGGATCGTGTTGACGATGTCCGGCACCATCATCGAGCCGAGATAGAGATAGAAGATGAGATCGCGGCCGGGAAAGTTGAGCCGGGCGAAGGCGTAGGCCGACATCGAGCAGAACAGCAGCTGGCCAACCACGGCAAAGGCCACGATCTTGAACGAGTTGAAGATCCACAGGTTCCAGTACTGAAAACTCGTCCATAGGCTCGTGTAATTGCTCCACTGCAGCTCGGCCGGTATCCATTGCGGCGGGAACACGAACACCTCGAAGCTCTGCTTCAGAGACGTCGACAGCATCCATGCGAACGGCAGCAGCGAGATCAGTGCCAAGAGGATGAGGGCGGCGTAGGCGATCGTCCGACGAAGAATGTTGCCGGTACTAGCGGACCGCTTTCGAGGCGCAAGGCGCGCATCAGCCAAGCTCATAGTGCACTCTCTTGTTCAGAAGCTTGAACTGGATGAAGGTCACGATTGCGAGGATCAGGAACAGCACCCAGGCCATCGCCGCGGCAAAACCCATGTTGAAGAAGCGAAAGGCCTGTTGATAGACGTAGTACATGTATGTGTAGGTGCAAGTCCCGGGCCCTCCCTGAGTCATCAGATAAGCGGTGTCGAACACTTGAAACGACCCCAGCATCGAGGTCACCGCAACGAAGAAGGTCGTGGGGCTGAGAAGCGGCCAGGTGATGTCCTTGAACTGGCGCCATTTTCCTGCTCCATCGAGCTGAGCGGCCTCGTAAAGATGATTGGGGATCGATTGGAGCCCCGCCAAGAACAGCGTCATGTTCCAGCCTAGGCCCTTCCACACGCTCACCAGGGTTATGGCCGGCAAGGCAGTACTGCAGGTGTCGAGCCAGGCCACCGGATTGACGCCGAACCATGCCAGGAAACCATTGAGCAGCCCGAAGTCCGGGCTGTAGATCCACCGAAAGATGATGGCCACGGCGACCATCGATGCGATGTAGGGAAAGAAATAGGCGGTCCGAAAGAAGGTAAGGCCCCTGATCTTGGTATTGGCCGCCAAAGCCAGCGACAACGACAGGATGATGGTCGCCGGCATGAACATCAACACGAAGATCACGGTGTTCTCGAGCGTGATGAAAAAGAGCTCGTCTTGAAACAGCTGCACGTAGTTGTCGAAGCCCACGAACACAGGGGGGGTGATTAGGTCCCAACGGTGAAGGCTGACGATGAACGACACGATGACTACGAGAACGATAAAGATCAGGCTGTGGACGAGGGCCGGAGTGATGAAGAGGTAGCCGGCCAGGGTCTCCTTACGGGTCCATCTTTTCCAGGGCGACGGCTTACGCCGGCGCTCGGCGGCTGCGGCTGCAGCAGCCGCAGGTGCGGTCGTAACCTGTTCGGTTGTAGTCACAGGGACCGGCCTACTGCTGGTCCTGAGCCTGCTGGAGCTGTTCGTCGACCTTGTCGCAGACGCCCGGCAAGACCTCGGCTGCGGTCTTGTCACCAGACCAAACGGGATCGATGCCCCTATCGATCGTGTTCAGATACACGGGAAAATCAACAACGTAGGGCGCCTTGTGGGCGGTGGGCAGCGACTGCAGGAACGGCTCCAAGGTGTTGTGTTGCTTCACGATGGGATCATTCTTGAAGCTGGGTGCAAGGGCCAGCTTCTTGCGGGCCGGGATTCCCTGAGCATTCTCGAGCAGCACCTGGGAGGCTTCCTCGGAAACCATGTACTTGAGGAACTCCCATGCGTTTTCCTCGCTGTCGGAGCCCTTGGCGATGGCGAACATTGCGAGATGGAAGAAGTTCGCCCGGCCTTCTGAGCCCTTGGGGACCGGCGCAACCGCCCAGTTAACCCGGTCGCCGGCCTCCTGGAGCTCATACGCGGCCCAGCGGCCGGCGTCGATGAACATCCCCACCCTGCCGGAGAGCATCAGCTGGACCGGGCTCTGGCCCTCGAGCTGGCTCGGTGTGGGCGAGATGCCTTCATTGATGAGGTCGGCAATGCCCTGGATCGCGGCGGTCGCTTGGGGACTGTCGATCGTGCACCGGGAGGCATCCTTGCTGAGGACGTCGCCTCCGTTGGCCCAGATCGAGTTGAATACCGGAGCGAACCAGGTTCCGTGTGCCGCGCCGAAGACCTTCTTGGCGCCTTCCCCTTCGGTGAGTTGCCGTCCGGCCGAGACGAAGTCCTCCCACGTCCAGGAGGCATCCGGGTAGTCCATACCCGCCGCATCGAACAAGTCACGATTGTAGTACATGACCTGAGTGTCCCAGTTGTCGGTGAGCCCCACCAGCTGCCCGTTGAAAGTCAAGCCATCGAGGACTTGGGGGTAGAAAGCCTTGAGGTTGAAGTTGTCCCTCTCGACGTACTTGTTGAGGTCGACCGCGTAGCCCTTGGTGACGATGGTCGGAATGATGATGTCGCCAGAGCCGAAGATGTCGGGAGGATTTCCGGCCGCGATCGAGGTGAAGACCTTCTGGTCGTAGCCCTCCGCAGGAATGGTCTGAATCTTGACCGGTATCTTCGGGTTGTCCTCCATGAACTGCTCGGCGAGCTCCTGGCGGGCGGCGATGGCGCCCGGATCGTCGGCGGGAAGGGCAACGACGACGGTGCCGGGAGCCTCGTCCGAGCCTCCGCCGCCCGGCCCCCCGGTGAACAGCCCGCATGCGGGTGCCAAGAGCAGGATCGCCACTGCAAGAGCGAGCTTTCTTTCCCTCAGGACCCGAGGCGCCTTTGCCATCATCCCCCCAGACAAGTCATTGCTAAGACAAACCCTCGGGCAGATCGTACAGGCTCCACGAGAAGTATCGGGATATGGGTGGTGAAGGCATACTGAGACGATGAAGCTCGGGGTCATGACCGTCCTCTACCAGAGCCTGTCCCTGCCACAAGCCCTGGACAAGCTCGTCGGCCTGGGTGTGGAGGCGGTCGAGCTGGGCACCGGCAACTACCCCGGCAACCACCATTGTGACCCCGAACATCTACTCGCGGATCGGGCGCGCGTGAAGGACCTCAAGTCATCGATCGAGGACCGGGGGCTCACCATCTCCGCTCTGAGCCAGCATGGCAACCCACTGCACCCGGACGAGACCGTGGCGCGGGCTGCTCACGAGACGTGGCGGCGCACGGCCGAGCTAGCCGAGCTGCTGGACGTGCACGTCGTCAACGCCTTCTCGGGCTGCCCCGGCGACCACGATGGAGCCCGTTACCCGAACTGGGTGACCTGCCCCTGGCCCGACGACTTCTCCCGGGTGCTCGAGTGGCAATGGAACGAGAAGCTGATCCCCTACTGGGCCGCAGAGGCCGCGGTGGCTCGCGACCGTGGAGTCAAGATTGCCTTCGAGATGCATCCGGGGTTTGCCGTCTACAATCCCGAAACCCTGCTGCGCCTGCGCAGCGCCGTCGGCAATCAGGTTGGCGCCAACTACGACCCCAGCCATCTTTTCTGGCAGGGAATCGACGCGGTCCAAGCGATCAAGGACCTCGGTCGCACAGGCGCCATCTTCCACGTCCACGCCAAGGACACCTACATAGACGCGGCCAACGTGCGATCCAACGGGGTCCTCGATACCAAACCATACGGCCGGCTCATCGACCGCTCGTGGTCGTTTCGGACGGTAGGATTCGGTCAGGGGGCCAAACAGTGGCGCGACATCATCAGCGCTCTACGAATCGTCGGCTACGACTACGTGATGAGCATCGAGCACGAGGACGCTCTCATGTCTTCCGACGAAGGACTCACAAAAGCAGTCGAGCTCCTGCAGTCGTTGATGATCAAGGAAGATGCTGGAGCCATCTGGTGGGCGTGAAAGGAAACTAGGGGGAGCGAATGGCCGAGATCGGCATAGAGCAGGTTGACAAGGTCTATCCCGACGGCACCGAGGCTGTGTCGTCGATAGATCTCGATATAGACGACGGGTCTCTGATGGTCTTGGTAGGCCCTTCGGGATGCGGCAAGACGACTCTTCTGCGGATGGTCGCAGGTTTGGAGGATGTCTCGGCCGGCACTATTCGAATCGGCGACCGAGTGGTTAACGAGGTTCCGCCAAAGGACCGGGACATCGCCATGGTCTTTCAGAACTACGCCCTCTACCCCCACATGAGTGTGTTCGACAACATGGCCTACGGGCTCAAGCTCAAGAAAATGGCCAAGAGCAACATCAAGGAAAAGGTGGTCACCACGGCGGGCACCTTGGGACTCAAAGAGTTCTTGCACAAGAAGCCGGGCCAACTCAGCGGCGGGCAGCGCCAGCGAGTCGCCATGGGACGCGCCATCGTGCGCGAGCCGAAAGCCTTCCTCATGGATGAGCCGCTGTCGAATCTCGACGCAAAGCTGCGCGTGCAGATGCGCGCGGAGATCTCGCAGATCCAGAGTCGGATCGGCGTGACCACCATGTACGTCACCCATGACCAGACCGAGGCCATGACGATGGGCGACCGGGTCGCGGTCATGAAGAAGGGACTCCTGCAACAGGTCGACTCGCCCCAGAACCTCTACGACCATCCCGTCAACCTGTTCGTGGCGGGGTTCATCGGATCTCCCGCCATGAACCTCGTCGAGGCTGACTTACGTGACTCCAACGGCAGCTACTCGGTGAGCTTCGGGGGCTTCGAGCTGGCCGTCGACCCTGAGACTCTGCTCCGCCACCCGGCGCTGGAAAGCTATGCGGGTCGCAAAGTCATCGTGGGCATGCGTCCGGAGGACATCGAGGACGCTTCCCTGGCACCCGGCACCCCCGAAGATCGCCGCATGCCGGTCACGGTTGGGTTGCGGGAGGCCATGGGGGCAGAGGTCTACGCACACTTCCAGATCGACGCCGCTCCCGTTGTGACGGAGGAGATCAAGGAGATCGCAGAGGACGTAGGCGAAGAGGCATTGGGACTGCTCGAGGCGCAGGCCGGCGAGAACAGGACGACCTTCGTGGCGAGGCTGGGGGCCCGCACCGAAGCGGCCGTGGGCCGGCGGATGGAGATCGCCATCGACACTCGCAACCTCCACTTCTTCGATCCAGAAACCGGGGAGGGTGTCTATTAATCGCCGGCCCGGCCAGGGATTGGGTCAGCGCTTGTGGAGTTCCCGCTTTTCCTTGAGTTCGGACTTGGGCTTGAGTGCAGGCTTGGGTGGAGCAAAGCACGCGTCCCACATCCCCCGACGGCTTGCTTTAGCGGTTCTCTGCGCCTGGGCGAAGAGGTCGGAGTAGCGAAGGTTGGGCCGGAGGCTCGAGACAGTTGCGTAACCGCCGCTCACCAGCGCC
>Ga0136620_10001012_pt1 | contig 13170 bp, 11 predicted proteins | sample AntDrymUQ4162106_2_FD_104806 | JGI IMG/M metagenome (GOLD analysis project Ga0136620, IMG submission 104806) | Polar desert sand microbial communities from Dry Valleys, Antarctica - metaG UQ416 (21.06) | ecosystem: Environmental > Terrestrial > Soil > Desert | place: Antarctica: Dry Valley... | reverse complement strand
GGCCCACGCCGCCGCGCACGTCGCCGACGCGCTCGGGCAGTGTGTCAGCTCGCGCTACGCGGCGGCGACGGAGAGCCGGCTGGTTCTCGATGCTCTGTGCTCGCTGCCGTCGCGAAGCGCAGAGGTCTTCGGGGCCGAGGAGGACGAGCGGATCGCGATTCCCCTGGCCGCTGCCGTGGAGCTCGGCAAGCTCTCCCTTCCGGAGGTTGCTCGGGCGCTCGAGCCGGGAGACGACCGTGTCGAGCGGATCAACCGCAAGCACATCGCTCGCAGCCTCTATTTCCGTCTCGAGCGTCCCGACGAGTTGCTGCCGGTCGCCACGACACCTGCCCTCTACGGGTAGAGCTCCGTCCCGTCCTCCAGCATCGCCACGAACTCGAGCCTGCCCGTAGCTCAAAGCCCTGTTCGCATAGGGCCGCGGGAACTCTGGCGATCATCAACGCATCGCGCCGCAGCCGACGTGGGCGAGCCGTCCCAAAACGGCCTAGAGCTCGAGGACGACCTCCAACGCGTCCTCAATCCTGCTGAGCTCGTCGGTCGAGAGCATGCCGACGGTGTCTCCGATGCGCCGGGCGTCGATGGTTCGGATCTGTTCGCACAGCACTCGGGTTCGCTGCGCTGCGACCACGATCTCGGGGCGAAACGTCGCCGCACGCGCCGAGGTCGAGGTCGGAACGACGACGATTGTGTTGAGCAGCCAGAGGTCGTCACTCTGGATGATGACGGCGAAGCGTCGACCTGACTGCTCGCGTCCGGCGGTGCGACCGAGTCTGACGCTACAGAGAGATCCTCGGGTCAGTCCGGCCACGGAGCCTCGAGCCCGTCGAGGTCGCTCAGCGCCTCCTCGCGCGCCCGGCGATCATGGGGGTCGGCCGCCAGACGGGCCACCTCGGCTCGGAGCGTTGACCGTCGGCGCCGGCGGTTCGCGGCCTCGGCGAGAGCCAATCGGACCGCGTCCGATTCGGTTCCCCCGTCGCGGAGCAACAGCGTCAAGTCGGCCTCTGACTGCGGGTCGAGACGTGCTCTGACGGTTCGCGAAGCCACGGCGAGATCGTAGCACAATTTGTGGCACACCCATGACAGACTCGGAGTTCGTCGCCGGTGCGAGGCGAGGAGGGAACCGGCTGGTTCTCCCTCGCCTCGACGTCCCGACGAGTTGCTGCCGCTCGCCGCGAGACTGCCTCTACGGGTAGAGCTTCTTCCCCTCCGCCAACAGCGCCACGAACTGCGCGATGCGCCGCGCCCGAGTCTCGGGGCGCTTGGCGGTCTGGATCCGGTGCAGGATCGCGTAGCGATTCTGACGGTCGAGGCCCGAGAAGAACGCCCGCGCCCCCTCGTTGCCGTCGAGCTCGCGCTGCAGATCCTCCGGAACGGTCGCGCTGCTCGGGGCGTCGTAGGCGGCGTCCCAGCGGCCGTCGGCCTGCGCCCGCTCCACCTCGCGCAGGCCGGCGGGCTGCATCCGGCCCTGCGCGATGAGCTCCGTCGCCTTCGCCCGATTGATCTTCGACCACATGCTCCTCGCCCTACGCGGCGTGAACTTCTGCAGCCAGAACTCCGTGTCGAGCGAGCGGCTCTGGCCGTCGATCCAGCCGTAGAGGAGCGCCACCTCGAGCGCGTCGGCCTTGGACGGGCTCTCTTCGGTTGAGCCCTTCCGCGCGATCCTGAGCCAGATCCCGTCGGAACTCGCGTGCTGCTCGGCGAGCCACGCCTCCCAGTCCTCGCGCGACGCGAGGTCGAGGATCGGCAGGCCTCCCTTCTCGCTCACGCCCGGATGACGGCGAGCACCTCGTCGCGCTTGCGCTCCATCAGCTCGGCCGAGCGCGCCTCGAGGTTCAGGCGAAGCAGCGGCTCGGTGTTCGAGGGGCGGACGTTCATGTGCCAGTCGGCGGCCGTCACCGACACCCCGTCGAGGTGGCTGACCTCTCCCTCGCGCCCGAAGCGCTCTTTCAGTTCCTGCAGCTTCAGGGGGACGTCCCGGACGGGGGTGTTGAGCTCTCCGGTCAGGAAGTAGCGGGTGCGGAAGGGAGCGAGGATCTCCGACAGCTTCCGGCCCTTGCGCGACACGAGCTCGAGCATGAGCAGGAAGGGCACGACGCCCGAGTCGGCCTGCGAGAAGTCGCGGAAGTAGTAGTGCCCCGAGACCTCGCCGCCGAAGGCCGCCCCCTCCTTGCGCATCCGGTGCTTGATGAACGCGTGGCCCACGCGGTTCATGAGCGGCGTGCCCCCGCCGGCCGTGATCGTCTCGGGCACCGCCCAGCTCGCCCGCACGTCGTAGATGACCTTGGCACCTGGCTCCTTGGCGAGAACCGACTCCGCCAGCAACGCGGTCGCGAAGTCACCCGGCACGAACTCCCCGGTGTCGTCGACGAAGAAGCAGCGGTCTGCATCGCCGTCGAAGGCAACGCCCAGATCGGCGCCCTCCTCGAGCGTCCTGTGCATGATGAACTGACGGTTCTCGGGCAGGAGCGGGTTCGGCTCGTGGTTCGGAAAGGTTCCATCGGGCTCGAAGTAGCAGCGCACCGCGTCGATCGGCAGGCGCTCGAGCACGGGGGCCAGCATCGCCCCGGCCATCCCGTTGGCGGCGTCGACCACGACGCGGAGCGGACGAAGGGCTGCTGGTTCCACGAACGAGAGCACGCGCTCGACCCACCCCGGCCAGACGTCCTCCTCCCGGACGTTGCCGCGCCGCTGGGACGGGCCGAAGCCGCGCTCGGCGCGCTCGCGGATCTCGAGCAGCCCGGAGTCGCCGCCGACCGGGAGCGCGCCGCGGCGGACGATCTTCATGCCCGTGTACTCCTTCGGGTTGTGCGAGGCCGTCACGCAAACGCCGCCGTCCAGGCCCAGCTCGCCGACCGCGAAGTAGAGCATCTCGGTGCCGACGAGCCCGATGTCGAGAACGTCGACCCCCGCGTCTGCGGCGCCGTCGATCAGCGCGCGCGCCATCGCTGGCGAGGAGGAGCGCATGTCGCGCCCGACGGCGATCCGGCGCGGCTCGAACTGCTCGGCGTAGGCGCGGCCGATGGCGTAGGCGCCCTCCTCGTCGAGCTCCGAGCCGTAGAGGCCGCGCACGTCGTACGCCTTGAAGACGGCGGGGCTCAGCACGGCCGGGATGGTAGCGAGCCCCGCCCCCGTCTCTGCGACAGTGCTCCGGTGCGAACGCTCGCCATCACGGGCGCCGCCGGCCGCATCGGCTCGGTGCTGCGGCGCGGGTTGCGCATGCCCGGTAGGCGGCTCGTCCTCCTCGACCTGACTCCGATCGAGCTCGAGGACGAGGGCGAGGACGCTCGTATCGTCGACGTCCGGGATCTCGAGGCCACCGCTGCGGCGCTCGCGGGCGTCGAAGGTGTCGTGCACCTTGCCGGCATTCCCACGGAGGACAGGTGGGAGCGGATCCTCGAGGCGAACATCGTCGGCACCTCCAACGTCTTCGAGGCCGCCCGCCGCGGGGGTGCGCGCCGCATCGTCTTCGCGAGCACCAACCACGTCACCGGCTTCACGGCGGTCGGCGAGGAGGTCGGTCCAGACACGCCCGTTCGGCCGGACTCCCTCTACGGCGTCAGCAAGAGCTTCGGTGAGAGCCTGGGCCGGCTGTATGCCGACAAGCACGGGCTCGAGGTGGTGTGTCTCCGGATCGGTTCCTTCAAGGAGAGGCCGGAGGAGGTGCGCGACCTGAGCACGTGGCTGAGCCACCGGGACGCCGTCTCGCTGTTCGCGGCGTGCCTCGCGGCGCCGTTGAGCTTCGAGATCGTGTACGGCGTGTCGGCGAACACGCGCGCCTGGTGGAGCGGTGAGGCCGGGGTGCGGCTCGGCTACCACCCCCAGGACGACGCGGAGGTCTATGCCGAGGAGGTGGCCGGCGTGGGGGAGGCGTACGCCCATCAGGGCGGCGACTTCGTTCGGTAGTCGGGCCGGAGACGAGTCCCTCCGAGGTACAGGCTGTTACTCGGACGGCCGGGGTCAGGCCGAGCGGGGGCGTCAAGCGACGAACTCGTCCGATGACTCTCTAGGAGCGGCTCGACGTCATGAGCCAGGCTCCCGCTGGAGCGGCGGCCCTCGTCGAGGGACCGGCGTCGAGTGGATGATCGACGTCGTCGTGAGGCCGTAGGGCGTGAACCGGTCGAGCAGGTCCTCGAGCTCGTCGATCGATCGCAGGTGGAGACGGAAGAGGTAGCAGTCCTCGCCGGTGATGCGGTAGCACTCCGTCACCTCGGGCGTCTCGCGGGCGATCTCCGGTATGCGCTGGAGCTGTCCGGGAGCAGGTCGGATCCGTACGACGGCCGAGACGGAATACCCGAGCGCTTGCGGGTCGAGCTGGGCGTGGTACCCGGCGATGACTCCTGCCCGCTCCAGCCGCTGCACTCGCTCGGCGACCGCCGGCGCAGAAAGGCCGATTCGGCGGCCGAGCTCGGCCATCCCGAGGCGCGCGTCCTCGCTGAGCTCGGCCAGGATTCGGAGATTCACCGGATCAAGTAGCTTCGCTTCGTAGGCGTTCGCATCCCGCAGGCGTGGTTTCCGAGGCGTCAAGGGCCCTAGTTCCGTCGATCGGCTCTTCCAGCAGCGCGATTTGCCCTCGAAGATAGAGGAATCATCGGTGCGACGGTACCCGACACACCTCCGCGGCGCGGCGTTTCCCTCGTCGACGCGGCGCCGCCCCAGGCGTTCTTCGTGGTCAGCGCGATCTTCCACTACCTGGGTCCTTCCTTCGCCGTCCTGCTCTTCGCCCGGGTCGACCCGCTCGGTGTGGCGTGGCTGCGCATCGCGAGCGCCGGGATCATCTTCGCGGCGTGGCGGCGGCCGTGGCGCGCACTGCGCGGCTGCGGCGGAGACGTGCGGAGGCTCGTCCTCTCGCTCGGCGCCGTTCTCGCCGTGATGAACGCCTGCTTCTACCTCGCGATCGACCGGCTGCCGCTCGGGACTGTCGCCGCGATCGAGTTCCTGCCGGTGATCGTGCTCGCCGCGCTGGGGATGCGCTCGTGGCCGAACCTCGTCGCGCTCGGACTCGCAGTCGTCGGCGTGTACGCGCTGCTCGACTTGCGCCTCGAAGGGGAGACCCTCGGCGTCGCGTTCGCGTTCGCCAACGCGATCCTCTTCGCGGCGTACATCGTGCTCGCCCACAGGCTCGCGAGGGCGGCGGCGCTCCCGCGCATCGACGGCCTGGCCGCGGCGATGCTCGTTGCGACGGTCGTCGTCACGCCGCTCGGCGGCGTGGGCGCGGCAAAGGCCCTCGTCGATCCGGTCGCGCTCGCGGCCGGTTTCGGCGTCGGCGTCGCCTCCTCGGTTGTCCCCTACGTCTTCGACCAGCTCGCCATGGCGCGGCTCAGCCGTGCCGGCTACGCGTTGCTGGTGTCACTCCTGCCGGCGACCGCGACCGTGATCGGAATCGTCGTTCTCGCTCAGATCCCGACGCGCACCGAGGCCTTCGGGGTTGCGCTCGTCGTCGCCGCCGTCGCGCTTCACCGCGAGCCGGACGTTCGGTCACGATCGAACGGCAGCTGAGCCAGAGCCCTTCGGCACGGTCGAACGACGGCCCCGACACCTACAATTCGAGGAATGGAGCGCAAGCTCGCCACCGTCCTCTTCGTCGATCTCGTGGACTCCTCGGGGCTAGTCGCGACGAGCGATCCGGAGATCGTCCGCCGGCGGGTCACGCGCTTCTTCGAGCGCGCCTCGCACTGCATCGAGCTGCACGGAGGAACGGTCGAGAAGTTCATCGGCGACGCCGTCATGGCCGCCTTCGGCATCCCGCGCGCGCACGAGGACGACGCCGAGCGCGCCCTGCGAGCGGCGTTCGCCGTCCTGGAAGCGGTGAAGGATCTGGAGCTCGAGGCCCGCGTCGGCGTCGAGGCGGGCGAGGTGGTCGCGGACGAGACCGACTCCACCTTCGCAACGGGCGAGGCGGTGACGCTCGCGGCGCGCCTTCAGGCGGCGGCCGCCCCCGGCGAGATCCTCGTCGGCCCGGGAGCGTGGCGCCTCGCCGCCGGCTCGATCGAGCTCGAGCCGGCGGGAACGCGCGAGTTCCGCGGCCGGGCTGAGCCGCTGCATGTGTGGCGCGCACTCGGCCCCCGCGCGGGCGGTCGGGCCCTCGGGAGCTTGTCGGCGCCGCTCATCGGACGCGACTCCGAGCTCGAGCTGCTCGAGAACACCTTCGAGCGAACGGTTCGCGATCGTCGGGCTCACCTGTTCACGGTCTTCGGCGAGCCGGGCGTGGGGAAGAGTCGGCTCGCCCGCGACTTCGTCGCCGGCCTCGAAGGCGCGACGGTTCTCGCCGGCCGCTGCCTCCCCTACGGCGAGGGGATCACGTACTGGCCGCTGGCAGAGATGGTGAAGTCGGCGGCGGGCATCTCCGACGACGACCCCGTCGAGGAGGCGCACGAGAAGCTGCTCGTGTGCTGCGAGGACGAGGCCGTCGCGGACCTGCTCGGCCTCGCGGCCGGCGTGCTCGAGGCGGTCGAGGGCGAGCGCGGCCAGCCCGAGATCGCCTGGGCGGCACGCGAGTGGGCCGAGCAACTCGCGCTCGCGCAGCCGCTCGTGCTCGTCTTCGAGGACATCCACTGGGCTGAGGAGCCGCTCCTCGAGCTGATCCAGCACCTCGCCGCCTGGGTTCGCGAAGCGCCACTCCTGCTCCTTTGCCTCGCGCGTCCCGAGCTCCTCGACGTCCTCGAGGGCTGGGGTGGAGGACGTGTGCGCGCGACCTCGATCGAGCTCGAGCCGCTACGACGCGCCGAGAGCGAGGAGCTCGTGGACGCCCTGCTCGCGGAGGAGTCGCTCGAGCCTGACCTGCGCACGGCCCTTCTGGACAAAACGGAGGGCAACCCCCTCTTCCTGGAGGAGACGATCCGCATGGTGGCCGAGGGCAATGGCGACGGCCGCGCGGGGATCCCCGACACCGTGCAGGCGCTGATTGCGGCGCGGATCGATCGCCTTCGCCTCCCCGAGCGTGCCCTGCTCCAGCGCGCCTCGGTGGTCGGACGCGTGTTCTGGGCCGGCGCGCTCGCGTACCTCACCGCCGACGAGGCGCCGGTCGAGGCGTGCCTCGACGAGCTCGTGCTCCGCGACTTCATCGTGCGCGAGACGCGATCCACGATCTCGGGCGAGCAGGCGTTCCGCTTCAAGCACGTCCTCATCCGCGAGGTGGCCTACGGCGGCCTGTCGAAATCCGCCCGAGCCGAGCTGCACGGACGCTTCGCCGAATGGCTCCGCGAGCGAGCCGGAGAGGAGCTGCTCGAGATCCGCGCGTACCACCTCGACCAGGCGGCGGCGCTGACCGCCGAGCTCGAGGGAAGGGTGCCGCCCGAGCTCGTGCGCGAGGCGGCCGCCGCGCTCGAAGCTGCCGGCCGGCGTGCCCTCGCCCGGGAAGCCAACGCGTCGGGCCGCAGGCTGCTCCTCCGTGCAGTGGAGCTCGAGCCCACGCTCGAGCGCCGCTACGAAGCCGCGCGCGCCGCCTGGCGGCTCTCCGACATGCCCGCGGTCTCGATCGAGATGGAGCTGGTGAGGCTCGCAGCGAGCGAAGCCGGCGATCACCGCCTGGAGGGAAGGGCGCTTACCGCTCTTGGCGACATCACACTCGGGAGCGGCGCCGATGCGGCGGGCGCACGGGAGCTCGGCAGCCGCGCGCTTGCCGTTGTCCCCGAGGACGACGAAGAGGCGCGCTACGACGCGCTCGAGCTGATGGGGTCGATCGGCTGGTGGGAGGGCGATCTCTCGAGCGCGGAGCGGTATGCTCTCGAGGCGCTCGAGCTCGCCCAGGGGATGGGGCGCAAGGATCTCGAGAGCGCCAGTACCGTCGAGCTGGTCGCCGTGTACCAGGCGAGGCTCGAGGACGACCGTGCCGTCGAGCTGCAGGAGCGGGCGATCGAGCTCGCGGAGGAGAGCGGGAGTCCGACCGCTCGCGGCTGGGCGCTTCGTGTGCATGCCGAGCAGGCCCTCAGGGACGGTGACCTCGACGAGGCCGAGCGCCGCCTGGAGCAGGGACGGTCGTTCTTCGAGGAGGCCGGCTCGACCGCCCACCTCGCGCGGATGATCAACTGGCTCGGTTTCGTCAGGCTGAAGCGCGGCGATCTCGTGCGGGCGGAGGCGCTCCTGCGCGAGTCCATCCGGCTGCTGAAGCCGCTCGAGGATCGCGGCACGATCGTCGAGAGCCAGCGCACGCTCGCGCAGATCCTGCTCGCCCAGGGAAAGCTCGAGGAAGCCGAGCGCTATGCCCTGCAGGCACGCAAGACCGTCGGTCCCGAGGACATGTGGTCGAGGTCGACCACGCGGCTGGCCCTCGGCCTAGTGCGGGCCGCTCAGGGCCGCGACGAAGAGGCTGAAGCTCTGCTCCGCGAGGCGCTCGACATCCTGAGCACGACCGACCTGCGCAAGGCCGAACTGGAGCCGCTCGAAGCCATCATCCTGTTTCTGCGCGAGCGCGGCCGCGAGGACGAGGCGTCTCTCTACGAGCAGCGGCTGGCCGAGCTGACCCCGCAGAGACCGTCGGACTCATCGCGGGCGCCTTCCCTGTCACTCGGAGGGGCCAACTGCTAGACGATTGATCGGAAGAGCGTCGAGCAGTCGTCTCTTCCAGTTTGGAGCTCGAGCTGCTTCTCCGCCAAACTGCATTTCCCAGGCTCGCTGGCCCGCGGGGGTCTTGACCCCGTTCGGGTCAAGCGGACTGGATCGTTGTCGCGAGTACCGCCCGGATCGCCTGGTGCGACTCCTCGTTCGGCGACTCGGTGATCACTGTGGCCGGGCGCTCGAAACGCGCGAGCGCCTCGCGTAGCGGCTCGGCCCGGAGCGTTCCCTCCCCGTAGGGCAGGTGCTTCGTCTCGTTGCGGTTCGCGAAGGCGATGTCGGAGAAGTGGACGTGGAAGGGCGCTCCGGGCTCGAGCACCTCGTCGGCCGCCTCGAGCACGCCGGCGAAGGCATCCACCCCGGTGAAGCCGCCGTCGGTCACGGCGTGCAGGTGCGCGAAGTCGAGCACCGGCCGGACCCAGGGAAGCCGCGCGGCGACCGCGAAGACATCCTCGGCCGTCCCCAGCTCGCGCACCCGGCCCATGATCTCGATCCCGAACGGCACACCGCGGCCCTTGCCCTCCAGCCGTTCGCGGAGCTCGCCGAGCTGCTCGACGACCCCGTCGATCGCGTCCGCGCGCTCGCGGCCGAGCAGGAAGCCCGGGTGGAAGACGACGACCTCGGCGCCGCAGGCGAGCGCCACGCCGGCCGAGTGGTCGAGCATCCCGATCGCCATCTTGAACTTCTTGCCCCGGTCGAGATGGCCCATGAAGCCGGCGATGGGGGCGTGGACGGAGAGGACGATCCCCGCCTCGCGCGCGAGCTCGCCGAAGCGCTCGGCCCAGGGGTAGTCCATCCAGAAGCCGCCCTCGAAGTCGATCTCGCAGGCGGAGTAGCCGCGTTCCAGCAGAAACTCGATCGCGGCCTCCGGGTTCTCGCGGGAAGGGACGCGGGCCGGCCCGAAACGAAGGAGCACGACGCGAACGCTAGCCAAGCCAGGTCGCAGCTCGGCGGATCAGCCCGACGTCGAGCTCGTGCCCTCGCCGCGAGAAACGGCGAGGGCACGAGTGGAGCTCTAGTCGCGGTCGCCGCTGTCCACGTCCCCCGTGTTCGGGGCGCGAAGCAGCAGCACCTGCCCGTTCGTCGGAGACGTGCCGAAGTTCGAGATGTAGATATCACCGTTGGATGCGATCGCGAGACCGCTGGCCGCGATCAGACCCTGGTCGAGGACGGTTGTGCGCGTGCCGTTCGGAGCGACCCGGATGAGCCGGCTGAACGGGCCGGCGAGCAGTCCGTTGCGCGCGAACTCGAGCACGTAGAGGCTCCCGTCCGGTCCGAAGGCGATGTCGATGATGTTCGTGAATCCGGTCGCGAACACGGTGACCGGCTGGCCAGGTCCCGGGGCCCGGCGGTGGACGCGGGCGGCGCCCACCGGGAACGGGAAGCCGGTCAACTCGCCGTAGTAGTTGGCGCCGTCGGGGCCGATCACGATGCTGTCCGTCACCGATTCGGTCGGAATGAGCGGGTTCGGTGGAAACGGTGCCGGGAAGAGTCGCGGTGGGAAGAATGCGGCCACCCGCGGTGTTCCGTCCGGCTCGATTCGGAGGATGGCATTCGCGCCTGCGTCCGCGACGTTGTAGCCGCCGAGCACGAACACCAGGCTGTAGGGATTGCTGTTGATCTCGGCGCCGTCTGGATTCAACAGCGCCTCCACCGCTGCGAAGTCACCCACCGAGCGGGGCCTTCCCTCGAGGTCGAGCCTCACGACGTGGCCGAGCAGCGCGGCTGCGGGGCCGAACAGGCTTCGGAAGGCTGGGCTGCCGCCGAGGCCCATGGCGATGTCGATTGCGCCGGCTCCGAGTGTCACATCGTGCGGCCCAGCGTGGCCGGTTCCGTCCGCCAGACCGAGCGAGGGCAGTCCGCGCGCAACCCGATCCTGGAAGGGAAAGCCGCCTCGGCCGGAACTGATGCGCGTAATCGCACCGGTGAGGCCAAAGCAGACGGTATTCCCATTGCTTGCGACGGCACAGGGCCCGGCCCCGCCATTCCCTACCTCGGCGACGAAGAGCTCGCCGTTGGGTCCGAGGACGAGGCCGCGAGGGTTGTTGAGGCCACTTGCGACGACAGTGACCCCTGCCGTCTGCGCTGCCGCAGCACTTGCCAGCACGAGGGCTGCGACAAGCACCCCTAGCGAGGCAAGTAAGCGCTGATACTTCACTGAGATCTCCTCCCCTTCGATGCGACGCCGCGCGCATCCTCTCACCTACGGCCTTCACCCGCAATGTCGTCCGACCCCGGTCCTACGCTGTGCTGTATGGCAAACCATCCGACGCGGATCGACCTCCTCGAGCTCGATATCGACCTCCGGCTGACCGACCTCTGGCGGGAGGCGGCCGAGATCAGCGAGTGGAACCTCGAGGTCGTGGCGGCGATCATGCGGGCGGCTTACGGCAAGGGCTACTGCGACGCGCTCACCGAGGATTCTCCGGGCTCGCTCTGCGAGGAGCATGGCTACCGGGTGCCGGGGCGTCGTCCGGCGCCCATGCGCGAGTCGTAGACCCCGCACGTAGCTAGAATGGAGCCGTGGCCCGCAGGCGCAGTCCGGCTCGCCTCGTCGTCGCGCTCTCGATCGCGGCCGTTCTTGCGATCTTCCTGCTCTACACCTCGCTCGCGGGCGGCGCGACGCCGTCACTCGAGCCGGGCGAGCTCAAGGGGCGCGCCGGGCAGGTCACCCTCAGCGGCAAGGTCGTCGGCAGCGTGCAGGACCGTGAGAAGGCGCGAACGACGGGCATGCGCTTCCGCCTGCGGGACATCGAGGGCGCGGGGAGCGTGCGCGTCTTCTACCGGGGCTCGGTTCCGGATCTCTTCAAGCCCGATCGCCACGTCTACCTGAAGGGCGAGCTGAAGAATGGCACCTTCGTGGCGCAGCCCGACTCGCTCGTGACGAAGTGCCCCTCCAAGTACGCGCCGAAGGGGGCGGGCGAGAGCTCCAGCGGTGCCTGAGCTCGGCCGCGCCGCCCTCGTCCTCGCGCTCGGCCTCGCTCTCTACGCGACGGTAGCGGGGGGCTACGCGGCGTGGCGCCGCCGTCGACGCCTTGCGCTCTCGGCCCAGAACGCGCTCCTGGCGGCCTTCGCGGCGACCGTTGTTGCCGCAGCCGTTCTGCTCTCGGCGCTCGTCCGCCACGACTTCAGCTTCACCGTCGTCGCACAGACGACGAGCACCGATCTGCCCCTCGCGTACACGATCTCGGCCTTCTGGGGCGGGCAGGCGGGGTCGCTGCTCCTCTGGCTGCTCGTCCTGACGGGGTACGGCGCGGCCGCCGTCGCGCTCGGGCGGCGTGCCGGACGGGACGTGATCGCCTGGGTCGTACCCCTCCTCGGAGCGGTGTGTGTGTTCTTCGCCTTCCTCCTCGTCGGCGTCGCGAGCCCGTTCGCGACGCAGGTCGCACCCGCCGAGGGAGCCGGCATGACGCCGAGCCTGCAGAACCCCTACATGCTCGCCCACCCGCCGCTCCTCTACCTCGGCTACGTCGGCCTCACGATCCCCTGGGCTTTCGCCATGGGGTCGCTGCTCGCCGGCCGCGCCGACGAGCGCTGGATCGTCGCGACGCGGCGCTGGACGCTCGCCGCCTGGACGTTCCTGGGCGTGGGGCAACTGCTCGGCGCGCACTGGGCCTACGAGGAGGTCGGCTGGGGCGGCTACTACGCCTGGGATCCCGTCGAGAACGCCGCGCTCATGCCGTGGCTCGCCGCGACCGCCTTTCTGCACTCGGTGCTGATCCAGGAGAAGCGGGGCATGTTGAAGGTCTGGAACATGCTGCTCGTCGTCGGCGCGTTCCTGCTCTCGCTCTTCGGCACGTTCCTCACGCGCTCTGGGGTCGTGAACTCGATCCACTCGTTCACGCAGAGCTCGATCGGGCCGTGGTTCCTCTTCTTCATCTGCGTCGTGACGGCGTTCTCGCTCGCGCTCCTCTTCCGGCGCCTGCCGCTGCTGCGCACGAAGACGCGCCTCGAGTCGCTCGTCTCGCGCGAGGCGACCTTCCTCTACAACAACCTGCTCCTGGTCGCGCTCTGTCTGACGATCCTCTGGGGCGTCGTCTTCCCGATCGTCTCGGAGGCCGTGCGGGGCGAAGCGGTCACGGTCGGCCCGCCCTACTACAACTTCTTCCTGCGCGTCTTCGGGTTGCCGCTTCTGCTGCTGATGGGCATCGGGCCGCTGATCGCCTGGCGCCGCGCGGGGCTGCGCTCGGTCGGGCGCATCTTCGTGGCGCCGTTCGGCATCGCGCTCGCCGCGGGTCTCCTGTTGCTTGCGTTCGGGGCCGGCTCCTCGATCCCGGGTCTCGTCGCCTACACATTCTCGGCATTCGTGCTCGCCTCGATCGCACTGGAGTTCATCCGGGGTACGCGGGCGCGTCGCGCGCTCGGCTCGAGCTCGTGGCCCGCCGCCTTCAGCTCGCTCGTCGGCCGGAACCGCCGCCGCTACGGCGGCTACGTCGTCCACGCCGCCATCGTGATGCTCGCGATCGGAGTCGCCGGCTCCTCGGCGTACGGGACGGTGCGCGAGGCGAAGCTGCAACCAGGCCAGTCCATGCGGGTGGCGGACTACACCCTCGTCTACCGTGGCGTCGAAGAGCGGCAGGGCGCTAACGCGCGCGAGGTGCGCGCCAGGCTCGCGGTGAG
>Ga0136620_10001010_pt1 | contig 13183 bp, 9 predicted proteins | sample AntDrymUQ4162106_2_FD_104806 | JGI IMG/M metagenome (GOLD analysis project Ga0136620, IMG submission 104806) | Polar desert sand microbial communities from Dry Valleys, Antarctica - metaG UQ416 (21.06) | ecosystem: Environmental > Terrestrial > Soil > Desert | place: Antarctica: Dry Valley... | reverse complement strand
GTAGCGTCGCACTGCGGCGTCGCTCCACTCGCCGTCGGCGTACCCGTGGAAGCGGAGGTGCAGCTCCACGAGCAGGCACACGGCGTCAGTGACGTCCTTGGGGAACCGCAGGGTCTTCATCCGAGCCCTGGTGAGCTTTGCCCCGATGACCTCGTGGTGGTGGAAGGAGACCCCGCCGTCGGGCTCGTGGCGACGGGTCTTCGGCTTCCCCACGTCATGCATGAGGGCGGCGAACCTCAGCACGAAGTCGGGCTCGGGTTCGGCCTGGGACTCCGATCGGTCCGCCTGCTCGAGCGCGATGGCCTGCTCGAGGACCGTGAGCGTGTGCTCGTACACGTCCTTGTGATGGTGGTGCTCGTCGATCTCGAGCTGCAGCCGAGGCAGCTCCGGGAGGACGAGCTCGGCCAGGCCGGTGTCGACCAGCAGCGAGAGACCGCGTCGAGGCTCAGGCACGACCAAGAGCTTGATCATCTCGTCCCGGACGCGTTCTGCCGAGATGATCGCGAGACGCCCGGTCATCGACCGGATCGCGGAGATCGTCGCCGGATCGACCTCGAACTTGAGCTGTGCGGCGAACCGAGCGGCGCGCAGCATCCGCAGCGGGTCGTCGCTGAACGAGTCCTCGGGCGCGCCATGTGTGGTGATCACCTGGTCGGCGAGGTCGTCGAGCCCCTCGGTGGGGTCGACGAAGTCGAGGCCCGGGAGCTGGACCGCCATCGCGTTGACGGTGAAGTCACGCCGGCGCAGGTCCCCGACGAGCGAGTCGCCGAACGCGACGGCGGGCTTGCGCGAACTCGCGGCGTACACGTCTGACCGGTACGTCGTGATCTCGAGGTGGTCCTCGCCCTTGCGCAGCCCGATCGTGCCGTACGCGATCCCGATCTCCCAGGTGGCGTCTGCCCAGCCGCTGACGATCTCGAGCGTGCGTTCCGGCCGCGCGCTCGTGGTGAGGTCGAGGTCGTTGGGGCGTGCGCGTCCGAGCAGGGCGTCGCGGACCGGGCCACCGACCAGGGCGAGCTCCTCGCCGGCCTCGGCGAACCGCCGGCCCACGTCGGCCAGGACCGGGTGAGCGGCGACCAGGGTCGTGAGGTCCCGCCGCTGGGCCGCGGACAGCGTCGAGCGCACCCTCGCGACCGCGCGCCGTCGAGGGTCGAACGCATCAGCGGGAGGAGTCGGCACGACCGGCAAGGCTACGACCTGACGCCGACCTGAGATCCCGCGCCGACCATCGCCTGCCCATCGTTTCGCTGTCCAGCGCCCGCGTCGTCGCCCGGTCGCGGCCGGGTCACCACGGTTACCATCGGCGAATGGCTCGACGGGAACCGGCGGGAGGTGGCGCCTCGTCCTCCGGCCGACGGGCCGCCCGCCCGCTGGTGAACGAGACCTCCGCCGGCGGGCTGGTCTACACCACACGCGGCGGCGTCGTACAGGGCGTACTGATCGGTCGCCGTGACCGGCGCGGCATCCTGCGTTGGCTGCTCCCCAAGGGCCATATCGAGGACGGGGAGACCGTCGCGGACACCGCGGTCCGGGAAGTCGCCGAGGAGACCGGGATCAGCGGCCGCATCGTCGCCGAGCTCGGCACCGTCGACTACTGGTTCACCGCGCCAGATCGCCGGGTGCACAAGACCGTGCACCACTACCTGATGTCTGCCGTCGGCGGCGAGCTCTCCGCCGACGACATCGAGGTGGACGAGGTGGCCTGGGTGCCGCTCGACGAGGTGGCGTCGCGGCTCTCGTACGACGACGAGCGGCGTCTGGTCGAGCAGGTGCCGGGCCTGCTCGACGGGCGCGAGTGAACCGGTCGACCGGGGGGTGCCGGTCGACCTTGCGCCCGCGACCGGTCAGCCCGGCCTGGCGTCGGGCGGTCTGGTCGGGCACCTCCGCGCTGGCGGCGCTCGCGCTCTCCCTCGGCGTGCCCGCGGTGGCCGCGCCGTCGGGCCCGGCGAACTCGGTCCCGACCGCTCCGGTCGCCGCGACCCCCGTGCCGACCACGCCGAGCGACGCCGAGGTCGAGGCCGAGCCGGTGCTGCTGGAGCTCACCGCCCTCGGGCCGATCGATGCCGCTGCGGCGCCGATCGTCACGTTCGAGGGCATGCTGACGAATCGTTCGGACCGGCCGCTCACGGTGCTCAACGCCTACCTGCGGCTGTCCCGCGTGCCGGTCCTCGACCGCGCCGACTTGGCTCGCATCGCCGACCCGGGTTTCCGCCCCGGAGCCCGCCAAGGGGTGTTCGTCCTTGCCGCCGATGCGCTGGCACCCGGCGCGAGCGTGCCGTTCCGCCTCGACGTCGCGGCGGGGGACCTGGGGCTGTCCGAGCCCGGCGTCTACGCGGCCGGGGTCGAGGTGCTCGCCACCGACGCGGACGGCAGTCGCGGCGTCGTGGGCCGTGCGATGACAGCGCTGCCCTGGCTGCCGAGCGGTACCAGCACACCGGCAGTCGGGGTGGCGGTGGCATGGCCGGTGACCGCGCCGGTCGACCGGGCGGCCGACGGCACGTACCTCACCGACGACCTCGGGACGGCCATGGCACCGGGAGGGCGGCTCGCCGCGCTGCTGGGCACCGCCCCTGATGCGCCGATCACTTGGCTCGTCGACCCGGCGGTGGTCGAGGCCGCCGCCGACCTCGCCGGCGGCTACGACGTACGGCGGGACCTCGCCGACCCCGCGTCGGCGCGCCCGGGCACCCGTGACGAGGCAGCGGAGGCGTGGCTCGAGGAGGTTCGCCGGCTGGCCGGCACGGGCCACGTGACACTGGCGCCGTACGCCGATGTCGACGCGGTCGCGCTCGGCCGAGCCGGCCTCGGTGCAGACGCGGTCACCGCGCTCGATGCCGCGACGGAGGCCGCGGAGACGCTCGGGCTCGACGGTGCCGGCGATCCGCGTGACCTGCTCCGGCCCCCCGGTGGTCTGGTCGACCTCCCGACCGCGGAGCGGCTGTCCGCGGCGGGGGTGACCACGCTGCTGCTGGACGCGGTCGGGGTGCGCATCGGGGCAGCGGCGGCGGCGGCGCGCCTCGACGTCGGGAGCGCCCCGCTCACCGCGGTCCTCGCCGACGACCTCCTCCGGGGCGTGTTCGCGTCGACGCCGGCGGCGGCAGGAACCAGCAGCGGCCTCGAGCCCCCGACCGCGTCTCGAGTCGAGGCCGAGCTCGGCGCCCGGCAGCTGCTGCTCGCGCACACGCTGCTCGCCGCCATGTTTGCGCCGACGGAACCCGGTCCGGGCGGGCAGACGGTGCTGGTGGTTTCCGGCGACGAGACCTCGACGATCTCGCCGGCCGCCGTGCTGGCCGCGCTCGACCAGGACGTGCCGTGGATGCAGCCGGTCCCGCTGGACGCCGCGATCGCCAGCCCGATGGTCGACGGCGAGCTGGTCTACCCCGACGCCGCGGTAGCCGGCGAGCTGCCGGCTGCGTACCTGACCCAGGTGATCAGCCTGCAGCAGAAGGTGGGGCTGCGAGCCGCCCTGCGCTCGCCGGCTGCGCCGTCCGGCGCGGGCGAACCGGCGGACCTCGACCCGGCCGGCCTCGAGCCGACGACCGCCGCCCGCCTGCGATCGGCATCCGCGGCCTGGCGTGCCGAGCCAGCGCCGGCCGCGGCCATGGTGGCCGAGGCAGCCGCGACGATCGACGCTGAGCTCGGCCGGATCCAGATCATCGACGGTGGCGGCATCACGCTCTCGAGCCAGACCGGGCGGTTCCCGATCACGGTGGTGAACGACCTCGCCGAACCCGTCACCGTGCAGCTCACCCTTTCCTCACGGACGCCGGCCCGGCTCCGCGTCCCGCCGACGACCGCGATCGAGGTGCCCGCGGGCGCACGGACGACTGTCGACGTCTCTGCCGAGGCGAACGCGAACGGCCAGTACGTCGTCGACGCCCAGCTCGCCACGGCGACCGGCGCGCGGTTCGGACCGGCGTCCACGCTCACGATCCGGGCGACCGACTACGACACCGTCGCCTGGATCGTGATGGGGGTCGCCGGCGGGCTGCTCGTGATCGGGTCGGCACGGCGCCTCACCGGCCGGGTCCGCGCGGCCCGGCGCCCAGCCGACGTCCCGGCCGCAGCCCAGGCGGTGGAGCCGTGACCGACTGGCGGCACCAGTGGGACCGGGCGGCGCCGGTTGCCGACGTCTCCCACGGCGACCGCGGACCCGCGCCAGCGGCGCCAGCACCTCTGCCCTCCGCTGAGCCCGACCCGGGCGCGGCCGACCCGTCGATGGTCCGGTCCAGCGCGGTGATGTCGCTCGGCACGCTGCTGTCCCGCGCGACCGGCTACCTCCGGTCGATCCTGCTCGTCTCCGCGATCGGCCTCCAGCTGCACGCCGACCTCTTCACGGTCGCGAACACGATCCCGAACGCGATCTACATCCTGGTCGCCGGCGGAGTCCTCAACGCCGTCCTCGTGCCGCAGCTCGTCCGGACCATGCGCGACGACGCCGATGGCGGGCAGGCGTACGCCAACCGCGTCTTCACCCTGGTCGGCGGCGGCTTGATCGTCGTCAGCGTCGCACTGGTGCTGGCCGCACCCTGGCTGATCCACCTGTACGCACCCGGCGAGATCTACACCCCGGCGCTCGTCGAGCAACGGCAGTCGCTCGAGGCGTTCGCCCGGCTGTGCCTGCCCCAGGTGGTGTTCTACGGCCTGTACGTCCTGGCCGGTCAGGTGCTCAACGCCCGGGGCAAGTTCGGGCCGATGATGTTCGCCCCGATCGCGAACAACGTCATCGCCTGCGCGACGCTCGCGATCTACCTGGTCGTGTTCGGCCCGGCCACCGGCGCCGGCGGCTACAGCAACGGCGAGGAGCTGCTGCTCGGGCTGGGGTCGACGCTCGGCGTCGCGGTGCAGGCCGCCGTGCTCGTGCCGACGTTGCGACGGGCTGGGTTCCGCTTCGCGCCGCGATTCGACTTCAAGGGCACCGGACTCGGCCACACCGGGCGGCTCGCGATCTGGACCGTGCTGTTCGTCGTGGTGAACCAGCTCGCGTACCTCGTCGTCACCCGGATCGCGGTCGCCGGATCGGCGCAGGTCGCTGTCGACGGCGACCAGGTCGGGCTCGGCGCGACGGTCTACCAGAGCGCGTTCCTCGTGATCATGGTCCCGCACGCCCTGCTCACGGTGTCCCTGGCCACGGCCGCGCTGCCCCGCCTGTCCCGGCTTGCCGCCGACCGGCAGCTGGTCGCCCTGCGGCGGGACCTGGTGTCGACGATGCGCCTCGCGGTGGCCGGGGTGGTGCTCGCCGGCGTCGTCCTCCTGGTGCTCGCCCTGCCGCTGGCCCGGGTGCTGTTCGGCTGGGGAGCCGGCGCCGGTGACACCGATGTGCTCGGCTACACCCTCATGCTCTTCGTCCCGGGGCTGATCGCGTTCACCATCCACTTCCTCACGCTGCGCGGCTTCTACGCGCTCGAGGACACCAAGACGCCGTTCCTGGTCCAGTGCGCGGTGGCCGGGACGAACATCGGCATCGCGCTCGGGCTCACGCTCGTCCTGCCGGTCGTCGGCTCGGCCGGCCTGGCCGCGTCGTTCAGCATCGCGTACGGGGTCGGGGCACTCGTCTCGACAGCCGCGCTGGCCCGACGCCTCGGTGGGTTGCACCGCATCGAGCTCGCCTGGTTCCTCCTCCGGGCCGCCGTCGCCACCGCGCCGGCGGCGCTCGCCGCGCTGATCGGCCTGGGTCTGGCCAACGCGTTCATCGGCGCACCCGGCAGCCGGCTGCAGGCGGTCGCCGCGGTCGGGCTCGGCGGAGGCCTCGCGCTGGTGACCTATCTCGCGACCGCCCGGCTGTTCCGGTTGCACGAGATCGCCCAGGTGATCGACCTCGTCGTGCGCCGGATCCGGCGGCGCCGGGCGACCACCACGATCGTCGGCCACCGGAGCGCGAGCGAACCCATACCTCCTACGATGAACCACACGGAGCCCACCGGGGGCACCGCCGGACCGAGCGCCCCGACCGTGGGGACCGCCACCGTCGACCCGACCAGCACGCGATCGTCCACGGACGCCGACCCGGAGCCAGCCGGTACGGAAGGTCCGGCGGAGGACGCGCACTCGTCGTCGTACACGGACAGCACGGCGGAGCACACCGCGGCCGACTTCGGGACCGGCGTGATCCCGGTGTTCACCGACGCCCGCGGGCACCTCGCGGTCGGACCGTTCGCCGACCCGGCGGACCGGAGCGCGGAACCAGCGAGGGGGATCGTGCCCGGGGAGAGTGGCCCCAGGGAACAGGGGCGCAGCCAAGCCGCTGAACCCGGCACGCTGCTGGCCGGGCGCTATCGGCTCGAGGAGCTCCTGGCGCGGTCCAGCGGCGCGACGACATGGCGCGGGGTCGACGAGGTCCTCAGCCGCCCGGTCGCCCTGCACCTCCTGCCGGTGGACGACGCTCGGGTGGACGACCTGGCCCACGCGGCCCGGGCCGCGGCCGGGCTCACCGACCCGCACTTCCTCCGGATGCTCGACGTCACCACCGAGCCGGGCGAGACCGGGGCGTATGCGTACGTAGTCCGCGAGTGGGTGTCCGGCCGCAACCTCACCGCCGCCCTCGGCGACGGTCCGTTCGACACCGACGACGCCGTGTACGTCGCTCGTGAGCTCGCCACCGCGATGGCGAGCGCGCACCGCGCCGGCCTCGCGCACCTGCGGCTCGAGCCCGACACGGTCGTGCTCGCCGACAACGGCCAGGTGAAGGTCGTCGATCTCGCCGTCGACCGGGTGCTGCGGAGCACGAGTGCTGACGACGTCGCCCGGGCGGATGCCGAAGGCATCGGCCGGGTGCTCTACGCCTGCCTCACCGCGCGCTGGCCCGACGGCCCGCACCACGGCCTGTCCGCCGCACCCACCCAGGACGGCCGGCTGTGCTCGCCGCGGCAGGTGCTCGCCGGCGTGTCCGGACCCCTGGACGAGATCTGCGACCGCATCCTCGGTGACCCCCCACGCGCCGGTCGGCCCCCGCTGCACACACCGGCTGAGATCGAGGAGGCGCTGGACTACGTCGCGGGCCGGCCCACCCGCCGCCGCTCGGTGGCGGTTCCGGCTGCGGCACCGCCCGCGCCCTCCACGACCGCGTCGGTCGAGTCCACCGCGACCTGGCGACGTCCGGACACCCCGCCAGCGCCGGTCGCCACGCCGGAGGAGCGACGGAGCGGGCGCACCTGGCTGGGCGGGCTGGTTGCGGTCGTGCTGCTCGCCGGTGCGCTCCTGCTCGGCTACCAGCTCGCCACCCAGGCGTTCGGCGGCGGGGACGAGGGGGACGGCGATGGGAACGGCGGTGCGACCACGCCGTCGACGACCGGCTCGGCGTCGCCGTCGACATCCGCCGGCGTTGCGCTGGAGATCACCGGGGCCACCTCGTACGACCTCGAGTCCACCGGAGGTAACGGCGAGGAGAACGAGGAGCTTGCCGGCAACGCCATCGACGGCGACCCCGGGACCGCCTGGACGACGGTGAACTACCTCGACCCGATGGCCGACCAGGGCAAGCAGGGCGTCGGGCTGGTCCTCGACCTCGGCACGGAGACGGTGGTCAGCGAGGTGGAGCTCTCGCTGCTGAGCTCCGGGGGCGTGCTCGAGCTCCGCGCGGCGCCGGGCGCGGCCGAGGTCCCGGGGTCGATCGACGACTGGACGGTCGTGAGCACGTTGGACGCGCCGGACCAGGAGCTCACCGAGACGTTCGACGCCCCGGTCACGACGCGGTACGTGCTCGTGTGGTTCACCGAGCTGCCGCCGTTCGAGGACTCGCTCAAGGCCGGTATCGCCGAGGCTGTCCTCAGCGGCCCATGACCACCGGCACATGACCATCGGCAGCACGTCGAGCGAGGCCGCCGGCGGAGCGGACATCGCCGGCGCCCCGGATCGTCGTTCGCACGCCGTGCTCACCGATCGTGAGCTGATGGCCCGGCACGTCGAGGGTGACGCGGATGCCTTCGGTGAGCTGTTCCGTCGGCACCGTGACCGGCTGTGGGCGGTCGCACTCCGCACGCTGGGCAACCCCGACGACGCCGCGGACGCCCTGCAGGACTCGATGGTGTCGGCGTTCCGACGCGCAGCGAGCTACCGGGGCGAGGCGGCGGTCACGACCTGGCTGCACCGCGTGGTGGTGAACGCGTGCCTCGACCGGGTCCGGCGCGAGGCGATCCGCGCGGCCGACCCGCTGCCCGAGGGTGACCACTCCGACCGCCTGGGCGCGCAGCGGGACGACATCGCGCTGCACCAACGGGCGCTCGACGTCACCGCGGCCCTGGCCACGCTCCCGTACGAGCAGCGCGCATCGCTCGTGCTCGTCGACATGGAGGGCTACACCGTCGACGAGACCGCAGCCATGCTGGGCGTCGCGCCCGGCACGATCAAGAGCCGCTGCGCCCGTGGTCGGGCCAGGTTGCTGCCGCTCGTCGCGCACCTGCGCGGCGAGGACGTGAGCGTCGGACCGGCTCCGCGCGTCGTCTCGCGGCCCGGGGCGCGTTCTGGCACCGAACCCGTCGCCGACGTACGGAACCCGGGCGGCGCAGCTGACGTCGCACCAGGGAGCCCTTCCGGGCCCGAAGGACGGTCCCACGCAGCCGAAGGAGGTGGGCGGCCATGAGCATCGACGACGTGCACCCGTCGACCGGTCGGCTCGCCGACCTCGCCGCCGACCTGCTGGAACCGGCCGACGCGACTGCTGCCCGGGCGCACCTGCCGACCTGCACGACCTGCCGCGCGACGTACGACGTCCTGGTCGGGCTGCCCGAGCTCCTGGCCGGCAGTCCCGCACCCCCCATGCCAGCCGAGGTCACCGCGCGGGTCGTCGCGGCGATCGAGCGCGAGCAGATCGCGCGGGCCGGTGCGGCTGACGACGCTCGCTCCACGGCCGCCGCCCGGTCACGTCCGGCCTGGAACGCCTTCCGTCGCGGGCTCGGGGCCCGGCTCGGCGCCGGCCTGCTCGGCGCTGCAGCGGTGCTCGGCGGCGGCTATGTCGTGGTCACGAGCGTGCTCGACAGCGGGAGCGACGAGCCGACCGCCGCGACCTCAGGCAGCGAGGCCGAGAGCCTCGACACCGGTGCTGGCGGTGCTGACGAGGGACCAGCGCTGACCGCGGCCGACACCGCGTACGGCGAGGCGACGCTCGACGAGGACGTGGCGCAGCTGCTTGCGGTGCCGGAATCGAGCGGGGACGTCGGGGACAAGCCCGCCACCGTGCTCGGTCCGAACGGCGAGGTGGGCGACATGGTCGCCCGGGCGCCGGTCTGCGTCGCCGCGACCCAGCGCCGGGCCGACACGGCAGCCGACCCGCTGGCGGTCGACGTCGGGACCTACGACGGCGTGCCGGCAGTGGTCGTGGTGCTGCCCGAGGTGACCGGCCTGTCCGGGTCGGCCGACGAGGTCGACGTGTGGGTCCTCGGCGCCACGTGCCTCGAGGCGGACCCCGGTCAGGTCGCGCGGCAGGCGGGCGATCTCGACGTGCTCGCCCGCAAGTCCGTACGACCCTGACCCGTGACTCGCTTGGTTGGCACCGGCGGCGTGCGGGCGGAATGCCCGCTGCCTACGATGCGCTTGCACTGACGCGTCGAGCGCCCGGGTCCATCACCTTCGGTGGGCCCACGGAACGCCCGGCCGATGACGACCTGGAGCCTGCGTGACCACAGACCGGCCCGCGACCGAGACCGAGACTGTGGCTGAGCCGGCTGCCGGCAGTCCTGGCGCCGGCGCGCCGAGCACCCACCGCGAGGTGATCATCGTCGGGTCGGGGCCGGCGGGGTACACCGCCGCGATCTACGCAGCGCGCGCCCGGCTTGCCCCGCTGGTGTTCGAGGGTTCGGTCACCTCCGGCGGCGCCCTGATGAACACCACCGAGGTCGAGAACTTCCCCGGGTTCCCCGACGGCGTGCTCGGCCCCGACCTGATGGAGAACCTCCGGGCCCAGGCGGCCCGGTTCGGCGCGGAGCTGGTGGCCGACGACGTCCTCGACGTCGACCTCGCGGCCACACCCAAGGCCGTCCGGACCGCGACCGGTTCGTTCACCGCCGACACCGTGATCCTGGCGACCGGCTCGGCGTACAAGGAGCTGGGCCTGCCGCGCGAGAAGGAGCTCTCCGGGCACGGGGTGTCCTGGTGCGCGACCTGTGACGGGTTCTTCTTCCGCGACCAGGACATCGTGGTGGCCGGCGGCGGCGACTCGGCGATGGAGGAGGCCACGTTCCTGACCCGCTTCGCCCGCAAGGTGTACGTCATCCACCGCCGCGACACGCTCCGGGCGAGCAAGGTCATGCAGGAAAGGGCCATCGCCGACCCCAAGATCGAGTTCATCTGGAGCACCGAGATCGAGGAGATCCTGGGGGACGACCGCGTGTCCGGGCTGGTCGTGCGCAACCGGTTGACCGGCGAGCGCTCGACCCTCGACGTGACCGGGCTGTTCGTCGCGATCGGGCACGACCCGCGGAGCGAGCTGATGAAGGGGCAGGTCGACCTCGACGGCGCGGGGTACGTCCTCGTGGCGCACCCGACCACCCAGACCAACGTGGCCGGCGTGTTCGCCTGCGGCGACGTGGTCGACCACACCTACCGCCAGGCTCTCACCGCCGCCGGCACCGGGTGCGCGGCGGCGCTGGACGCCGAGCGCTATCTCGCCGCACGGGAAGGTCACGGCGAGACCGCGCAGATCGCCGGTCTCGAACCGCAGGACACGACCAGCAACTGACTCCGGTCGCTCGCCGTCCCGCTGGATGCCGGCGGCCCGTTGCCGTCAGTGGGAGCCTCGCGCCGACCGGGAGTTGTCGGTGTGCGGGCATAAGGTCGCCGTACGTAGGCGTTCACCTGAGAGCGCCCGGGCGACGTGCCCGGATCGCGTACCTGCGCCAGAGGGAGCAATCGAAGTGGCTTCGACCACCACCACCAAGGCCGTGACCGATGCGACGTTCGCCGCGGACGTGCTCGGCAGCGACAAGCCCGTGCTCGTGGACTTCTGGGCCGAGTGGTGCGGGCCCTGCCGCAAGGTCGGCCCGATCCTTGAGGAGATCGCCGCTGAGTACGGCGACAAGATCCAGGTCGTGAAGCTCAACGTCGACGAGAACCCGAAGACGGCGCAGGACTACCGCGTCATCTCGATCCCGACGATGAACGTCTACCAGGGTGGCCAGGTCGTGAAGACGATCGTCGGTGCCTGGCCGAAGCCCAAGCTGCTGTCCGAGCTGGCCGAGTACATCTCCTGATCGGCCGCTCGCCGTCCACAGCACCGGGCGGCGGGCGGCGCGCCTCGGGGCGTACGGGTTTCCTACGATGACCTGAACGCCCCGTCCTCCGTCCACCGCCGTGAGGTGCCGCGATGTCCTTCTCGCCCGCCGATGACCCCGCCGACGGGCGGACGTCCGAGCCGACCGTGCGCTACCGCCTCGGTGATGCCGGGCCGGCGGTAGCCGAGATCCGTGGCAAGCTCGCTCGGCTCGACCTCCTCGAGAGCGAGGTCGAGACCTCCGTACCCGATCTCGACGCGCACTTCGACCAGGCCTGCGACCGCGCGGTCCGCGAGTTCCAGCAGCAGCGCGGCCTCACCGTCGACGGCGTGGTCGGTCCGGAGACCTACGGAGCGCTGGAGGAGGCCCGCTGGCGCCTCGGCGACCGGATCCTGAGCCACAGCGCCACCCATCCGATGGTCGGCGACGACGTGGCAGCCCTTCAGCGCCGGCTGGTCGAGCTCGGTTTCGACACCGGTCGGATCGACGGCGTGTTCGGCGAGCCCACCGCCCGCGCCGTCCGGGATTTCCAGCACAACGTCGGCCTGCGCGCAGACGGCACGTGCGGGCCCGGCACGTTCAAGTCCCTCGACCGGCTGGCCCGCACTGTCGTCGGCGGGCGGGCCCGGGACCTCCGGGAGTCCGAGCAGATCCACGCCGCTGGTCCGACCCTGCCGGGCAAGATCGTCGTGATCGATCCCGGGCACGGCGGGGATGATCCCGGCAAGGTGGCGCACGACCTCACCGAGGCGGCCGTGGTGAGTGACCTCGCCGCGCGCGTCGAGGGCCGGCTCGCGGCGACCGGCGTCACGGTGTACCTCACCCGTGGTGTGGACGGTGGCCGGGTCACCGAGACCGAGCGAGCGGCGTTCGCGAACTCGACGAACGCCGACGTGGTGATCTCCCTGCACGTGGACGGGTCCGAGGACCGCCAGCCCCACGGCGTCGCGACGTACTACTTCGGGGCACTCGTGAACGGGCACTCCGCCGCCGGTGAGCGTTTTGCTGGCCTGGTCCAGCGCGAGATCGTCGCCCGCACAGACCTGCGCGACTGCCGGACGCACGCCAAGACCTGGGACCTGCTCCGCTACACCCGAATGCCCGCCGTCCGGGTCGAGCTCGGCTACGTCACCAATCCCGACGACGCCGCTCGCCTCGGCGACCCCGACTTCCGCGACGTCGTGGCCGAGGCAATCGTGGTCGCCGTGCAGCGGCTCTACCTGCCGAGCGAGCTGGACCCCCCCACCGGCGCCCTCCGCGTCTCCCAGCTCACCCCCTGACCCGGCGGGCCGCACCCGGTGATCAGTCCGGGGTGGCCCGCCAGACGGGGCGGAGCGCGCTGTCGGGCGCGGTGATGGCGCCGAGGAGGCGCTCCAAGGCGCCCTCGACGTCCTCGCGCCAGCGCACGGTGGAACGCAGGTCCAGGCGCAGTCGCGGGTGGCGCGGATGCGGACGCGCCGTCGAGAAGCCGACCGCGAGCAGGAAGTCAGCCGGGATCAGACAGCCCTCCTGACCGCGTCGCAGCTCGCCGAACGCCTCGATCGCCTGGATGTCGCGCCGCACCACGTCCTTGGCCACGGCCTGGACCAGCAGGCGGCCGAGGCCGGTGCCGCGATAGGCCGGTACGACGTAGAGGCTGGTCAGGAGCACCGCGTCCGCGGTGACCGGGCTGGTCGCGAACGACACCGACCGTGGGACGTGGACCGGTGGGGCGAAGATCGCGTACGCGACGACGGCCGACCCCACGTAGACGACCCGGCCGCACGATCCCCAGTCGAGCAAGGTGGCCGAGAGCCAAGTCTCCTTCTCGAGCGCCGGGTCGCCGTGCGCTCGGGCGCGGTCGCCGGCGACCGGGTCGAGCTCCCAGAACACGCAGCTCCGGCACCGCGGCGGCAGATCAACGAGCGTGTCCCGGGTGAGCGGCGCCAACCGCCGGGCTCCGACCGCCATGCCGGCCTCCGCTCGTGCAGCGGGCAGGG
>Ga0136620_10001009_pt1 | contig 13184 bp, 10 predicted proteins | sample AntDrymUQ4162106_2_FD_104806 | JGI IMG/M metagenome (GOLD analysis project Ga0136620, IMG submission 104806) | Polar desert sand microbial communities from Dry Valleys, Antarctica - metaG UQ416 (21.06) | ecosystem: Environmental > Terrestrial > Soil > Desert | place: Antarctica: Dry Valley... | reverse complement strand
GTCGGGGCTCGCGAACTCCGGGGGGACGGCGTGGGCCCCCAGCCAGGTCGCGGCCCCTCCCGCATCGCGGATCGCGCGCAAGGACGCGAGCTCGGTCTCTCGATCGAGGCCGTAGCCCGACTTTGCCTCCCACGTCGTCGTCCCGGCCCGCAACATCCAGGCTCGGTGCCTCGATAGCGCCTCGCGCAGGCCGTTCTCGCCCGCCGCGCGCGTGGCGCGCACGGTCGAGAGGATGCCGCCTCCGGCCGCGTGGAGCTCCTCGTAGCTCGCCCCACCCGCGCGCAGTGCGAACTCCTCGACCCGGTCGCCCGCGAAGCACGCGTGGGTGTGGCAGTCGACGAGACCCGGGATCGCGCAGAGACCGCGCCCGTCGAGCTCCTCCACGGCGCCGCCGAGATCGGGGAGCTCGCGCATCCGGCCGACGGCTGCGACTCGCCCCTCCTCACACAGGAGGTAGGCCCGCTCGACGACGTCGACCGCACCAAGCTGCGACCCACGCAGAGGTGCGCCCCGGCCCGCGGGCGAGACGACCTGCGCGAGGTCGCGGACGAGCAGCCGCCGGGTCAGCGGGCGCGCCGGCTCGGGAGGAGGGCCCGCCACTCAGGCGTCGGGCGGCGCCATCGGGTCCGCGAGACCGTGGCGCGTGGCCGCATCGACCGCGTCCGGGTAGCCCGCGTCGCGGTGGCGCATCACCCCCGTGCCGGGATCGGCCGTGAGTACACGCTCCAGGCGCTCGGCCGCGTCGGAGCTCCCGTCGGCGACGACGACCATGCCGGCGTGGATCGAGTTGCCGATGCCGACACCGCCGCCGTGGTGCACGCTCACCCAGGTCGCTCCTGCGGCGACGTTCAGCAGGGCGTTCAGGATCGGCCAGTCGGCGATCGCGTCCGATCCGTCTCGCATCGCTTCGGTCTCCCGATACGGCGAGGCCACCGAGCCGGCGTCGAGATGGTCGCGGCCGATCGCGACCGGAGCGGTGACCGCCCCGTCGCGGACGAGCTCGTTGATCGCGATCCCGGCGCGAGCCCGGTCGCCGAGCCCGAGCCAGCAGATCCGGGCGGGCAGCCCCTGGTAGGCCACGCGTCCAGGAGCCAGCTCGAGCCAGCGCTGGAGGATCTCGTCGTCCGGGAAGAGATCGCGGAGGGCGGAATCGATCACCGCGATGTCCTGAGGGTCGCCCGAGAGCGCGGCCCAGCGAAACGGCCCGACGCCTCGACAGAAGAGCGGGCGGATATAGGCCGGGACGAAGCCCGGGTATGTGAAGGCGTCCTCGACCCCGGCCTCTAGCGCCTCCCCTCGGAGATTGTTGCCATAATCGAAAACATACACCCCCCTCCGGACGTACTCGAGCAGGCCGCGCACGTGGAGCGCGATCGACGAACGCGCGCGCTCGAGGTAGAGCTCGGGGTCGGCCGCGCGAAGCTCCGCCGCCGCGTCCACCGAGAGCCCGGCCGGCACGTAGCCGTTCAGCGGGTCGTGCGCCGCGGTCTGGTCGGTCACCAGGTCGAACCGCTCTCCTCTCCGCGCCAGCTCGGGCACGATCTCCGCGGCGTTTCCGAGTACGCCTACCGAGCGCCCGGCGCCCTCGGCCGCCGCCTCGCGCACGCGCGCGAGCGCTCGGTCGAGCGAATCGTGCGCCTCGTCGAGGTAGCGCGTCTCGAGCCGCCGCTCGATCCGTGCCGGGTCGACCTCCACGCAGAGGATCGCTCCGCCGAGTAGCGTCGCAGCGAGCGGCTGCGCTCCGCCCATGCCCCCGAGGCCCGCGGTCAGCACGGTCCGCCCGCGCAGGTCTCCCGCCCCGAAGTGCTCCCGGGCGGCGGCGGCGAAGGTCTGGTAGGTGCCCTGGAGGATCCCCTGGGTGCCGATGTAGATCCAGCTCCCGGCCGTCATCTGACCGAACATCGTCAGTCCCTCGGCCTCGAGGCGCCGGAACTCGTCCCAGGTCGCCCAGCGCGGCACGAGCAACGAGTTGGCGATCAGCACCCTGGGCGCTGCCGGATGGGTCCGGAAGACGCCCACCGGCTTTCCGCTCTGGACGAGCAGGGTCTCGTCGTCGTCGAGCTCGAGCAGCGCGCGGACGATTGCCCTGAGCGCCTCGTGGCTGCGCGCCGCCTTGCCCGTGCCGCCGTAGACGACGAGGTCGCCCGGCCGCTCCGCGACCTCGGCGTCGAGGTTGTTAAGAAGCATCCGGAGCGGTGCCTCGGTCGCCCAGGAGCGCGCATTCAGCGTCGACCCACGGGGCGCCCGAATGCGCGACAGGTCGCCGCACAGCGCCTCGACGGTCGATTCGATCGTCCGGACCGGGCTCAGCGCCGGCCTCCCGGATCCGGGCGCCGTCGCAGGCGCCACCAGCTGAATCCCGTCGCGACACCGAAGAAGATGAGCGCCACCGGGACGGCACCGACCTCGGCGATCAGCTTCAGCAGCCCCCCTTTGCCCCTCACCTCTCCGGGGAAGAGGCGGCCGTGCGTCAGCGCGGTGATCAGCACGATCAGGCCGGCCAGCACGGCATAGAAGATCGCGCTGTCCCGCAGGGGGTGCGGGGAGGCCCTTCGTGGATCTTCACCCCGGGGTCTCACCTGAGCGCTCCGGCCGCGCCCTCGACGGCCTCGACCAACGAGCCATCCCGAATCGTGTCCGCGACGGCCTCGATCTCTGCCGACAGGGATCGGTCGTCGCGCAGGCGAGGCGAGAGCCTCCGCACGAAGCGGCGAGCTGCCGAGGCGCCCACCCCCGGGTCGAGCGGCGCCAGGTACTCCACCCCTTGCGACCCGGCCAGGAACTCGATCGCGAGCACCCGCTCCGCGTTCCCGAGCACCTGCCACGCCTTGAGCGCCGATGCGTTCCCCATCGAGACGTGATCCTCCTGGTTCGCGCTCGTCGGGATCGAGTCCACGCTCGCCGGATGGCAGAGCGACTTGTTCTCGCTGACGAGGGACGCGGCCACGTACTGGACGATCATGAACCCGGAGTTGAGGCCGCCGTCGTCCGTGAGGAAGGCCGGCAGGCCGCCTGAGAGACTCGGGTTGACGAGCCGCTCCACGCGCCGCTCCGAGATGTTCGCGAGCTCCGAGACGGCCATCGTCAGGGCATCCAGCGCGAAGGCGAGCGGCTGACCGTGGAAGTTGCCGTTCGACACGAGGCGCTCCTCGTCCACGAGCACGAGCGGGTTGTCGGTCGCGGCGTTCACCTCGACCGAGACGGTGGCGGCGACGTAGCCGAGGAGGTCGCGCGAGGCGCCGTGCACCTGGGCGGCGCATCTGAGCGAGTACGCATCCTGAACCCGGTCGCACCAGCGATGCGACTCGAGGATCGCCGAGCCCTCCAGCAGCTGGAGGACGTTCGCCGCCGCCTCCCCCTGGCCCCGCAGCGGGCGCAGGGCGTGGATCTGCGGCAGGAAGCTCACCCGGGAGCCCTGGAGCGCCTCGAGCGAGAGCGCGCACGCGATGTCGGCCGCCTTCGCCAGCCGCTGCGCCCTCGCGATCCCGAGCGCGCCGATCGCAGCCATGAACTGCGTCCCGTTGACCAGCGAGAGCCCCTCCTTGGCCTGGAGGCTGATCGGCTCGAGACCCGCGCGCTCCAGTGCGACGGCGCCCGGAAGCCGCTCGCCCTCGAACCAGGCCTCGCCCTCGCCGACGAGGGGGAGCGCCAGGTGAGCGAGTGGGGCCAGGTCGCCACTCGCCCCGACCGAGCCTCGACTTGGAACGCGCGGCAGCACGCCGCGGTTCAGGCACTCGATCAGCAGCTCCACCGTCTCCACGCAGGCTCCCGAGTACCCCTTGGCGAGGGCGTTGGCCCTGAGCAGCATCGCCGCGCGGACGACGTCGTCCGGGTACGGCTCGGACACGCCGCACGCGTGACTGCGGAGCAGCCGTAGCTGGAGCTCCTCGACGAGCTCCTCCGGAATCGCCTGTGTGACGAAGCGCCCGAAGCCGGTGTTGACGCCGTAGGTGTGCTCGGTCGAATCGTGCGCGACCCGGTCGACCAGGGTGCGTGCAGCCCGCATCCGCTCGCGCGCGCTGTCGGCGAGCGCGACCGGAGCTCCGCCGACGGCCACTGCCCAGACGTCGTCGACGGTCAGACGATCGCCGGTGAGGGTTTCGGCCCCGCCCACGCGGGCGAGTGTAGCGTCGAGCAATGGCCGCTCCAGCCCCCGGAAAATCCGGCCTGACCTATGCCGAGCTGATCGCGCGCTTCGGCGAGCGGGGAGCCCGAGCGTACGCCGACGCGAACCAGGCCGCGATCGAGCGCGTGCGGACCCCGCAGTCGCAGACCTCTCGCGCGCGGGGGCCTAGGCCAACCGTCTCGACAAGCTCCGTCAGAGACGGAGCTCGAGGAGACGCGTCGCATCGAATCCCTCGATGCGAAGTGCCGCTCCCGCGGCGGCCGCCGCGGCGGCCGCCGGCATCAGCCCCACGAGCTCCGAGCCCACCACCTCCCCCCCGCGCCCGCGCACCTCACGATCGATCCGCTCCACGAGCTCGTGCAGAGCGGTCGCGCGCCAGTCCTCGATATTCATGCTCACCTGCGCGAGACCCGCGCTCGGGAGGTCGAGGCCGAGCGCGCGGACGCCGGGGAACCCGCCGTCACGCTCGCGCACGAGCGACGCGACAGTGCGCGCGAGCTCGACGTCGCCGCGCAGGTTGACGTTGAACGCGATCAGTGCCCGCCTGGCGCCGACGAGCACGCAGCCGGCGCGCGGGTCGAGGCTGGGCGGGCCGAAGTCGGGTCGCAGCTCCCCCGCGTCGAGCCGCCGCTGGAGCTCCGCGGGTCCGCCCCGTCGGAAGAACGCTGGCCCGCGCCCCGGGGCGAGCTCGCCGTAGAGGAAGACGGGCAGTCCGACGTCCTCGCCCACGCGGCGCCCGAGCGCCAGCGCAACCGTGCGGGCGCGCCCGAGGTCGTCCTCGTCGATCGGTACGACGGGCACGACGTCGGCGGCACCCACCCGGGGATGGGCTCCCGCGTGCCGGCGCAGATCGATCAGCTCGCGCGCGAGCGAGACACCGGCGACGAGCCCCTCGAGCAGCTGCTCGTCGTCCCCCACGAGCGTGAAGACCGACCGGTGATGGTCGGGATCTGCGTGAAGGTCGAGTAGCCGTGCGGGCCCGGCGAGCGCCGCACCGAGCCGCTCCAACACATTCCGGTCGCGGCCCTCGGAGAAGTTCGGAACCGACTCGAGCGGCCGCGGCACGCGCGTAGTCTAGGAGCGTGGGTCCGAATCCCACGCGCTCGCCCGGTCAGTTCGGACGGATCAGGGGCAGAGGCCATCTCGAGGAGCCCGACCGGCTCCGGTTCCTCTCGGAGGCGAGACGGGCGCCTCCCGAGCTCGTCGTCTGCGACTCGCACTTCCGCCCGGCCGAGGCACCCGTACAGCGGCAGGAGCGCCTGCTGAACGACGGCTCCCGCTGGGAGGTCTACAAGCGGTACTTCAAGGGAGCGGAGCTCGCGGCCGAGCTCGGCGGCGGCAACGTGCTCCACGAGGGCAGGTGGTTCGTCGTCGTGCGGGCGTGACCCGCCGTCGCTCCTCGTACCGGTCGCTCGCGTCGCTCCAGCGCGACAACCGCGGCTGCCGCGCGTGCGCCGAGGCGGGGTACCCGCTCGAGTCGCTGCCGGTCGTCCACGGGCATGCGGAGCAGCGTGCGTACCTGCTCGGCCAGGCGCCCGGCGTCGTGGAGGGCGAGGAGCGGCGCCCCTGGCGCGGACGCGCCGGCCGGACGCTCCGCCGCTGGCTCGACCTCGACGAGGAGCAGTTCTACGCCACCTTCTACTGCGCCTCGGTCACGCGCTGCTACCCGGGCAGGCCCGAGACGGGGCGCGGCGACCGCACCCCCACCCCGCGCGAGCAGGCCCTGTGCGCGTTCTGGCGCGAATGGGAGCTCCGCCTGCTCCGCCCCGAGCTGATCGTGACCGTCGGCGGACTCGCGGCGCGCCGCCTGCTCGGATTCGGAAGCATCAGCGAGTGCGTCGGGGCGACGTTCGAGCTCGGGGGATGCAGGGTCGTGCCCCTCCCCCATCCCTCCGGTGCCAGCGGTTGGCTGAACGACGCCGTGAACCGCGCCCGCCTCGACCAGGCCGCGGCACTCGTCCGCCGGGAGCTCGGGCGTCTCGGGAGCATGGAACCCGGTGGCTAGATTGGGAGTGTGACCGGGCCGCCTCAAAATCGCCGCACGTTCGTCCGCCTGCTCGGTTTCCTGCGCCCCTACAAGGTCTCCCTGATCGTCTCGGTCGTGCTCGCCGCGGGCTCGCAGGGAGTCCAGATCGTGCTCGTCCGGGCGAGCGGCTGGGTGATCGACCGGGCGATCAGACCACACGACCGCCACGAGCTCTGGCTCCTCGTCTCCCTCATCCTCGGACTGGGCCTCGTCAAGGCGGTGCTGATGGTCGGTCGGAGGTTCATCTCCGGCAGGCAGGCTCTCGGCGTCGAGTTCGACATGCGAAACGCGCTCTACGCGAAGCTCGTCCGGCTCTCGTTCGGCTTCTACGACCGCCACCAGACGGGCCAGCTGATGTCGCGGGCCACGGTCGACCTGCAGGCCGTCCGCTTCTTCCTCGGCTACGGCCTGATCTTCTTCTTCCAGCACGTCCTGACGCTGATCGGCGTCACGGCGGTGCTCTTCTGGATGGAGTGGCGGCTCGCGCTGATCCCGCTCGCGATCGGGCCCCTCCTCGTCGGGCTCGCCTACCGCTACAGCCACATCTCGCACCCGACGCTCCGGGACGTCCAGCAACGGATGGCCGACGTCGCGACCGTCGCGGAGGAGAACATCGTCGGCGTCCACGTCGTCAAGTCCTTCGCCCAGGAGCCCGAGGAGCAGGCGAAGTTCGAGCGCCGCTCCGAGGCCGTCTTCGCACAGACCGTCAAGGCGAACCGCCAGCGGGCGTTCTACGTGCCGCTGATCGCCTTCATCCCGCTCCTCGCGCAGGGTGGGGTCTTGTTCGCGGGCGGGCACATGGTCGTTGCTGGCACGCTCTCGATCGGAGACTTCGTGGCGTTCAACGTGCTCGTGACGATGCTCGTGATGCCCTTGCGCATGCTCGGGATGTGGATCGGCCAGGCCCAGCGGGCGACCGCGTCCGGCGAGCGAATCTTCGAGGTGCTGGACGAGCCCGAGGAGATCTCCGAGCGCCCGGACGCCGTCGAGCTCCCCCCTGGCGGCGGTGCAATCCGCTTCGAAGAGGTCGGCTTCGAGTATGCCCCCGGCCGGCCGGTGCTCGAGGGGATCGACCTGGAGGTCGGAGCCGGCCGCACGATCGCGCTGATCGGGCACACCGGCTCGGGCAAGACGGCGCTGACCGCGCTCGTCCCGCGCTTCTACGACGTCAGTGCGGGGCGGGTGACGATCGACGGGGTCGACGTCCGGAACGCGCGCCTCACGTCGCTGCGTCGCGCGATCGGCGTCGTCTCGCAGGACTCGTTTCTCTTCTCGGCCACGGTGCGCGAGAACATCGCCTTCGGGGCGCCCGACGCGACCGACGAAGACGTGGCCGACGCGGCCCGGCTCGCGCAGGCGAGCGAGTTCATCGAGGAGCTGCCGCAGGGCTACGACACCGTCATCGGCGAACGCGGAATCACCCTGTCGGGCGGGCAGCGGCAGCGCCTCGCGATCGCGCGAGCGCTGGTCGTCGATCCGCGGATCCTGATCCTCGACGATGCGACCGCCTCGGTCGACGCAACCACCGAGGCCCGGATCCGGCTCGGCCTCCGCGAGGCGATGCGCGGCCGGACGACGCTGATCATCGCGCACCGGCTCTCGACGATCGCGCTGGCGGACGAGATCGTCGTGCTCGACCAGGGCCGAATCGCAGCGCGCGGAACGCATGCCGATCTGATCGAGGCGAGCGACGTCTACCGCGAGATCCACGAGCACGGCCTGCTGGGACATCGGGTCGTCGAGGCCGTCGAGGCGGCCGCCGCCTCGTGACCGCGACCCGGCACGAAACCGGCACGAAACCGGCACCCGCGAAGGCGATTTTCCGGATTAGGCTCGCGCCATGGGTCGGGGAGGTGGGGTCTCCCGTGCCAGACGCGTCAACAAGGAGATCGCGGACGTGAAGGCGCTCGCTCGCGACGCCGCCCCGAAGAGGCCGCGGCGGCTCTGCCGGTGCGGCCGCTCAACCCGAGCGGCCCACCGGCAGACCGTCGTACCCACCGAGACGGGGCGACGATGAAGGTCTGGCAGCCGGGCTCGTACCTGTCCGACCAGCGCGGGGCGAACGTCGCCGACTGGTCGTGGCAGCGCACCGCAAGGCGGCTCTCGACGCTCGCGCGGCTCGCCGCTCCCTACAAGGGCCGCACCGCGCTCGCGATCGGCTCGCTGCTGGCCGCGACCCTGACCTCGCTTGCGCCCCCCTACCTCGCGAAGCTCGCGATCGACGACGGCATCCGCGGCGGTGACCTCGACGACCTGACGTGGATCGTGGTCGCCTTCGCCGTCGCCGGGCTCGCGAACTGGGTCACCAGCTACGCGCAGACCTACTTCACGGGGTGGACCGGCGAGCGGATCCTCGCCGACCTTCGCAACAAGCTCTTTCGCCACCTCCAGCGGCTCTCGCTCGGGTTCTACGAGCGGAACCGGGCCGGGGTCGTGATCAGCCGGCTCACGAACGACGTCGACGCTCTCGACCAACTGGTCACGGACGGCGTCACGACGCTCGTCCAGCAGACGCTCGTGCTCGGCGGCTCGGCCGCGATCCTCTTCTTCCTCGACTGGCGGCTCGCGCTCGCCACGCTCAGCGTCGTTCCCGCGATGGCAGTCGCCACGGCGCTTTTCCGCGTGCGCTCCTCGCGCGCCTACAGGGCGGTGCGCGAGCGGCTCGGCCTCGTGACGGCCACTCTGGCGGAGGACATCGCGGGCATGCGGGTCGTCCAGGCCTTCACCCGCGAGTCCGCGAACCGCCGGCACTTCGAGGAGGTCAACGCCCACTACCGCGCCGCGAACCACCAGACGGTCGTGACGAGCGGGCTCTACTTCCCGTTCGTCGACTTCCTGTCGGCTGTGGCCACCGCGCTCGTCCTCGGGTACGGGGGCTACCTCTACTTCGGGGGCTCGCTCACAATCGGCACGCTCTTCGCCTTCATGCTCTACCTGTCGAACTTCTTCGACCCCGTACAGCAGCTCTCGCAGCTCTACAACACGTTCCTCGCCGCGACGGCGGCGCTCGACAAGATCATGGACGTGCTGGACGAGGAGCCCGAGATCCGCGACCGCCCGGGGTCACGGGACCTGCCTCCGATCAAGGGCCGGGTCCGGTTCGAGAGGGTGCACTTCGGCTACGGCGCGGGGCCGGAGGTCCTGCACGGCGTCGACCTCGACGTCCGTGCCGGGACGACGGTGGCGCTCGTGGGCCACACCGGCGCCGGCAAGTCGACGCTCGCCAAGCTGCTCGCTCGCTTCTACGAGCCGCGGCAGGGACGCATCACGATCGACGGGATCGACCTCCGCGACGTGACCCAGCGTTCGTTGCGGAGCCAGCTCGGGATCGTCCCGCAGGAGGGGTTCCTCTTCGCCGGAACCGTCCACGAGAACATCGCGTTCGGGCGGCCGGATGCCTCTCGGGAAGATGTCGTGTCGGCAGCCCGAACGGTCGGTGCTCACGACTTCGTCCTCCGGCTCGAGGACGGGTACGAGACCGAGCTGCAGGAGCGAGGATCGCGGCTCTCGCTCGGTCAGCGCCAGCTGGTCGCGTTCGCCCGCGCCCTGCTCGCCGACCCGCGGATCCTCATCCTCGACGAGGCCACCTCGTCGGTCGACATCGGCACCGAGCGGAAGATCGAGCGGGCGCTGCGACTCCTTCTCGCCGACCGGACCGCGTTCATCATCGCGCATCGACTGTCGACGATCCGCGACGCCGATCTGATCGTCGTCCTCGAGCACGGCCGGATCGTCGAGCAGGGGACCCACGACGAGCTGCTGGCCCGCGGCAGCCTCTACCGGTCGCTGTACGGCGACTGGGCAGCCGAGGTCGCCTAGGCTCTTTCGTCATGGACGAGACCCCGCTCGATCCCGAGACCGAGCAGCGGATCGACCAGCCGGTCTCGGAGGAGGCAGAGCACGAGACCCGCCTCACTCCCGCCCAGGCGGTCGAGCGGATGCGGATCAACATCCCGACGCGCGGCAACCGCAAGCTGCGGACGATCGTCGAGCGGGTCAATGCGGACCGCCAGCTGAAGGGCTGGTGGCACGTAGCCAACGTGAACGCGGTCGCCCGGCTCGAGATCAACGACCACTCCTGGGTGCACATCCAGATCGTCACGAATGTCGCGCTGAAGCTCCTGCGCCAGCTGACGAAGCACCGAGTCGAGCCGGCGATGGTGCGCGACTACGGGATGGCTGTCGAGGACGCGGAGGTCGTGGTGACACTTGCCGCGCTCCTCCACTGCATCGGGATGGCCGTCCACCGCGACGGGCACGAGGACTTCAGCCTCTTCCTGGCCGAGCCGAAGGTGCGCGAGCTCCTCCGGGAGCTGTACGAGGAGCCGGACACCACCGTGATCGCGGCCGAGGTCCTCCAGGCGATCACGAGCCACCGCGAGTACGGCAAGCCGTTGACGCTCGAGGCCGGGATCGTCCGGGTTGCGGACGCGCTCGACATGGAGCAGGGCCGCTCGCGCATCCCGTTCGAGCGTGGACGGGTCTCGATCCACTCGCTGTCGGCGGCGGCGATCGAGGACGTCACGATCACCGACGGGCAGGAGCGGCCGATCAGGATCGAGATCCTGATGAACAACTCCTCGGGGATCTATCAGGTCGACGGGCTGCTGAAGGCGAAGCTGCGAGGCTCCGGGCTGGAGCCCTACGTCGAGGTGATCGCCCATATCGACACCGAGGCGGAGAAGAGCCTCGTTCCGGTGTACCGGCTCGAGACGTAGTTCGATGCTCGATCCACCCTGGGCTACAATTGCCGCCCCTTTGCGGGGTCGTCTAACGGTAGGACGCTCGGCTCTGGACCGAGTAGTCTAGGTTCGAATCCTAGCCCCGCAGCCTGGATGAAAGCCCTGCGGGAGCAGGGCTTTTTTGGTCGCGAAGGAGGCGCGCAGGATGGAGACCTTCTACCACGCCGTCGAGCGCTTCCTCTCGAGCCTGGGCGAGATCGGGTGGGCGGCGCTCGGGATCGCGCTCGCTCTCCACTTCCTGCGCCTCGGCGTCCGCGTGCTCGCGTGGCGGCACATCATCCGGGCCGCCTACCCGGGGACGGACGTGCCCCGGCGAGGTCTGTTCGGGGCCTACGTCGCAGGGGTCGGCGTCAACTCGATCACGCCCGCGCGCGGAGGCGACCTCCTGAGACTCTTCCTCGCGAAGCGGCGCGTCGAGGGCTCGACCTACCCCACGCTCGGTGCGACCCTCTTGCCGGAGACCCTGTTCGACTCGGTGCTGGCCGGGAGTCTGATCCTCTGGGGTTTCGCGATCGGCGCCCTCCCGGGCCTCGACGTCCTGCCGGACCTGCCGACGATCGACTGGAGCTGGATCCCGCGGCATCCGAATGCCTCGATCGTCATCGCGGGCCTGGCGTTGATCGCCATAGCGGCGGCGTTCGTGCTCGCGGAGCGGCGCCTGCAGTCGTTTTGGGAGCGGGTGCGGCAGGGGTTTGCGATCCTCCACGACCCGCGTCGCTACGTGACTCGGGTCGTCTCCTGGCAGGCGCTCAGCTGGAGCTTCCGCTTCGCCTCGGTCTACTTCTTCCTCGAGGCGTTCCACATGCCCGCTACCGCGCACAACGCGCTGATCGTCCTGATCGTGCAGAGCATCTCGACCCTGCTCCCGTTTACGCCTGGCGGCGTCGGCACCGTCCAGGGACTCCTCGTCTACATCTACAGGGACGAGATCGCGACCAGCACGGTGCTCACCTTCAGCGTCGGGATGCACGTCGCGACCGTCGCCGCCAACCTCCTCCTGGGCTTCACGGCGATCCTCGTGATGCTCCGCACCCTCCGCTGGCGCCGTGTCGTCCGCCCGGAGGAGCGCCTGGCCGAGCCCTGAGCTGGGATGGTTGATCTAGGGTCGCACCGTGGACGTGGCCCAGTCGCCGATCGTCGCGGGCGGCCCCTCACCCGGGCATCCCGTCCGCCTCGTCGTCTCGGACGATCTGCAGCGTTCCCGCCTGACCGTCGGCTTCCGCCTCTTCCTGGCGCTGCCACACCTTTTCTGGGCGGCGCTCTTCGGCGTCGTGGCGGGCGTGCTCTGCTTCGTCAACTGGTGGGTCGTGCTCTTCCGTGGACAGACTCCGGACGGCATCCACAGCTTCCTCGCGGGCTACCTCCGCTACCTGACCCACGTCGAGGCCTACCTCTTCCTCGCCGCGAACCCCTTCCCGGCCTTCTACCTCGGGGACCAGAGCAAGGGGTACCCCGTCGACCTCGAAATCGCCCCGCCCGAGCGGCAGAACCGGTGGACAGTCGGCTTCCGGCTCCTGCTCGCGATCCCGGCGATCCTGATCGGCCTCGTCTTCGTCGGCGCCGCGGGCGGGCCCACCAGCTACGGCTCCTTCCGGGGGGGGATCCTCTTCACCGTCGGGTTCCTGCTCTGGTTCGCCGCGCTCGCCCGCGGGCGTGCCTCACGCGGCCTCCGAGACCTCGGCGCGTGGAGCCTCGGCTACAGCGGGCAGCTCTCCGCCTACCTGTTCATCCTCACCGACCGCTACCCGAACTCGAGCCCGGGTCATCACCTGGGGCGCGTGCAGGGCCACGAGGGCGAGAGTCCGCCGGATCCGCCCGCCCGGCTCGTCGTCTCGGACGGCGAGCTGCGGCGCTCGCGCCTGACGGTGTTCTTCCGCCTCCTGCTCGCCTTCCCGCACTTCGTCTGGCTCTTGCTCTGGGCCGTTGTGGCGCTGATCGTCGCCGTCCTGAACTGGTTCGCCACGCTCGCGATCGGGCGCTCGCCGCGGCCGTTTGCGCGATTCCTGGCTGCGTTCGTCCGCTACTCGACGCACGTCACCGCCTTCCTGTTTCTGATCGGCAACCAGTTCCCCGGCTTCACGGGCCGGGCGGGCAGCTACCCGATCGACCTCGAGCTCGACCCCTTCCGCCCGCAGCACCGCCTGGTGACGGCGTTCCGGATCCTGCTCGGACTCCCGGCGCTCCTGATCAACGCCGCGGTCGGCGGGCTGCTCGGGGTCGCGGGCCTTCTGGGGTGGTTCGCCTCACTCGCCCGCGGCCGGATGCCGGAGGGCCTGCGAGACGCCGGCGC
>Ga0136620_10001008_pt1 | contig 13193 bp, 11 predicted proteins | sample AntDrymUQ4162106_2_FD_104806 | JGI IMG/M metagenome (GOLD analysis project Ga0136620, IMG submission 104806) | Polar desert sand microbial communities from Dry Valleys, Antarctica - metaG UQ416 (21.06) | ecosystem: Environmental > Terrestrial > Soil > Desert | place: Antarctica: Dry Valley... | reverse complement strand
CGATATCGTGGAAGAGGCTCGCGGCGACGTGCACGTGTCGCTCGCGCTCGGCGGTCGTGACCTCGAAGAAGCGCTCCCAATGGCCGGGCTCAGGCTTGTACGAGCGCGTGTCTTCGGCAACGACCTTGACGTCGAACGAGATGCCGAGCTGCCGCTCCGACGCGGCGATCAGCTCGCGGTCGGAGTTCGAGAGGATCGCCAGCCGCCAGCCGCGGCGCCGGAGCTCCTCGATCGCGGCCGGCACCTCCTCGAACGGCGGCCACTCCGGAAGCGAGCGCGAGAGCACGTTCGCCTCCCCTTCCGGGATCGTCAGCCCTTCGACCTCGGCCAGCCGCATCAGCGTCAGCGTCAGCACCTCGGCGTACGAGCGGTAATCCTTGCTCTGGACTTGCGGCTCGAGCTCGTGGAAGCGCTCGAGCAGGCGCGGGGCGTCCTCGGCCCCGAACAACTGCGCGAGCTGGTCGCCGATCCCCTGGTTCCAGTCGATCAGCGTGCCGTAGCAGTCGAAGGTCGCCCACCGCGCGGCGGTCACGGGCGGGAGCCTAGTCCTCGACGCGGCGCACGACGATCGACGCGTTGTGGCCGCCGAACCCGAACGAGTTGTTCACCGCCACACGGACGTCGGCGTCGCGGGCCTCGTTCGGGATGTAGTCGAGATCGCACTTGGGATCGGGCGACTCGTAGTTGATCGTCGGCGGGAGCTTGCCGCGGTTGACCGCGAGCACGGCGAACATCGCCTCGATCGCCCCCGCCGCGCCCAGGCAGTGCCCGGTCGCTCCCTTCGTCGACGACACCGGAATCTTCGGAGCGAGCTCCTCGCCGACCGCGAGCTTGATCACGCGCGTCTCGCTCGCGTCGCCGAGCGGCGTCGACGTGCCATGCGCATTGATGTAGTCGATCTCGCTCGGCTCGATCCCCGCGTCGGCGAAGGCCATCGTCATCGCGCGGGCAGGGTTCGTCCCGACCGGATCAGGCTCGGTGATGTGGTTCGCGTCGGACGAGACGCCGTAGCCGAGCAGCTCCGCATAGATCTTCGCCCCGCGAGCACGCGCGTGCTCGAGATCCTCGAGGACGAGCACGCCGCCCGCTTCACCCATCACGAAGCCGTCCCGCGCGGCATCGAACGGGCGGCTCGCCCGCTTAGGGTCATCGTTCCGGCGCGAGAGCGCGCGCATCGCGCCGAAGCCGGCAATCCCGACGCGCGTGATTCCGGCCTCGGTTCCGCCGCAGAACATCACGTCGGCGCGACCGAGCCGGATTGCGTCCGCGCCCTCGCCGATTGCCATGTTCGAGGCTGCGCACGCGGTGCACTGGGATGACAGGGGACCCCGCGTGCCGAGCTCCATCGAGACCCAGCCGGCGCCCATGTTCGGGATGATCGCGGGGATCGAGAACGGGTTGACGCGATCCGGGCCGCGATCCTTGAGCGTGTCGTAGCAGTCCTGAAATGCTTTCAGGCCGCCGATCCCAGTCGCGATCGCGGCGCCGATCCGCTCTGGAGATGCGGCGATGTCGAGACCCGAGTCGGTCTCGGCCTGACGCGCGGCCGCGACGATCATCTGGGCAAAGCGATCCATGCGGCGCGCCTGTTTGCGCTCCATCCAGACAGTCGGATCGAAGTCCTTCAGCTCGCATGCGAAGGTGACCGGAAACTCGCTCGGGTCGAACTGCTTGATCCGGTCGGCTCCTGATTCGCCGTTGACCAGGTTTTCCCAGCTTGTCTCGACGTCGTTGCCAAGGGGCGTCACCGCCCCCAGGCCGGTAATCACGATTCGCTTTCTGCCGTTCGCGCTCATGCGCCTACATCCCCAGGCCGCCGTCGACGAGGAGCACCTCGCCCGTGATGAACGAGGCGTCGTCGGAGCTAAGGAAGCGTACCGCGCCCGCGACGTCCTCCGGCGCGCCGAGTCGCCCGAGCGGCGTGTTCTGAAGCATCAGCCCGCGCATCTCTTCCGAGATCACGTCGGTGAGCCGGGTCGAGACGTAGCCGGGAGCGACGACGTTGGCGCGAACGCCGCGGGTGCCGAGCTCCCGCGCAAGCGCTTTGGTGAAGCCGATGATGCCCGCCTTCGACGCCGAGTAGTTCGTCTGCCCCGGGTTGCCGCGCAGCCCGACGACGCTCGAGACGTTCACGATCGAACCCGAGCGCCGCTTCATCATCCCGCGCACGGCAGCTCGGCAGGTGTGGAAGACACCGCCGAGGTTGGTATCGAGGACGACGCGCCAGTCCTCGTCGGACATACGGGCGATCAGCCCGTCCCTCGTCAGCCCGGCGTTGTTTACGAGCACGTCCAGGTCGCCGGCTTCCTCGACGAGCCGCTTCGCCTCGTCCGGTTGGCAGAGGTCAGCCTGAACCGCGCGCCCGCCGATCTCGTGGGCGACTGCTTCCGCCTCCTCCCGTCCGGAGCGATAGCCAACGACGACGGCGGCCCCGGCGCCTGCCAGCTCGAGCGCGATCGCGCGTCCGATTCCGCGCGATCCACCTGTGACCAGCGCCGTCTTGCCCTCGAGGGACGCGAACGCCTTCAAGGCACTGCTAGGCGCCGCTTGCGGTGCCTAGATTCAGGACAGGCGGGCTTTGCCCGCTCGTCCGTCGGAAACGACCGGTCGAGCCAAAGGACGTTTTCAGACCCACGGTCACTCGGCCCGCTACGCAGCGCCGAGGGTCTCCTCGAGCTTTTGCAGCGAGGCGAGGTTGTTGACCGACACCGCCTTCACGCTGCGGTCGATCCGCTTGACCAGACCGGAGAGGACATTGCCGGGGCCGACCTCGACGAACGTCCGCACGCCCTCGCGCATCAGCGCTCGGGTTGCATGCGTGAAGCGGACAGGCGCGGTCAGCTGGTCGACGAGTAGCGTCCCCATTCGCTGTGCCGGCTCGATCTTCGCAGTCACAGTCGACATGAACGGCGCAATCGGCTCGGTGAAGCGGACGCGGTCGAGCGCGGGCTTCAGCCGATCGGCGGCGCGCGCGACGAGGGGGCTGTGAAACGCGCCGGACACCTTGAGCTTGACCGCCCGGCGAGCGCCCGCCCGCTCCGCCTCCGAGCAGCACTCCTCCACGGCCCCGTCCTCACCGGAGACGACCACTTGGCCCGGGCAGTTGTAGTTTGCCGGCCAGACGCCGATGATCTGCCGGCAGAGCCGTTCGACCACCTCGTCCTCGAGTCCCAGAATCGCCGCCATCGAGCCCGGATGCTGGCGCGCCGCCTCGGCCATTGCCAACCCGCGCTCACGCACGAGCCCGACTGCCTCGTCCGTCTCGAGCGCTCGCGCCGCGGCAATCGCGGCGAACTCTCCAACGGAATGGCCGACCACGTAGTCGGGCTCGACACCCCGGGCTCGGAGCGCAGCGAGCATCGCCAGGCTGACGGCAACCAGAGCCGGCTGCTGCACCTCGGTCTCGACAATGTGCTCGAGCGGCGAGTCGAAGCAAAGCCGCTTCAGATCGAGCCCGGACGCCTCGCTGCCCCGCTCGAACACCTCCATCGCCTCGGGCACGGCCTCGGCCACGTCGCGGCCCATCCCCGCCTCAAGCGATCCCTGGCCCGGAAAGCAAAATGCGATCACGCGGCGATCATCTCCTCCGTCCATTCGATCAAACCCGAGCCCCAGGTGAGTCCGGCGCCCATGCCCGTCATCAGTACGAGGCGGCCCGGCACCAGCCGGCCGTCGGCGGCGGCATCGGCGAGAGCGAGGGGGATCGACCCCGACGACGTGTTTCCGTACCGATCGACGTTCCGTACGACGCGCTCCTCTGGAATGCCGAGCTTACGGACCGCGTGGTCGATGATGCGCATGTTCGCCTGGTGTGGGACGTAGACATCCACGTCGCCGACCGTCTTGCCGCACTCGGCCAGGATCTTCTCTGCGGACGAGACCAGCACGCGCGTCGCGAACCTGAACACCTCCGGCCCGTTCATCTTCAGCAGCTCGCCGGGATTCTCGAACACGCGCGAGCCACTTCCCGGCAGACAGAGATGCCGCCCGCCGGCGCCGTCCGCCCCGAGCTCGAAGCCGAGAAAACCTCCACGCTCGACCCGCTCGAGCACAACCGCACCGGCGCCGTCGCCAAACAGCACGAGCGTCGATCGGTCGGTCCAGTCGAGGATCTTCGAGAGCACGTCGCCGCCGACCACGAGGGCGCGCCGCGCAAGACCACCGGCGAGCATCCCGTACGCCTGGGCGACGGCGTAGACAAAGCCCGTGCAGCCAGCGAGGAGGTCGTAAGCGGCCGCGTCTTTCGCCCCGAGCGCGTCGGCCAGAAGCGCGGAAGTGGTCGGAAACATCATGTCCGGCGTCACCGTTGCGACGATCACGAGGTCGATGTCGGCGGGGTCCACCCCCGCTCGCTCGAGTGCTTGGCGCGCGGCGGGGAGCGCAAGGTCGGACATCGCCTGCTCGGGCGCGGCGATCCGCCGCTCCTTGATTCCGGTGCGCTCGGTGATCCACTCGTCCGACGTGTCCACGAGCGTCGCGAGTTCGTCGTTCCCCAGGATTCGGTCCGGCACGTAGCAGCCGAGCCCGGTGACCGAGACCGCCACGCCGTTCGTCTGCCCGATCACCGGCTTACTAGCTCGCTCCGACGGCGAAGGTCAGCGTCCCGCGGACGGCAAGCTCACCGTCGACGGTGGCCCGGGCTCGACCGCGGCCGATCGGCCCGCGAACGTGCTCGAGCTCGCAGGACAGCGTCAGCGCGTCGCCTGGTCGAACGACCCGCTTGAAGCGAAGGTCGTCGATGCCTGCGAAGAGCGCGAGCTTTCCCTGGTTCCCCTCCTCCGAAAGCACGGCGACCGCACCTGCCTGCGCGAGCGCCTCGACCATCAGCACGCCGGGCATGATCGGATTGCCCGGAAAATGGCCCTCGCAGTCCTCCGGGCGTACGGTTTTTCGCGCGACCACGCGCGTACCAGGCTCGAGCTCGAGCACCTCGTCGAGCAGCAGGAACGGATCGCGGTGGGGCAGGATCGCCTCGATCGTGCGGCGACCGAACGGAGCGGTCGCGATCACGCGGGTGCGTGCTCGGAAGCGGCCAGGCGGGCGCGAAGGCGCGCACGCGCCCGATGCGCGTAGCACTTCGCGGTTCCGACCGGCATGTCCTCCGCGGCCGAGATCTCGTTAAAGGAGAGGTCGAAGGCGTCTCTGAGCACCACGACGGTCGCCTGCCGCGACGGAATGCCCGCGAGGCACGCTCCGAGCTCCGCCCGCAACTCCGCCAGGCCGGCGAGCCGTGCGGGATCCGCGTCGCTCGCCACCCGCGCGTCGTCCGGCAAGGGCTCGCAGCGCCGGCGCGCCTGTCGATCGGCGATGTCGCGACAAGTGTTGACGACGAGTCGGTGCAGCCACGTGCCGAACTGCGCGTCGCCCCGGAACTGCCGGATCCGGGAGCACAGCTTCACCAGCGCCTCCTGCGCCGCATCCCGAGCGTCCTCCGTATCGCCGAGCAGATGACGGCTCAAGCGCTCGACTTTCGGAGCGTGTCGCTCGCAGAGCTCTGACAGCGCCTGTCGATCTCCGTCCTTCGCGCGTCTGACCAGGATCGGATCGCTCAGCCTCCGGTAGTCGAGCGGCCGCTCCGGCCACAGGGGTCGCTCGATTGGACGTGGCTTGCGCAAGGGGGGTTGCACCTGGCGCGTAGTGTAAGCCGCGCGCCCGTACCGGCCAGTCTTACGGCCGGCGTAGGGGCCGGCTCGTGTTGCCGCCGGCGTCCCAGGCGACAACCCGCAGGCGGCGTGGCGTCCCGGCGAGCGGAACCGTGAAGGTGCCCGCCCGCGCACGGCGAACGGCCTGTCGGCGTCCGTCCGTCACGAGCACGATCTCCGCCGGCTCGCTGAGCCAAAGCCGCAGCGGGCGCAGCGAGACGAGCCGCAGGCTCGGCCGAGTCGTGTCCGCGGCGAAGCCAAGTCGCTGCGAGACCGTTCCGACGACATCGGTCACGGTCAGCTCGGCCACGTACCGACCGTCGAGAACCCGGCCGATTCGTTTCCTTCCGTCCCACATCACCCTTTGCGAGCCGGGCGCGAGGGAGCCCGAGAACGGAGTCGCCACCCAACCCTCCCCGTTCAAGATGCGCAGCTTGACCTCGGCCGGCGCTGCCAGCGTGAACGAGAACGCGAGCGTGTCGAGCCGTCCATCGGCGTTCGGCGAGAAGACGGGCCGCTCGACGACGTACCCCGACAGACTGCGGTTCACGAGCACGAACACGCTCGCGCTCACCTGCCTACCGGTGCTACTGACGGCAGTCAGCACGATCCGGTAGGTGCCGTCGGCAACACCATCGGCGGTGAAGGTGAAACTCTGGGAGCCGGCGGCCCTCGGTTCGGCGAAGAGCGTCGTCAGCACAGTCCCGCCGACATCGAAAAGTCGCGCGGTCACGGTGGCCGGGACGTTGAGGGTGTACGAGATCGTGGTCGTATCGTCTCGACCGTCGGCGTTCGGAGTGACAGCAGCGGGATTCGCGCGTACCTGTGTCAGCGCGAGCACGGCTGCCTTGCCGCCGATCGTTCCGGCCGCAGCGCGGAGCCGATCGCCGGACGCGATCGACCAGCTGTACGTGCCCGAGGCGACAGCGGTCGCGTCCCAGAGCCAGTCGATGGCAGACCCGACTCCGGAGCCGGTCCCGGCGACCCGGCCGAGCGAGTCTGACACGGTGACCGTCCACGGCAATGCTGCCGAAAGGCGCGCGGTGAATCGAACGGGGCCACCGATTCCGCCCCGAGCGAGCGGCGCGTACAGCTTTGGCAGCCCTGTCCGCGAGACTGCGCCGGCGAGCTCGCCGAGCTGTGCGTAGACCCGGTCGCCCGGACAGTCCGTGAAGCCGACGTCACGGTGGCCGATCACGCTCCGGAGGAAGACCGGCGCTCCGCGTGGGAACTTCGCATTCCCTCCCGAGATCCAGTTGAAGGTTGTCAGCGGATCGATGTGCGCGAGGTCGAGCCGCCACGCAATCACGTCGGCGAGCGCTTTGCGAGCCGGAGCGGACAGCGTTGCCGACTCGTAATTGCCGAGCACCGCCACTCCCACCGAGCCGGTGTTGAATCCCTCGGCGTGCGCTCCGACGACGTTCCGCTCCATCCCGCCGAACCGTCCCTCGAAGACCTGCCCGTACTTGTCGACGAGGAAGTTGTAGCCGATGTCGTTCCACCCGTTTCCCAGCACGTGGTACGCCTGAATGGCCTTGACGATCGCGGCCGACTCCGTCCGCGTATAGCTGTTCCGGCCGGCCGTGTGGTGGACGACGGCGAACTGCAACGCATCGGCGTAGGAAGGGGCGGCGCGTCTGATCTGCTCGTTCGCTCCCCACGAGAGGCGTGGCACGATCGCGGGCGAGCCGGCGATGCTGGCGCGACGCGCGATCAACGGCTCGGGCGAGCTGCGCACGAAGTGAGCGCGCAACCGGCGGACGTGTCCGCGCAGGCGATACTCGATCCCGTCGGAGGGCCCGGTCCAGTACGGGTTCCCCAACCTCCAGCCGGCACGGCTTCGCTCCGGGCCGAGCCGGTCGGGCCGATCCTCGGCTTCCGGCGCAGCGGGGTGCCAACCGCTCCAGCGTCCGCCCACGCTCCGCGTCCGAAACGTGACCGAGCCGGATCCCTGCCAATGCAGCCCGACGAGATCGAACCGCGGCGCCCCGTTCGCACCGGCGAGCGCCCGTCCATCCGCAAGCGCCACGTCCCGCGAGACGAGCACAGCCGATTCCGCGTGGGCAAGCCCCGGCGCAGCAAGGAGGGCGAGCAGACAGGCGGCGGCAAGCTTCATCGAGGACCGGTCGAGCGAAACCACATGTCTAGGCCCACGCTCCTAGGGTGGCAAGAGCACTCTGCGCGCACAAGGTCTCGCGCCCGTCCCCTGATAGAATCCTTACAGGTGGAAATGCCGCTCAAGCGGGCCTTTTTTGTCTTCGCCTCTGCAGTCGCGGTTTCGCTTATCGCCGTCTCAGCTGCCGCCGGAGCGCCTCCCCGCGTGCTTGCGATCGAGTTCGTCAACGACGTCAACCCGGTCACGGCCGATTACGTGATCGGACAGCTCGAGCGAGCGCAGGACGAGGGCTTTCAGGCCGCCGTGATCGTGCTCGATACGCCCGGCGGGCTTGCCGACTCGATGCGCAAGATCTACCAGACCGAGCTCGCCTTGAAGATCCCCGTGATCGTCTACGTGGCGCCCGACGGAGCGAGAGCGGCCTCGGCCGGTGTCTGGATCGGACAGGCGGCCGACGTGCTCGCGATGGCGCCGCAAACGAACCTCGGGTCCTCGACGCCGATCTCCTCCAGTGGCGGGGAGATCCCGTCAGACCTGAAGCGCAAGGTGGTGAACGACGCCGCGGCCTCGCTGCGCGCGCTCGCCGAGGAGCACGGCCGCAACGGCGACTGGGCGGAGCGCGCCGTCCGGAAGGCGGCCAACATCAACGCTCGCCGCGCGCTCGAGCTCAACGTGATCGACGAGATCGCGCCGACCCTCCCGGCCCTGCTCGAGCAGGTGGACGGGCAGCGGACGAAACCGAAGGGACTCGTCCTCCGCACCGCCGGTGCTCGCGTTGAACGGGTCGAGATGTCGCTCTGGAAGCGAATTCTCGACACCCTGATCGACCCGAACATCATCGCCCTGATGCTTTCGCTCGGCGCGCTCGGAATCGTCGTCGAGCTCTGGAATCCCGGTCTGGTCTTTCCGGGGACAGTCGGCGGTATCTCGCTCGTAATGGGCCTGTACGGCCTCCAGGTGCTGCCTGTCAGCTTTGCCGGCATCCTGCTCATGCTCCTTGCCGCCGGCTTTCTCGTCGCCGAGCTGTTCGTCATCAGCCACGGCGCACTCGCCCTTGCCGGGGCCGTCAGCTTCGTCTTCGGAGCGCTTCTGCTGTTCGACCCGGCCGGGCCGGCGTACCAGGTCTCCCTGCCGGTCGCGCTCGGGATCGCGGCGACGCTTGCCCTGTTCATGGCGTTTGCCGTCGCGAAGATCGTGCAGGTGCGGCGGAAGCCGGTCGAGGTCGGCGTCCACAGCATGGTCGGCTCGGCGGGAATCGTGCGGCGCGACGGCTACGTCTTCACGCACGGTGAGCTCTGGCGGGCCCGTACGCCCGAGAGCGACCGCCTAATCCCCGGCGAGCGGGTCACGATCGAGCACGTCGACGGGCTCGTCCTCACCGTTCGCCCCCTTCCCGCCTCGGAGCCTGCTGCCGAGGCAGTGCCCTAGGATCGCTCCCACTTCTCCTGAAAGGATCCCCGCGTGTTCCTTCTGATCGTCGTCGCCGTCGTCGTCCTCGTCTTCCTGATCTTTCTCTCCTCGGCAATCAAGGTCGCGCGCGAGTACGAGCGCGGTGTCGTCTTTCGTCTCGGCCGGCTGCTCGACCCACCGAAGGGCCCGGGGTTGTTCCTGCTCATCCCCGTGGTCGACCGCATGGTCAAGGTCGACCTGCGGACGATCACGCTCAACATCCCGCCGCAAGAGGTGATCACGAAGGACAACGTGCCTGCGCGCGTGAACGCGGTCGCCTACTTCCGGATCGTCGAGCCCAAGGCGGCGATCGTGCAGGTTGAGAACTTCATGGTCGCCACCTCGCAGATCGCGCAGACGACCCTGCGCTCCGTGCTCGGCCAGCATCTCCTCGACGAGCTGCTGTCCGAGCGCGACAAGATCAACGCGATCCTGCAAGAGATCATCGACGAGGCGACATCGCCCTGGGGAATCAAGGTCTCGATCGTCGAGGTCAAGGACGTCGAGATCCCGGCGGGGATGCAACGCGCAATGGCACGGCAAGCCGAAGCCGAGCGCGAGCGGCGGGCGAAGGTGATCAACGCCGAGGGCGAGTTCCAGGCCTCGGAGCGCCTGAAGGACGCGGCGCTCGTGATCGAGGACCACCCCGTGGCGCTGCAGCTGCGCTACCTCCAGACCCTGCTCGAGCTCGGCTCCTCGCAGGCGACGACGATCGTGTTTCCGGCGCCGATCGACCTGCTCAAGCCGTTCCTCGAGCGCGACGGCTCGAAGAGCTGAGCGGCGAGCTTCGGGTCGACCCGCTCTCAGGCCGGCAGGTCATCGTCGCACCCGGGCGCGCCCGGCGTCCGGGTGTCGACCCTGGCCGGATCGAGGAAGCGACACCGGCGGAGCTCGACACCTGTCCCTTCTGCGCCGGCCGTGAGAGTCGGACCCCACCCGAGACGCTGCGGATCGGTGAACCGTGGCAGGTGCGGGTCGTTCCCAACCTCTATCCGGCGTTCACGCGCCAGGAGGTTGTCGTCCACACGCCGCGGCATGCTCGCTCGCTCGCGGATCTTTCCAACGACGAGCTCGACCTCGTCGCCTCGGCCTGGCGCGAGCGGCGCCGCTCCGAGCCCGCCGGGTACCTGCACGCCCTGGTGAACGAGGGCCGCTTCGCGGGCGCGAGCCTCCCCCATACCCACTCCCAGCTCGTCTGGCTCGAGGAGCCGCCACCGGCCGTCCGCACCGAGCGCGCGGCCGGCGTGGGGGAGCTGCTCGAGCGCGGAGACCTGGTGATCGCGGAAGAGAGCGGCACCGTCCTCGTCTCCCACGCTGCTGCGCGGATGCCGTACGAGCTTCTGATCGCCCCGCGTGAGGTGGAGGCGGATGCATTCGCGAGCCGGCGCTTGGCGGTGGCGCTGAGGCTACTCGCCGGCGGCGTGCGCCGGTTGCGCATGCTCGAGGGGCCGCTCGCCTGGAACGCGTGGCTGCACACGGGTCCCCACTGGCACGTGCACGCTCTCCCCCGACTGACCGTTCTCGCCGGGATCGAGCTCGGCGCGGGCATCTACGTGAATACGCTGGCCCCGGAAGCGGCGGCAGACGCCCTCCGTGCCGCGGCTTCCTGACGACCCGGGATTCTTCGACACACTTGCGGCGCAGAGCAGTCCGGTCTTCCTGCGTACACTCGATCGGTGACAGCGCGCGTGCACGAAACCGCGGCCGCCGATCTCCGCTCCCACCTGCGCAGCCTCTTCGGCTTCGGCGACTTCCTGCCCGGCCAGGAAGAGATCGTCCGCCGCGCGCTCGCCGGGCGCGACACGCTGGCCGTGATGCCGACCGGCTCCGGCAAGTCACTGCCGTACCAGCTGGCCGCGATGCTGCGCCCCTCCCCGACCCTCGTCGTCTCGCCGCTGATCGCGCTGATGAAGGATCAGCTCGACAAGCTCCCGGCGCCGGTCGCCGAGAGAGCCTCGCTCGTCAACTCCTCGCTCGAGCCGGCCGAAGCGGCCCGCCGGCTCGAGGCGTTCGCGGCCGGGCGTGTGAGCCTGCTGTACGCGTCGCCCGAGCGGCTGCGGCAGCGCCGGTTCGTGTCCGCGCTCGCCGCGGCCGGGGTCGGCCTCGTGGTCGTGGACGAAGTCCACTGCGTGAGCATGTGGGGGCATGATTTCCGCCCCGACTACCTCTTCATCCGGGCCGCCCTCGGCGAGCTCGGCGAGCCCGCTGTCCTCGGCCTGACCGCCACAGCGACACCGGAGACGGAGCGTGAGATCGCACGGTCGCTCTCGCGAGAGCTCGACGTGGTGCGCGCGAGCGTCGTCCGGCCGAACCTCGTCCACGCGGTCGACTTGGTCGAGGATGAGGAGGAGCGGCGGCGCTCGCTACTCGTACGGCTACGCGAGTCGGCCGGACCGGCGATCGTGTACGCGCGCTCCCGGAAGAAGTGCGAACAGCTCGCGCGCCTGCTCTCGGGGCACGGAATCGAAGCCGCGTCCTACCACGCCGGCATGGGTACGAGTGAGCGCGGAGCAGCCCAGGACGCGTTTCTGCGGGACGACGTACGCGTCGTCGTCGCGACGACGGCGTTCGGAATGGGCATCGACAAGCCCGGCATCCGGCTCGTGCTGCTGTACAACCTGCCGGGCTCGCTGGAGGAGTACGTCCAGATGGTCGGGCGCGCAGGACGAGACGGCGCCGCGAGCGAGTGCGTGCTCTTCGCGGGCGGGCGTGACGCATCCGACCTCCGCCGCTTCGCTCGCGCGGACGTGCCGACGACCGGGGCGCTCCGCAACGTCTACCGGCTGCTACGCGAGCATGCCGGGCCGGACGGCGTCGCCCGCTTCCCGGCCGAAGAGCTGGGTCAGGAGGCCGACCCGCGCGTGCTCGTCGGCATGCTCGAGCAGGCTGGCCTCGTCCGGCGCGGCTTCGACGCGGGCCGCGCGCTCCAGGTCGAGCTGCTGCCTCCGCCGGCCGACACCGGAGAGCGCATGGCGACGCTGCTCGAGCGCTCCGAGCGGCAGGCCCTCGAGCGCGTCGCCCGGATCGTCGCTTATTCGGAATCACGCCGATGCCGCCAGGCGGAGATCGCCGAGCACTTCGGCGAGCGGGTCGGCGACGCGTGCGGGACTTGCGATCGGTGCGCGCCTCCGCCCGAGGTCGGCGTCGTCGCGTTCGCGGAGAGCGGCGTCGCTCTGCCGGATGACGTCGGGGCCGCGATCCTGGAGGCGGTCGCACAGCTCCGCTGGCCGCTGGGGTTGACAGGGCTCGCTGCCATGCTTGCAGGGTCTGTCTCGGCGCCCCCCTCGGCTCGCCGAAGCGCGGGTTTTGGCCTGCTCGCCGCAGGGAGACCCGGAACGATCAAGCGGTGGATCGAGGCGCTCCTTGCGTCTGGACACCTCGAGCGCTACGAGAGTGAGGACGGCTTTCCGCTCCTGCGGATCGCTCGGCGAACCGACCCGCCGCGGCTCACCGGGTCGCCCAGCGCGGTGCCGAGCGACGTCGACGCGCCTCTCTTCGAGCAGCTACGCGCCTGGCGGCGGGAGGCGGCCGACAGCGCTGACGTCTCCGCGTTCGTCGTCTTCTCCGACCGCACGCTGCGCGCGCTCGCGGAAGCCCGGCCGGCGGACGAGGATCAGCTCGCCGCCGTCCCGGGTATCGGGCCCGCCAAGCTCGAGCGCTACGGTCGGGACGTGCTCGCCGTCATCGGCGCGGCCCAGCTGTAGGCTCCGCGAGCCGCAGTCCGCCGCGAGCTCGAGCAGGTCGTTCGCGCCGAGTGTCGTAGTACCTGGTGCGATCGGGGTTGAGGCCGCCCGTTAGCTCGACTCGGGCTCGGCGGGCTCTGCGGGCTCGGCGGGCGATTCTTCGTCTGACTCGTCCTTTTCGCCCGGCTCCACCACCGGGGCGATGCTCGAGACTCGCTCGTCGCCGCGCAGACGCATCACCGTCACGCCCTGCGTCGCCCGACCGGCGCGGCGGATTCCATCGACCGGCATGCGGATGACCGT
>Ga0136620_10001007_pt1 | contig 13195 bp, 13 predicted proteins | sample AntDrymUQ4162106_2_FD_104806 | JGI IMG/M metagenome (GOLD analysis project Ga0136620, IMG submission 104806) | Polar desert sand microbial communities from Dry Valleys, Antarctica - metaG UQ416 (21.06) | ecosystem: Environmental > Terrestrial > Soil > Desert | place: Antarctica: Dry Valley... | reverse complement strand
TGGTGGCGCGCGACGCCGAGCTGGCGGCCTACGAGGACGGCTTCATCCACGTGCAGCACGTGTCGGCCCGCCAGACGGTGGAGGTGCTCGAGCGCGCCCGTGCGGCGGGCGTGCGGGTGACCGCGGAGGCCACTCCCCACCACCTGCTGCTCACCGACGAGTGCGTGCGCGGGCTCGACACCCACTTCAAGATGAACCCGCCGCTGCGCTCCGAGGACGACCGCCAGGCCCTCGTCGACGGCCTGCGGTCCGGGGTTCTCGGGTGCATCGCCACCGACCACGCGCCTCACGCGCGAGAGGAGAAGGAGGAGCCGTTCGAGCTCGCCCCGATGGGAGTCACGGGCCTGGAAAGCGCCTTCGCCGCGGTGCACACCGACCTCGTCGTTCCCGGCGTGCTGGCACTCGGCCTGGTGATCGAGCGGATGACAGCGGGCGCGGAGCCCTTCGGCCTCTCGATCCCCTCGCTGGCCCGGGATGCCCCAGCCAACGTTTGCCTGGTCGATCTGGCCGCGGAGTGGGAGGTGGGGGAGTCCGGATACGAGAGCCGCTCCTCCAACTGCGCCTTCGCCGGCCGGCGCCTCGTCGGCCGGGTGCGGATGACGATCGCCGCCGGGGCGGTCGCCTTCCGGGAGCGTTCGTTCGCGATCGGGGCGGTGGCGTGATGCCCGCCCCTGACCGGGTGAGCGCCTTTCTGCTGCTGGAGGACGGCACGCGCTTCGACGGTGACTCGGTCGGGGCGCCGCTTGAAGGATTTGGCACGGACGCCGAATCCCTCGCCCCCGCATCTGCAGGATTTGGTACGGACGCCAAATCCTTCGCCTCTGCATCTGAAGGGTTTTCCGCGATCGGCGAGGTCGTGTTCAACACCGCGATGTCCGGCTATCAGGAGGCGGTCACCGATCCGAGCTACCGGGGGCAGATCATCGTCTTCACCTACCCCCTGATCGGCAACTACGGAGTCGCCTCCGATCACATGGAGTCCGACTCGGTGCACGTCAGAGCGGTGGTCATGCGGGAGGGGGTGGACCGAGAGGACGCGGCCCACGCCGAGGGCGGCTGGCTCACCTGGCTGGCGGACTGCGGCATCCCGGCGATCGCCGGCATCGACACCCGGGCGCTCGTGCGCCACATCCGCGACCGCGGAGCGATGCGCGGCGGGGTGTTCCCAGGCGAGCTGTCGGAGTCCGAGGCGATGGACCGCGTGATGGCCGAGCCCCCGATGGAGGGACTGGACCTGGCGCCGGAGGTCACACCGTCCGAGGTGGTCGTGCTCGACCCGCTCTCGGGCGTTCCCGGGCCGCGGGTGGCCGCGATCGACACCGGGATCAAGAGCTCGATCGTGCGCCGTCTGCGTGAGCGGGGGGTGACCCTGGAACTGCATCCCTGCACCACCCGCTCCGAGGATCTGCTGGCCAACGACCCGGATGCCGTCTTCCTGGCCAACGGCCCCGGCGACCCCGCCGCGCTCGACTACGTGGTCGACACGGTGCGCGATGTGGTGGGCAAGACCCCCGTGTTCGGGATCTGCCTCGGTCACCAGCTGCTGTGCCGGGCGGTGGGCCTCGGGACCTCCAAGCTGGCCTTCGGCCATCGCGGCGCCAATCACCCGGTCAAGGACCTCGAGACGGGGCGCATCGACATCACCTCCCAGAACCACGGCTTCGCGGTGCTCGGCCCCGACGGCAGCCGCACGATCGACACCGACGAGCCCGTGCGCTGGGAGACGGACTTCGGAGCCGCCGAGCTGAGCCAGATCAACCTCTACGACCGAACCGTCGAGGGCCTGATGCTGCGCGACGTACCAGGCGCGACGGTTCAGTACCACCCCGAGGCGGGGCCGGGGCCACACGATTCGTTGCATATCTTCGATCGGTTCCTGAGCATGGTTCGTTGATGCCCAAGCGCACCGACATATCGAAGATCCTCGTGATCGGCAGCGGCCCGATCGTGATCGGCCAGGCCGCGGAGTTCGACTACTCCGGTGCCCAGGCGTGCAAGGTGCTGCTGGAGGAGGGCTACGAGGTCGTGCTGGTCAACTCCAACCCGGCCACGATCATGACCGACCCGGAGTTCGCCACGGCCACGTACATCGAGCCGCTGCTCCCGGACTCGGTCACGCGCGTGATCGAGCGCGAGCGCCCCGACGCCCTGCTTCCCACCCTCGGCGGAGGGACCGCGCTCGACTTGGCGCGCGTGCTCAGCGAGGCCGGGACGCTCGACACCTACGGGGTCGAGCTGATCGGCGCCGACTACGGGGCGATCCGCCGGGCGGAGGACCGCGATCTGTTCCGCGCGACGATGGAGAGCGCCGGCTTGCGGGTGCCGCGCTCGAGGGCGGTCGAGTCGGTGAGCGAGGCCGAGCGGGCGCTGCCCGAGATCGGCCTTCCCGCGATCGTGCGGCCGGGCTTCACTATGGGAGGCCAGGGCGGAGGCATCGCCCGCAGCGAGGCCGAGTACCACGAGCGCGTGACCGAGGGCCTGGCCGCCAGCCCGATCGGGCAGGTGCTCGTCGAGGAGTCGGTGATCGGCTGGGGGGAGTTCGAGCTCGAGGTGATGCGCGACCACAACGACAACGTGGTGATCGTGTGCTCGATCGAGAACATCGATCCGATGGGCGTGCACACCGGGGACTCGGTCACCGTCGCGCCCCAGCAGACGCTGTCCGACCGCCAGTATCAGCTGCTGCGCGACCAGGCCATCGCCGTGATCCGCGCGGTGGGGGTCGAGACCGGAGGATCCAACATCCAGTTCGCGGTCAACCCGCAGACCGATGAGATCGTGGTGATCGAGATGAACCCGCGGGTGTCGCGGTCCAGTGCGCTGGCCTCCAAGGCCACCGGCTTCCCGATCGCCAAGATCGCCGCGCGCCTCGCTGTGGGCTACGCGCTGGAGGAGATCGACAACGACATCACCCGCGTGACCCCCGCGAGCTTCGAGCCGGCGATCGACTACGTGGTCGTCAAGTGGCCGCGCTTCGCCTTCGAGAAGTTCCCGGGCGCCGACGGCTCGCTGTCCACGTACATGCAGTCGGTGGGCGAGGCGATGGCGATCGGGCGCACGTTCAAGCAGGCGTTCGTGAAGGCGATGCGATCCCGCGAGCTCGACGTGAGCCCCTCGCTCCCGCCGGACACAGAAGAGCTCCTTCGTGCGCTGGAGGTGCCCTCACACGACCGCTACGAGTACCTGTTCGAGGCCGTGCGCCGGGGCGTGGACGCCGCCGAGCTGTGCGAGCGCACGGGCATCGACCCCTGGTTCATGGCCGAGATGAGCGCCCTTGCCGCCGGCGAGGACCCAGAGGCCGGGCTGGCTCGCACCTTCAAGGCGGTCGACACCTGCGCGGCCGAGTTCGAGGCCGCCACGCCCTACTACTACTCGGGCTGGGAGCGCCCCGGCCGCGACGGCCCACGCCACGAGGTGCGCCGGGGCGAGCGGCCCAGCGTGGCCATCCTCGGCTCGGGGCCCAACCGCATCGGGCAGGGGATCGAGTTCGACTACTGCTGCGTGCACGCGGCGATGACCGTGCGCACATCGGGCCGCGACGCAGTGATGATCAACTGCAACCCCGAGACCGTCTCCACCGACTACGACACCAGCGACCGGCTCTACTTCGAGCCGCTCACGCTCGAGGACGTGCTCGGAGTGCTCGAGATCGAGCGGCCGGAGGGGGTGATCGTGCAGTTCGGAGGCCAGACCCCGCTCAAGCTCGCACGGGGTCTCGCCGACGCCGGCGTGGCGCTGCTGGGTACACCGGTGGAGGCGATCCACCGGGCCGAGGACCGCCCGAGCTTCGGCGCGCTGCTCCATGAGCTGGACCTGAAGGGCCCGCCCTATGCCACAGCCGGCTCGGCCGATGAGGCGCTCGCGGCGGCCGATGCGGTGGGCTATCCGCTGCTCGTGCGCCCCTCCTATGTGCTCGGCGGCCGGGCGATGGAGATCTGTTACTCGCGGGACGGTCTTTCGAGCTATCTGGAGAGGCATTCGAGGGATTCGGGTGAGATCTTCCTCGACCGCTTCCTCGAGAACGCCATAGAAGTCGACGTGGACGCTCTCTGCGACGGCGAGACGGCTCAGATCGGCGCGATCATGCAGCACGTCGAGGAGGCAGGCATCCACTCCGGCGACTCCGCGTGCGTGATCCCGGCGATGTCGCTCGGCCCGGAGATGCTGGCCCAGGTCGCGGGTGCCACCGAGAAGATCGCCCTCGCCCTCGGGGTGATCGGACTGCTCAACATCCAGTTCGCGGTCTATGGCGACGACGAGCTGTACGTGATCGAGGCCAACCCGCGGGCCTCGCGCACGGTGCCCTTCGTCTCCAAGGCCACGGGTGTGCCGCTGGCAAAGATGGCGTGCCGGCTGATGCTGGGTGAGCGCCTGGCCGATCTCGACCTCGACCTCCCCGCCTCGTCCAGCCACGTGTCGGTCAAGGAGGCGGTGCTGCCCTTCGGGCGCTTCCCGCGAGCGGATGCGCTGCTGGGACCCGAGATGAAGTCGACTGGCGAGGTGATGGGGATCGCCCTGGACTACCCGGCCGCGTTCGGCAAGGCGCAGGCGGCCGCCGGAGCACGGCTGCCGACGCAGGGCACGGTGTTCATCAGCGTGACCGACGGTGACAAGTCCAGCGCCACGCAACTCGCCGCTTCGCTGCACGACCTCGGTTTCGAGGTGCTCGCCACGGGGGGCACCGCGCAGGCCATCCGGCGCATGGGCGTACCGGTGGAGCGGATCCCCAAGATCAGCGAGGGATCCCCCAACGTGGTCGACCGGATCGATTCCGGCAACGTGGATCTCGTGATCAACACGCCGACCGGCTCCGGGGCGCGCGCCGACGGCTGGGAGATCCGCCGGGCCGCGGTGGCCCGCGGCATCCCGTGCATCACCACGATGAGCGGTGCCAGCGCCGCCCAGCGCGCGATACGTGCGCGTCGCGCGGGCGAGCTGGAGGTGATCTCCCTGCAGGAGCTGCACGCCGAAGCCGCGGACGGCCGGGCACCGCGCGCGCAAGCCCGGGCCCCGCGCGTGGGCGGGCCGGTGCAGTGACCGAGGCCCGCACCCTCGCGCCTCCCGAACGCCGTCTCGCCGAAGTCCTCGAGTGCCGCCGGGTGGGCGCCTACACGCTGATCATGGCCGCTGACCCTGAAGGCCCCGCCGATCCGCGCCCGGGGCAGTTCTACATGCTCGCGGCGGGAACGGACTGGGGTGGGGGCCAAGCCGAGCGGCCCTACCTCCCGCGCGCTTTCTCCTTCGCCCGGGCGCGGCGACTCCCCGCCGGCGGCGCCGCCCTGGGTTTCCTGCTCGAGGACGTGGGCCCGGGCACCCACCGCCTCGGCCTCCTGGGTCCGGGCGACCCGCTCGCCCTCGTCGGGCCGCTGGGGGTGGGCTTCGGGCCCGCGGCCAGGGCCACGCAGCCGCTGCTGGTGGGCGGGGGGATCGGCGCTGCGCCTCTGCTCTGCCTGCACGATGAGCTGATCGAGGCGGGCGCGGCGGCGCCCGTGATCCTCGGCTTTCGCTCCGCGGCGCACGCTGAGGTGGGAGGGTTGTTCGAGGGCGAGGTCACGGTGATCACCGACGACGGCTCGGCCGGCGGCCATGGCTTGGCCACCGAGCCCCTGCGCGAGCGACTCGACGCCGGCCCGCCTGCCACCGTCTACGCCTGTGGTCCGCCGCCGATGCTCGAAGCGGTGCGGGCGCTGTGCGCACAGCGGGGGGTACCGGCGCAGCTGGCCCTCGAATCCGGGATGGCCTGCGGCTTCGGGGCGTGCTTCGGGTGCGTGGTGCCCACGCGCGAGGGCTACATCCGGGTGTGCGTCGATGGGCCTGTCGTGGAGGGGGCGCTCCTGGAGACCGCGCTGGTGGCTGGTGGGGGCCATCAGGGGTGAAAGGTCGACAGGCATCGGGGACAGAGCAGGCCGTCGACCTCTGCGGCGTCTCGCTTCGCGGACCTGTTCTCAATGGGTCCGGGACCTTTGATGCCATCGCTGCCCGGCGGGCTTTCGGGGATGTCCTGCTCGAGCGGTTTCCCTTCGACCTGTTCGTCTCGAAGACGGTCACGCTCGAACCACGGGCGGGAAACCCGCCGCCGCGGCTGTGGGAGACGCCCGCCGGGCTGCTGAACTCGATCGGGCTGCCCAACAAGGGCCTCGACGGGTTCCTGGCGGCGGACCTTCCCCAACTCGCCGAACTGCCGGTGCCCCTGTGCGTTTCGGTGATGGGCTTCACCCGCGACGAGCTGGCGGTGCTGGTCGAGCGGGTCGGCGCGCGCGCCGAGGTCTCGCTGATCGAGCTCAACGTCTCCTGTCCCAACGTCGAGACGGGCCTGATCATGGGCGCCGACCCGGGGGAGACCGCAAGGGCGGTCGAGCGCGTGCGCCCCCTCTGCCCCAAGCCGCTGGTGGTCAAGCTGACCCCCAACGCCGGCGACCCCGGCGCGGTGGCCACCGCGGCCGAGGAGGCCGGAGCCGATGCCGTGTCGCTCGTTAACACCCTCAGGGGAATGGCGCTGCACCCGCGCACCCGCCGGCCGTGGCTCGGCGGGGGCAGCGGTGGCCTCTCCGGTCCGGCGATCCGTGCGGTCGCCCTCGGGCAGGTTGCCTCGGTGGCACGGAGCGTGTCCATACCGGTCATCGGCATGGGGGGGATAGCCTCGGGCGCCGACGCCGCTGAGTTCATGGCTGCCGGTGCCGCGGCGATCGCGGTGGGCACCGAGAGCTTTCGCGATCCCGGCGCCGGACATCGGATCGGGGACGAGCTGGCCGGCGCGCGTGGTGTCACCTCCGGTGTCACCTCCTCGGTGCAGCCCTCTCCCGATCACCGATCGGGCGGTGCTCCAGCGGCCTGAGGGGGAGCTCTCACCCGCCGTCGGAGCCTACGCCGCGAGTCCCCCGCCGATCGGCCGCTCAGAACACCCCGCTGTTTGCGGGCTAAGCCGCGAAGTTCGACAAAACTGCCTGCAAAGCCGACCTAAACGGTCATGCGCCGTCAAGCGTGCTAAAGCTCAGGTCGAGGTCCAGCTGAATTGCCCGATTTTTGTCGAAGCGACGGAGATGACCGCCAATCCGTGTGTATGATCGCCGCCGATGCCGGTCGCTCCCGAAACGCCCGCCAAGAGCGCCTCTGCGGGTGTCACTCCCGAGCGTTCGCTTACCCAGCGGATGGACGCACTGCAGCGCGCGAACGAGATTCGCACGCGCCGCGCGCGACTCAAGCGAGACCTCAAGGCGGGCCGGGTAAAGATCCACGGACTGCTGCTGGACCCGCCGCAGTGGCTGGAGACGGCCAAGGCCTTCGACATCCTCTTGGAGGTTCCCAAGTACGGCCGAGTGAAGGTCAACCGGCTCTTCACCCACTGCCGGATCTCGCCGAGCAAGACCATCGGCGGGCTGTCCGAGCGCCAGCGCAACGAGCTCGTCTCCTACCTCAGGCGTTAGCGCTTCAGCGATCCTGCCGGCCACGCCCGTCATCGTCATCACCGGGCCCTCCGGCGTGGGCAAGGGCACGCTGATCCATGCTCTGCTGGAGCGCTGTCCGGGCATACAGCTCTCCGTCTCGGCCACCACGCGCGCGCCGCGCGAGGGGGAGGTCAACGGCCGCGACTATCACTTCCTGACCGAGGCGCAGTTCGCCGAGCGGGCCGAGCGGGGGGAGTTCGTGGAGCACGCCGAGTATGCCGGCAACCGCTACGGCACGCTGCGCTCCGAGCTCGAGCGGCCGGCGCAGGGGATCGTGCTGGAGATCGATCTCCAGGGCGCGCGCCAGGTTCGCGAGACGCTTCCGGGCGCCATGCAGGTGTTCATCGCCCCTCCGTCGATCGGGGACCTCGAGCTGCGCCTGCGCGGCCGCGCCTCCGACTCCGCGGAGCAGATCGCCCGCCGGCTCGACGCGGCGCCCACCGAGCTGGCCGCCAAGGAGGAGTTCTCGCAGGTAGTGGTGAACGACGACCTCGACACCGCGCGCGAGGAGCTGGTCGAGCTCGCCGCTACGATGTGTGGACCCGACAGCAGGGATCTCCATTGATCAAGCCCCGCCTGGACACGCTGCTCGAGCAGGTCGACTCGCACTACGCGTGCGTTCTCGTCGCCGCCAAGCGCGCTCGCCAGATCAACTCCTACTACCACAACCTCGGCGAGGGGACCTTCGACGAGTATCCCCCGCCTATGGTGGAGACCGGCTCCAAGAACTACCTCAAGATCGCCCTGGACGAGGTCGCGGAGGGCAAGATCAAGTACTCGTACCGGGACTAGCAGCCCGCCGATGGCCGGCGCATCGCTTTGTCCTTACCCCCTTGCGGGGCGCAGCCGGTCGCTCGGGTGCAGAGCACCCGTCGCTCTCTGCGTCCTCGCGCTGATTGGTCCTCGACGCGCCGCAAGCCCCGGTGATCGCGGGGCAGGGCCGGGGTAGAGATGGCGCGGCTCCTTCTCGGCGTCACCGGCGGGATCGCCGCCTACAAGGCGGTTGAGATCGTCCGGCTGGCCATGGCGGCGGGGCATTCCGTGCGCGTGGTTCAGACACCCTCCAGCCTGAGCTTCGTGGGCAAGGCCACCTTCGAGGGGATCAGCGGCGCCCCCGTGCTGGTCGAGGAGCTCGAGCCCGATCCGGCCCGGGGCGCATTCCCGGGTGACGCCGTCCCCGGCCACGCCGCGATCTCCCATCTGGAGCTGGTGCGCCGCGCCGACGCCTACCTCGTGGCGCCGGCGTCGGCGAACACGATCGCCAAGCTGGCCGCCGGCCAGGCGGACAACCTGCTCACGAGCGCGGCCCTCGCATGCACTGCGCCGCTGGTGGTGGCGCCGGCCATGAACGGCCACATGTGGGAGCACCCGGCCACGCGGGGCAATGTCGAGACGCTGCGCCTGCGCGGAGCCACGATCGTCGAGCCCGGCACCGGTCCGCTGGCGTCGAAGGGCGAATGGGGCGCCGGGCGGTTGGCCGGGCCGGCAGAGGTGCTGGCCGAGGTGGAGCGAGTCCTGGCGGCGCCCGGAGCCGGAGACGGCTTCAGCCCCCGGTCGCTCGACGGCCTGCGGGTGCTCGTCACGGCCGGCGGCACGCGCGAGCCGATCGACGCGGTGCGCTACGTGGGCAACCGGTCGTCCGGGCGGATGGGCGTGGCCCTGGCCGCCGAGGCCGCGCGCCGCGGAGCGGAGGTGACCCTGATCGCGGCCAACGTGTTCAACGAGGTGCCCGAAAGCGTGCGCGTGGTGGGGGTGCAGACCGCCGCCGAGCTCGACTCCGCCGCCCGGGCCGAGTTCCCCGAGACCGACGTGCTGCTGATGGCCGCCGCGGTCGCGGACTTCCGGCCCGCGCAGGCGCAGGACGTCAAGATCAAGAAGTCCGGCCACGATGAGCTGGCCCTGGCGCTGGAGCCGACGACAGACGTGCTGCGGGCGCTCGCGAACGCGCGCCACCCGGGGCAGATCCTTGTCGGCTTCGCGGCCGAGCATGGCGAGGGGGGACTCGTGCACGCGCGCGCCAAGCTTGAGAGCAAGGGCCTCGATGCCGTGGTGCTCAACGACATATCCCGTACGGACATCGGATTCGACAGCGAAGACAACGAGGTGACGATCTTGACCGCGGCGGGGGAACAGGCTGTGCCGCTTGGCCCGAAGGCAGCTGTGGCCGCGGCCGTCCTCGACTCGGTTGACGCGCTGCGGGCCGACACAGCGGGTCGCGGATGAGCGAGCCCCACGCCTACCCCGACGAGCACGGCGAGCTGGTGTATGACCTCTACCGGCGCGGCAGCGCGCTGCTGGAGGCGGGCGACTTCGCCGCCGCCTCGATCCCTCTGGAGCAGGCGCGGCAGCTGGAGCCCGACAAGACCTCGATCCGCGAGGCGCTGGGCCGGGCTTACTTTCGCTCGGGACGCTTCGAAAAGGCCCGGGACGAGTTCGCCGCGGTGGTCGAGCGCGCGCCCGTCAACGACTTCGCCCACTTCTGCCTGGGCAAGGCGCTGGTGAAGACCGGCCGTGTGGGCGAGGCGCGCCACCACGCCGGCCTGGCAGCCGGCATGAGGCCCGACCGGGCGGACTACCGCGCGCTGCGGGACCGGTTGCGAGAGCGTGAGTCGCCAGCCGGTGCGTAGTACTCCCGCGCCGCCACCGCCCCCTCTACCACCAGGCCCAGCAGGCGATCCAGACCCCGCTCGTCGATCGCGGCCACCGGGAGGTCGCCGTGCACCCAGATCTCCCGCGAACGGTTGGCCATGGATGCCGAATCGTTCGACATCCGTGAGCGGTTTGGCATGGATGCCGAATCGTTCGGAGCCCTCTCCGCGGTGGATGCGAAGCGCACGTAGCGCGTCTGGCGGTTCCACCACAACAGCATCCACGGGTCGATCCCGTCAGAGGATTCGAGGGCGTGCGCCTGCACCCGTAGGATGCCCTCGACCAGCCGCAAACCTACGTCGAGCGGCCATCCCGCGGCCTGATCAGGTGCCACTCGCACGCCCCACTCCCCATGAGCCAGCCTCCGGGTCTCGCCTGGCAACGCGTCGATGAAGTTGTCGATCACGTCCACGGCGGCCATCCCGACAGGGTACGGTCGCCGCCGTGAGGGCGATCGCGCAGCGGGTCGACGAAGCCACCGTGGAGGTGGACGGCGAGAAGATCGCGGCCATCGGCCCCGGTCTGCTGGTGCTGCTGGGCGTGCGCTCTGGAGACGGCGAGGAGGAGGCCGACCGGATGGCCCGCAAGCTGCTGGCTCTGCGGATCTTCGAGGACGCCGACGGGCGCATGAACCGCTCCGTGGCCGATACCGGGGAAGAGGTGCTCTGCGTGAGCCAGTTCACCCTCTACGGCGATACGCGCAAGGGAAACCGGCCGAGTTTCGTGGACGCGGCGGCCCCGTCACAGTCCGAGCCGCTCTATGAGCGCGTGCGTTGCGCGCTCGGCGCCCAGGGCGGCCGCTTCGGCGCCCACATGAGGGTTCGGCTGGTCAACGACGGGCCCGTCACGGTGCTGGTCGAGGTGGGCGACCCGCGTCTATACTGAGCCCGGCTAGGGCTTTCAGAGCAGTACCGCGGCTCTCTGCCGCGCCTGGAGGTGGGCTTCGCAGCCCACCTTTTTTTGTCGCCATATGACCGCATCCACAGACCACATCCAGGCCGAGATCGAGCGCCGCCTCGCGGTGGCTCTGCCCGATGTCGAGCTTCTTGCGTGTGAGCGCGTGGCCGCCGAGCGGCTGCGCCTCACGATCGACCACCCGGACGGGGTGAGCCTTGCCTTGTGCGAGCGCGTGACGAAGGAGCTGCCTGAGCTGCGAGCGGAGTACTCGCTCGAGGTCTCCTCGCCGGGACCAGAGCGACCGCTCACCAAGCCCGACCACTTCCGGCGCTACCTCGGCAGGCACGCGCGCGTACGCACGCGGCAGCCCCGCGACGGGCACCGCAGCTTCACCGGCGAGCTGGTGGGAGCTTCGGAGGACGAGGTCACGGTTGCAGCGGACACTGGGGTGGTGTCGATTCCGTACAGCGAGATTCACCGCGGGAATCTGCTCGCGAATGAGGGAGGCAAGAGGTGAGCAAGGAGATCGTCGACGCCATCCACGTGCTCGAGCAGGAGAAGGGGATCTCCGCCGCCACGCTCATGGACGCCCTGGAGGACGCCCTCCTGTCGGCCTACAAGAAGAGCCCCGGCTCAGCCAAGTACGCGCGCGTGGACATCGATCACGCGACGGGCGACTTCACCGTCTTCGAGCTGATCCTTCCCGCCGAGCTGGAGGAGAAGCTGCTGGCCGAGGCTGAGGAGCTCCAGGAAGAGTCCGTGGTCGACCCGGAGACGGGCGAGCTGCGCGAGCCCGAGGAGCCCGAGCTCGATCAGGAGACCCTGGCCGAGTACAAGGACCAGATCGACGAGCGCGACGTTACCCCGGAGGACTTCGGGCGCATCGCCGCCCAGACGGCCAAGCAGGTGATCCTGCAGCGCATCCGCGAGGCGGAGCGCGACATGATGTTCGACGAGTATCAGGACCGTGTGGGCGAGCTGATCACCGGCATCGTCCAGCAGTCCGACTCGCGCTACACCCTCGTGCAGCTGCGTGAGCGCGTCGAGGCGCTGTTGCCGCGCTCTGAGCAGGTTGGCGGCGAGCGCTACGACCATGGCGCGCGTGTGAAGGCGATCATCACCGACGTCTCGTCGGAGTCGAAAGGCCCCAGCATCATCGTCTCGCGCCGCTCGCCGGAGCTGATCCGCGCGCTGTTCGAGCTCGAGGTGCCCGAGATCGCCGACGGGCTGGTGGAGATCCAGAACGTGGCCCGCGAGCCCGGCTACCGCTCGAAGATCGCGGTGGTGTCACACACCTCCGGCGTCGATCCCGTCGGCGCGTGCGTCGGTCCTCGCGGCTCGCGCGTGCGGATGGTGGTGTCCGAGCTGCGCGGCGAGAAGATCGACATCATCCCTTACAACGAGGAGCCCGCCCGGTTCGTGGCCAAGGCCCTCTCGCCCGCGCGCGTGCGCGAGGTGCTCGTGGACGACGATGGTCGCCAGGCCACCGTGATCGTGCCCGACGACCAGCTTTCGCTGGCGATCGGCAAAGACGGGCTGAACGCTCGGCTGGCGGCGCGGCTGACCGGCTGGCGGGTGGACATCCGCTCTGAGACCGAGTTTGCCGCCGAGGAGGCGGAGATGGGCTACGAGGAAGAAGATGTAGCCGGGCGCTGCGCGGCGATCCTCGCCAACGGCAAGCGCTGCCCGAACGCCTCGCTGCCCGGCTCACGGTACTGCGGTCTTCCCGCCCACCAGGCGCTCGAGGGCCAGGAGGGCGACGAGCTGGCTCCCGGCGCCGACGGTGACGGCGGGCCCGAGACCGCGGAGCCGGGGCCCGAGGACGCGGAAGCGGCCGCGGAGCCGGGGCCCGAGGCCGAGGCGGCGGGCCGTGCGGTCGAGGAACAGACGTAGCTCCTCAGCGGCGCTGCGTGGCCTGCGGCGAGAGCCTTCCCCGCGACAGGCTGTCGCGCTTCGTGCGTGACGCCGAGGGAAGGTTGCGGCCCGACCCCGACGGTCGGGCAGAGGGGCGGGGCGCGTATGTTTGCGAGTCTGCGGAGTGCAGAAGCAGGGCGGCGGACGGGCATGTCTTCGCCCGCTCGTTTCGCGCCCCGGTGACGGTTGACAGCGACGATCTATAGGGACGAGAGGAGCGGAGCGGGAACGTTGCCGGAGGAGCGCAGGTCGATCGTCGATCGGCCGAGCACCGCACGGATGGCTCTCCC
>Ga0136620_10001005_pt1 | contig 13206 bp, 9 predicted proteins | sample AntDrymUQ4162106_2_FD_104806 | JGI IMG/M metagenome (GOLD analysis project Ga0136620, IMG submission 104806) | Polar desert sand microbial communities from Dry Valleys, Antarctica - metaG UQ416 (21.06) | ecosystem: Environmental > Terrestrial > Soil > Desert | place: Antarctica: Dry Valley... | reverse complement strand
GTCGCCGACGCGCGCGGCGTCGACGCCCTTCATGACCTCGAAGCCGTCCATCAGCGCCTCGAGCGCGCGCAGCGGATCGACCTCGCAGACGATCACGTGGGCACCGTGGCCCTTGGCGCGCATCGCGACGCCCTTGCCGCACATCCCGTAGCCGATCACGACGACACGCAATCCGGCGATCAGGACGTTTGTCGCCCGGATCACGCCATCGAGCGTCGACTGGCCGGTGCCGTAGCGGTTGTCGAAGAAGTGCTTCGTGATCGCGTCGTTGACGGCGATGATCGGATAGCCGAGCTTGCCCTCCGCCTCGAGCGCCTTGAGCCGGATCACGCCTGTAGTCGTCTCCTCGGTGCCGCCGACGACCTCGGCGAGCTGATCGTCGCGCTCGCCGCCGTGGAGGATCCCGACGACGTCGGCGCCATCGTCCATCGTGATCTGAGGGCGTGCGTCGACGGCCGAGTTGATGTGGCTGTAATAGGTGTCGTTGTCCTCGCCGTTGATGGCGTAGACCTGGGCGCCATAACGATCGACGAGCGCCGCAGCGGTGTCGTCCTGGGTCGACAACGGGTTCGAGCCGCAAAGCGTGACGTCGGCGCCACCCGCGAGCAGGGTGCGAGTCAGGTTCGCGGTCTCGGTCGTGACGTGCAGGCAGCATGCCATCCGGATGCCGTCGAGCGGCTTCTCCGCTTCAAAGCGCTCACGAATCTGGCGCAGCACCGGCATGTGGCGGTCGGCCCACTCGATCCGCTGCTGGCCGGCGTCGGCCAGGGCTATGTCGGCGATGTCGTAGCTCTTCTCGGCGGTTGCCAAGTCAGTCCTTTCGTCGCTTCAGGAAGGAGGGAAGGATAGTCAGAGGGACCGAGGATGAAACTCGATGGGTCTGGTTAGACTCGCGGGCCGCGACCGTAGAGACAAAGGGAGGCGGACTGATGACCGTGACCGATGAGCTGCTTGAGAACGCTAAGGGCCACGCGGCTGATTTCGACAAGGGAGATCTCGCGCTTCCGCCGGGCAAGAAGGTGGCCGTCCTTGCGTGCATGGACGCCCGCCTGCACCCCGCGGGGGTGCTCGGGCTCAGCGAGGGGGATGCTCACGTGATCCGAAACGCGGGCGGGGTCGTCAGCGACGACGCGATCCGGTCGCTGGCGATCTCCCAGAATCTCCTCGGGACCGAGGAGATCATCCTCATTCACCACACCGACTGCGGGATGCTGACCTTCACCGACGACGAGTTCGCTAGCAAGCTCGAGGGGGAGACTGGCGAGAGGCCCGACTGGCGGGCACACGCGTTCTCCGACCTCGAGGCGGACGTGCGCGAAGGGATCGACGCAATCAAGTCGAGCCCGTTCATTCCGAGAAGCGACAGCGTCCGCGGCTTCGTCTACGACGTCAAGACGGGCGAACTGCACGAGGTGAGCTGAGGCTACCCGCGCTACTCGTAGCTGAGAGCCCTGATCACGTCGAGGCGCGCGGCGCGGCGGGCCGGCAGCACCGAGGCGATCAGGCCGAGAATCATCCCGGCGAGGGCGACGAACGCCATCGTCGAGATCGGTGGTTTGTAGACGACGCCGGGAATCCCCGCGGCGAGCCCCGTGAGCAGCGCCCAGCCGAGCCCCGCGCCGACGACGATGCCCAGCAGGGCACCGATCAGCCCGATGACGAGGCTCTCGTCGGCGACCTGGCGGCGGACCTGCCAGCGCGAGGCACCGAGCGCTCGCAGCACGCCGATCTCGCGCGTGCGCTCGATCACCGACATCGACAGCGTGTTGACGATCCCGAACAGGCTCGCGAACACGGCGACGGCGACGATCGCGTAGAAGATTGCGAATTGCTGACTGACCTGCTGCTCGACGTCGGCCTTGAGCTCCTCGTTTGAGAGCACGGTGAGGTTTGGATAGTCGCGATCGACGATGCGCTCGACCTTGCGCTCGAGCGTCGGACGTGCATCCTCCGAGGTCGCCTTGAGCGCGAGCTCGGAATCGGAGCTCACGCCCCAGACGTCGCGCAGGGTCTCGAGCGACATCCCGATCGTCTGACCGCCGAAGACGACCGTCTCGACGATGCCGGCTACGCGCGTCCTCCGCGACCCCGACGGCCCGTCGAGCTCGATCCGGTCGCCGACCTCGAGCCCGGTCTCGTCGGCGTGGCCCTGTCCGATCGTCACCTGGCCGCGCTCGAGGCGCTCGAAGGCCTGCTCGCGGCTGGCCCCCGTGACGTCGGTCTGGTCGACGGGCTCGTACTGCTCGGGGTCGAACGCGAACAGCAGGCCGTCGGAGTTGCGCTTGCCCTTCGGCCCCGGAAGGTTGGGCACGAACAGGAAGCGCTCGCGCGCGACGACGGCGGCCTCCTCGATCCTGGCCAGCTTGCCGCGAAGGTCGCGGTCGATCGTCTGCTGCGGCCCCGAGCCGGGCGAGAACCCTCGCGGCTGCACCGTGAGGTCGCGGGCGAAGCTGCGATCGAACTCCTCCTCGATCGAGCTCAGGAAGCTGGCCCCGATGCTGTTGACGGCGACGACGAGCGCGAGGCCGATCATCAGCCCCGTCGCCGTGGCGGCCGTGCGCCCCGGGTCCGAGCGCGCGGCGTCGGCGGCGAGCCGGCCCTCGACCCCGAAGAGGCGGCGAAGCGGCCACGAGAGGACCCGCACCATCGGCGCGATCACGAACGGCGACGCCATCGCGATCCCGAAGAAGATCGCGATCGTGCCGAACATGCCCGCCGCAGCGACGAGCGGGGTCGTCTCGTCGGCCGCCCCGAGCCAGAACGCCCCCCCGAGCCCGGTCACGATCAGCGCCACCCCGATTACCGCGCGCCGTGGCCGCGGGCGTGAGCGCAGGCCCTCGGTCCCCAGCACGGCGCGGATCGGAGACGTCCGGCCCGCGCGGCGCGCCGGCCACAACGCGCCCACCACCGAGGTGCCTACTCCGGTCACGACGGCGGCGGCCAGGGCCCACCAGACGAAGCGCAGCTCACCGACCGGCACGTTGGCGACGTCGCGCGTGATCGCGATCAGCCCGGTGGCGAGCGCGATCCCGAGGCCGATCCCGATCACGGTTCCCGCGATGCCCAGCAGCGCGGCCTCGGTCAGCACGGAGCGCACGATCATCGCTCGCGTCGCACCCAGCGTGCGCAACATGCCGATCTCGCGGATGCGCTGCAGGACGGTCATGTTGAAGGCGTTGAAGATCAGAAAGCCGCCGACGAACAGCGCCATCGCGGCGAAGAAGTAGAGGATCACGTTGAAGGCCTGAAGCTGTGACTCGATCTCGTCCGCCTTCTGGTCGGGCGTGTTGACCTTCGCCCCGCGCTCGAGCCCGCGCTCGAGACGCTGCCGAATCTCGGCGATCGTCTCCTCTCCCCCACCGGCGGTGAGCTGGATCTCGTCGTAGCCGCGCGGCTTGTCCATCAGCTTGCGGGCCGCCGATAGCGGCATCGTCGCGAACCCCTCGCCTCCGAAGTCGAGTCCGGTCGTGAACGCAAACAGGCCGACGACGTCGAGTCGCGATGTACCCGACGGCGTCGCCAGCCGGATGCGGTCGCCGACCTCGATCTTGTTGGCCTCGGCCCAGCTCTGCTGCAGCTCGATCTCGCGCCCGCGAGCCGGGTTGCGTCCCGCCACGGTTTCGGTGTCGGCGAAGTCGGCCGCCTCCGAGCTCTGCCCGACGACGTTGAGCGGCTCGCCGGTCACCTCGGCGGCGGGCGGTTTCCCCTCACCGGGGGGGACCGCCCCCGGGGGGACGTCGGGGGCCGGCTGTGGCGCGGCCTGCTCGCGATCGGTGGGCTCGATCAGGTTGAAGCGCGCTTGCACGTTGCCGACTGCCTCCTCGACCCCCTCGGTGCGGCGCACCTCGTTCAGGGTCTCGGCCCGCAGCGTGCCCGAGGACTGCGATCCGGAGACGACGAGGTCGGCGCGACCGTAGACGGAGTCGAAGAGGTCGCTGAAGGTGCGCTGGATCGTCGCGCTGAGCAGCAGGACACCGAGGATCATCGCCACGCCGAGCACGATCCCGGCGGCCGTGAGGACGGCTCGCATCCGCCGCGCCCGCAGCTGGCGCGGAGCCAGCGAGGAAAACGAGCGCATCAGGTCAGCGCGCGGCGGAGCCGCGGGCCAGCGCCTCGCGGATGCGCCCGGCGACGCGCCCGATTCCGGTGGCGCCGTCGGCGGAGAGGCCGTCGCGGCCCGCCTCGATCGACGTGAAGCTGTCCGAGACCCGTCGCGTCGAGCCACCCTCGATCGCGCCCGCGACGCTGCCGTCGCGCAGGAACATCACCCGGCGCGCCGTCGCGGCGGCGCTTGGATCGTGCGTGACCATGACGATCGTATGGCCCTCCTCGTCGTTTAGCTCGCGCAGCAACTCGAGCACCTCGTTGCTCGAATGCGAGTCGAGGTTGCCCGTCGGCTCGTCGGCGAGCACGAGCTCGGGGCCCATGAGCAGAGCGCGTGCGATCGAGACTCGCTGCTGCTCGCCGCCGGAGAGCTCCGAGGGCAGGTGCTCCACCCTTCCGGCGAGGCCGACCCGATCGAGCAGCTCGCGCGCCCTCACGCGCATCGTCTCGTCGCTGCGGTTGGCGATCAATGCCGGGAGCAGGACGTTCTCTTGCGCCGTCAGGGTGCCGAGCAGGTTGAAGAACTGAAACACGAACCCGATCGTGTCTCGGCGCAGCATCGTCAGCTCGCCGTCGCCGAGTCCCTCGAAGCGACGTCCCGCCAGCTCGATCGTGCCCGAGGTCGGGGTCTCGAGGGCACCGAGCAGATGCAGCAGCGTGCTCTTGCCCGAGCCCGAGGGGCCCATGATCGCGAGCATCTCGCCGCGCGGGATCTCGATCGAGACGCGATCGAGCGCACGCACCGTGGTCTCACCGCTGCCGTAGGTCTTCGTCAGCTCGCGGGTCTGGACCGCGAGGCCGCCGCTGCGCAACGCCGTGCTGGACTCGGACGAGGCTGGGTGGGAGGCCACATGCCGAGGCTAGCCGAGCTCCTCGTGCGGCTATGTGACGTCTGCCACCCGTCGCCCGTCGGGACGGCGACCGCGCGGGGCGCTTTTGTCAGGAATACCCTGACAAAGGCGCCACCCGGTTAGGGGCGCCCAAGCTCGTCCTTTAGCTTCTCGATCACCACTACGGGCGTCGGGTCAGCACCTCGCCGCGCGGCGAGGTGCAGGGAGAGCAGATCGCCGAGCATGACCGCCCACAGCAGCCGCTCCGTGCGGCTCTCTCCCTCGGTCTCGATGCGGGCTACGTGCTCGGCGTTGGGCGCTATCAGGTCCGCCGTGAGTTCGAAGCGCTGGCGCTCGCGGGGGTGCTGGTCGCGGTCCTCGAGCATGACCGCCGACAGGCGGGCCCCCTCGCCGCTTCCCTCCCAGCCGGCGATCTCGTTGTGGTCGAGCTCGGGAAACTCGTGCGAGAACGCGGGCAGCTTCGAGTTCTCGTTGATCTGGCACTTCCAGCGATAGGCGACCGGGGCGGTGAGGTCTGAGCCGTAGATCGCCGGCACGGTGCCGTCGAGCTCGGCCGCCAGCGCCTCGGCGCGCTGATCGAGCTCCTCGCCGAGCCTTTCGAGGTGCGCCGCCGAGCTGTCGATCTCCATCCGGATCGTGTCGGACCCGGCCCACAGATGCGCGACCTCGGCCGCCACGGTGAACATATAGCCGACGGCCGCGCGCGGCTGCAGGCCGGCGGGCAGGCCGACAACGGGCACGTCGTCGCGGCGCGCCGCGTCGCCGATCGTGCCGCCGGTCGTGGCAACCACGCGCGGCGTCCCGAGCGCCTCGGCGGCCTCATAACAGGCGACCGTCTCCTCGGTATTGCCGGAGTAGCTCGAGCACAAAACCGCGCGGTCGGTCGGCGTCCATACGGGCAATCCATAGCCGCGCACGACGCTCAGCTGCCTGCCGAGCCGCGGGCCGAGCGCGGCGGCAGCGAGGTCTCCCCCGATCGCCGACCCGCCCATGCCGCAGACGACGAGGCCCGAGCTCTTGACGGGCTCGAGCTTTGCCGACTCGACCCGCCACAGCGCGTCGCGAAGGTGATCGGGAAGCGCCTGGGTCGCGGCGACCATGTCGCCGGAGTCGAGCTCGCGCAGTCCGTCGAGCGCGACGCTCAACCGAAATCCTCGCCAGGTCCGACGCGGGCGTCGCCGGCGACCCTTGCCCCGGCGGCGATCCGGGCGCCCTCGCCGACCACCGCGCCGGGCTCGATCGAGGCGCCGTCGCCGACCGCGACGCCGGCTGCGAGGATTGCTCCCCTGATCTCGGCCTCGGTTCCGATGCGGGCGCCGCGGTGGATCGCGGACTCCTCGATCACGGCGCGCTCGCCGATCTCACTTCCGGTCCCGACCACGGCGCGCGCTCCCACGCGCGCGCCCGCAGCAACCTTGCTGCGGGTCTCGATCAGCGCCGGTGCGGTGATCTCGGCTCCGTCGGCGACCTCAACATCGTCCTCGACGAGCAGGCCGTCGGCATCGAGGCGCTCGCCGGTGTCGGTCTGAGCACGGCGCTCGAGAATGTCCCAGCTCGCCTGCAGATAGCGCTCCGGGGTGCCGATGTCCATCCAGTAACCCTCGAGGCGACGCCCATAGAGGCCGTTGCCGACCAGCTTCGGGAACACCTCACGCTCGATCGAGACCTCCTTGCCCTCCGGCACGAGGTCGAGCACCGACTTCTCGAGCACGTAGGCGCCGGCGCTGATCTCGTCGGTGTCGATCTGGTCCGGGCTCGGCTTTTCGAGAAACTCGCGGATCTCGCCGTCGGACTCGCGGCGCACGAGTCCGTAGGCGGACGGGTCGTCAACCGGATAGAGAGCCAGGGTCGCGGTCGCCTCGCGCTCGTCGTGCAGGGCCATCAGCGCGGTGAGGTCGAGATCGGTTAGGACGTCGCCGTTGAGTGCCAGGAAGCGGTCTTCGAGGAGCTCCTCGGCGAACTTGATCGCGCCGGCCGTGCCCCGCGCGTCGGGCTCCTCGACGTAGCGCAGGCGCGGGCCGCCGTCGCCGCCCTCGCCGAGCACCTCGCGAACCCCGCCGGCGAGAAAGCCGCAGGCCATGACGACGTCGTCGACGCCATGGTGAGCGAGCCAGTCGACCATGTAGCGGATGAACGGCCGGTCAACGAGCGGGACGACCGGCTTGGGAAGGGTCAGGGTCAGCGGGCGCAGGCGGGTGCCATGGCCGCCCACGAGGATCAACGCCTGCACGGGCTACTCCTTCGCGCGCACTAGCTCGCGCCGGGGTCGGGGCGTCCGATGCCCTCGTAGGTGAAACCGGCGTCGCGAAGCGCGGCCGCGTCGAGGAAGTTCCTTCCGTCCACGATCAGCGGGTTCGCCATCCGACCGCGAACCTCCTTCCAGTCGAGCTCGGCGAACTCGGGCCATTCGGTGACCAGGACGGCGGCGTCGGCGCCATCGAGTGCGTCGGCGGCCGAAGCCGAGAACTCGACGCTGGGCAGAAGCTCGCGCGCGCGAGCTTCCGCCACAGGGTCGTAGCCGCGCACGTTCGCACCTTCGCCGAGAAGCCGGGCGGCGAGCACGAGGCTCGATGCATCGCGCATGTCATCGGTGTGCGGCTTGAAGGCGAGACCAAGCAGGGCCACGTCCTTACCCACCAGCGAGCCGAGATGCTTCTCGAGCTTGCCCACGACCCGGCGCTTTTGCAGCTCGTTGACCTCGATCACCGAGGTGATGAGCTGAAAGTGGTAGCCCGAGTTAGCCGCGAGCTTCTTCAATGCGCTGACGTCCTTGCCGAAACAACTGCCCCCCCAGCCCAAGCCGGCCTTGAGGAAGCTTGCGCCGATTCGCTCATCCATGCCCATACCGCGCGCCACCTCGGCGACGTCAGCCCCCACCTCTTCGCAGACGACCGCGATCTCGTTGATGAAGGAAATCTTCGTGGCGAGGAAGGCGTTCGAGGCGAGCTTGATCATCTCGGCGCTGGCGACATCGGTACGCAGCACGTCGCCGCCAAGCGGCTCGTACACGCTCGTCACGGCATCCGCTGCCCAGTCGTCCTCCGAGTCGGCCCCGATCACGACGCGGTCGGGGTGCATGAAGTCGTGGACGGCCGAGCCCTCCTTGAGGAACTCGGGGCACGAGACATACGCGAGGCCGGAAACGTCGCGCTTGATCGACGCTCCCGTCCCCGACGGAACGGTGCTCTTCATGACGAGCGCGAACTCCCCGTCGTCGGGCAGGCCCCCGACTACCGCATGCACCCGCGAGAGGTCGGCGTCGCCGGAGTAGGTCGGCGGCGTGTCGACGCACACGAACAGCAGCCGCGCGGCATCGAGGACGTCGTCCATCGAGGTCGTGAAGTGAAGCCGCTCGGAGTTGGTGCGAACGAGCTCCGAAAGCCCCGGCTCGTGGATCGGAACGTCGCCCCGACTCAGGGCCTCGACCTTGCGCTCGTCGACGTCCATTGCCCAGACCTCGTGGCCGAGCTCGGCGAAGCAGGCCGCTGTGACCAGCCCGACCCAGCCGACTCCGACGACACCGATCGTCTCCCTCTCGCTCACCACCTGGATCGGGCCGTTACTTCGGCCCGACGTCCTCCATCGTCTCCGCGATCTCGAGCATCTGCTGCTCGTCGATCGATTGCAGCAGTGAATTGTTGAGCCAGTAGGAGCCCTGGTCGGTGTGCCAGGCGACCATGCGCAGCCGGTCACCGTCGTAGAAGAGATCGAACTCGCGGTTACCGATCTCCCGAGTCTCGCTCGGGTTGGCGAGGATCGGCGGGTCCTCCCAGGTCGTGCCCGAGACGCCGTAGTACTCGCCGAGCAGCGGGGTCGAGACCACGAACTTGTAGATCGGGTGGATCTTGCCGTCCTCGTCCTCGATCTCGTAGACGCGCGAGTCGTCGCCGAACGCCGCGCCGGGCGTGAGCTTGGTCGGGTAATAGATCGGAAAACGCGCCTTGGGAGCGAACTCCTCGGCAATGCCGCGCCCGAACGCGGCCGAGTCGATCAGGCTCGGCTCCGGCTCCTTGTTCTTGTCCTCGTCGCCACCACCGCCGTCCTCGGCCCCTAGGGCGCCGCCGCCCCGCGGGCCCTCCGTGTCCTCGAGCCCTTGGAAGTCCTCCACGGCAGCCTGCATCTGCTCCTGGGAGAACGTGACGTAGGAGGGGCCGATCTCGCCCTCGAAGTGGACCTCCTTGACGGGGGCGTCGGCGACGCTGAGGAAGAGCTTGAGGACCTCGAGCATCACGCCCGCTTCCTCGATGTCGGATGTCGTGTAGCGCTTAAAGATGTCGATCAGGTCCTCGCGGTCGCGAAACAGGCGCGTCGGGCTGACCTTCTGGCGCGCCTCGCGCAGGAAGTCCTGCTGGCGCGCCGACCGTGTGATGTCGGTGTCGGCGTGGCGAAAGCGCACGTACTGCAGCGCGCGTTCGCCGCACAGCAGCTGATAGCCGGCCGGGATGTTGATCTCGGCGTAGGTCGCCTCGGGTGGCACGTAGTAGCTGCGGTCGATGTCGACGTAGACGCAGTCGATCGCGTTGACGGCGCGGTAGAAGCCCGTGAAGTCGACGTTGACGACGTGGTGGATCGTGAGCCCGGTCACCTGCTTGACGGTCTTGAGGGTCAGCTTCGGTCCCTCGAGCGCGTATGCGGCGTTGAGCCTGTCGACCCCGTACCCGGGAATGTTGACCTTTAGATCGCGCGGCAGCGAGAACAGCGCGATCGCGTTCTGATCAGGATCGAGACGCAGCAGCATCGTCGTGTCGGAGCGCGCGGTGGGATCGTCGGGCCGCTGGTCGGAGCCGAGGATGAGGATGTTCTGCGGCTCACCTCCCTCGACCTGCTCGAGCTGATCTTGAACCTCCGGGAGGCCGCCGAGCCCCTTGGCGATGTCGGTCAGATAGAGCAGACCCGTTACCGAGGTCGCGGTGGCCATTGAGATCACGATCACGAACGAGGCCGTCAAAAAGCGCAGCCACAGGCGTGACTTCGGCGGCTTGTCGTCCTCATCGGCTGAATGTTGCGTTGCGGCGGCGGCGGGCACCCCAGGGCGCGGCGGTGGCGGCCTTGACCCGGCGGCGACTGCTGCCACAACCGGCTCCGGCTCCACGGTGTCCTCGGCGTCCTCCGCCTTATCGGCGTCCTCGGCGTCCTCCGCCTCATCGGCGTCCTCGGCGTTTCCCGCCTCATCGGCGTCCTCTTCGCCCTCGGCGTCCTCGTCGAGAGCGAGCTCGTCGGGGCCAGCGCCCTCGGCTGCGGCCTGCTCGGCCGCTGCTTCGGCGTCGCCCAGCGCAAGGACGTCGGCCTCGATCGTCTCCTGACTTATGCGGTCGTGAGGAGTCTCGGATGCGACGCCGTCGGCGGTCTGCCCGGCGTCGACCACGGGGTCCTCGATGACGGCGTCATCGTCCGCCGGCTCCTCGGCGACGGGCGCGTCGTCGGGCGGCGCGTCGTCCTCAGCCTTCTCGACGGGCTCGTCCTCGTCTAGCTCGACCGCAATCTCGGAGCCGAACTCGTCCCCGAAGTCGCTCGCCAGCGCCGCCTCGAACTCCTCCGTGAAGCCGCTGCCCTGGGCGTTTTCCCCGTCTCCAGCCTTCGAGGTGTCCTTGTCGGGGGTCTCGTCGCCGCTATCAGGCGGTTGCTTGTCTGCGGGGGTCATGGCGTTGCGCCCTCACCCAGACGGCCGGGCAGCGCCTCGATGAATTGTGTCAGCGCCCTTCGATAGCTCGCCAGCGAGCCCACGGAGACCCACTCCTCGGGACCGTGATGCCCGGCCCCCACGGGGCCGAACTCGACCGCCGGGATCCCGGCACGCAGAAAGGAGACGGCGTCGGAGGCGCCGTCGCGGCCGACGCTCATCACCTCGGTGCTGTGATGGGGCGCCGCCGCCTCGCACAGCGTCCGCACGTAAACCGAGTCGGGGTCGACCGCGGCCGGCGAGCGCATGAACGTCGAGATCACCTCAGCGCCCGGCAGCTGACGCACCTCCTCGAGGATCGTCGCCGGGGCCTGCTCCGGCAGGTAGCGGATGTCCACATCGATGATGCACGTGTCGGGCACCTTGTTGAGCGCGTCCCCGCCCAGGATGCGGCCGAGGTTGATGGAGGGGCGGTCGAACAGCTCGGAACTCTGCCTGGTGAACGGTAGCGACTCGATCGTTCGGAACACGTCCAGCGCGCGCAGGATCGCGTTGTCCCCGAGCCACGGAGTCGAACCGTGCGCCGCGCGGCCCGAGACCTTCAGCCGCATTGCGAGGACGCCCTTGGCCTGGATACCGATGTGCATGTCGGTCGGCTCGCCGGTGATCGCAAAGTCGCCGACGAAGCCCTGCTCGACGAGCTGGTCGGACCCCCGCTCGGCCTCCTCCTCGGATTCCTCGTCGGGGACGACCCCGAGCCGCACGCGCACCGACGAGTTGTCGCGCAGGTCGTGGAGGGCGAGCATCATCGACGCCAACGCCCCCTTCATGTCATAGGCGCCGCGTCCGTACAGCCGCTCGCCGTCGAGCCGCGGCTCGAACTGCCCCGGCCTGCCGGGGACCACGTCGAGGTGGCCATGCAGGATCACCGTCGGAGCGTCGGCGGGGCCGACCTCGGCAATCGTGACCGGGAGGTCGCGGACGCCGATCTGGTGCGTCTCGATCTCGCGCGCCTCGAGCCAGCCCTTGACGAACCCGGCGGCGTGGCGGATCTCCTCCGGCCGCGAGGTGTCATAGGCGATCAGCTTCTCGGTCAGCACCCGCTCGTCCATGGCGAGCGAGGCTAGTGGGTCATCCGGTGACGCCGTGCTCGGCGGCCCACTACCGGTTCTCGGCCACCTCGAGAAAGGTCTGGGCGCGGGCGCGGTCGCGCTCGGCCTGGTCGTAGGCGGCGGAGTCCTCGTCGGCCTCGTCGAGCCTGTGCTGAGCGTCCTCGAGGCGCTGCTTGAGGTCCGAGGGATCGAGCTCGTCCGGCGGGATCGCCTCGCCGATCAGCACGACGGCCTTGTTTGCGTAGACCTCGAGCCAGCCCTCCGCCTGGGCATAGCGAATCGTCTCCGAGTCTGAGACGTGCAGCCGCAGCTCGGCCGGCACCAGGCGACCGACGAGCGGCGCATGGTTGGCCTGGATGCCGACCTCCCCGACCGCGGTGCGCGTCGAGAGCTGTAAGACCTCGCCCTTGAAGACCTCGCCCTCGGGGGTCAGGACCTCGGCCTGGAGCTTGTGCTCCGATTCGGCCAAGCTCTAATCCTTCGACTCGGCGCCGGACGCGGAGTCGTCGCCGCCCGAGGAGTCGTCGTCGCTTGACTCACCGTCGTCATCGCCTGACTCATCGTCGCCATCACCTGACTCGTCGCCGCCATCACCTGACTCGTCGTCGTCAGACTCCGCGTGCTCATCCTCGGCCTCCGCGTCGGCGGCCTCCTCGTTCGAGGCCTCGTCGGCGTCGTCGGTATCTCCCTTCGAGTCCTTGGCGTCCTCGAGCACCTGGTCGATCGTGCCCTTCATGTAGAACGCGCGCTCGGGGACATCGTCGTGCTTGCCCTCGACGATCTCCTTGAAGCCGCGCACGGTCTCCTCGATCGGGACGTACTCGCCCGAGCGCCCCGTGAACGCCTCGGCGACGAAGAACGGCTGCGACAGGAAGCGTTCGATCCTGCGCGCCCGGTTGACCGTCTGCTTGTCCTCGTCGGAGAGCTCGTCGATTCCGAGGATCGCGATGATGTCCTGGAGCTCCTTGTAGCGCTGCAGGACCTCCTGGACCTGGGTCGCGACCGCGTAGTGCTCCTCGCCGAGGATGTCGGGCTTGAGGATCGTCGAGGTTGAGTCGAGCGGGTCGACCGCCGGGTAGATCCCCTTCTCCGAGATCCCGCGCGACAATGTCGTCGTGGCATTGAGGTGTGCGAAAACGGACGCGGGAGCCGGGTCGGTGAGGTCGTCGGCAGGCACGTAGATCGCCTGGATCGAGGTCACCGAGCCTTGCTTGGTCGAGGTGATGCGCTCCTGCAGCCCGCCCATCTCGGTCTCGAGCGTCGGCTGATAGCCGACCGCCGAGGGCATGCGCCCGAGCAGCGCCGAAACCTCTGAGCCCGCCTGGACGAAGCGGAAGATGTTGTCGATGAACAGCAGCACGTCCTGGCCGCCCTCGTCGCGGAAGTACTCCGCCATCGTCAAGCCGGAGAGCGCGATGCGCAGGCGCGCACCCGGGGGCTCGTTCATCTGGCCGAAGACGAGCATCGTCTTGTCGAGCACGCCCGACTCCTTCATCTCGAGCCAGAGGTCGTTGCCCTC
>Ga0136620_10001004_pt1 | contig 13213 bp, 11 predicted proteins | sample AntDrymUQ4162106_2_FD_104806 | JGI IMG/M metagenome (GOLD analysis project Ga0136620, IMG submission 104806) | Polar desert sand microbial communities from Dry Valleys, Antarctica - metaG UQ416 (21.06) | ecosystem: Environmental > Terrestrial > Soil > Desert | place: Antarctica: Dry Valley... | reverse complement strand
TTCTTCGGCTTCGCGCGCGAGGTCATCGCGAGCTCTTCGGCGCCGCAGGAGTTGATCACGGCCTTGGCGGAGACGACCTTGGCAGCGCTGGCGCCCGACGGCGCGCCGAGCGGGATCAGCAAAACGAGCGTGGCCACGCCCGCCGCCTTCCATGGGTGATGCCTTCTTGCTCGCAAGGTGCCGCCCGTCCGCTTCGAGGTCTGAGCCCAGGGTACGCAGTCGAAGCCGCCGCAGCTTCAGTCTCGCGCTCGCGCGAGACCGGCGACGACCGCCACGTACAACAACTCCACCATAGTCTGAAAGATGCGGAACGCGACCGCGATCGCGGTCGCGACCGTCGTCGCCAGGACCGCCGTCAGCGCGGTCGCGAGCGTCGCGTCGCGGGTTCCGAGGCCGCCCGGCACGACGAAGGTGAGCACGGCGACGCAGAAACCGACGGGGTAGGCGGCGGCGACATACGGCAGGTCGCCGATCGAAAGCGGGTGCAGCGAGGCGGCGAACGCGAACAGGCCGAAACCGATTGCCGCCCAGGTCAGCAGGAACAGTCCCGCGAACAGCAGCACGCGCGAGAACGCGAGGACCTGCGGCAGCGGCTCGCGGCCGAGCTTCTCGAGGCCGAAGTTCGCAGCCGGCGCGAACACGCGCGGATGGAGGACGGTCAGCACGATCGGGATCAGGATCAGGACCGCGTAGCGAGCAGGCTGGTCCTCGAGCGCCGGCAGCTGGATCGCGAAGTAGGCGCCCGCCATCACCGCCGTGCCGAAGCCGATCCCGACCTCGTAGACGACGCTCGCGAGCGTCACGCGCCGCTTCACGCCGTGGCGCTCGGCCAGCACGACCCGCCCGACGACGAGCAGTACGTTCGTGGGCACGTAGCGAGCCAGCAGGGACTTTCCCCAGACGGCGCGCGCAGCCCGTGCCTCGATCTCCTCGCCGAGCGCGTGGACGATCAGCCGCCAGATCTCGTTCTGGCCGAGGTAGAACAGTGCGACGGCGACCGTCGCGGCGGCGAGCCAGCCGGGCTCGAAGCGCCAGTCGAAGTCGGGCAGCTTGCTCCACTGGGTCGCCAGGAACCCCAGCAGGAAGCCGAAGATCAGGACGACGATCCCCCACTGCAGCACGGCGCGAGCGCGCGAGCGTCCCGTGCCCGGGGCCCCGATTCCGGCTGCGGCGGTCCCGGCGCGCTCGAGGACCGTCGGCGAAGCGTCCCGGGGGCGGCCCATCAGGCATCAGACTGTAGTTCTGTGCGCGAGCGAGAGCTGATCGAGGCGATCGAGGGGGTACTCGGCCCTGCGGGGGCGGAGCTGCGCGGTGACGATGCCGCCGTCATCGCCGGGAACGGCGTCGCGGTGACCTCGATCGACACGGTGGCCTACGGGTTTCACTTTCGGCTCGACACGCACTCGCCCGCGGACGCCGGCCACAAGGCGCTCGCCACCGCCTTGTCGGACCTCGCTGCGATGGGAGCGAAGACGGGCCAGGCCTACGTCTCGCTGGCGCTGCCCCCCGAGCTCGGCTCCGAGCGGGCGCTCGAGCTCGTCGGCGGCCTGGCGGAGCTTGCCCGGGAGACCGGGACGGTGGTGGCCGGGGGCGACGTCGTGGCGGCGGCGGCGCTTGTGGTCTCGGTGGCCGTCACGGGTTGGGCCGATGATGGCGACCTCCTCGTGCGACGGGACGGGGCCCGCGTGGCGGACCGCGTGGGGGTGACGGGAACCCTGGGCGGGTCTGGCGCGGGCTTGCTCGCGCTCGGGGGGACCGATGCGGGCATCGGCGACGACGTGCGGACCGGCTTGGTCGAGCGGCACCGGCGGCCTCAACCGCTGCTGGCGCTCGGGCAGGCTCTGGCCGCCGCGGGCGTGACGGCGATGATCGACGTCAGCGACGGCGTTGCGACCGATGCCGCCCACCTCGCAGAGAAGAGCGGAGCGACCGTGACCGTGGAGCTCGGGCGGCTGCCTCTGGATCGCGGCGTCGAGGAGGTGGCGCGGCTCGCGGGCCGGGATCCGCACGAGTTCGCCGCCACCGCCGGCGACGACTACGAGCTGCTGTTCACCGCGGGCGCGAACGCCACCGAGAGTGTTGAGGCCGCCGCGCGCGACGCCGGCAGCTCGGTCACCTGGATCGGCGAGGTTTCCGAGGGTCCCGCCGGCCTGACGCTGGTGGACGCCAGCGGCGCTCCGGCAGACCTCGCCGGCCACGAGCACTGATCCGCGGGGAGCGCGGCGGCCCTACCGCTTCGGCAACGCCGAGCCCGTCCCGCCGAGCGAGCCCGGCCCGGCGTAGGAGGACGGCCCGCGCACCGACGGCGGCCCCTCGTCGGCCGCTCCTTCGGCGCGGCCGGTGATCGCCAGCGAAGCCGTCGCGCCGAGAAGCGCGAGGAACGTGCATCCGAGCAGGGTCGTCGCCAGCCCGACCTGGTGGCCGGTGACGAGCAGGAACAGGTACCACGCGCCGTCGAGGGGGTTGAGGTCGAGGTTCAGCAGGTAGTAGACGGCGACGGTCACGGGCAGGACGAGGCCCCCGGCGATCATCAGCGCCTGGATCCGCCGCGCCGGGGGCGGGTCCACCACGGTGGCCAGCATCCAGAGATGGACGGCCGGAACGACCATCAGGGCGGCGAAGGGGTTCACGAACCACAGCGCGAGGGCCGCCAGGCTGAGCGCGAGCGCGGTAGCGGTCCCGGCGCCGGCGGGCGCGGCTGCACGCGTCCTCCCGCCCGTGAGCCACGGCCGCGCCAGCAACCAGCCGAGCAGAACGGTCACGAAGACGGCGCCCATGGCCGCGCCGCCGGTGGCGTCGAGCGGCTCCGAGTCCGGAGAGATCGGGGCCATCGGCGTGTCCGGGACCGCCCCGGCGAAGACGAGCAGCTCGGCGAGCGCGAGGCCGAGCAGGAACGGCGTCAGGCCGGCGAACAACCACGCCAGCCAGCGCGCGACGGGCTCGCGTCGCCGGCGGGCGCGCGCGAAACCGTCGATCGAGGCGACGAGCGCGGGAGCGAGCAGCGCCACCACGAGCACGGTGACCACCCAGCCGGGCAGGATCTGACGCACCGCCGTGACGTAGGTCTCGGCGCCGCGATCTGGCTTCGGCCTCTTGTCGAGCGTCGAGATCGTCCGCAGGGCACCGCGCCCGAGCGGGCCGAGCCGGTCACGATCGACGTCCTCGAGGCCCGTCTCGGAGACCGGCGGCGGCAGCTGGCCGCTGCCTGAGATCCGGATCGCGTCGAGGCCCTCGTCGAGCAGCACTCCCTGCGCGCCGATCCCGAGCGGGAACGCGAGGTGGCTGAGCTGCCCCGCGGGCGAGGGCGCGGCGCCGATGCTCTCGACCTCGGCGCGCAACGAGTCGGCGACCGTTCGCTCGAGCCCGACGCCCACGCGCGTCGGCTCGTTCGCCCAGGGGACGATCAAGGCGCCGCGGCGCCGCGGCGCGCCCAGGTCGGAGATCACGATCACGGAGTCGGTCAGCTCCCGGTTGCCGAGCTCCGCGACCAGCCGGCGCGCTCCCGCCTCGCCGAGCGTCGAGCCGTCCACCGACGCCAGCACGAGCGTCTTGTCGGACGGCCTCCCCTTGTAGACGCGCGCAAACTCGAGCAGGGCGGCGGTGTCGGCGGCGCTGCCGGTCGCATCCGGCACGCTCGCCGCGTCGCGCGCGGCGATCACGACGATCTGCCGCTGCGACGCGCCGGCCCGGCGGCCCACGACATTGGCAAGGCGTTCACCTTCGGCGTCGAAGTCGTCGAAGGTGACCGAGAAGCCGCGCCGGCGCAGGGTGTCGCGCACGAAGCGGGCGCTGCGCAGGTCGCCAACCGACCCGGCCCGGCGGTCGGGCTCGCGCTCGACGATCGTCCTCAGCGTCGCCTCGGCCAGCCGGCCGTCGAAGAGCACGTCCGCGGGCAGCCCCTGGGGCAACGGGTCCGGCCGCGACTCGAGCGAGAACATCGCCAGCACGACCGCCAGCAGCGCGGGGAGGAACGCGGCGCGGTAGATGCGCGGCTCGATCAAGCTACGGGCTCCTCGTGGTCGCGAGCCCTGCCACCGGCACGACGAGGTGCAGCTGCGGGGGCGACCACGCGGCGCAACCTACAATCTCCGTGGGTGCCCTCGGCGGCACGCAAGCGCCGCGCCGCGAGCCGCACCCACCCACAAATGACGCAGCGGGCTCCCCGAATCCTCCTCGCAGACGACGAGCAAGCCGTCCAGAAGCTGCTCGCCTTCCCGCTGCGGAAAGAGGGCTACGAGGTCATCTCGGCACTCGACGGGCGCGAGGCGCTCGACCGGGTCGGCGAGCAGGACTTCGACCTCGTCGTGCTCGACGTGATGATGCCGCGCATCGACGGCTTCGAGGTCTGCCGTCAGGTGCGCGCGCGCAGTGGTGTGCCGATCATCATGCTGACCGCCAAGACCGAGGAGATCGACAAGGTCCTCGGGCTCGAGCTCGGGGCCGACGACTACATCACGAAGCCCTTCTCGGTGCGCGAGTTCCGCAGCCGCGTCAAGGCCGTCCTGCGCCGGGCCGGCCAGCGTCCGGGAAGCGATGGCGAGGAGCCGCTCGTGCGGGGTGAGCTGCGGATCGACTTCGACAAGCGAGCTGTGCAGCTGCGCGGCGAGCCGATCGAGTTGACCTATGTCGAGTTCGAGATCCTCGCGGCCCTCGCGCGCAGTCCGGGCCGGGTCTTCAGCCGCACGCTGCTGCTCGAGCGCGTCTGGGGCGACGCCTCTTTCCGCGACCCGCGCACCGTGGACGTGCACATCCGCCACCTGCGGGAGAAGCTCGAGCGCGACCCGCGGCAGCCCGAGCTGCTGTTCACCGTGCGCGGGGTGGGCTACCGCTTCAAGGACGCATGAGCCCAGCGGTCACGGTCCCAAGCCGGGGACGCCGGCTGCTGCGCCGCCTGCGACCGAGGATGCTGACCGGCAAGCTCGCGCTGCTGTTCTTCGCCATCACCGCCGCCGCCTTCTCGGTGATCTACTTCTACGGCGTCGCGCAGCTCGAATCCAACCTCGAGAACCAGAAGCAGCGAGACCTGCGGCGCGTTGCGGGCGCAAGCTCGCAGACGCTCGAGGACGTAATGGGGCGCGAGATCCCGTCGGTCCAGCTCGACAAGCTCGTTCGCTCGGTCGCGGACTCGGGCGACGCCCGGGTGGCCCTGCTCGGCGTTCAGCGCTCAGGCCCCACCGGGCCTCCGCAGGGGCTCCAGTTCTTCGCGATCTCGGACTCGACCGCCGAGCGGCGCGTGGACATCAATCCCGGGCTCGCCGCGCGCGCCGTCCGCACCGGCCGCATCACCGCGGCGACCACGGGCGTCCCCGAGGCCGAGGTCAGCCAGGTCGCCCAGCCGCTCTACTTCCGCGGACGCGCCGACTGGGTCGCGCTCTACTCCCGCAGCCTCGACGACGTCGCCGAGTCGGTCGCCCTCATCCGCCGCCAGATCCTGGCCGCCACCGCCGTCGCGCTGCTCGTCGCGCTGCTCGGCGGATACCTCGTCGCGCGCGCGCTCGCCCGGCGGGTACGGCGCGTCGAGGCCGGAGCCAAGCAGGTCGCCGCTGGCCACTACATCGACCCGTTGCCCGTGACCTCCGAGGACGAGCTCGGCCAGCTGAGCCGGACTTTCAACGAGATGCAGGAACAGCTCGCGCGCGTGGACCGCGCGCGGAAGGACTTCATCGCCACCGCTTCGCACGAGCTGCGCACGCCGATCTTCTCGCTCGCCGGCTTCGTCGAGCTGCTCCAGGACGAGGAGCTCGACGAGCCGACGCGCGACGAGTTCCTCCAGACCATGCACGAGCAGGTCGAACGGCTCCAGAAGCTGGCCGTGGACCTGCTCGACCTGTCGCGCCTCGACACGGGATCGGTCCAGATCTCGCACGACGACGTCAACCTGTCGGCACTGGCGAAGAAGATCGTCGCCGAGTTCACGCCGGCCGTCGCGCGACACCGGACCGAGCTCGACATGAACCTCCCCGAGGACGGCGTCGAGGCCCGCTGCGACCGGGAGCGCGTTGCCCAGATCATGCGTATCCTGCTCGACAACGCCCTCCGGCACACGCCGGAGGGCACCCACGTCACCGTGAGCGCAGAAAGACACAACGGAGCCGCCGAGTTCACGGTGGCCGATGCCGGCCCGGGCCTCGACTCGGACGCGGCCGCGCACGCCTTCGACCGCTTCTATACGGCGGACGTGGCCCGCGGCGCAGGCCTCGGACTGGCGATCGCGAGGGAGCTCGCCGAACGAATGGACGGCGCGGTCAGGCTGTCCTCGCAAGTCGGAGGAACCGAGTTCACGCTCGAGTTGCCCGTGGTCTCCGACGACGGCGCTCCGGCCGACGACCGGAGCGCGAGCCGCCCCGAACCGGCGCCCACAGCTTGAGCAGGTCGCTTCCGATCACGCGCGCCCCCCGGGTGCGCCGGGGTGCCCGCGCCGCTGTTCGCGGGGCGATGGCGCTCTCCGTCCTGGCCCTTGGCGCCATCGGCGTCGGCGGTTGCGGCTCCGACGACGGGAACTCCGCCGCGGCGAGCAAGGAGAAGACCGAAACCACGCGCGTCCAGGTGGTCGAGAGCTCCGGGAAGGACAACGGCTTCAACCCCGAGGCGCTCTACAAACGCCTCTCTCCCGGGGTGGTCACCGTCATCTCCCGTGGCGGGGGAAAGCCCGTGCTCGGTGGAGACAACGAGGGCGGGCTCGGCTCCGGCTTCGTGCTCGATGACGAGGGGCATATCGCGACCAACGCGCACGTCATCCTGGCCGGGATGGGACCTGGCGCAAAGCGCGCCGACCAGCTGTTCGTCGAGTTCCCCGACGGCAACCGAGTCCCTGCGAAGGTGCTCGGCGACGACCCGAACGCGGATATCGCGCTGCTCAAGGTGGACCCCGGTGGCCTGCCGCTGACACCGCTCGAGCTCGGCTCGTCGAAGGACCTCGTCGTGGGCGAGCCCGTCGCGGCGATCGGCAGCCCCTTCGCGGAGCGCTCGACGCTGACGATCGGTGTCGTCTCGGCGCTCGATCGCGCGATCGAGTCGCTGACCGACTTCCGCATCGGTAACGCGATCCAGACCGACGCCGCGATCAACCCGGGCAACTCCGGCGGCCCGCTGCTCGACTCCGGCGGCAAGGTGATCGGGATCAACCAGCAGATCAAGTCCGAGGGCGGCGGGGGCGAGGGCGTCGGCTTCGCCGTCCCCGTGGACGTGGTGCGCCGCTCGCTCGAGGAGCTGCGCGAGAACGGCAAGGTGAACTACGGCTTCCTCGGCGTGACCTCACAGGGGCTCTACCCGCAGCTCGCCGAGCGGCTCGACCTGCCGGTCAAGCAGGGCGCCCTGATCGTCAAGGTCCAGAAGGGCAGCCCGGGCGGCGAGGCGGGGCTGAGCGCCGGCGACGACGAGATCACCTTCCAGGGCCAGCCCGACATCCCGTCGAACGGCGACGTGATCACGGCTGTGGACGGCAAGGAGCTGACCCGCACGGACGACCTCGCCGACCGCATCAGCCTCGAGCACGCCGGCGTGGAAGTCGAGCTCGAGATCCTGCGTGACGGCGAGAAGCGCAAGGTGAAGGTCAAGCTCGGCGCCCGGCCGCGCAGCGTCACCCGCCCCTAGGGTGCGCGAGCTGGTCCTCGGCCTCTCGCTCGCGCTGCGAGAGCGCGTCCTGCCGCTGCTCGGCTCGCATGCAGAGCGCGCCCACGGAGCGAAGGGCGAGGGCGGCGACATCACCTTCTCGATCGACGCCGCCGCCGAGGAGACGCTCGAGGCCCACCTCGCCGAGCACGCGCCCGACGTCGCCTTCTACTCGGAGGATCGCGGGCTGGTCGCCCCATCCGGCGCGAGCACCGTGCTCGTCGTCGACCCCATCGACGGCACCCGGCCCGCGCTCGCGGGGCTCGAGTCGTGCTGTGTCTCGGTCGCCGCCGCTCCACTGGCCTCGCCGAGCAAGGGGAGCGAGGGCCCGACGATGGGCGAGGTCACGATCGGCTGCGTCGTCGAGATCCCGTCCGGTGTCGTGTTCCTCGCCGAGCGCAGCCACGGCCTGGTCGAGGGCCCGCCGGTGCGGCTGTCCCCGACCGAGAGCCTCGACCACATGTTCTGGACCTACGGCTTCCGCGGCCGGCCGGCGCGCGCCACCACCGAGGTCCTCGCCGAGCTGATCGACGGCTCGTCGGTCGGCGGCGCGACATTCGAGCTCGGCTCGGCCGCGTTCGACATGACCAGGCTGCTGACCGGCCAGCTCGACGCCTATGTCGAGCCGGGGCCGAGGATCATCGCCGAGGTCCCCGGGATGCGGGAGCAGTTCGAGATCGTTGGCGGCGGCGCGGTGCTCAACAACTCCCCCTACGACCTCGCCGCCGCGGCCCTGTGCCTCGAGGAGGCCGGCGCGATCGTCACCGACTGCGGAGGCGAGCCGCTCTCCGGGCGCCCGCTGCTCGGGTCCGGCGCCGACTTCCAGATGTCGATCGTGGCCGCCGCCAATCCCCGCCTGCACAGCGCGATCCTGGAGGCCGTGGACGACGGGATCGGGCGGTTGACCGCCGCAGAAGGTGTTTCGGAGGCTGCGGTCCGCGGTAGATGAGAACCGTGGCCGCACCATCGACGACCGCCGACCGCAGCATCGCGCTCACGATCCCCGCGCGCGCCGACTACCTCGTGCTCTCGCGCCTCGCGCTGGCGGCGGTCTGCCGGCTGACGCCGCTCTCGGCCACCGACGTCGCCGACGTCAAGCTCGCCGTCACCGAGGCCGCGGCCGACTTCGTCGTCGAGGTGGACAAGCCCGAACCGGAAGAGCGTCTCGAGATCGCGGCCGAGCTGCTCGACGACCGCCTCGTGATCGAGGTCAGCGGGCCCCGGCTCGCGGTACCCGAAGCCGAGCGGGAGCTGAGCCGGGCGATCATCGAGGCGACCGTGGACGACGCCGAGCTCAGCCCGGAGCGGACCAGGCTCATCAAGCGGCTGCGCACCGGCTAGGCTGCGCCGTCCGGCCTGGCGCCGAGCATCGGCGCCGAGCCTCGTCAGACACGGGAACCCCGAGGAGGCCTGCCTTGCTGCAGCCGATAGCCGTTGGGCACAAGAGCCTCGCCGATTACACCCACCTGACGGGGCGCGGACTGGTGGACGAGATCCGGACGCTCGCCGAGGAGCTCGAGGGGCTCAGGGTCCTGCACGTGTCGGCGACGGCCTTCGGCGGCGGGGTGTCGGAGATCCTCTACACGCTCGTGCCCCTGATGAAGGATGTCGGCATCGAGGTCGAGTGGCAGGTGATGCTCGGCCGCGAGGAGTTCTACAACGTCACCAAGCTGCTGCACAATGCGCTCCAGGGCAACCCGAGCTCGCTCGACGACGCGCAGTGGGAGGTCTTCGAGCGCTACAACGAGCTCAACGCGCGCGAGATCTCGGGTGGCTGGGACGTGATCATCGTCCACGACCCCCAGCCGGCGGCGATCCACGGCCACGTGCCCGACAAGGCGCGCACGTGGATCTGGCGCTGCCATATCGATCTCTCGACGCCGAACCCGAGCGCGATCAAGCGGATGGTGCCGTTCGTGCAGGACTACGACGTCTCGGTCTTCCACCGCCAGGAGTACGTCCCCGCCGGGCTCAACGGCGGGGGCGTCCGGATCTGCCCGCCGGCGATCGACCCGTTGTCCCCCAAGAACATGGCGCTCTCGCCGGAGGACGCCGCCTACGTCTGCGACCAGTTCGGGATCGACGTCGACCGGCCGCTGATCTGCCAGGTTTCGCGCTTCGATCCCTGGAAGGACCCGATCGGGGTGATCGACGCCTACAGGCTGGTGCACGCGGAGATGCCGGAGGTGCAACTCGCGCTCGTCGGCTCGATGGCGACCGATGACCCGGAGGGGTGGGAGTTCTTCAACACGACGATGGCCTACGCCGAGGGCGACCCCGACATCCACATCCTCAACAACCTCAACAACGTCGGCGCCATCGAGGTCAATGCGTTCCAGTCGCAGGCCGACGTCGTGATCCAGAAGTCGATCCGCGAGGGCTTCGGCCTGACGGTGTCCGAGGCGCTGTGGAAGGCGCGCCCGTTCATCGGGGGCGACGTCGGCGGCATCCCGCTCCAGGTCGAGGACGGCGAGACCGGCTACCTCGTCTCCTCGCCCGAGGAGTGCGCTGACAGGGCACTGAGGATCCTGCGCGAGCCGGGCCTCGGCAAGCAGCTCGGGCGCGGCGGCAAGGAGCACGTCCGCACCCACTTCCTCACGCCGCGGCTGCTGCGCGACTGGCTGCGTATCTTCAAAGAGAGGCAATGACCGAAGAGCACACGTCGGACCTGACGCTGGTCTCCAACCGGGGGCCGGCGACGTTCCAGCGCGCCGACGACGGAAGCCTGAATCCGGTGCGGGGCGGAGGCGGCCTGGTGACCGCGCTCGCCGGGCTCGTCCATCACCGCGACGCGCTCTGGATCGCCTCTGCGATGTCGGACGAGGACGCCGAGCAGAGCGACGCACACGGCGGCCGCAGCTTTGACTGCGATGTCGAAGGCGTTCCCTACCGCCTCCGGCTGGTCCAGAGCGATCCCGAGGCCTACGACGGCTTCTACAACGTCGTCGCCAACCCGCTCCTGTGGTTCATCCAGCACTACCTCTGGGACCTCTCCAACGCACCCGACATCAGGCAGGCCGAGGTCGATGCCTACGGGCAGGGCTACTGCGCCGTCAACCTGGATCTCGCCCAGGCCGTGCTGCAGGAGATAGAGGGCCAGCACGAGCCCGTCGTGATGCTCCACGACTACCACCTCTACACGGCGCCCAAGTACATCCGCCAGGTGCGCCCCGACGCATTCCTGCACCACTTCGTCCACATCCCGTGGACCCAGCCGGACGCCTGGCGCGTGCTCCCCTCCGACATCCGTGAGGACCTCTTCGAGGGGATCCTCTCGAACGACATCGTCGCCTTCCACACGCGTGCCTACCGGCGCAACTTCCTCTCCTGCTGCCGCGAGCTGTTCGAGCTCGAGGTCGACGAGGAGCGCGGGGTCGTCCAGTTCGAGGGGCGGGACGTATGGGTGCGCGCGTACCCGCTGCCGATCTCGGCCGAGACCTTCCACCGCACCGCGCAGCGGCCGGCTGTCCACGACTACGAGCGCGAGATCGGCCGCCGCCGGCGCGAGCACCTGATCCTGCGCGTGGACCGGGCCGACCTGTCGAAGAACGTGCTGCGCGGCTTCACCGCCTTCGACATGTTCCTCGAGCAGCACCCCGAGTTCATCGAGCAGGTGACGTTCATCGCCCACCTGATCCCCTCGCGCCAGGATGTCCCGGAGTACGTCGAGTACCTCGAGCGGATCGAGGCGCTGGTGGCGGTGGTCAACCATCGCCACGGCACGCCCGACTGGATGCCGATCGACCTGCGCCTGCGGGAGAACCTCGAGGAGGCGATCGCCGCCTACAAGCACTACGACCTGCTGATGGTCAACGCGATGTTCGACGGGATGAACCTGATCGCCAAGGAGGGGCCGCTCGTGAACGAGCGCAACGGCGTATCGGTGCTGTCCGAGAACACGGGCGCGCACGAGGAGCTGGCGGAGTTCGCGCTGTCGGTCAACCCGTTCGACGTCCAGGAGCAGGCGGACGCGATCCACCGCGCGCTGACGATGTCCTCCGACGAGCGCTCGTGGCGGGCGCAGGGCCTCAAACGAATCGTGACTGCGCGCGACCCCGGGGACTGGGTCGACGACCAGCTCCGCGACATCGACGCCAAACGCCGCGGGGGCACGCCGGTGAGGTAGGGGCGGCCGCGCGCTCGCGTGGCATAGGGGCGGCGGCGCTCGCTCGCGATGATTGGGGACTTTGGGGCCCCTATAGCGACCACAACATCCCAACCGCGGAGGATTCAGTGGTCAGGGCTGAACTCGGCGGCGGCCGGCGGGGCCGAGCCGATCCCGGGGCTTGCTGACGGGGTTGGCGCCCAGCCGCCCGTCGCGGGTGCAGCTTGGCTGGGTACACCTTGGCTGGGTACCTCCGCGCCGGGTGCAGGCGCCACGGACGGCGGCTGCTTGACGAACCTCCCTCGTCTCGGCTTTCTCCCCCCCGCCCGCCGTTTCTCGGCCCGTCGCCGCCGCTGAGCCTGCTTCCACCGGCGCCCACCTCGCCCCGGCCCGTGAGCAGACCGTGCGGCGCGGGCGCCTCCCCCACCAGCCGCCGTGGGCGGCGGCACGGGCCGCGGCGGCGAGGACGCCGGCGGCGCCGGAGCCGACTCCTCCCCCAGCCCCTCGAACCGCGCCGGCTCCTGCTCGCTGCCGCACCCCTTCGGCGCGGTCGCGATCAGCAGGGCGGCGGCGAGCAGAGCGGCCAACCGTCCGAGGTTGCCCCATCGCACACGGTCGACCAGACCGAGGGCGCCGTCCGCCCGCCGCCTTCCCATGGCCTCCTAAGTGCGCCCGGGCGCGGTTTCGCCCCCCTCCTGCGCGCGGAAGGCCAGGGTGGCGTTGCTAGCCTGGCGAGGCTGTGCGCAGACCTTACGACCTGATGCTGCTGCTGGACCCCGAGGCGACCGATGACCGGCGCTCCGAGATCCTGCGCGAGACCGAAGCGTTGATCGCCGCGGGGGGCGAGGTGACCAACCAGCAGGACTGGGGCACCCGACGGATGACCTTCGAGATCGACCACCGTCCCGAGGCCGCCTACCACCTGATCCAGTTCGAGGGCGAGCCGCCGGTGCTCGAGCGATTGCGAAGCACTCTGCGAATCGCCGACGGCGTACTGCGCTTCCGCGTCATCAAGGTCAAGCCCGGCACGCCGCCCCCCACGCCTCCGCGCTCTGAGTCGCGGCGCGATGAGCACGAGGAGCCTGAGGGCAAGGTCGCCGCGCGCGCGGCCGCCGACGCGCCCGACCCGCCTCCGGCGGAGGCGCCTGCGCCGGCCGAGGCGCCCGCGCCCGCGGCGGCCGCCGAGACCGAGCCTCCTGCGGCCGAGGCCGTCGAGCCCGCGCCCCCCGACGTGCCCGAGCCGGCGGCCGCCGCTCCCGAGGGCGAATCCGCAACAGAGCCCACGCCGGAACGCACGCTTCCGTAAACAATCCCGGTCTTTCGGCGACATAGTGCGGGCTGTTCGTCAACCGCCGCGTGTCCGGCGGACACCGCATGTAGTCTCGACGACGATCCCCGAACCACCGTCCGCCTAGGAAAAGGAGCACCGAAATGGCAGGAACCAACATCAACCGCGTCGTGATGACCGGGAACCTGAACCGCGACCCCGAGCTCCGC
>Ga0136620_10001003_pt1 | contig 13226 bp, 15 predicted proteins | sample AntDrymUQ4162106_2_FD_104806 | JGI IMG/M metagenome (GOLD analysis project Ga0136620, IMG submission 104806) | Polar desert sand microbial communities from Dry Valleys, Antarctica - metaG UQ416 (21.06) | ecosystem: Environmental > Terrestrial > Soil > Desert | place: Antarctica: Dry Valley... | reverse complement strand
CCCGGAGGCCGCCCTTTCTCGAACCCTTCGGTCGCTCCGAGGAGCGACCTGTAACCGGCTTCGCTACGGAGCGACGGGCGGGTTACCGCACTTCTGCTTGTTCGTGTCGACGTCGGTCGTGCCGTCGTCGTAGACGAACGTCGCCTGGAAGTCGTACTCCAGGCCACCTTTGGCACCGTCGTCAGAGCACGTTGCCCTGATGTAGTCGATCAACTTCGTGATCTTGCGACGGTTCTTCGGCGGGCCGACCTCCCTCTTCTCGATGAGGGTGCGCACGACGGTCGAGTTGAACAGGACGAGCGCGCCGGCGAGGCCGGACGACCGTTTTCCTACTTCGACGCCGGATTCGCGAGGCGATTTACGTGCGGGGCTCTCGGCCCGTCAGCGCCGTGTAGAGCTCGTTCGCGCGGGTGCCCGTGAGGGCCGCGACGACGCCGGCGGCCGCGCGTGGGCGCGCGCCCGACTGCACCAGCCGCCGGAGCGCATCTACGGCGAAGGCGATGTCGGGAGAGCCGGTGCTGGAGTCGGCGGCGGGACCGATCACCACGACGATCTCACCCTTCACATCCCCGCGAAAGCGGCGAGTCAGCTCGGCGAGCGTTCCGCGTACCACCTCTTCGTGCATCTTCGTGAGCTCGCGGCAGACGACCGCAGGGCGGTCGGGTGCCAGGGCGGCGAGGGCGGCAAGTGACTCGGGGAGGCGCCGCGGGGACTCGAACGCGACCACTGTCTGGCCCCCGCCGAGCACCCGCTCGAGTTCGCCGGCTCGGCGCGGGAGGAAGCCCTCGAAGCGCCAGCGGTGGGTCGGCAGGCCCGATACGACCAGAGCGGTGACGACGGCCGATGGCCCGGGCAGGACCTCGACGTCGATCGAGCGCTCGATGCAGGCGCCGATCAGCCTGTAGCCGGGATCGGAGATGGCCGGGGTGCCGGAATCCGAGATCAGGGCCACCTTCGCGCCGCGCTCGATCGCGCCGACCAGTTGGCGGGCGCGCTCTGACTCGTTGCCCTCATGGTTCGAGACCAGGCGCGGGCGCCGAAGCCCAAGGCGCTCGAACAGGAGGCCTGTCCTTCGCGTGTCCTCGCAGGCGACGATGTCTGCTTCCGAGAGGGCGACCTTCACCCGTTCGGTGATGTCCTCCATGTTCCCGATCGGGGTCGGGCAGACGACCAGGCGGCCGGGCATCAGGTTCTTGTTTCCAGTTCGTCCATAGCCAAAGCAGCCGCCCCGATCATGCCTGCTTCGGGCCCGAGCTCGGCGTGGGCTATGCGCGTCTGGTTCATCGGTGGCAAAGCGCGCCTGGCGACCTCGGCGCGAATCGGCTCCAAAAGCAGCTCGCCCGCGGCCAGGACGCCACCCCCGAAGACGATGATGTCCGGCTCGAAGACGTTGGCGAGGCCGCTCGCGAAGGCACCAAGCCTGCGCCCGATCTCTCCGATCACGCCGATCGCGACCTCGTCGCCGGCGATCGCCGCCACGGTCGCGGCCCGCCCCGTGACCTCTTCGCCGCTTGCAAGGAGCGCTCCAAGCGCCGAGTCCGGGTGCCTCTCGGCCGCCGCCGAGGCCTCACGCCCAAGCGCCGTCCCGGAGGCGACGGCCTCGGCGCAGCCGTTGTTCGGGCAGCTCCCCTGGCACGGCGGCCCATCGGTGTCGATCACCATGTGGCCGAGCTCGGCACCCGCGCCACTTGATCCCCGGTAGACCTTGCCGTCGATGATCAGCCCGCCGCCGATGCCGGTCCCGATTGTGAGCAGGACCGCGTTTCGCGTGCCTCGGGCAGCTCCCCAGCGATGCTCGGCGAGCGCGGCTGTGTTCGCGTCGTTGTCGACGACGACAGGAATGCCGAGCCGCTCGGACATGATGTCCCGCACCGGGACGTCTGAGATCGGCAGGTTGACCGCGTTGACGGCGATCCCGCGCTCGTAATCGATCGTGCAGGGGATTCCGAGACCGGCGGCGCCGGCCTCGGGACACGCTTCGAGCGCACGCCGAAGCTCGAGCTCCATCGTGTCGAGGACCTCTGAGGCGGAGCGGCCAAAGCTCACCTCCTCGACCGTGTGGAGTACCTTCGGGCCCTCGGCCACGACGCCGACCAGCATTTTCGTGCCGCCCAGATCGGCGCCTATGGCGACGCGCGGCACAGTTGTGGCAGGGGAAGGTTCGAAGCCCATGAGCGAGTATTTCTAGTCAATGTCAAATGGCAGCGAGGGCGAGCGGCCAAAGCCGCCGCCCGATTACAAGGTCTATAAGTCCCGCAGAGGCCTCGGCTCTGAGAAGCCGGACCTCGCTTCGCTTCGCGAGAAGCTTCGCCCGGGCGGCGGCGAGAAGCGGTCCTCAGACCCCAAACCGGCGATCAAGAGCGACCGCGGTGGGCGCCCGTGGCTCAAGTGGATCGGCCTTGCGATCGTGGGCTGGCTTCTCCTCTCGTTCATCACCTTCGCGGTCTCGGCGACGATCCAAAAGTCAAAGCTCGCGGACACCGATGACACCCTTGGCGGCAATCCGTTCTTGGCGGCGTCTGCCCAAAACATTCTGGTCCTCGGGACCGACGTTCGCTCCGAGGACTTCGCGACCGAGGAGGCCGAGTCGGACGAATGCATCGAGCAGGCTTCGAGCGGCGATACGCCCTCGGCTTGCTCGGGCGGGGCGCGCGCCGACACACTCATGGTCCTTCGCGCCGGCGGAGGGGCGTTCGAAAAGCTGTCGATCCCGCGCGACACGCTCGCCGCCATTCCCGGCCAGGGCAACGACAAGATCAACTCCGCCTACGCGTTCGGCGGTGCCGAGCTTCAGATCCAGACGGTTGAAGACTTCCTCGGCATCGACATCAACCACATCGCGATCGTCGACTTCGGCGGCTTTCAGGACCTGATCGACTCCGTCGGGGGCGTCGAGGTCGACCTGCCGCGCCAGGTCTGCAACGAGATCTCGGGCGGCGCCTTCAAGATCGACATCGGCCCGGGTGAGGAGACGCTCTCGGGCGAGAAGGCGCTGGCGCTCGCGAGGACGCGCACGTCCAGCTGCGGCGAGCCGATCTCAGACCTCGATCGCGCGATGTTCCAGCAACTCATCCTCCAGGGCATGAAGGATCGGCTCACGGATCCGCTCCGCATTCCCTACAACTTCGCGAAGGGCCCCTTGATCGGGTGGAACGCGCCCAAGGCGTTCGTCTCGGACATGGGCGCGCTGACGATGCCGCAGTTCGTCTTCGCGGCCGCGATCGGCGGCAGCTCGGGCGAGGCAGTGCTGAAACCCGCCGACATCGGCGCGAACCCGCTTGTCGTGCCGGTCTCGGAGTGCATCAGCGCGGTGGAGAAGCTGACCGGCGAGCCGCCCGAGAATGATCCGCTCTGTAGCCCCGGGGGCTAGTCGGACTTGGAGCTCGACGAAGAGCTCTTCTTCGACGAGTCCGAGCTTTTGGAGGTCGAGCTCTTGGAGTCCGAGCCCTTGGAGTCAGAGCTCTTCGAGGAGTCGCTTGAAGACGACGAGCCCTCGGACGATGAGCTCTCCGAGGCCGCTTTCGAGCGCTCAGCCGAGGACGCCTTTGTCTCCTTGCGGGCGTAGTCGGTGGTGTAGAAGCCCGAACCCTTGAAGTGGACCGCCGGGGCGCTCAGAACGCGCTGCGCGGGGGCTCCGCACTCGATGCATTCGGAGATCGAGTCCTCCGACATCGACTGGAAGGTCTCGAATTCGTGGCCGTTCTCGCAGCGGTACTCATAGATCGGCATGAAGCCGAGGAGTATCGCAGCGCGACCTCGCAGCTAGCCTGCGGGCGACGATGGCTGACGGGGCCGGCTCGACCGGCGTGACGATGGACGAGATCGTGTCGCTCTGCAAGCGGCGCGGTTTCGTGTTCCCCTCGTCAGAGATCTACGGGGGGCTCGGATCCACCTACGACTACGGCCACTACGGGGTCCTGCTCAAGACCAACGTAAAGAACGAGTGGTGGCGCTCGATGCTCTCCGAGCGCGACGACATCGTCGCCCTGGACTCGGCAATTCTCCAGCATCCGCGCGTGTGGGAGGCCTCGGGCCACCTCGCCGGCTTCACCGATCCGCTTGTCGATTGCCGCGCCTGCAAGAAGCGGTTTCGCGCCGACCACCTCGACCGTGACGAGATGTGCCCGGCCAAGGCGAACCTGCCGAAAACGGAGGATCGCACGCACGACTTGACCGAGGTTCGCCAGTTCAACCTCATGTTCGAGACCACTGTCGGTCCGGTGAAGGACACGGGCTCGCAGGCCTACCTGCGCCCCGAGACCGCGCAGGGGATCTTCATCAACTTCAAGAACGTCCTTCAGTTCGCGCGGAAGAAGCCGCCGTTCGGCATCGCGCAGGTCGGCAAGTCGTTCCGGAACGAGATCACACCCGGCAACTTCATTTTTCGCACGCGGGAGTTCGAGCAGATGGAGATGGAGTACTTCGTGCCGCCCGCCGAGGCGCCGAAGTGGTTCGAGCACTGGTGCAAGGAGCGCTTTGACTGGTACACCCGCCTCGGCATCCGCCCGGACATGCTTCGCCTCCGCCCGCACGACTCAGACGAGCTCTCCCACTACTCGTCGGGCACTTCAGACGTCGAGTACCTCTTCCCCATCGGCTGGTCGGAGCTCGAAGGAGTCGCCAACCGCGGCGACTTCGATTTGACCCAGCACGCCGAGTTCTCAGGCGAGAAACTGGAGTACTTCGACCAGGCATCCGGCGAGCGCTACGTCCCGCATGTGATTGAGCCCGCTGCCGGAGCCGACCGCGCCACGCTCGCGTTCCTGGTGGACTCCTACGAGGTCGAGGACGTCGGCGACGGCAAGGAGCGGACGGTGTTGAGACTCCACCCGCGCCTTGCACCGATCAAGGTCGCCGTCTTGCCACTGGTCAACCGCGAGGGGATGCCCGAGCGGGCGCGCGAGATCTTCGAGTCACTCCGCGGCTCGATGCAGGCCGAGTACGACGAGGGCGGCTCGATCGGCAAGCGCTACCGCCGCCACGACGAGATCGGCACACCGTTCGGAGTCACCGTCGACGGCCAAACGAGCGAGGACGGCACCGTGACCCTGCGCGAGCGCGACTCGCTGATGCAGGAGCGAGTGCCCGCGGACGATCTACCGGCGCTCTTGGCGGGTCGTCTCACGCAGCCGTGGACCAGCCCGAAGCTGGGCTAGATGCGAGCCGAGCCGGGACGGCCTCCGCGAAACGTTCGCGGGTTTTTACATGCTCGGGATGTAGAAGTCCGCAAAATGGTTGTCGGGGCGCCTATCTGCCGGTCAGGCGGCCCTTCGCGACTTGGCCTGACACAGCATTTCGGCGACCTGGCGGATCGTTTCCCCTTTATTGCGTTGTGCACTTCTAGTCGCCACCGGCATCACGGTCAGCCCGCGGACGCTCAGATCGGCCCACTTTCGCCGGTCCTTCTCGAATGCCGCCCGCGACGAGTGCCCGTCCCAGCCGTCCAGCTCAATACAGAACCCGAGATCGCGCCAGAGGAAATCGACCTCCCAGCCGAAGATCGTCGCGTTGACCTCGAAGCCTTGGACGCCGCTCTCGCGCAGCAGCCGCAAGAACCACCGCTCGCCGCCGGAGCGCGTTCGCTGTGGTCCGCCATCGATTTCGAGCACTTCGCGCAGTGGGCACACCCCGGGTCGGCCGGCGTTTCGCGCGAGCTGGTCGCGCAGCTCGGGCTCGCGTGCGCGGCGTCGGAAGTGCGCTTCCGCGACGAGCGCCTCCAGCTCGTACATGTCGTCGATCACAGCCGCGCAATCAAGAACGGACCGAGGAGGGCTGACCACGCGCAGGCCGTGCCGCCAGCGCACATCCTGAGGTTCGAGAACCGCTCTCTTCGCAACTATGCGCTTGCGATCGACCTCACGCGGGATCGTTACCCAGGGGTAGGCGCGAGCCGGGTACGGCCAAAGCCCCCAGATCGCAGCGGCGCTCCGATGACTGAGGGCCGCATCCGCCCCAGAGGCGAGGAGAGCAGCCTGCGCATACGCGTGTTCCGCGGCAACAGCGCCGACGAGATACACACCCCGGTGGAGCGCCGTGAGCCGACCGTCACGCAGACGAGACTCGATCTGCATCCGGCTGATACCGGCGCCCAGGATTTGCGCCCGGCTCACGACGCCGTGTCTGCGAGAAGCAAGCGCGATGATTACGGCATCCGGGGATCGTCTGCGGACTTCTACATCCATGACATGTACAACCCCGCAAACGTTCGCCGCGCCCTTTAGTGAGCCGTTGTTGAGCCCGGCTCGGCGCCCCGCACCTTGCGCACCGCATCGCCGCGCGCAACCCGACCCGCGACCACGACCCGCGCGTTAACCCCGCGCAGCCGGAGCGCTCGGCCCTCGTCTGAGTTCACGAGCTTCAGCGCCTCGACTCCAAAACGCTTGATGAACTTGCCGCAGCCGAGGTGGGGATCCGCCGTCACCTCAAGGACGGCCTTGCCGATTTCGAGGCGGGAGCCGGCGGGCATGTTCGCCTCGCTCAGGTCGAGGTCGACGTAGAGCTGGTCGCCGGCCTGGGCCCACGCTTCGTGGTCCTCGCTCCCGGCCATGAGCGCGGCGGCGCGGGCGCTCATCACCGTCACCTGAGCTTCGGGGTTGGGCGCGCCGGTCTTCGAGCTCGGGCGCTCGGCCCAGAGGTCGCCGACCAAGCCCAGCTCGAGGCTGAGCTCACCCTCGCCAAGGAGCTCGCGCTCCAAGTCGGCGGGCCGGCGGACGATCAGCTCAAGCGTGCCGACGTCAGAGGACGCCGCGGCGACGTAACCGAGCCCTTCCTCGAGCTCTTTGAGGCTGAGCCCCGCGACCGGGGCGATCACTTGGACCAGCGCTCGCCTTTCCCAAGCCGCTCGAGGCCGATCCAGCTGACCCCCATAGCCAGCTCGACGACCCGCTCGCGCGGCACCTCGGGGTGATCGATCCACCAGCCCGCGAGGAACTGGATGCCACCGGCCATGAGGTGAGCCACGATCGCGACGGTGGTCTCGAGGTCAGGGTCACCGGGGCGAAGCTCGGGCGGGTTCTGCGCCATGATCGAGGCGATCGCCAGCGCCGCCTCCTCGCGCAGGCGGTCAATAGTCTCGCCTGCGACGGGATCCGAGACGTTTCGCGTGAGCAGTCGCAGCACCGGCGGGCGCTCTGACGCATAGACCAGAAAGCTCTCGATCCCCGCCCGGAGGCGCTCCTCGTCGGTATCGACCTCGGCGATCGCGCTCACCACCGCCTCGATCAGCTCGTGCATGTAGGTGTCGAGGAGGACCACCTGAAGCTCGCGCTTCGACTCGAAGTGCTCGTAGATGAGCGCCTTGGAGATCCCGCCCCGCGTAGCCACGTCATCGAGCGAGGCCTCTGAGAACCCCCATTCGGAGAAGACGTCAAGCGCGGCTTCGAGGATCGCGGCGCGCCGGTCAGCCGCGGACAGGCGCCGGCGTGTCGCGGGTTGGCCTTCCACGCGCTTGAGGCTACTAACTGACTGCTCGGTCAGTTAGACTGGCGAGACCCGCAGGCGATCGATGGAGGCAAAGGCATGAGCGTTGCGCAGAACGATGGGATCAAGGCGGCGGCCGCGATCTCCTACGACGACCTCTACCGCCGCTGGGAGAGCTCGAACTGGAGCGCGACCTCGATCGACCTCACCCAGGACCGCGAGGGCTGGCAGGCGCTGACCGACATGCAAAAGAAGTCGGGGCACTGGATCTACTCGATGTTCTTCTACGGCGAGGATTCGGTCGCCGACAACCTCTCCCCCTACATCGACGCCGCACCGAGCGAGGAGCAGAAGTACTTCCTCGCGACGCAGCAGGTTGACGAGGTGCGCCACGCCGTCTTCTTCCATCGCTTCTTCAAGGAGGTGATCGGCACCGGAGACACGATCCAGGCGACCCTCGCCTCCACCGAGCCCGAGCTGAACTGGGGCTACCGGAACGTCTTTAGCCGCCTCGACCGGATGGCAGAGGAGCTTCGCCGCGACCGCTCGCTGCCCAAGTTCGCCCAGGCGATCGCGCTGTACCACATGGTGGTCGAGGCATCGATGGCCCAGCCCGGTCAGCACTTCATCGAGGACTTCTTCGCCAAGGAAGGGACGATGCCGGGCTTCATCGAGGGCATGGGAAACGTCTCGCGAGACGAGCAGCGCCACATCGGCTTCGGCGTCAAGGTCCTCTCTGAGCTGTTCGAGGAGTCCGAGGAGTGCAAGGCAGCCGTGCACGAGCTGCTCCTAGACGTCATGCCCTACGTCGCCGCCGTCTTCAACCCGCCCAACTTCGACCGTGAGTACACGCGTTGCTACGGGTTCGAGATGGAGGACATCTTCGAGTTCGGGATGCGCTCGGTCCTGACCAAGTGGCGAGCCATCGGATGGCCGCTCGAGGACATGCCCGGCGTCTTCCCCGTCGACTACTCGCTCGAGCACTCCGAGCTTGCAAAGCGCCAGATCAAGCTGCTCGAGGCACGGATCATCGGCGAGCCGCATCCCCACCCCGATTCCTCGCCGGAGGTGCAGGGGCTCTTCTTCGACCTCGTCGCCCGCTCGGCGCGGACCGATGCGGTGAACGGCAAGCCCTTCACGATCCAGTGGCGCTTCGAGGACGCGGAGCCATGGCACGTGGTCGTTCAGAACGGCTCGACTCGCGCGGAGCACGGTGTCGCTTCCAACCCCGACTTGACGTGGGAGACGTCGTGGGGCAAGTGGATCGGCCTGTCGAAAGGCGCCATCGACCCGAGGAAGGCCATGATCAAGCGCGATCTGAAGTTCCACGGATCGCTCCGCGACCTCTACCGCTTCACCCAGACCTTCCCGCGCAGGCGCAGCCCAATCGCCTGAGCCCAAATCGCGGCGGCCCGGGAGCTAGGCGCGAGCCGGAGCAGGCGCGGGCTCGCCCGACTGCTCGAAGCCGAGGTGCGGCAGACGCTTGTCGAGCCAGGCCGGCAGCCACCAGTTCCAGCGGCCCATGAGCTGCATCGTCGCCGGGACCAAGACCAGCCGGACGAGGGTCGCGTCGAGCGCGATCGCGACCGCGTTGCCAAGGCCGATCTCCTTGATCGAGGGCACGCCCGTGAAGACGAACACCGTGAACACGGCCGTCATTATCAGCGCGGCAGACGAGATCGTCGGCGCCGATGAAGCGAGCCCCTCGGCGACGGCACGCCTGTGTCCCCGTGCGCCTCGTAGCGCTCGCGGATCGCGCGTTACACCTCTTCGCGTGTGACATCGGCACCCTGGCAAGGGGTCGGGAATGCCCGCTAACGGGGCTCGAGCAGGGCATGGATGCTCGGCCGTGCGAGGAGGGCTGGAAGCCCGTCCCCCCGAGAGCGGGCGTTTTCGACCCCTGCCGGGCCCCGCGCCCGCGCCCGCTCAGTCCGTCGTCAAGAGAAACCGCGCGACGCCGTAAGAGATGCCAGTCGACGCCTCGATGTCGTAGCTCGGGTCGGTGAGCATTTGGACCGCGGCGCCGTCGCCTGCCGCGAACAGGTAGGCCAGCACCGCGTCCGCGTCGAAGCGAAGCTTGATCACGCCTTCGGCCTGCTTTCGCTCCAGGATCGCGGCGAACGCGTCGCGTGCCGTCCTGTACAGCTCCCCGAGCTCGCCCGCGAGCTCGGGTGAATGGCGGCCGGCGACAAACAGCTCGGACACCATGTAGACGTAGCCCTGTCCCTCGGACATCGTGCGCTCGAACATGCCGAAGAAGGCACCGATCAACTCGTCGACCGAGTTGGCCGCCTCGAGCTCCGATCCGAACTCCGAGATCCTGATCTCGGTGTCGCGGCGGATGACCTCGACCAGGAGGCGCTCCTTTGAGCCGAAGTAGTAGTGGAGGAGGCCGCGGCTGACTCCGGCCTTGTCGGAGACCCGCTCGAAGGTGGAGCCGGCGATTCCGACTTCGCCCACGCTCTCGCGCATGGCCTCGACGATCAGCCGTGCCTTGTCCGACGACAACGCACGCTCACGCGTGCCGGCCGTCTCCATCTATGCGCCCCTGATCGCCCGGGTGACTTACGCAGCCCCGCCGTTCGACGGAGCGCTGGTCGAGGTGTACTCGAACTCCTCCTCCGCGCCGAACAGGCGATCGAGCACTGCCTTTCGAATGTCCTCGGAGACGACGAGTGCGGCAACCGCGCCGATGATCGCGATGACAAGCAGCTTGCCGAGAGGAGAGCCGCTCTTCTGCTTGCGGCCGCGCAGCTGGTCGGATGCGGCGCGAAGGGACTCCGCGGCCTCGCGAAGCTCACGCTGCGTCTTCTTGTCGTCCAGCACGGCCTTCGCGGGGTGCTTCTGCCTTTGGATGCGCCCGTAAGCGCTCTTGGAGGCGTCGTATGCCTCGCGGATCGAGTCACGAAGCTCCTCATCCTGTATGAGCCGGCGCACATAATCGTTCGAGCTGACGGTCGAGGCCGCGTCGCGCGCCTTCTGAGTCTTCGTGTTTGCCATGCGGGTCTCTCCTCTTTTTGGTGCCGAAATCCGGGGTTCGCAGCTTATACCCGGACTGACGCCCCGCGAATCGCCGCTTCCAGCGCTTCTTCGATCCGGTCCACGTAGACGAACTCGAGGCCGCCCAGTTCATGCTCTGGGATCTCCGCGATCTCGCCCTCGTTTCGCGCAGGGACGATCACCCGCTTGATTCCCGCCCTCTGAGCCGCAAGAGACTTCTCCTTGAGCCCGCCTACGGGCAGGACCTGCCCGGTGAGCGTGACTTCGCCGGTCATCGCGACGTCAGCCAAGACCGCTTTGCCTCTGACGAGCGAGGAGAGCGCAACCGTCATCGCCACGCCCGCCGACGGCCCGTCCTTCGGCACGGCGCCCGCGGGGACATGCACGTGGATGTCGTTCTTCGCGAACCAGTCATCAGGGAGGTCCGGCGCCACCTCTTCGGCGTGGCCGCGGACGAACGAGAGCGCGGCTTGGGCGGACTCGCGCATGACGTCGCCAAGCTGGCCCGTGATCGTGAGCTTGCCGCTCCCGCTCATCGCCGTCGCCTCGATGAAAAGGACGTCACCGCCCACCGGAGTCCAGGCGAGGCCGGTGGCGACGCCGGGGTCCGCGGTGCGCCTGCGCATCTCGGAGAAGTAGCGCCTGCGCCCGAGGAGCTCACGCGCCCGCTTTGCGGACACGGTGACCTTCTTCGACTTCCGCCTAGAACCCTTGACAGCACCGGCTTCTCGCGACCTACCCTCGGCGACCTGCCGGGCGATCTTCCGGCACACCGTGCCGATCTCCCGCTCGAGGTTGCGAACGCCGGCCTCGCGGGTGTACTCGCCGGCGATCGCCCGCAGCGCAGGGTCGGCGAAGGCGATCTGCCCGCCGGTCAGCCCGTTCTCGGCAACCTGGCGGGGGACCAGGAAGCGCTTTGCGATATGGACCTTTTCCTCCAGGGTGTAGCCCGAAAGCTGGATCACCTCCATGCGGTCGCGAAGCGGGCCCGGAATGGTCTCGAGCGTGTTCGCGGTGGCGATGAAAAGGACGCTCGAGAGGTCGAACCCGAGGTCCAAGTAGTGGTCGCGAAAGCTCGAGTTCTGCGCTGGGTCGAGCACCTCGAGCATGGCGCTCGAGGGGTCGCCGCGAAAGTCGGAGCCCATCTTGTCGATCTCGTCGATCATGAACACGGGATTGACCGAGCCCGCATCGCGAAGCGCCCGGATGATCGTTCCCGGCATGGCGCCGATGTAGGTGCGCCGGTGCCCGCGGATCTCGGCCTCGTCGCGGACGCCGCCGACAGAGATGCGCTCGAACTCGCGCCCGAGGGCGCGGGCGATCGACTGGCCGAGGCTCGTCTTGCCGACCCCGGGCGGTCCGGCAAAGCAGAGGATCGGACTTCTGCGGCCCCGAGACCCCGGGCGTGAAGCGGAGGAGTCCGCGGATTTGTCGATGAGACTGCGAACTGCCAGATACTCGAGGATCCGGTCCTTCACCTTCTCGAGGTCGTAGTGGTCCTCGTCGAGGACATCGCGGGCGTGGGCGATGTCGAGGTTGTCCTCGGTCGAGTGCGACCACGGCAGCTCGACGAGCCATTCGAGGTATGTGCGGATGACGCCGTGCTCCGCCGCCGCGGCCGGCAGGCGGTCCAGGCGCGAGAGCTCGCGCTCGGCTGCCTTGAGGGCGTGCTCGGGCAAATCAGCCGCCTCGATCCGCTCGCGGAGCTCGGCCACCTCCGCCTGGTCGGGATCCGACTCGCCCAGCTCCTTAAGAATCGCCTTCATCTGCTCGCGCAGGAAGTACTCGCGCTGGCCCTTGTCGATCTCGGACTGGACCTGGGACTGGATCTTCGAGCCCAGCTGGATCACCTCCACCTCGCGGGCGAGGATTTCCGAGAGGCGCCGCAGGCGCTTGGTCACATCCACCTCTTCTAAGAGCTCCTGCTTCTCGTCGGTAGCGATGCGGAGCGCGCCCGCGATCAGGTGCGAGAGTGCCGAGGGGTCCTCGATGTTCGTGACCGCGAGCTGGAGCTCCTCGGGCAAATACGGGATCTCCTCGATGATCTCCACGAACGAGCGCTGGACGTTCCGAGTGAGCGCCTCCAGCTCCTGACTCTCGGACACCTCATCAGGGAGCGACTCGATCTTCGCGACGAGGTAGGGCTCCTCGGCGACCCAGTCGGTAATCCGCACACGCTCGTTCGCCTGAACGACGATCCGGATCGTCCCATCGGGCACGCGGAGCATCCGGGCCACAAACCCGGCGACCCCCACGGTGTGGAGCCCATCCGGGCCGGGCTCTTCGACCTCGGGATCGCGTGCCGCCGCCAGGATGAGCTGGCGCTCCCCCGACATGATGTCGTTGACCAGCCGAACCGAGCGCTCCACGCCGATCGCGAGCGGCGTTAGCGTGTCCGGATAGGCGACCTGATCGCGCAGCGGCAGCACCGGCAGCGCGTCGGGCCGGGGGGCCTCGGCGGTGACCGCCTCTGCGAGGTCGCCTGCTCGGGCGACCTCAATCGGCATTGCCGGGATTCTTCGGCTCGATGGGGACGCGCGTCGCGATCGTCGTCGAGAGCGGCAACTCGACCCGCAGGATGCCGTCGTCGTAACTCGCCTCGGCGCGCTCGGCATCCACGTCGGCGCCGAGCTCGATCACGCGGCGAAAGCTGCCCGTCTCGATCTCGACCTGTTGATAAACGCGGCCCTCCTTCTGCTGCACGATCCGCTCGCCCGAGATGACGAGGTCTCGCCCGGCCACTTCGAGGTTGAGAGACTCCGAGTCGATCCCGGCCAGCTCGACCAGGACGATTGCGATCGGGTTCT
>Ga0136620_10001001_pt1 | contig 13235 bp, 14 predicted proteins | sample AntDrymUQ4162106_2_FD_104806 | JGI IMG/M metagenome (GOLD analysis project Ga0136620, IMG submission 104806) | Polar desert sand microbial communities from Dry Valleys, Antarctica - metaG UQ416 (21.06) | ecosystem: Environmental > Terrestrial > Soil > Desert | place: Antarctica: Dry Valley... | reverse complement strand
GGCGTCACAGCTGTTCGTGGTGAACCCTCCGCTGGAGACACCTACCGGGACCTTTCGTGGGGTCTGCCACATCCAGCGACTGCTGCGCGAGCCGCCTAGTGTGCGCGTCCTGGACTGCGTCGACTCGCAGCCCGAGCCGGTGGCGCCGGACCTGGACGAATTGCAGGTCGCCGAGCGACTCGCGGCCTACAACCTGCTGGCCCTGCCGGTGGTCGACGCGGCAGGCCGGCTGGTGGGCGCCGTCACCGTCGACGACGTCCTCGACCGGGTGCTGCCCGAGGATTGGCGGGTGCACCGTTGAGCCGGCTGCTGCGTGGTGACTGGCGGGCGCACCGGTGAGTCGGCGGCCCGGAGACCTCACCCGCCCGCGCGGCGGCACCCGCTTCGGCGTCCACTACGACCCCGACGCCTTCGGCCGCTTCTCGGAAGCCATCGCGCAGTTCCTGGGCACGGCCCGCTACCTCGTGGCCCAGACCGTCGTGGTGGTGGTCTGGATCTTCGTCAACGTCCTGGCGGTGCGGCTGCGCTGGGACCCCTACCCCTTCATCCTGCTCAACCTGTTCTTCTCCACCCAGGCCAGCTACGCCGCACCCCTCATCCTGCTGGCCCAGAACCGCCAGGCCGAGCGCGACCGCGCGCAAATCGAGCGCGACCGGGAGGTCACGGCCAGGACGCTGGCCGATACCGAATTCCTCGCCCGCGAGATCACCTCGGTCCGCCTGGCGGTCGCCCAGTTGGTTACCGAGCGCGACCTGACGCGGGAGCTGGGGCGTTTGACGGCCGAGCTGGAGGCCCTGCGCACCGGGGTGGCGCAGGCACTGGCAGAGCGACGCACAGACACCGAACCCCACCAAGAGTGAGGTTGCCCAGCGGGAACGTGCGAATGCTCAGTCCGAGTCCTTGCGGACGGGCCACTCTACCAGCGAAGATAGGCAGACAGACCCCCAGCAGGTTCGACCGATGTGAGGGAGCAAGATGGCCAAGCTGCAGTTCGACGGAGTGTACAAGCGCTACCCCGATGGCACCGAGGCCGTCAAGGACCTGTCCTTGGACATCGACGACGGTGAGTTCGTCATCCTGGTCGGGCCTTCCGGTTGCGGGAAATCCACCGCCTTGCGGATGGTCGCGGGTCTCGAGGAGATCTCTGACGGCAAGATGATCATCGGCGACCAGGTCGTCAATAACATGACGCCCAAGGAACGCGACATCGCGATGGTGTTCCAGAGCTACGCGCTCTACCCGCATATGTCCGTCGCCGACAACATGGGTTTCGCCCTCAAGCTCGCCAAGGTGCCCAAGGACGAGATCAGCAAGCGGGTCAAGGAGGCCGGCGAGCTCCTCGGGCTGACGGAGTATCTGGACCGCAAGCCCAAGGCCCTGTCCGGTGGCCAGCGCCAGCGGGTGGCGATGGGCCGGGCGATCGTGCGGGAACCAAAAGCGTTCCTGATGGACGAGCCGCTGTCGAACCTTGACGCGAAGCTGCGCGTGCAGATGCGCGCGGAGATCGCCGAGCTGCAGCAGCGGATGGGCGTCACCACGCTGTACGTGACGCACGACCAGGTCGAGGCCATGACCATGGGTGACCGCGTTGCGGTGCTCAAGCGCGGTGAGCTGATGCAGGTGGACAGCCCTCAGGAGCTGTACGACAACCCGGACAACCTGTTCGTCGCCGGCTTCATCGGCTCGCCTGCCATGAACCTGGCCGAGGGGACGCTGGAGAGTGGCGACGGCGGCGGGGTGGCCCTGAAGATGGGAACCACCGTCGCGCTGCGGGTGCCCGACGAGGCCATCGACCGCTACCCGAGGGTCCGTGACTACATCGGCAAGAAGGTGGCCGTGGGTATGCGACCCGAGCACTTCTTCCGCCCGGACGGATCGGTGCCGGACGATCTGCAGCTGCCGCAGCGCAACGTGACCCTGGTCGAGGCTCTCGGTTCAGAGCTCATCGTCCACTTCGGCATGACCGCGCCGCCCATCGTCACCGAGGACATGCGAGAGGCCGTCGACGACGCCGAGGCGTTCGCCGAGATGCAGCGCGCCGCCGAGTCCGGTGGGCAGGTCTTCACCGCCCGCATGGAACCACGCGACGCACCGAAGGTCGGTCAGAAGATCGACGTGGCGTTCAAGACCGAGAACCTGCACTTCTTCGATATGGAGAACGGCGCACCGCTGCGCTGAGGCAAGCTCGCGCACCAGACTGAGGGCACTCCAGATGGTGCGCGCCGTGGTGGTGGGGTCCATGGTGGCGGACCTCGCCTTCCACGTGCCCAAGCGTCCCGGCCCCGGCGAGGTGATCATCGCCGCCGAGTTCGGCAGCTTCCGTGGCGGCAAGGGCTACAACCAGGCCGTGGCCCTGGCCCGGCTCGGTGCCGAGGTAACCATGGTCGGTGCGGTGGGTCACGACGCCTACGGCGACGGCTTCCTCAAGGCCTTGGAGCACGAAGGCATCGACGCCGGGCGAGTGGTGCAGTTGCGGGGTGTCGGCACCGCGGTCGCCGTTCCGCTCATTACGCCCGACGGCGAGGTCGGGTTCGTGCAGTACCCCGGCGCCAATCACCGGCTTTCGCCCGCCCACTGCGCCGAGCTGCCCGACTGCGACGTCCTGTTGCTCCAGGGCGAGGTGACGCCAGCCGCATCAGAGCGGGCCGGCAAGGTGATACGAGGCCGTGGCGGCATCGTGGTCCTCAGCCCAGCCCCCGTCCACGACGTCAGCCCGGAGATGCTCGCCGTCGCCACCGTCGTCTGTCCCAACGAGGTCGAGGCCCGAGCGCTGCTCGCTGACGTGCCAGAGGGCCCCGGAGAGCCGGACGTCAGCGACGGCCAGGCCATGGCCCGGGCACTGTGCACGGAGTCGCGCAGCAGCGTGGTGACGCTGGGAGCGGCCGGAGCCACCTGGTGCGACGGCACCGGCAGCGGCGCGGCGAGCTCACCGCAGGTGCAGGCCGTCGACACCACCGGGGCGGGTGACAGTTTCTGTGCCGCCCTGGCGGTTGCCTTGGCCGAAGGCTCGGGATACGCCGAAGCCGTCGGCTTCGCCTGTGGCGCCGGTGCCCATGCCGCTACCATCCGCGGTGCCGAACCCGGCCTGCCCACACGGGCACAGATCCAAGCCCTGCTCGGCTAGCGTTGCCGCCGACAATGGAGCCCACCCCCCGAGATCAGCTGCGCTACACCGACGCCGACGTCGCCGAGGCGACCGATCGTCTCCGACAGATCTGCGCGGGCATGCCCGAGGTCACCGAACGCGTCAGCCACGGTGCGGTCACGTTCTTCGTCCGGGGCAAGCGGACGCTGTGCTACCTGACCGACGACCACCACGGCGACGGCCGTCTCGCCATCATGTGCGCCGCGCCACCCGGCGTGCAGGAGGAGATGATCCGGTCGGACTCGGAGCGCTTCTTCCGCCCGCCCTACGTCGGCCACCGCGGCTGGATCGGGCTGCGGCTGGACGTCGCCGCTGACTGGGACGAGGTCGCCGGGGTGGTCGAGGAGGCCTACCGCTGCGTCGCACCGGTCACGCTGGTGCGCCGGCTCGACGCGCAAGAGTCGGACGGCGGCGGGAGGTGACACCGGGCTCCATGGCACCGCGTTTCACCCTCAACGAGGCCCGAGACCTCCTACCGACCCTGCGGGAGCACGCAGAGCGAATCGTCCGCCTGCGCGCCGATCTCGCCGACGCCTCCGCGGCGTTGCGCACCGGGTCCGAACCTGCCGGCGGCATTCCCGAAGTGAAGGCGCTCGAGGCCCACCTCCAAGAGGCGATCGACTGGTTCACGGCCCAGGGCATCGAACTCAAGGGCATCGCGCCGCTCATCGTCGACCTGCCCAGTGAGCTCGACGGTAAGAAGGTGCTGCTGTGCTGGCTGGAAGGCGAGACCAGCATTGGCTGGTATCACACCGCTGAGACCGGGTTCGTGGGCCGCCGGCGCCTGCCGGACGATATGTGACGGCCTGTTCTCACGCTCCTCCAACAACACCACAGGATCCGCAAAGACCCTCGTCAATGTCTCCTGCCGCCTCCTGCGGAGTTCATCGGCGGCTTACGGACCGTCAGGGAGTGATTCCACTCATAGGTGACGGCGTTGGTGAGCCGGGCGTCGCCGTCGGTGCAAGTCTCGGGAAACCCCAGCAAGACCCCACCTGGCCGCAGGAATCCCGCCACAACCTGCGCCCAGCGCCTGACGTCGGGCAGCCAGTTGAGGGCACCCACTCCCGTGTAGACGATGTCGAATCGCTCATGCAGGACGCCCGGCGCGTCGTACAGCTCGGCCTCGACGAAGCGGCCAGGAACCCCACTGGCGGCGCTCAGCTCGCGGGCCGCCACCAGCGCCTCGGCGGAGAAGTCCAGGCCGGTGACGGTGGCACCGAGACTGGCCCACGACAGGGGTGTCGCGGCCGAAGTGGCATTGCAGGTGCAGCAGCGACTTGCCGCGCACGTCTCCGAGACGCTCGGCGTCGAAGGCCACCACGCCGCTGATCCGGGTGGGGTCGGAGATGAAGCCCGCAGCGTCGTACTGCCGCGACGCGACGTGGATCGCCACCCGCTCATCCCAGTTGGCACGGTTGACCCGGCGGTGCGCGTCCAACGGCATCGCGCAACGGTAGCGCCGTGGAACACAACGGGTACTGTCGACCAGTGCGGTACCACGGTGCGCCGGTAGCGACCTTGCATCTGTTCGGCGTCTCTGGAGCGGGCGTCGGGAAGGCGTTGCTGCGGATGGGCCTCGACCGGGCTCCGCTGGCCTCGACCCCCGGGCTGCGGTTCTCCAAGCTGCTGGGTACCGGCAGCGGGCGCACGTTCACGTTGCGCGACGCCGACCCTCGCCGCTGGGGGTTGTTCGCGGTGTGGGACAACGCCGCTGCCCTTGACGCCTTCGAGGCCGAGTCACCGGTCCCCCGCGCCTGGGCAGGGATCACCGACGAGCGCTGGCGTGCGGAGCTGGCTCCGGTGAGGTCGCGTGGTCGCTGGGCGGGCCGCGACCCGCTGGCGTCGGCGCTGTGGCCCCATGCACCCGCGCACGCCAACGTCGCCGTGCTCACCCGGGCACGCATCCGGTCGTCGCGCAGCCTCGCCTTCTGGCGGGCGGTGCCGCCGGTGTCGGCGGATCTGCACCGCCAGCCAGGGCTGCGCTACGCCATCGGGATCGGTGAGGCGCCGTTTGGCCTGCAAGCCACCTTCAGCGTGTGGCGCTCGAACGCCGACCTCACCGCCTATGCCTACGCCCGCCCGCGGCATCGCGAGGTCATCCAGCGCACACGCGACGAGGGCTGGTACGCCGAAGAGCTGTTCTCGCGCTTCGCGGTGCTGACCACCCAAGGCTCGGTCGAGGGGGCGGACCCGCTCGGCTGACCTGCCCACCTACACTCGGCAGCCATGCGCGACGTCGTCATCGTGGGGGCGGGCCACAACGCCCTCGTCGCCGCCTGCTACCTGGCGCGCGCCGGCCTGGACGTCGAGGTCGTCGAGCGCCGTGAGGTCGTGGGCGGAGCGGTCTCCACCGTCGAGCGCTTCCCTGGTTACCAGATGGATGTCGGCTCGTCGGCCCACATCATGGTTCGCCACACCGGCATTGTCGAAGACCTCGACCTCGCGGCGGTGGGCCTGGTCTACCAAGACCTCGACCCGTGGGGGTTCGCGCCGTTCGGCGACCAGGCCCTCACCTTCTGGGGTGACCTCGACGCCACCTGTGCCTCGATCGAGAAGGTCTGCGGCGCCAAGGACGCCGAGGCCTACCAGCGGTTCGTCGACGACTGGGCGGACCGCAACACTCGGATCTTCGAGGCCTTCCAGGCGCCGCCGACGGGTGCCAACCTCGGCCGTCACCTGTGGTCGGTGGGGCGTTCCACCGGCCTGGACGGGATGGAGCTGTCACGGCAGTTCCTGACCAGCGGCGACGCGCTGCTCGACGAGCACTTCGACGACGAGCGCCTCAAGACGGCGATGGCTTGGCTGGGCGCACAGTCCGGACCGCCGACCCACGAGGCCGCCACCGCCGATCTCGTCGGCTGGAACGCGCTACTGCACCGGCGCCCTCCCGGGCATCCCGTCGGCGGCTCCGGCATGCTGTCGGTGGCCTTGGCCCGGCGTTTCGAGGCCCTCGGCGGCACCGTAAGGCTGAACGACGGTTGCGCCCGCATCTACGTTCGCGACGGCAAGGTGCGCGGGATCGCCACCGACTCCGGCGAGCGGATCGCCGCGACGGCGGTTCTCGCCGGCTGCCACGTCCTCACCACCTTCGAGCTGGTCGACGACTTGCCGCCCGCGTTGGCGCAGCGGGTCAACCGCAGCATCCGCGTCGGCAACGGCATCGGCATGGTCGTGCGGCTGGCCACCAACGACCTCCCGCACTACCCCGCTGCCGAAGGCGAACAGCCGTGGCGGGCGCTGCAGCTGCTGGCACCTTCTCGCAACTTTCTGCGACGAGCCCACGGCGAGTTCAGCGCCGGGCTGCCGCCGTCGGCGCCGGCGGCGCTGGCGATGACCTTCTCGGCGTTCGACGACACTCTCGCGCCGCCCGGCAAGCACAACGTCACGGTGTGGGGCCAGTGGCACCCCTACGAGCTGAGCAACGGCGAGACCTGGGACGCCATCGCCGAGCGCGAGGGCACCAAGCTGGTCGAGGCAGTCGACGCCGCGGCCCCCGGCTTCGCCGCTAGCGTCGGGCGGATGCACGTGCAGACGCCGCTTGACCTGGAGCGAGAGCTCGGGCTGCGGCGCGGCAACGTGATGCACGTCGAGATGTCACTGGATCAGATGTTCGCCTGGCGACCACTGCCGGAGCTGGCGGGCTACCGCACGCCCTTGGACGGCCTGTACCTCACCGGCGCCTCGACGCATCCAGGCGGTGGGGTGTTCGGCGCCAGCGGCCGGTCGGCGGCCAACGTGCTGCTCGCCGACCGGAACAAGGCACGTCGCTGGTGGCGGTAACCCTTCCCGCCGAGCGGCGGGCCATGGCGCTGCCTGGCCGGGGTGTCCGAGCCCTGCCGGTGGTGCTCGCCGCCGCGACGGTCTGCTCGCAGATCGTCTACCCCCTGGTGCAGGGGTCGGCTAGGGACACCGTCACGGTCGTCAGCGTGGTGTTGTTCTTCGCGGCATCGGTCAGCCACGCCGCCGTCTGGCGTGGTTGGCGGTTCGCGGCCGCGCTGGTGGCGGTGACCGCTGGTGGGGGATTGCTGGTCGAGGCCGCCGGCGTCGCCACCGGCGTGCCGTTCGGCGCCTACGCATACAGCGACAGCCTCGGCGCCAAGGTGCTCGGCGTGCCGGTCGTCATCCCGCTGGCCTGGACGATGATGGGCTACCCGGCGCTGTTGGTGGGGGCGCGAATCGGGCAGGGCCGTCAGTGGACGCCGCTGACCGCAGGCGCGGCGCTGGCGTCCTGGGACCTGTTCCTGGATCCACAGATGGTTGACGCCGGTCACTGGGCGTGGCGCGGCGGCAGCGGGCCGGAGCTGCTCGGCATCCCGGCGTCCAACTTCATCTCCTGGTTCGTCATCGCCACGGCGATGATGGCGGTGCTCGTGCACGTGCCGGCCGGCGCCTACTGGGTTGTGGATGACGACCAGCTGGCGGCCGTGCGGGTTGCCGATCGGGTGCCCTTCGCGCTGTACCTGTGGACCTACGCGTCCTCGGTCCTGGCCCACGCCGCCTTCTTCGGGTTGCCGGGGTCGGCCGTTGTGGGCGGAGTCGGCATGGGAATCGTCGTGGCGCTGTTCTTGCGAGCGTCTCGTCGGTGAGCCGGCTGGTCGCGGCGGCATCGGCGGGTTCGGCGCTGCTGGCCGCACACGCCGCCGTCAACGCCCGGCTGCTGCGCTCCCCCCCGGCCGCGGTGTCGAGCGGCGGTCTCCGAGCAGACGCTCACTCCCTGGTCAGCGTGCTGCTGCCGGTCCGCGACGAGGCGCAGCGGGTCGGTCCGTGCGTCCGTGCCCTGCTGGCCTCCCGCGATGTGCACTACGAGCTCCTGATCCTCGACGACGGTTCCACCGACTCCACCGCGGAGGTCGTGCGCCGCACGGCCGGGTCCGACCTGCGGGTGCGGGTTCTGCAAGGCACGCCGCTGCCACCGGGGTGGCTGGGCAAGCCCCACGCCTGTCAGCAGCTCGCCGACGACGCCGCGGGCGACGTGCTGGTCTTCGTCGACGCTGACGTGGTGTTGCGCCCGGACGGCTTGTCGCGCAGCCTGGCGCTGCTCGACGACGCCGGGCTTGACCTCGTGTCGCCCTACCCACGGCAGCTGGTGGCAACGGCGGCCGAGCGACTGGTGCAACCGCTGCTGCAGTGGTCCTGGCTGACGTTCCTGCCGCTGCGGCTGGCGGAGCGCTCGCCCTCGCCCGCACTGTGCGCCGCCAATGGCCAGCTGCTCGCCTGCCGCGCCGAGGCGTACCGTGCCGCTGGCGGCCACACAGGTGTCCGCGCCGAGGTCGTCGAGGACGTCGCCTTGGCACGCCGGTTCAAGGCGCAGGGCTACCGAGCGACCGTCGCCGACGGGACCGACATCGCGACGTGCCGGATGTACTGGGGCTGGCCGGAGCTGCGTGACGGCTACACCAAGAGCCTGTGGGCGGCGTTCGGCTCCACCCCCGGCGCGGTCGGTGCCACGGCCTTGCTGGCCTGGCTGTACCTGTTGCCGCCGGCGGCCGCTGTGACCGGCGTGGTCCGGCGCCGGAGCACCCTCACCAGGATGGGCGTGGCCGGCTACGTCGCCGGGGTGGCCGGGCGGATGGTCACGGCCGCCCGTACCGGCGGTCGCCTGACGGACGCGCCGGCGCACCCCGCGTCGGTGGCGGCCATGGCGTGGCTGACGGCCCGCAGCCTGCGGCACCACCGGGCCGGGACCACGACCTGGAAGGGCCGGGTGATCCCCTGAGCCGCATCGTCGTGGTGGGCGCCGGAGTCGGCGGGCTCGCCGCCGCCGCACGCCTGGCCGCCACCGGGCACACGGTCACGATCTGCGAGCAGGCACCGGTGGTGGGCGGCAAGCTCGGTCTGCTCGAGCGGGACGGCTTCCGCTTCGACACCGGCCCGTCGCTGCTGACCATGCCCCAGGTCTTCAGCGAGCTGTTCGCCGACACCGGCGCGCCGCTGGACACGGTGCTGGACCTGCAACGCGTCGAGCCGATCGCGCGCTACCGCTTCGCCGACGGGGTGCACCTGGACGCGACGGGCGATCTCGGCGACTTTGGGCGGCGCCTGGACGCCGCGCTGACGCCGGGCAGCGGGGACGACTGGCGGCGGTTCATGGCGCGGGCGGGGGCGATCTGGAACGCGGTCGAGGGTCCGTTTCTGCGCCGGCCGCTGGCCGGACCCGTCGATCTGCTGCGCCTAGCCGTCCGCCTGCGCGACCTGGTGACCATTGCGCCGCACCGGACGCTGCGCGACCTCGGCCGCCGCTACCTGCGCGACCCGCGCCTGCGGATGTTGCTCGACCGCTATGCGACCTACACCGGCTCGGACCCGCGCCGCGCCCCCGCCGCCTTGGCGGCCGTGCCCTACGCCGAGCAGGCGTTCGGGGCGTGGTACGTCGGGGGCGGGCTGTACCGCCTTGGCGAAGCGGTCCGAGACCGCGCGGTCGAGCGGGGCGCCGTCGTGCGCGCCGGCGCCGACGTGGTGGGCGTCGAGCTGGCCGGCGGCCGGGTTTCCGGCGTGCGGCTGGCCGGTGGCGAGCAGCTGGTCGCCGACGCCGTCGTGGCCAACGCCGACGCCGCGCACCTGTACCGCGACCTGGTGTCGGGTGCGGCGGCGGGCGCGGCTCGGCGGCGGCTGGCGTTGGCTCCGGCATCGCTGTCGGGATTCGTCGCGCTGCTCGGCGTTGGAGGCACGACACCGGCGATCGCCCATCACAACGTGCTGTTCCCCGCGCGGTACGACGCCGAGTTCGACGACGTCTTCGGCCCTTCGCCTCGGCCGGTCGCCGATCCAACGCTGTACGTGTCCGTGCCGCCCGACCCCACCGCCGCCCCCGCCGGCTGTGAGGCGTGGTTCGTGCTGGTCAACGCCCCCCGCCATGAGCCAGGGCGTGGGGTCGACTGGGACGTGCCCGGGCTGGCCGGGCGCTACGCCGACCGGATCGTGGCCCTGCTGGCCGAGCGCGGCCTCGACATCCGGAACCGTGTCCTGTTCCGCGAGATGCTGACGCCCGCCGATCTCCAGCGGCGCACCAGGGCCGTCGGCGGGGCGATCTACGGCACCTCGTCCAACGGCCGGCGCGCCGCGTTCCTGCGGCCCGCGAACCGCTCACCCGTTCCCGGCCTGTTCCTCGTGGGTGGCTCCTCGCACCCCGGCGGTGGGTTGCCGTTGGTCACGCTGTCAGCCCAGATCGTCGCCGATCTCATCGGCCCCGCTTGACCTCAGAGCCTGGGCAGGAGGTCACGGCCAGGGCCGCAGGCCACGGATAGCAGGGTTGGTCACACTATGAGGACCAATCCTTCTATCCGTGCGGGGGCACGGGCGAGCCGGGGTCAGGAGGGCTGCCCGGCCAGCTGGCGGTGCACGGCGTACACCAGCTGGCCGAGCCCGATGATCGAGAAGCCAGTCAACGCCGCCATGCCGAGCGTGGCGACCAGCTCGGCGGAACCGACGAAGACCCCACCGAAGTGGATGGACGCCGAGCAGAGGATGACGCGGTTGGCCCGCTCGCCCAGCGTGACGGCCCCGATCTCGCCGCCTCCGGCGTTGGCCGCGCGAGCGCGCAGGTACTCCAACAGGAAGAAGGCCACCCCGCAGACGACCGCCAGCCATGCCGGGGCGCCGACCGAGACCACCGCGAGCAGGTAGATGACGTCATTGATCCGGTCGACGGCCGAATCCAGGACGTAGCCCCACTTGGTCGCCCGGTCGGTGAGCGCCGCGACGGCCCCGTCGAGGGTGTCGCCCAAGCCGCTGAGCACCAACGTCCAGCCGGCCAGGATGGGCCAGTAGCCGCCCGCGGCGGCGGGCACGAAGACCGCGAAGGCCAGCCAGACGCTCCACAGCGTCAGCATGTCCGGAAGCACTCCGCGCCGTGCCAGGGGTCGGGCGATGACATACGACATGGTCAGCCAGCCGCGCAGCCACGGGTTGCCGGTGCGCGGGTCGTAGCCGCCGTGCAGTTCCCGCCACCGCTGAAAGTAGCCGTTGCGGTCGGGCACCGGTCCTTGCGGCCGCCGGGCCGTGACCAAGCTGGCGAACACCAGCAACAACGCCACCACCACCAGCGCCAGCCCACGCTGTGTGTTGGGGCTGCCCAGGTCCATGCCGTGATGCTACGGCGCGTTCCGCCTCCGGCGTTCCCGCGTCCAGGGGGTTGAGATCGCCCCGGAGGGGGGAGACCGGGCCGATGTGCCGTCGCTCAGGCGACGGCACGACGCCGAACCCCTTGGAGTCGCCATGGTCGTCGCTCGTGCCGGCACGTCCCCGTCGTTGTGGTTTCGAGCCGGCAGAGCCCTCGGCTTCGGCGTGCTGGCGGCGGTGACGGCGCTCGCGCCAGCCGTCACTCCCGCCAGTGCGCAGACGGCCCGCACAGGCGCTCGCACCGCCGACGATGACGCGGCACGCCAGCGCACCGCGCTGAGCGTCACGCTGTCCCGGCGGATCATGCCGTTCCGCGGTGGGGTGACCGTGGCCGGCCGGCTCACGGGCGCTGACACGCAGGACCCGATGGGTGGTCGGCGCGTCGAGCTGCTCGCCCGCGCCGCCGGCCAGAAGCGCTTCTGGATCGTGGGCCACCAGCGCACGACGTCTGAGGGCGCGGTGCAGTGGCGAGTCACGCCTCGCCGCCACACCGCCTACCGGCTGCGCCATCGCCGGACGCCGGCCAGCACCGCTAGCACGAGCACGGCGCGTTCGGTGGCGGTGCGGCCTCGCCTTCGCGTGGCGCTGGGTCGCGGGGCGATGCCGGTGGGCGACGCGACACGAGTCCGCGGCAAGCTGCGCCCCGCGCGCCCTGGGGCGCGCGTGTTCCTGCAGCGACACCGCGACGGCGCCTGGCAGACGACAGCCAACCAGCGGCTGTCGCCGCGTAGCCGCTTCAACTTCCGGGTGACGCCGGCGCGCTCGGTGGTCGCGCGCTACCGCGTGGTGCGACCCGCCGACCGAGGCCACCTGCGGGTGATTCGACGCGCCGGGCGGGTCAACACCTACCGCATCAAGATCGCTCGCGTCCGCTTCAATCCGCCCGGCGCTGACGACCGGCACCTCAACCGTGAACGCGTCACGGTGGTCAATACCGGTCGCGTCGGCGTGCGGCTGGGCGGCTGGCGAATCCATGCTTCCCGCTCGGGGCGGACTCGCGCCCTGCCGGCCTACCGCCTGCACCCTGGCGGCCGCGTGAAGCTGCACAGCGGCCGTGGAGCGACGGAGCGCGGCGCTGTCCATCTGCGCAGCGCCAAGCCACTGTGGGCCAACCACTACGGCAGCGGCGCCCGGCTTACCGACCGCAACCGGGTGCTGGCCGCGCGCTTCTCCTACGACGCGCCGCCGCCGCTGAGCGGTCTGGCGTCGTGGTACGGCCCCGGCTTCGAGGGCAACACCACGGCGTGTGGGAACCGCTTCGATCCGTCCGACTTGACGCTTGCCAGCCGGGAGCTGCCCTGCGGTACCCCCGTCCGGGTGGTGGGACCCGAAGGAGGGGTCAACGCCGTCGTCGACGACTACGGGCCGGCCAGCTACACCGGCAGGCGCTTCGACCTGTCACGCGCCACCTTCGCTGCCGTGCAGCACATCAGCGCCGGAACCGCACACGTCCGCGTCCACCGGCGGTAGCTGCTCACCGAGGCGGCCCACCGACATGGCGTCGCGTCGATGGCAGCCACAGGGTGAGCAGCGCCAGGCCAGCGAAGATGTGCAGGATCAGCGGTACCTCCTCCAGCTGCGGTGCGGCCAGCAGCAGGAGGACCAGGGAGAGCATGTCGAGCACGACTAGCGTCGCCCAGGCCACCCGGGACCCCCGGACCAGCCAGGTGAACAGCAGGGCGGTGACGATCACCCCGAGCCCGAAACCCCCGGTGCCCGTGGCGTAGGGCACGGCGAAGGCCAAGGCCCGCAGGAACCCGTACAGCCACACGGCCGTCGGCACCCGCCACAGGTTGAAGCGTCGTTGGTCGTCGGAGGCCGAAGCCGGCGGCGGTGGCAAGGCGCCGCAGCCGCTGAGGAGTCGTCCTAGCCCTTGACCGAGCCTGCGGTCAAGCCGCGGATGAAGTAACGCTGGAGCGAGAAGAACACCACCATCGGCACGATCATGGAGACGAAGGCACCGGCCGTC
>Ga0136620_10000998_pt1 | contig 13250 bp, 14 predicted proteins | sample AntDrymUQ4162106_2_FD_104806 | JGI IMG/M metagenome (GOLD analysis project Ga0136620, IMG submission 104806) | Polar desert sand microbial communities from Dry Valleys, Antarctica - metaG UQ416 (21.06) | ecosystem: Environmental > Terrestrial > Soil > Desert | place: Antarctica: Dry Valley... | reverse complement strand
TGCGCTTGCGACCCACCACGGTGATGTCCAGCGCCACGGTGCCGTCGGGGAAGCCGCGGCCCTCGTCGATCTCGGTCTGCTCCGCGCGGGAGACCACGTCGCGCGAGGCCAGCTCCATCTTGTTGGGGGCGTACTTCTCCATGAAGCGCTCACCCTCGGCGTTGTAGAGGTGGGCGCCCTCGCCGCGCGCGCCCTCGGTGATCAGCAGGCCGAGGCCGGCGAGCGTGGTGGGGTGGTACTGGACCATCTCCATGTCCATGAGCGGGGCGCCGGCGCGGTAGGCCATGGCGATGCCGTCGCCGGTGCAGATGAGCGCGTTGGTGGTGGGGATGAACACCTGGCCGTTTCCGCCGGTGGCGAGGATCACCGACTTCGCGGTGAACAGCTCGAACGCGCCGTCTCGCATGTTGCGCGTGACGGCGCCGGCGATGCGTCCCGAGTCGTCGCGAACGAGGGCCGTGGTGAACCACTCCTCGTAGCGGTCGATCGTGTCAAACTTCATCAGCTGCTCGTAGAGCACGTGCAGCAGTGCCTGGCCGGTGATGTCGGCCACGTAGTAGGTGCGAGCGGCCGACGCCCCGCCGAAGGCCCGGGTGCCGAGCTTGCCCTCCTCGTTGCGGTGGAAGGTCACGCCGAGGTGCTCGAGGTGCAGCACCTCGTTGGGCGCCTCGCGGCACATGATCTCGATCGCGTCCTGGTCGCCCAGATAGTCCGAGCCCTTCACAGTGTCGAACGCGTGCGACTCCCACGAGTCCTCGGGGTTCAGCGCCGCGTTGATCCCGCCGGCCGCCGCGTTGGAGTGCGAGCGCACCGGATGGACCTTGGAGATGATGCCCACGGAGGCGCCCTCCTCGGCTGCTGCCAGGGCTGCGCGCTGTCCGGCGAGGCCGGCTCCGATGACTAGGACGTCGTGCTGAGGCATTGGGGGGTGCGGCGAGGCGATTCTATGCGAACGGCTCTCCACCCCTTCTACGGATGATTCGGCAGGGAGGGGCACGGGTTGGCGCAGGCGCCCGCCCAGCTGATCGCCGGCGATTGAATATCGCCCTCCGGAGGCCTACCCTCGCTGTGTGGGGCGCCTCGAAATTCAGCCTGGGGAGCTGCTCGCGCGCCCGAGGTGGACCACGTGTCGGTGCCCTATCCGAGCGACGTGAACTGGAATTACCCTGTCGACCAGCATGGGACGTACTACGACAGGCGTACGGAGGGATTCGCGAACCTCACCAACATCGCCGCGGGCAATCCCGGCGCCGTGACGCGAGCGCCGTGAAGGATGTCCTCGGCCTGCTCTCCCTCGGGATCGTCTGCGCCAGCCTCGGATGCGGCGGCGGCGGGGTGACCTTCGACGAGAGCAAGAAGGGCGTGGCGAAGCTGGTGGACGACACGTTCGAGACCGCGCTCTCCGATCTCGCACCGAAGCGTTTCCCCGAGGAGGCGCTGCCCTGCCGGTCGGGGGGCGGGACCGGCCCGGCCACCGGCGAGTACATGGCCAACGGCTCGCTGGAGTTCGAGGTGCCTCGAGGGGAGTCGTCCAAGCGTCACGTGCGCAGGGTGCGCGACTACTGGCAGGAGAAGGGCTACGACCTCGTCCGCGTGATGCCGTCGGGCGAAACGGTGTTCGCGGAGACGGATGGATATCGATTGAGCTTCAACGTGACGAGCAGGGTCGGCAGTGCTCTGCTGGGCGCCAGCGGTCCGTGTGTGACGCCCGAGAACGACCGCGAGCTCGAGGAGCCGCCCAAGTTCCGGGCCCTCGGTGACGCCGGGGTCTGAGGCTCAGGGGGCGACGGGAGTGGTGAGCGCCCGGCGGACCTGATCCACCGTGACCACTCCCCGCAGCCGTCCCTCGGGATCGACTGCCACGATCGCCCCCAGGCGCTGGAGGACGTCTCGCCCGAGCAGTGCCTCCAGCGGCTCGTCCAGTCCCACGCGAAGTCCGCCCTCCGCCGACTCAGGGGAGTCCGGCGCCATCACCGACTCCACGGTGCGTGTGGCGCGCTCGGGCTCCAGCACAGCGTCCACCGACTCGTAGGTCACGAGCCCGGCGAGGCGCCCGCTCTCGTCCACCACCGGAAACCAGGGGTAGCGGTAGCGCAGGAAGAACTCGTCCAGCGCCCGGTCGACCGTCAGCGAGGCTGGGATACCCACGGGGTCGTCGTCCATCACGTCGGCCACGCGCAGGCCCTCGATACGGCTGGTCACCTCGGTTTGCACCTGGGCCTGGCGTGCGGCCTGGCCCAGGAAGAGGCCCACGAAAGCAAGCCATATGCCGGTGATCAGCCGCTCGGGATCCGACAGCACGATCAGCACGCCGCCGGCGATCATCAGGAACGCGAAGCCCTGGCCCAGCCGTGCCGCGAAGCGTGTCGCGCGGCTCCGGTCGCCGGTGACCTTCCACGCGATGGCGCGCGCGATGCGGCCACCGTCGAGCGGGAACCCGGGGATCAGGTTGAACAGCAGCAGCAGCACGTTGATCGAGGTCAGGTAACCGAGGACCGCGAGTGTCTCGGTGCCGCCGGGCGCCGCGAACACCGTGGCGTCGTATGCCGCCTGGCCGCCGGAGTGCAGCGCCGCGGCGCCGAAGCAGACCGCGGCGATCAGCAGCGTCACCAGGGGGCCGGCGGCCGCGACTCGGAACTCCACCCCGGCCGAGTCGGTGTCGCGGCTCATCTTCGCCACGCCGCCGAACATCCACAGATCGATCCCCGTGATCCCGATCTTGTTGCGCAGCGCCACCACCGCATGACCCAGCTCGTGCAGGAGGACGGAGAGGAAGAAGGCCAGCGCCGAGACCACGGCCAGCACAAACGCGGTGCCGTCGGCGAACGCGAGGTCCACGTAGTAGCCGTTGAGCAGGTAGATGATCAGGAACAGGACGAGGAACCAGCTGGGCTCCACGCCTATCCGGATCCCGAATACGCGCGCCAGCTGTATCGAATTGCCGCCGCCGAACATCTCAGTGATGGTGGCAGGTGGCGTTGGGCCCGCGCCGTTAGTCTCCCGGCGCCCGCGAAGCCAAGGAGTCCGACTTGCCCAAGATCAAGGTGGCCAACCCCGTCGTCGAGCTGGACGGCGACGAGATGACACGCGTCATCTGGGAGTTCATCAAGGAGAAGCTGATCCTTCCCTACCTCGACGTCGAGCTGAAGTACTTCGACCTCGGGATCGAGAGACGGGACGCCACCGAGGATCAGATCACCGTCGAGGCCGCGAACGCGATCAAGGAGCACGGAGTGGGGGTGAAGTGCGCCACGATCACCCCGGACGAAGCGCGAGTGGAGGAGTTCGGCCTCAAGCAGATGTACCGCTCGCCGAACGGGACCATCCGCAACATCCTCGGCGGGGTGATCTTCCGTGAGCCGATCGTGATCTCCAACGTTCCGCGCCTGGTGCCCGGCTGGACCAAGCCGATCGTCATCGGCCGTCACGCCTTCGGGGATCAGTACCGCGCCGAGGACATGGTGGTCCCGGGCAAGGGCAAGCTCACGCTGAGCTTCCAGCCCGAGGACGGCGGCGAGCCCACCGAGATCGACGTGTTCGACTTCCCCGGGGGCGGAGTGGCGCTGGCGATGTACAACCTCGACGAGTCGATTCGCGACTTTGCGCGCGCCTCGATGCGCTACGGCCTGGACCGCGGCTACCCGGTGTACATGTCGACCAAGAACACGATCCTCAAGCGCTACGACGGCCGCTTCAAGGACCTCTTCCAGGAGATCTACGACGCCGAGTTCAAGGAAGATTTCGAGAAGGCCGGGATTACCTACGAGCACCGCCTGATCGATGACATGGTGGCCGCGGCGATGAAGTGGGAGGGGGGGTATGTGTGGGCCTGCAAGAACTACGACGGCGACGTCCAGTCCGACACCGTGGCCCAGGGCTTCGGCTCGCTGGGCCTGATGACCAGCGTGCTCATGACCCCTGACGGCAAGACGGTTGAGGCCGAGGCCGCCCACGGCACCGTCACGCGCCACTTCCGCCAGCACCAGCAGGGCAAGGAGACCTCCACCAACCCGATCGCGTCGATCTTCGCGTGGACCCGCGCGATTGCGGCCCGCGGCCGGATGGACGAGACGCCGGAGGTCACCGAGTTCGCGGAGACACTCGAGCGCGTGTGCGTGGAGACGGTGGAGTCGGGGAAGATGACAAAGGACCTTGCACTGCTCGTGGGCTCAGACCAGGACTTTCAGACCACCCAGGACTTCCTCGCATCGATCGACGAGAACCTGCAAAAGGAGATGAACACCAGTGAGTGACTTGCCCGTACGCGTAGTCGTGACGGGGGCGGCCGGCGCAATCGGCTACGCCCTGCTCTTCCGGATCGCCAGCGGCCAGATGCTCGGCGAGGACACGCCGGTGGCGCTCAGCCTGCTGGAGATCCCCGATGCCGTGAAGGCAGCCGAGGGCACCGCGATGGAGCTCGACGACTGCGCGTTTCCGCTGTTGCGCGGCGTCGACATCTCCGATGACCCGGCCAAGGCCTTCGACGGCGCCAACGTGTGCCTCCTGGTGGGGGCCCGCCCCCGGACGAAGGGGATGGAGCGCGCCGACCTGATCGAGGCCAACGGCGGCATCTTCAAGCCGCAGGGCGAGGCCATCGCCTCCGGCGCTGCGGACGACGTGAAGGTGCTCGTGGTGGGCAACCCGGCCAACACCAACGCACTCATCGCAGCGTCCAATGCGGACGGCGTGCCGGCCGAGCGCTTCACCGCCATGACCCGGCTCGACCAGAACCGGGCGATGACCCAGTTGGCCAAGAAGGCCGGCGCGCAGGTGGGCGACGTGACCAACCTCGCGGTGTGGGGCAACCACTCGCCCACGATGTACCCCGACGTGTTCAACGCCAAGGTGGGCGGCAGGCCGGCCTGGGACGCGATCGATCAGGATCGCGACTGGCTGGAGTCGGACTTCATTCCCACCGTGGGCAAGCGGGGCGCGGCGATCATCGAGGCGCGGGGCGCGTCATCGGCCGCTTCGGCCGCCAACGCCGCCGTGGACCACGTGCGCGACTGGGTCAAGGGCACTCCCGACGGGGACTGGGTGTCGATGGCCGTGCGTTCCGAGGGCAACCCCTACGGCGTGCAGGAGGGTCTGATCACCTCGTTCCCGGTGACCTGCTCGGGTGGTGACTGGTCGATCGTCGAGGGTCTGGAGATCGACGACTTCTCGCAGGAGAAGATCGACGCCACCAACGCCGAGCTTGCCGAGGAGCGCCAGGCGGTGGAGAAGCTGGGGTTGCTGAGCTAGCTGGCCGCGTCGGCGTCGGCAGGGTGCCAGCCCTTGCCGCGCTTGCGCACCTCCCCCTCCTTCTGGAGCGTGGGCATCACGCGATAAAGGTAGTTGGCCTGGATGCCCATGGCATCGGCCAGCTCAGGGATCGTGATGCCTGGGCGCTCGTTCACGAGCCTGCGCGCCTCGGCGGCGCGCTTGCCGCTGCCGCGCGGGCGGCCGCGGCGGCCGGTGCCGCTCCGGGAGCGTCGGCTCCTCGCGTTCACCTTCGTCGCCAGGCTCGACTTCGAGCTCCCCTTCTTGCGAGTGAGTGAGTCACTGCCCACGCCGTCGAGAGCGGCAACTGCCTTCTCGAGCCGGTCGTACTCCTCGACCAAGGGCCTGAGCTCCTTCAGCCGGGTGTCGATCTCCTTGCGCTTCTCATCCAGAAAGTCGGTCATGTTCCCTCCCGATGTGTCACTAACGAATAAAGCGCAGTGTGACACAAACAAGGGCGTGGCCCGGGTGAGGGTTCACTCCACGAGCTTCTTCAGCTTCTCCAGGGAGGAGTCCAGTTCGCCGCCGGTCACGCGGCGCACCACCGGGCCGGCGGCTCGGCCCAGGAAGCCGCCGGGCAGGTCGTACTCGTTGGCGTATGAGAAATGGGTACCGCCGTCGCGCTCCTCGAAGTCATAGATCACCTTGGCCTTGGACCTCACCGGCCCCTGGCCCTCCCAGACCACGTGGTTGCTGGAATCGTTCTCGACCACCGTCCAGCGCACTTTGAACTTGCGACCGGCGAGCTTGAGGCACTGGGTGAGCTTGGAGCCCTTGCGCAACTGGCCGCCGGGGGAGTCCTCCAGCGCCTGGTGGATCGTCACCCAGTCCTTGAGCCGCGATGGATCCATCACGGTCTCGTACACCTCGCGCGGAGGCGCGTCGATCTGGATCTCGCGCTCCACCCTCATCGCGCCGCCAGCTCCTCGGTGAGCTCCCACTCCGCGAGCGCGCGTTCCACGGCGCGTTCGAACGACAGTGGCCTGAGTGCGTACATCTGGGGCGCCTCCTCGGCGTCGCGGGGCAGCAGGTCGTGCTCCAGACTCTCCATGAGCGGGCGCACCAGCTCGAGCGGCTGCTCGGTCACGGCGCTCACCACCGCGCTGGCGGGCGGGGTGAGGGAGATGCCGAGGCCGAGCGGGGTGCGCCCGACCCCCATGGACTCGGCGATCTGCCCCATCATCGCCCCGTAGCTGATCACGTCGGGGCCGGTCACGTCGAGCGAGCGGCCTGCGGCTTCGGGCACGTCCGGCGTGCGGGCCAGGAACTCGATCGCGTCGCGCTCGGCAATCGGCTGGGTGCGATTGATGTGCCACGCGGGCATCGGGAGCACTCGCAGGCGCTCCACCAGGCGCACGAGCATCCGGAACGAGGACGAGCGTGCGCCCACCAGGATCGAGGCGCGCAGCGCCGTGGCGGCGGGGGAGGACTCGAGCAGGATCTCCTCCACCTCAAGCCGCGAGGCGATGTGGGGCGAGAGCGTGCCGTCGGAGGGCGTCACCCCGCCCAGGTAGACCACGCGATCCACCCCTGCCGCCACCGCGGCGTCCGCGAAGGTCCTCGCGGCGCGCCGGTCGCGGGCGGCGAAGCCCTCGTCACCGGCCTCCATCGAGTGCACGAGGTAATAGGCCGTCGAGCAGCCATCCAGGGCGGCGCGGATGCCCTCACCGGTGAGAACGTCGCCGATCGCGGGCTCCACGCCGTCGCGGGCGGCGAGGCGGGTGGCGTCGCGGGCCAGCGCCCGGACCGGGCGGCCCTCGTCCACCAGGCGGTCGATCAGGCGACCGCCCACGTATCCGGTCGCCCCCGTTACGAGCTCCATGTGACTCCTACGGGCGCGGGTGGCCCGGCGGACCAGAATCTCGCCCCCCCATCGAACCCGCAAAGAGCGGGTGAGAAGGCGCACAGCCTGCAATTTGGGAAGAAATGAAAAGTCACGGTTTTGCGGGAAGGCGGGTGGCGGGAGCGGGTGCGGTCCTGCATCATGCCCGCCGGTGGGGTCAATGCGAGACAGGGAGGTCTTGAGAGCATGGCGAAGAGGGACGCGAAGCGCGTGAAGTGCGAGGACTGCTTCTTCAAGCAGAACATGTTGTGCGCGCTCGAGTTGAGTGAACCGTGCACCACCTTCCGACCCGCCGAACGCGGGCTGGCCCCCGAGCGCCAGCTCACCTTCGTGTTCCGCTCCGAGCGCACGCGCGCGGCCTACGCCTTTCCAGCGCCCGGCCGCGTCTGACTGGCGGGCGGCTGCAGCCCGCCCGCAGGCGCTTGCACGCTTGTAAAGTCGCGCCATGCGCCTCACGGTCCTTGGCAAGTCGCCGTCCTGGCAGGACGTCGACGGTGCCTGTTCGGGTTACCTGCTCGAGGAGGGCGGCACCACCGTTCTGCTCGACTGTGGCAACGGCGTGTTCGCGAAGATGCGCCGCTTCGTCGACTACGTGGATCTCGACGCGGTGGTGATCTCGCACCTACATGCCGACCACATCCTCGACCTCGTTCCGTTCTCCTACGCGCTCACCTATGCCCCGCGCCAGCAGCCGGTGGCGGTGGACCGGTGGCCGGGCACCGACCATCCCGCCCGGCCGCGTTTGTACGCCCCGCCCGGCGCCCGCGACCACTTCCGTCACGTGTGTGAGCTGTGGGGCAACGATGCGCTCGTCGAGAACGCGTTCCGGATGGAGGAGTACGACCCCACCACCTCGATCGAGATCGGCTCCATGGGCATCTCCTTCAGCGAGGTGCCGCACTTCGTGGACACCTTCGCCGTGTCGGTGCAGTCGGGAAGCGGCGGCGGGCGGCTCGCCTACAGCGCCGACTCGCGTCCCGCGGAGGAGCTTGTGGAGTTCGCCCGCGGCGCAGACCTCTTCCTGGTCGAGGCCACTCTTCCTCGCCCCGAGCGGACGGGCATCAGGGGCCACCTGACCCCCGAGGAGGCCGGACAGCACGCCAAGCAGGCGGGCGCGCGCCGCGTCCTGCTCACCCACATCTCCGACGAGTTGGACCAGGGCTGGGCCTGCGAGCAGGCCAGCGAGGCCTTCGGCGGCCCGGTGGAGGTGGCCGTGGAGGGCGCCGTCTACGAGATTTAGCCCGGGCTGCGGCTGGGTACCCTCCAACCCTTGGCCTCCGAACGCGACCTCTTCGCCAACTTCGACCGTATGCGGCGGGAGATCGACGAGCTGTTCGGCGACGCCTTCGAGCGCAGCGGGTTCCGAGGGCGCGGGTTCTCGCCGTCGGTGGACGTCTACTACGAGGACGACCCGCCGCGCGCGGTGGTCAAGGCCGACCTCGCGGGCGTGGAGATCGAGGACGTGGCGCTCGAGATCCAGGGCCGGCGGCTGCTGATCGCGGGAGTGCGCCGCGCCGAGCAGGCCGAAGGACGGCTCTTCCAGCAGATCGAGATCGAGAGCGGCCCCTTCCGCCGTGCCGTGGAGTTGGGCGCCGACGTGGTGGGCGATCAGGCCCGGGCGAGCTACGAGGACGGGATCCTCGGGGTGGAGGTGCCGCTCGCGCGCCGAGAGCAGCGTGTACGCCGCGTGCACATCGAGGAGGGCCGGGGATCGTGATCGAGATTCCCACGAGCGACGGCGACGGCACCCATGAGCTGCCCGTATCGACCAATCTGCCCGAGGCACTGCCGGTCCTCCCGCTCAAGGACAGCGTCCCGTTCCCTGAGACCCTCACCCCGCTGGCGGTGGGGCAGGAGCGGTCGGTGCGGCTCGTGAACGACGTGCTCTCAGGCAACCGGATGCTCGTGATGGTGGCCTCGCGCGACGGGGAGATCGAGAACCCGGGGCCGGAGGACCTGTTCGACGTGGGCGTGGCGGGCACCGTGGCACGCATGGTCAAGGTGCCCGACGGCACCCTGCGCATCCTCGTGCACGGCGCCCAGCGGGTGAAGCTCACCGACTTCGTGAAGACAGACCCCTACCTGGTCGCGAACATCGAGGAAACGCCGGATGTGGTGAAGCCCTCGCCCGAGCTGGAGGCGCTGTTTCGCAACGTCCAGAGCACCTTCTCCCAGATCATCGAGCTGGTCCCCTATCTGCCGGAGGAGCTGCAGCTGGCGGTGACCAACCTCGAGGACCCCGCCGAACTGGCGCACATGATCGCCGGCGCGCTGCGGATCAAGACCGAGGAGCGCCAGGAGCTGCTCGAGGAGCGCGACCTCGCCAAGCGCCTGCGACGGCTGTCGGAGCTGCTGGCGCGGGAGCTGGAGCTGATCTCGATCGGCTCGAAGATCCAGTCGCAGGTGGAGTCTGAGATCGACAAGGGCCAGCGCGAGTTCTTCCTGCGCCAGCAGCTCAAGGCGATCCAGGAGGAGTTGGGCGAGGTCGACGAGCAGGCCGCGGAGACGCAGGAGCTGCGCGAGCAGCTCGACGCCGCCGACCTGCCCGAGCAAGCCCGCACCGCCGCGGAGCGCGAGCTCCAGCGCTTCGAGCGCCTGCCACCCCAGGCGGCCGAGCACGGTGTGATCCGCTCATACCTGGAGTGGATCGCGACGCTGCCCTGGAGCAAGCTCACCGATGACCACATCGATCTCAAGGAGGCGCGGACGGTGCTCGACCGCGACCACTACGACATCGACAAGGTCAAGGACCGCATCCTCGAGTTCCTCGCCGTGAGGAAGCTCAAGCCTGACGCCCGCAGCTCGATCCTCTGCTTCGTGGGCCCGCCCGGCGTGGGCAAGACCTCGCTTGGTAAATCGATCGCCGCGGCCATGCACCGCGAGTTCGAGCGCATCTCGGTGGGCGGCGTGCGCGACGAGTCCGAGATCCGCGGCCACCGCCGCACCTACATCGGCGCCATGCCCGGCACGATTCTGCGCGCGATGCGCGACGCCGGGTCTGCCAACCCGGTTCTGATGATCGACGAGATCGACAAGATGGGCGCCGACTTCCGAGGCGACCCTGCCAGCGCGATGCTCGAGGTGCTCGACCCCGAGCAGAACTCGAGCTTCCGCGATCACTACCTCGACCTGCCCTTCGACCTCTCGCGGGTCCTGTTCATCACGACCGCGAACCAACTGGACCCGGTCCCCGCGCCGCTGCGCGACCGGATGGAGACGATCGAGCTGGCGGGCTATACCGAGCAGGAGAAGCTGGAAATCGGCAAGCGCTATCTGGCGCCGCGCCAGGTCGAGCAGAACGGGCTGGGCAGGTCCAAGATCGAGTTCACCGACGACGCGCTGCTGGAGATCATCGACGGCTACACGCGCGAGGCCGGCGTGCGCAACCTCGAGCGGGCGATCGGGTCGGTTTGCCGCAAGGTGGCGCGCGAGTACGCGGAGGGCACGCGCAAGTCCAAGCGCACGGTGAGGGCGAAGACTGTCAACGAACTGCTGGGGCCGCGGCGCTTTCAGCCCGATGCCGCCAGGCGCACGGGCGAGCCGGGCGTGGCAACCGGGCTGGCATGGACGCCGGCCGGCGGCGACGTGCTCTACGTGGAGGCCACCGCCTTCGCGGGCGAGGGCAAGCTGCAGGTCACGGGTCAGCTGGGGGACGTGATGAAGGAGTCGGCCTACGCCGCCCTGTCCTACGTCAAGGGGCACATGAGCTCGCTCGGCGAAGAAGTGCCGGAGGACTGGTTCAGCACCCACGACATGCATCTGCACGTGCCAGCCGGCGCGATCCCGAAGGACGGTCCGAGCGCGGGCATCACGATGGCCACGGCGCTGGCCTCGCTGGTGAGCGGGCGGCCGGTGCGCTCGGACACCGCGATGACCGGCGAGATCACTTTGACCGGCCTGGTGCTGCCGATCGGCGGCCTGAAGGAGAAGGCGCTCGCGGCGCAGCGGGCCGAGCTCAAGCGGGTGATCGCCCCCAAGCGCAACGAGTCCGATGCCGCGGAGTTCCCCCGCAACCTCTTGAGGGACATCGATTTCGTGTTCGTGGACACCGTTGACGAGGTGCTGGCGGAGGCGCTTGAGCCCGTGGGCGGCCTGCGTTCGCGTCGCAGGAGCAGCCGAGCACGGACCTCGCCGACCCCGGTGGCGGCAAGATCCGGTGTGCAACCGCCCGGCTCCGGGTAAGTTTCAGTCACGAGCGACCTGAGGAGAGCTATGGCAGCGAAGAAGAAGGCCGCGAAAGCCGGCGCCGGGGCATTTGCGGCGGGCAAGGCGGCGCGTGAAAATCCGTACATACAGAAGCTGATCGAAGACGACGGGCTGCGTGATGACCTGCGGACTGCGTACGAGTCGGCCACCAAGGCCTACAGCCGGTTGAACGGCAAGGGTCCGGCCAAGGCTCTGGACGACAAGAAGGTCCAGAAGGAGCTCAAGGAGACGGCCAATTCGCTGAAGAGCGCGGCCGACACCTTGCGCGGTCCGGTCAAGAAGCGGCGCAAGCGCAAGTCGCTGCTGGGCATCGTCGTCGTCGGCGGCGTGGTTGCGCTGGTGGCCAGCGAGGGCCTGCGCAAGAAGGTGCTCGACGCCCTCTTCGGCGCGGAGGAGGAGTTCGAGTACACCTCGACCACCACCCCGCCGCAGGACTCGAGCTCCACGAGCCAGAAGGAGACCGCCGGCGCCTAGGCGCAGGCAAGATTCAGTCGTTCGAGAGGCGCCCAGATGGGCGCCTCTCGCAGTTCGGGGGCCACGCCAGCGATACGGTTCCACCGGATGGATGCGCTGCCCCACTGGGAGCCCGGGACCGCAGCGGTTCTGTGCGTGCCAGGCCCGCACGCCATCCCGGTCTCGACGGCCATCAGGTCTGGCGAACTTCGCGTGTTGCTCGCGCTTGGCCGCCGGCGCGAGACACTCGAGCGCCTGCGTGAGGACGCCTCCGCCGCCCTATGTGTGATGGCGAAGGGGCTCGCCTTCACCGCCGGTGGCCGCGCTGCTGTGGTGCGCGCGCCGCTGCGCACCCAGCCATCCGCGGTCGCGCTGGAGCTGGTGGTCGACCGGATCACCGATCACCTGGCCGACGGGCGGACGGAGATGCTCGCCCCTCCCGGGTGGCGCTGGAGCGACGACGCGGCCAGCGCCGCCGAGCCCGAGATCCTCAGCGAGCTGCGCGAGCTGGCGGCCGAGCTCCGGGAGGCCCCGGCCGACTGACCTTCCCACGCAGCGGGTCGTGCCCGGCGAGGAACGCGTCGAGGTGCGCCCACGTGCTCTGCGGCGCCGAGCGTCCGGTGAGCACGCCGAGGTGGCCGCCGGGGGCCGTCTCCAGCCGCACCTCGGAAGCGTTGGGCAGCAGTCCGCCCACGTGGTGCACCGCCTCGCGCGGAGCCAGCACGTCCGAGCTCCCCGCCACCGAGAGCACCGGCTGGCTCACCTCGGCCAGGTCGATCGTGGTCCCGCGGCGTAGCTCCACGGTGCCGCCCGCCAGCGAGTTGACGCGGAAGAAGGCGTGGTAGAGCTGGCCGAAGGTGCGTCCGGGGTAGGAGAACATGTGCGCCATGTAGTCGTCCACCGCCTCGGCGTGGGCGATCGTCTCGCGGTCCTTGAGGTTCTGGGCGAGGAACAATGGCTTGGTCAGGTAGCGGTCGAGAGCGGTGAGCTGGAAGCCGCGGCTAACGAGGGGCGCGGGGGCGCCGCCCAACGCGCGGTAGAGCGCCGTGCCGAGCGCCCCGCCGGTGAGGTTTGCGAGTCGCCGGATGGGGGCGAACATCCGCACTTGGGCGAAGTCGAACGGGCTGGCCACCATCGACACCGAGGAGACGGGTAGGTCGCGGTCGCCCGCCACCGCGAGCAGGGTCATGATCCCGCCGAGGCACCATCCCACGGGTTGCACGGCGCGACCACCCGAGTCGGCCCATACGCGATCCACCGCGGTGGGAATCACCTCCTCCACCCAGTGCTCGAGTCCGAGGGCGCGGTCGGAGAACGAGATCGCGCCGTAGTCCACCAGGTAGGTGGGATAGCCGAGGGCGGTGAGGTGCTCGGCCAGGCTGCAGCCCCGGCGCAGGTCGAAGCAGGTGGCGGGTGCCGCCAGCGGTGGCACGAGCAGGATCGGCGAGCGATCGGCGCGCGCCCGCCGGCGCGAGCGGTAGCGGCG
>Ga0136620_10000997_pt1 | contig 13254 bp, 7 predicted proteins | sample AntDrymUQ4162106_2_FD_104806 | JGI IMG/M metagenome (GOLD analysis project Ga0136620, IMG submission 104806) | Polar desert sand microbial communities from Dry Valleys, Antarctica - metaG UQ416 (21.06) | ecosystem: Environmental > Terrestrial > Soil > Desert | place: Antarctica: Dry Valley... | reverse complement strand
GCGACGAGGTCCGCCGTCACCATCTGCTGCACGGCATCGAGGCGGTTGACCGCGGCCGCCTGCGCTTCGAGCTGCGGGAGCGTGCCGCCGATCGACGGTTCCGTCACGACGTGCCCGACACGACGCGCTCGGTGCTGGTCGGTAAGGCGAAGCTGGCGCTCGGGCGCAGCCTGGATCGCGTGGGAGCAACGTGGACCCTGTCCGATTGGATCTACGCCCACACCGACCTGAATATGCCGGCGGTTCTGAGAGCTGAGATCGCGCGGCGTGCTGCGGCGGACGTCATGGCCGTCAGTGGAGAACCGGTCGAACGGCTGCTCGACCGCATGGGTATTCCGGCGGACCGGCGCGAAGGCTATCTCGCCGGCATCGATCGGCACTGTAGCGACCTGCCTTCCGGCGACGCGACACGCGACGACGTCCGGCGGACCTGGCTGCGCGAGGAACGCCGCCTGCTGAACGGCATCGCCCGCCGGCACTTCGGCGTCGCGGGCACGTTCGACGCCATCGCACGCCACTTCGGGGAAGACCTCGAAGCCTACGCGCTGTTGCCGCTCTGGCACGCCTGCCTCGCGAGCTGCGGCCGCGATGACCCGTTTTCCGTGACGAACCCCGGTGATCTCCACGAACAGGATCCGGACGCGCTGCCCGAGCTTCTGAACGAGCACTTCGCGCTCATCCAGAGATGGGCAGGGCCACCGATTCCTCTTTCGACCGGTCTCAGAGACGCGATCCGGGCACTTCTGGACACAGCCGTGGCCCGCGTACGCGAGAGGCGGCCCGGCGGGGATCCTCTCATGTCGGAAGCCGGACACCTCTCCGCGATCGTGCTCCACTACCTCGGCCCAACGGCCTTGAACCGCCGCGGCCTCGATGCGCTGGAAGCCCTTGCCAGGCTGCAGACCACGTCTCTGGAAGACCGCACGCGAAACGGAGACATGAACGCCGAACAACTGCAGGAGCTCCGACGCGACCAGGCGCGCTGCGCCGACTTGTCGGCGCAGCTCCGCGACAGAGACCCGAGACGGCGAATGCTGGCGTTCGCTGAACGGATGCTGGACAAGGAGATGGAGCGGTTCGGACGCGACAAGTCGCACAGCGACTTCCTGCTCGAGCTGACCGGGGACGATCTCAGTGACACGGTCAACCGGTACATGATCAAGCGCTGCGCGGCGTTTCTCGATGAAGGGCTTGCCGCGTGGCGCATGCCCGGCCGCGGTCTCGGCTTTTATGACGCGTGGAAGAATCTGGCCGATTCGGACTACGGGTTCGACCTCAACGGTCTCCCGGCCTGGCGCGACAGGCTTCACCATCTCCCTGCGCTGGCCCAGGACGCGGTCATCGGCCACCTCCACGATCTGGGTGTGAAGGAGCAGCACTGGGGTAAGTACCTCGGCCGGTTACTCACGCAATTGCCAGGCTGGGCAGGCATGATCGCCTGGCGGGTGAGCCGTCCGGCATACCCGCCGCAACAGGTCCAGCCCGTGGATCTCATCCAGTTTCTGGCTGTACGGCTGTTCTACGAGACGCTGCTGATCCAGAAGGTGTGCCGGTCCACCTGGCAGCTCGACCCTGATGTCGAGACCCTGCACCAGTACTTCCGTACGCACCTCGCCGAGTTCTTCGTACGGCGCGCGCTCCACAGCGGGGATCTGCCGGAGTTTCTCACCCGACAGGCCCGCACGCTTGCCGCGCAATCGCCGTCGGGCGACGAGGGGGTGAATCGCTGGACGATCCTGGCGGACATGATCTGGGCGCATCGGCAGAGCGGCGCGGTCGCACATGAATCCGCGCTGGGAGGCGCATGGCGACTCTTCCATCTCGCCCAGTTCCTCGGCCTCGAGGCCGGCGAGATACGCGCGCTCGCTCCTGAGGAGCGCGACCGGCTGCTCGGCGCCCTGGACGCGTTTCCCGGCACGGCGCACGGACCGGTCTGGCTCGGCGCGTACGAACGGCACTATCGGGAGGAGGTCCTCAACGCCCTTGCGAACAACCGCGGCAGAGGGCGGTGGAGAACGAGAGACACGCGCCCTCGCGCGCAGATTGTCTTCTGCATCGACGAACGGGAGGAAGCCATCCATCGTCACGTCGAGGAAATCGATCCCGGCTATGAGACGCTGGGGGCCGCGGGGTTTTTCGGCGTCGCGATGAACTACCGCGGCCTCGATGACCACGAGACGACACCGCTCTGTCCCCCGGTCATAACGCCGGTGCATCACGTGGCTGAGGTCGCGCGGCCTCGCGAGACGGAACGTCTCGAGACGCATCGACGACGCGCGGGCTGGTATGACGTCGCCCACAACACATACTGGGAGACGAAGCGGAACGCCGTCTCCGCCTACTTCCTTCTCGACCTGGTCGGGCTTCCCCAGGCGCTGCCGCTGTTCGGCAAGGTGCTGGCCCCGCACCGCTATGCGCGAGCCGTGAAGACGATACGGCAGCGGGTCATCCCCCCCGTTCGAACGACGCTCGCCGTAAACCGGACCGATGAACCTCCTCCTGATTCAGCGGCGGAGCACCATACCGGGCTTGGCTTCACTGTCGGGGAACAGGCGGACAAGGTCGAGGCGATGCTGCGCAACCTGGGGCTCACCTACGGTTTCGCGCGTTTCGTGGTCTTCACCGGGCATGGGTCATTGAGCATGAACAATCCGCACGAGTCCGCCCACGATTGCGGCGCCTGCGGCGGGAAGCATGGCGGACCCAACGGGCGCGCGTTCGCGGCGCTGGCGAACCGGCCGGAAGTTCGAGCCCTGCTGCGCGAGCGTGGCATCGACATCCCCGACGATACGTGGTTCGTCGGCGCCATGCACAACACCTGCTCGGAGGAGTATACGTTCTACGACGAGGAGGACATTCCCGCAACACACCGGAAGGAATGGACCACCCTGACGGAGGATCTCGACGAGGCGCGCGCCCGATCCGCGCAGGAGCGGTGCCGGCGGTTCGCGTCCGCGCCGAAGGACGCATCGCTGTACCGTTCACTTCTGCACATCGAAGGCCGCTCGATGGACCTGAGCCAGGTCCGCCCCGAGTGGGGGCACGCGACGAATGCATGCGCAGTGGTCGGGCGCCGCTCGATCACGCAGGGTGTCTTCCTGGATCGCCGGGCCTTCGTCATCTCGTACGACCCCTCGCAGGATCCCGGCGGCCTGATTCTGGAGCGCATTCTCCTCGCGGTGGGACCCGTGGGGGCCGGCATCAATCTCGAGTACTACTTCTCGACCGTGGACAACGTCCGGTGGGGCTCGGACACGAAAGTTCCGCACAACGTGTGCGGCATGATCGGTGTCATGGAAGGCGCGATGAGCGATCTTCGCACGGGACTGCCGAAGCAGATGGTCGAGGTCCACGAGCCCATGCGCCTCCAATTGATTGTCGAGTCACCCGTCGCGATTCTGGGTGAGATCTACGGCCGGCAGGCGGCGATCCGCGAGCTGCTCGACAACGCGTGGGTGCACCTGATTGCCATGGATCCCGAGACCGGCGAGTTCCAGTTGTTCGTGCCAGGCGTCGGATTCGTGATGTGGGAGGGGTCGGTCACACCGCTCGCTGTGGTGAAATCGTCCTTCGACTGGTACCAGGGCAAGACCGATTTTCTCGCGCCGGCCCTGATCGATCCGCAGCGGCCACGCCCGCTCGACCGGGGAGGCGCGTAACATGTTCGAATTCGTCGTTGCGCTCGTTCCGGGCCTGCCCCTTCTCGCCGCCCTCGCCAACGGCATCAACGGTCTCCTGGGGGACCGGTACTCGTGGCGCATGGTCCAGCGGGTCGCGAGCGGCGCGTTGCTCGTCTCACTCGCCGGCTGCCTCTGGATATTCGGCCAGGTGCTCCTCGATCCGGCTCCCCGCGAGGTCGTGCTCTATCGCTGGCTCGTGAGCGACGCGCTCACCGTGGACGTGGCGTTTTTGATCGATTCACTCTCAGCGATCATGATGCTCGTCACCACGGGCATCAGTTTTCTGATCGCGATCTTCTCCATCAACTACATGCACAACGAACGGGGCTTCACACGCTATTTCGCCGTGCTGCCCCTGTTCGTGTTTGCGATGCTCGTGCTCGTCATGGGCAACAGCTACGTCCTGCTCTTCCTCGGGTGGGAAGGCGTTGGCGTCTGCTCGTACCTGCTCATCGGGTTCTACTACGATCGAAAAGCCGCGGTGCAGGCCGGGACGAAGGCCTTCGTCATGAATCGCGTGGGAGATGCCGGGTTCCTGATGGGGATCTTCCTCATAATTGCCAACTTCGGTACCGCGAACTATACGACCGTGTTCGCCGGCGCCCCCGCGCTCGACACAGCGACGGCGACCGCGATCGGGCTCTGCCTGCTGCTCGGCGCAGTCGGCAAATCTGCCCAGCTGCCGCTCGTCACCTGGCTCGCGCGTGCCATGGAAGGACCCACGCCGTCCAGCGCGCTGATACACGCCGCGACAATGGTGACTGCGGGGGTCTATCTGATCGCGCGCAGCCACGCGATCTACGATCGAGCTCCCGATGCCCTGCTCGCCGTGGCCCTCGTCGGCGCAGCCACGGCCCTTTACGGCGCGGTCGTGGGCCTGGTGCAGACCGATATCAAGAGCCTGCTGGCCTACTCGACCACTGCGCAGCTCGGACTCATGTTTCTCGCCTGCGGTTTGGGGGCGTATGCCGTCGCCATCTTCCATCTGGCCGCCCACGCCGTGTTCAAGACGCTGCTCTTTCTCTCCGCGCCTTCGATCCTGCATCAACTCCACGGGGGCGCAGACGTGCGAGCGACAGCGCCGAGGGAATCAAGTCCGCGGCTTTACCGGCTCTTCCTTGCAGGCGCCGTCGGACTCGCGCTCGTTCCGTTTCTCGCCATCTGGTGGCGGGGGCACGCCGTGGGGCACGCGTTGACAACCGGGCTTCCGCTCCTCATGGCGTTCGGACTGCTGGCGCTGTTCTCGGCTGCGGTGTCCACGGGGCGGCTCGTCACGCTGACCTTTGGTGAACACGAGCACGGCGCCCACGGGCCAGGACACCGCCGGTCGTCGCGCGATCTCGTGACAGGGCTCGCCGTCCTCGCCGCAGTCGTGGCGATCGGGCTCGTCGTCGGGGTGCTGCCAGGCGGCATACAGGGAACGTGGATGGAGCGGTTCCTGGCGCCAGCCGTTGCCGCCCGACCTGCCGTGCCCGCCGGCAGTCCCTTCCTCGTGATCGGCGTCATGGCGTCCGTCGTCCTCATCCTGCTGACCGGGTGGTTCACCCCCGTGTACTTCGAGCGGTTCAAGCCGGAACGGCCGGGACTGTTTCTGTTCAGACATCGGCGACTGTACGGCTTCGCGACGAACCGGTTCTGGCTGGACGAGGTCTACGACGTCGCCGTGGTACAGCCGGCCCGGCGTCTCGGCCGGCTGCTGGATCGGATCGACAGCGACGTGATCGACAGGGCTCTGGGAACACCCGGCGGCCCGCCGACCGAGCGCGCCCCTGTGCCGGCCTGGGCAGAGCAGCGCCTGGCCATGCAGGCATTTGGAGCGGCCGGGCTGGCAGATGCGCTGTTGCCGCTGGACGTGGCGTGGCGAGAAGAGGAGCGAAAGGAGAAAGCCGCTGCCGCGGGGGACGTCGGCGGCGCCGGCGGCTGGGCCGCCAGCGGCACCGGGTGGGTCGAGCGGGAGGGGATTGGGCGCGCGAGCGGCGTAGTCGGTTGGCTGACGCGCGCGAGCGCGGATGCCGGCGGCTGGATTGAGCGCGAGGGCATCGGGCGCGCCGGCGGCGCACTGGGTTGGCTGGCGGAATTGCTTGCGAGCGTGACGGCCTGGGTGGAACAGTCGGTCATCAATCGCGTTGAAGGTCTCACGGGCTCACTGACCCACGGAATCGCCGTGCTCGCCGCCAGGCTTGAGCAGTCCGTGTTTCACACGGGCGTTCACGTCGGCGTGCCGCAGGCGAGTGGTCGCGTCGGGCGGTTTCTCAACGCGACCGAGGAGATGCTCGACAGGCCGTTGGTCAGCGGCGGACTGGTATTCGTCTCGTTCGCCGTGGTCCTCCTGATGGACATGCTGTGATGCTGCCAGAGCGCTTCGCGGACGTGCAGGCAGGGTTCCCCATCCTGAGTGTCCTGATCCTGTTTCCGCTTGTCGTCGTCGGCGTTCTCTGGTTCGTTCGCGACTCCACTCGAGCCTACCGGCTGGCACTGGGTGCGGCGGCTGCGGAACTGTTTCTCGCTGCCTACATGGCCCTGGTGTTCGTCCCTCAGATCCCCGACATGCAGTTCGTGGAGCGCGGTTGGACCATTCCGGCGCTCGGTATCGGGTACCACCTTGGAGTGGACGGGATCAGCGTGCTGTTCCTGCCGGTCACGGCACTGCTGACCCTGCTGGTCATCCTGTATGCGGAGTATTCCGCGGCGACCGACACCCGCCATTACGTGATGGCCACGCTCGCACTCGAGGCGATGCTCATCGGCGCCTTTGTCTCGCTGGATCTCGTGATGTTCTGGCTGTTCTTCGTGCTGGAGCTGGTGCCAAGTTACGTCCTCATCACGCGCTGGGGCACGGGTGCCGAGCGCAGACGCGCCGCGAACGAGTACGTCGCGTTCATGTTGTTGGGATCGGCGGCGATGCTCGGAGGGATCGTGACCATGGCCGTCCGCGCTCGCGGGACAGGCGACGCGTTGTCATTCGACTTACTCGACTTGTTGAGACTTCCGGTTCCCGCTGACGGTCAGCACCTGATCTTTTTTCTGCTCTTTCTCGGGTTCGCCATCAAGGCGCCTGTGTTTCCGTTCCACACGTGGATGCCCAAAGTCCTGGAACAAGGGCCGATCGTGGGAATGAGCGTTTTCCTCATAGGCATCAAGCTCGGCACCTATGGGTTCCTGCGATTCGTCATCCCGCTTCTGCCCGAGGCGTCGAGAGCGTGGGTGTGGGTGATGCTGGGGCTCGGAGCGGCCGGTCTGGTCTACGGCGCGATGATCGCGCTGATCCAGACGAATCTGCGCCGCCTGCTCGCTTTCAGCAGCCTCAGTCACATGGGCGCTGTCATGATCGGCCTCTTCTCGCTGAACCTTACGGGGTTTCAGGGCGGGCTGCTCCAGATGATCAACCTCGGGATTGTCGGCGCCGGACTTTTCTTCGTCGCCGGGTTCCTGCACTCCCGTGTCGGATCATCGGATCTTTCCGCGATGGGCGATCTCGTGCACCGTGTGCCGGCGCTCACGGCCGCGTTCCTGGTGATCGCCCTCGCCGGGATAGGGCTGCCTGGAACCAACGGCTTCAACGGTGAGCACCTGGTGATGCTCGGCGCATTCAAGGCCCATTGGTTCATGGCTCTCGCCGCCGGTCTGGGCACCTTTCTGACCGCGGCGTACTCGCTCTGGTATTTCCAGCGCGCCTTCCTGAGCCCGTGTGTGGCCGATACCGGAGCCGGCAGCGGCGCAGGCACGAGCGTGTCTCACGCGCCGGAATTCATGCCTGACCTGAAACTGCGCGAGTGGGTCATCTCCATTGCCCTGGGAGGCCTCGTGTTCTGGATCGGCCTCGACACTGGTCCGTTCCTTCGCACCATGAACGGGTCGCTCAGCGCCCTGGAACATCGGCTCACTCGTTCCGCCGCCGTCGAGACAGTCAGGCGCGCGCCAGAGGCGGCGCTTCCGGCGGAGGCGAGATGAACCTCCACGAGATCCAGGCCGCGGATCAAGTCGGCTTTCCGATTCTTACGGTTCTGATCCTGTTGCCCGCTCTGTCGGCGATCGTCCTGACGCTCATCGAGGACGAGAGACGGGCGCGGCAGACAGCCGTGGCGGCAGCGGGCGCGGAGCTCATTCTCGCGGTTTCGATGGCCGGGATTTTCACGCCCGGTGTGTCGGATATCCAGTTCGCAGAACGGATCGCCTGGATCGAAACGGCGGGCGTGGGGTACCACGTCGGTGTGGACGGGATCAGCGTGCTCTTCGTGCCGCTGACGGCACTTGTGACGCTCACGATCGTGCTGTTCTCGTGGACCAGCGTGACGTTCCGGCCAGCTTCATACCTGGCCGCCCTCCTGGCGCTCGAGAGTCTGACGATCGGGATCTTCGTGTCGCTCGATCTTGTGCTGTTCTTCCTGTTCTGGGAGTTGATCCTCGTCCCGAGTTACTTCCTGCTCCGGCTCTGGGGAATCGGACCCGAGCGACAATCCGCGAGCGTCACGTACGTCATGTACATGCTCACCGGCTCAGCGCCGTTGCTGCTCGGGATCGTGATGCTCGGCGTGAATCACCACAGCGCTGCCGGAGCGTATTCGTTCGACTTTCTCGATCTCACGACGGTACCCGTGCCGCGTGCGATGCAGACGCTGATCTTCGGTCTCCTGGCGTTCGGCTTCGCGGTCAAAGCGCCGCTGTTCCCGTTCCACACCTGGGTGCCGGCGGTGCTCATGCAGGGGCCAATCGGCGTCGGCATGTTCCTCATGGGACTCAAGGTCGGCGTGTACGGCTTCATACGCTTCGTCCTGCCGCTGGTGCCCGATGCGGTCATGGAGTGGTCGTGGCTCATGAGCGGACTCGGTGTGACGGCGATCCTGTATGGGGGGTTTATCGCGCTGGTCCAGGTCAACCTCCGCCGGCTGCTCGCCTTCGCCGCCGTGAGCCACGCAGGACTTGCGATAATGGGGGTGTTCACGCTCGGGGTGCAGGGCATCCAGGGCAGCCTGCTGCTGATGTTCAATCTCGGAATCGTCTCGACGGGCCTGCTGTTGCTGACCGGTCTGTTGCACGCTCGTACCGGTTCCTCCGAGCTCTCGGCATTTGGCGGCATCGCCAGTCAGGCCCCGCTGCTGGCCACGTTCTTCTTCATTATCGGCCTGGCCGCCATCGGTCTCCCTGGAACCAGCGGCTTCCCGGGCGAATTTCTCATTCTGCTGGGCGCGTTCGGCGTGCACTGGGCACTGGCCGGTGCGGGCGTCGCGGGCGTGGTCCTGTCGGCCGCATACTTTCTGTCGTACTACGAGGGCGCATTTCTCGGCCCGGCCCCACGGCATGGACGGTACATTCCTGATCTGCGCCGCCACGAAATCGCCATCGCCGCGGGGCTCACACTGCTGATCTTCTGGATCGGACTGTTTCCGGGGCCGTTCCTTCATATCACCAGCGGTTCCGTGCTGGCGCTGGTTCAGCGGTTGAACTGAGCGGCGCATCGCGCCGCCTCGTATCAGGAGGCTGACGAACCAGTGATGCCGATCGAGTCGATCCAACCTCTCCTGGCCCTCCTGGCGTCACTGGCCGGCGCCGCACTGATCGTGCCCTTCCGGGACCGTCCGAATCTGCGTGAGGCGTGCTCACTGGCTGCATCGGTGCTGCAGTTCGTGGCTGTTCTCAGCATGCTCCCGGCGGTGCTGGCCGGTCAGACGCTGCACCACACGCTGTTCTCGTTCCTGCCCCAGGTCGCGATCGCGTTCCGCGTCGATGGGCTCGGCCTGCTGTTCGCGGCGACGGCATCGTCGCTGTGGATTCTGACGACGATCTATTCCATCGGCTACATGCGCGCCCTTGGCGAGCAGCGGCAGACGCGCTTCTACGCGTTTGTGGCGCTCGCACTTTCCGCGACCATGGGACTGGCCTTCGCGGCCAACCTGGTCACCTTCTACATCTTTTATGAAGCGCTCACCTTCATCACCTATGCGCTGGTCACCCATCACGCGACTGATGAAGCGGCGGCCGCCGGACGCAAGTACCTTGCCTATCACCTTGGCACGTCGATCGCCTTCATGCTGCCGGCGATTATCTGGACGTACACCATCTCGGGCACGTTCGCGTTTCAGCCCGATGGCGTCCTCTCGATAGCGACCGCCGGCACAACGACGCTGACCATCATCTACCTCCTCTTCCTGGGTGGCATCGGCAAGGCCGCCATCATTCCGTTTCACGCCTGGCTGCCGACGGCGATGGTGGCGCCGGTTCCCGTGAGCGCGCTGCTGCACGCCGTGGCGGTGGTGAACGCGGGCGTCTTTTGCGCGTTTCGCGTGATCCTCAACGTCTTCGGGGAGGATCTCATGCGCGACCTGAACCTCGGTACACCGACTGTCGCGATTGCGTCCGTCACGATCCTCCTGGCGTCCTTCTACGCCTTCCGGCTGGATAACTTGAAAGCCCTTCTGGCATACTCCACCATCGCCCAGCTGTCCTACATGATCATGGGCGCGGGCCTGCTGCATCCGAGAGGGATGACAGATGGCGTCCTGCATCTCGCGGTCCACTCCTTTTCGAAGATCACGCTCTTCTTCTGTGTCGGTTCGATCTATCTCGCATTGCGCAAGACGAAGATTTCGGAGATGCACGGAGTCGGGCCACGGCTTCCGTGGACGATGGCCGCGTTCCTGATCGGGGCGCTCAGTATCGTCGGCCTGCCTCCAACGGCTGGATTCCTCACGAAGTGGTACCTGGCAACCGGTGCCCTCGATTCGGGACAACTTCCCGCTTTCTTCGTGCTCCTCGTCAGCACGCTCCTGAGCGCGGTGTACTACCTGCGCATCGTCGCGACAGCGTTCTTCGTCGCGCCCGAGCCTCACGGGGAGGAGCACCGCGAAGAGGACCGGCCCTCGGTGGAGAAACTCCTCGAGAGTGCAGAGGAAGCCGCTGAGGACGCATCAGCGGGCGCCGACAGCGTTCGCGCGCGCAGGCTGGCCGCTCTCACGCTCGTGCCCGCAGTCGTAACCGCGGCCATCGTGCTGGCCCTGGGCATTTTTCCCGGGCTTCTCCTGCGGCTCGTCGCCCAGGTCTTTCGCTGAGTTCGTGTCCGGAATCTGGACGCTGCGTTCAGGCGTCGGACGCGTAGCCCGCCACACCCCGGTCCGCTGCCTGCATCCACCCCGCTGGCAGGGCCCAGGCGCGGCGCGCCGTGTGTGCCAGCGGGCGGCATGCCTCCTGCACTGCGACGACCCACATGTTAGAGCGCTCCCTGCTTGTAGTCGACGATGAGGACGCCATCCGGTTCGCGATGCGGGAGTACTTCACCGCCCTGGGATATCGCGTCGCCTGCTCGCGCGATGTGACGGAGGCGAAAGCCCGACTGGCCGGCGCGTCCTACGGGATCGTCATTGCCGATCTGCGCCTTTCGAGCCGGCGCGAGAGCGAAGGACTGGAGATTGTCAGCTACGTCCGGGAGCATTACCCTTCCACCCGCATCGTCCTGCTGACAGCCTATGGATCGGCGGAGGTCGAAGCCGAGGCGCGCAAACGCGGCGCGCACGCATTCCTGCAGAAGCCGCAGCCGCTGCCGGAGGTGGCTCGCATTCTCTGTGAGTTGCCGGAAGGTGGACCCACGGAGGGCTTGGACAGCCCCGGCGTTTCCAGCAGGTGAGCGGCCTGCTCGATTCCCCGTAGATGTTCTCGGCGTAGGTGTTCGACGTGGCACCGACCCGCGCGAAGTTCAGGTGTGCGTTGACCGCCTGCAGTGAATTGAAGGTCCACTCCTCAGGCGCCGATGCACGTGCTCGTGATCCCGAAGCGCCACATCGCGCCGCTCAACGAGCTGGCGGCCGAAGACGACGGGCTGGTGGGCGAGATGGTGCGGCGCGGCGCGCCAATCGCGCAGGAGCGCGGCTACGGCGAGGGCGGTGCGTCGAGCCGCGCCCTCTGGCAGGTCCTCGTCCTCGTCGTAGCCGCCGACGACGGCCTGCTCCGCGAGCGGCAGGACGAGCGCTCTCGAATGGTGATGTCTACCTTCACGTCGTTGGCGGATCGGGCAGGCAGGCAGGGCCCTTCAAAAACGAGGTAGAACGTGTATCCTTCTCACTGGAGCATAGCGTGTGTATGCGACTCGCGTTTCTCGCTCTAGTGTGCCTCGGCGCAACGCCCGCCTGGGCGCAGGCGCCGGCAAATCAAACGCCCGCGGCGCCTGCAGAGCCGCAATATCCGAAGATTTCTATTGGAACACTCAGCTATTTTCAGTACGCCGCAGAGCTTAAAAACCGCGACGGCTTCAACGCCTTTGACGTCACACGCGGCTACATCAACATCGCCGGCGACATCGCCAAGAACGTCAAGTTCCGGATCACACCGGACGTGCGCCGGATCACCGACGGCAGCCTCACGTTTCGTTTGAAATTCGGCTTCGTCGAGTTCGACGAGCTGACGCCTCGCTCGTGGGTGCGCTTCGGGCTTCATCAGACCCCATGGCTCGACTTCGAGGAAAGCATCAACCGCTATCGCGTGCAGGGACCGATGTTCGCGGAGCGTGAGGGCATTATTCCCGGATCCGGCGATTTCGGCGTCGGGTTACTCGCGCGCGCGCCAAACAACTACGGCGAAATCAACGTGGGCGTCTACAACGGCGAGGGCTTCACCAGGGCAGAAACGGACAAACGAAAGAGCATTCAGGCACGCGTGACCATCCGGCCGATGCCGCAGGCCAAGCTCGCGTCAGGGTTGCGGATCTCCGCGTTCTTCGACCACGGCTGGACCGGTAAAGATCGCCCGAAGCGCCATGGCATTGTCATGGCGAGCTACGAGCATCCCCACTTTGTGGGCACGGCCGAGTGGCTGGCCGGCACGACACGCGCGAATCCCCTCGTCGCGAACACCGAGTTCCGCGGCTACTCGCTCTTCGTGGAAGTGCGGCAGGGAATGCAGGGATGGGCTGGAATCGCCAGGTTCGACAGCTTCGATCCCGACAACAGATTTGCCGACGATTCACGTCGGCGGACGATTGCGGGCCTTGCGTACTGGCTCACGTGGTCGGCGGTCAGAATCGGATTCGTACTCAACGACGAGGACGTGCGGTACGACGCGGCCGTGAATCGGCCACACGAAAACCGACTACTCTTCCAAACGCACGTGCAATTCTAGGCTGGCCGGTCTGACAGTAGGTCTGGCAGGCCTGGTCGGCAAGACCAGCGTTTGCTAGACTCACCGGCCCCGACTTCGGGGCAAAGCGGCGATCTACCGTCCGGCCTTCCCGGCGCCCCGCGCCTGGCAGCACGGGTGTCTTGGAAAATTTGAGGTTGACGGCCAGTGGGTTTCTCCGCAGAATCGGCCATGCTAATCGGACCACTGCCGCCTCTCATCCGGTTCTCACCATAAGTTCGAATCAGACGCTCGGCGCGGCGGCGCGCGTGCTCTGGGCGCACCACGCAGACTCCTTCCTGATTGTCTCCTTGAGGTTGGTCAAATTCTGCGCGATGAACCACGGCGTGATGTGCGAAAACTGGGCCCATGGGGCTACGCGGCGTCGCGGTAGTAAAACCTCAGCACGCCGCCGATCCGCTCACGGCACCGTACCGGGCCTGTTCCCATCAATGTGGTCTGTGGCGCGATG
>Ga0136620_10000995_pt1 | contig 13257 bp, 11 predicted proteins | sample AntDrymUQ4162106_2_FD_104806 | JGI IMG/M metagenome (GOLD analysis project Ga0136620, IMG submission 104806) | Polar desert sand microbial communities from Dry Valleys, Antarctica - metaG UQ416 (21.06) | ecosystem: Environmental > Terrestrial > Soil > Desert | place: Antarctica: Dry Valley... | reverse complement strand
GGCGGGGGACCCGGAGCTCGAGATCGAGCCTGCTGTGGCGGCGGAGCGCCTCGATGCCGCCGTCGCCTACCTCGCGCGCCGGTATGCGCTCGTGCGAGCAGAGGACCTGCCCGCCGTCGCCCGCAAGCGACGGCGGGGTGAGCGGATTCCGGTGGCGGTGACCTTCGACGACGACCTGCGCTCCCACCGCGACCACGCGGCGCCTGTCTTCAGGCGCCATGGCGCTGTCGCCACCGCCTTCCTGTGCGGCGCGCGCGAGCCGTTCTGGTGGCAGCTCCTGCAGGTGGCGATCGACACCCGCGCCATCGCGGCCGACGGGCTGGCGGGGGTGCCGCGGGACCTGGTCGAGGGCGCGCTGGCACGGCGGCCCCGTGCCATCGGCCGTCTGGCGAAGGCGATCGAGGACCTCGATCCCAACGAGCGGGACGGTGTGAGGGCTGCTCTGCGCGCGGCGGTGCCGACCGCGGAGCCTATGCTGGGCAGCGACGACGCGGTGGTGCTCGAGGCCGCCGGCTGGGAGATCGGCTTTCACACCCTCCGCCACGACGCGCTCCCCGGCCTCGGAGGCCCCGAGCTGCGCAAGGCCCTCCAGGCCGGCCGCGACCAGCGGCCCGCAGCACCGCCGCGGACGCTGGCCTACCCTCACGGCAAGGCGGGCCTCCGCGAGTCGCGAGCGGCCTGCGCGGCCGGCTACGTCGCTGCCTACACCGGTCGGGCCGAGGTGTTCACCGAGCAGACGGACGTGCATCTGATCGGCCGCCTGCAACCCGACCCAGCTACGCTGGGCCGCTTCGCGCTTCAGCTTGCGCGGGCTCTGGTCGATCCCTGAATCAAGCATGGCGCGCTCCCTCCAAGCCCCGCGACCCGCACCCTCGCCAACCGTCGAGCGACGCGGCAGGCTGAACCTGCTCACCCGCCGGTTGCACCTCTTGATGGCGCTGGCGCGCAGCGACCTGCACATCCGCTACGGGCGGGGTGGGGGGCAGATCATCCAGTGGTTCATCGACCCCTTCGTGCTTGTAGGGGTCTACGTGCTGCTGCGTCTCATCCTCGGGCGCGGCGGAGGCCCGGTCGCGCTCTCGCTGGCGTGCGCGGTGGTCCCCTTCCAGATCGTCCTGCTGTCGGCCACCAGCGCGATGAACGCCGTGTCGCTGCGAGAGCCGATCCTCCTGAACATGCGGTTCGACCGCATGCTCATCCCGCCAGCCGCGGTGATGACCGAGACGCTGGCCTTCGCCGCCAGCTTCACCATGTTCCCCATCGCGATGTTGATCTATTCGGTGGGGCCGACGTCGGCTCTGCTGTGGCTACCGGTGATCGTTCTCGCGACGCTCCTGCTGGCCTTCGGGGCGGCCTGGCCCGCGGCCCTGCTCGGGCTGTGGTACCCCACGGTCAAGGTCATCGCCAGCCAGGCGCTGCGTGTCCTGTTCTTCGCCGCCCCCGGCCTGGTCGCGCTGGCCGAGGTCTCCGACGACCTGCGGCGCTTCGTCGTCTTCAACCCGCTCACCGGCCTGTTCGAGGCGTTTCGGCACGTCTTTCTCTACGGCGACGCTCCAGAGCTCTGGCAGCTCGCCTATCCCGCAGGCTTCGGCCTGATCCTGGCGGTGGTGTTCATCCCGCTCTACCGCTACGAGCAGCGGCATTTCGCGAAGCTGGTGAGCGACCTGTGAGCACTGCCGTGCACGCCCAGGACGTGGGCATCCACTACCTCTTCGACCGCCAGCAGCGCACGGTCAGCCCGACCATCGCCCGTCTGCGCCGGGAAGGGGGTGAGAACTGGGCGCTGCAGGATGTTTCGTTCGACATCCCCGCCGGCGAAGGAGTCGCCCTCCTGGGGGCCAGCGGCTCGGGCAAGTCGACGCTGTTGCGGACGATGGCCGGTGTGCTCGAGCCCGACACCGGCGAGCTCGTGACCGCCGGCAGGGTGGGCGCCCTGCTGTCGATCCAGGCCGGCGTGATGGCGCTGCTTACGGGGCGTGAGAACACGCTGCTGCTCGGCGTGCTCGCCGGCATGACGCCCGCCCGGGCCAAGGCGGAGATGGAGGAGGTCAAGCGGCGCAGCGGGCTCGGCGAGCACTACGAGCGGCTGGTGGCCAGCTACTCGCAGGGAATGCGTGCGCGGCTAGGGCTGGCGGTGGTGGAGCGCACCGATCCGACCATTCTGCTGCTCGACGAAGTCCACGAGGCGCTCGACCACGAGTTCCGCGACCACGTGGAGGCCTACGCCCGCGATCTGCTCGCCGGGGGCGGGGTCGTGGTGGCGACAGGGCACGACCACCCGATGCTCGAGCGGCTGTGCTCCAGGGCGCTGCTCATGCAGAAGGGGGAGATGGTGGCTGACGGGGACTTCAAGCAGGTTCAGCGGACTTACCTCGGAGACCGCGCCGCGTGAGCGCCGCCGGCGCGATGGCCCCTGCTGCGCCCGCGGCCCTGCGTGGCCTCGTCGGCGCGCTCGAGGGCGAAGGCCTGCGCTGGATGCTGCTGCGCCCTCGGGAGAGCCTGGCGGCGGCCGCCGGTGACGTCGACATCCTCGTGGCGCCGGCCGAGCTCGGTCGATTGGAAGACCTCGTGGTGGACCGCGGCTTCCAGGTGTTCCCGCTGCCCGGGCCGGATCTGCACGCCGCCCTCTACGACGCCGAAGCGGGGCGCTTCGTCTGGATCCACGCTCAGCCCAGCCTGCGGTTGGCCGGCGAGGAGATTGCGGCCGAGGCCGTGTTGACTACCGCCAACCGCGACGGGGTCCCGCAGCCAGGCGATGCCTGGCTGCTTTGGATCCTGCTTCTGCGCGCCCTCGTGGACAAGGGCGAGCTGCCCGACCGCCACCGTGCCCACGTGCGCGAGCTCGCAGGGCGCTGGGAGGGAGGCCCCGCTCTGCTCGAGTCGCTGGCGCACCGCCGCGGCCTTCATCCCGAGACGGTCGTCTCGCTCGCGGCGACCGGCGACTGGAGGGGGCTGCTCGCCCATTCGGTCCACCGCCCGGCTGCTCCTGTGTCGTGGGCGACGCGCATCGCCCGCGTCCCCCGGCGCCTGCGCGGGCTGCGCAAGCTGCGTGCGCGGACTGGGTTGTCGGTGGCGGTTGTAGGACCCGACGGGGCGGGCAAGACCACGCTTGTCCGGGCGCTGGCCACGAGCCTTCCGCTCCCTGTGCGGATTCAGTACATGGGGCTGACCGGCGGACAGCTGCCACGGGCCGACGCCTTGCGCGTTCCCGGCCTGATTCTCGTGGCGCGCGTCGTAATCCTGTGGCTGCGCTACGCGCGCGGCGTGCTGCACACCGCCCGCGGAGGTGTGGTGCTCTTCGAGCGCTACACGCTTGACGGGGCGGTGCCGTCGGGGGTGGCGCTGAGCCCCGCCGGCAAGCTCTCGCGCCGTCTTCAGCGGCGCGTCTGCCCGATGCCAGACCTGGTTCTGCTGCTCGACGCCTCCGGAGAGACCATGCACACGCGCAGCGGCGAGTACGACCCGGCCGTGCTCGAGGGCTGGCGGGCGGCGTATGCGCGCCTGCCCGGGAGCGTTGAGGCGCTGGAGGTGATCGACGCCGAGCAGCCGGCCGACGCGGTCCGCCGCCGGGCCGAGGCGCTGATCTGGCGCCGCTACGGCGAGATCGCGGCGGCGGCCGGCCGGCGCCGGCGCCGTTGAACGCGCTCGCGATCACGGTCGGCGTGGCCACGTGCGCCCGCCCGGAGAGCCTGGCGCGCTGCCTGCGCGCCCTGGAGGCGCAGACGGTGGCTCCCGCCGAGGTCGTAGTGGTCGACCAGGCTCCCACAGAAGACGCGCGCGCGGCCGCGGGCGCCGCCGGGCTTGGCGGCGTGCGCTACCTCGAGCAGGCGCGGCTGGGCCTCTCGGCCTCCCGCAACCTCGCCCTGAGCTCGGCGCGCGGGTCGGTGCTCGCGGTCACCGACGACGACTGTGCGCCAGACCCCGATTGGCTCGCCGAAGTAGGCGCAGCACTGGCGCGCGAGCCCAGGCCGGGGGCGGTCACCGGGCCGATCCTGCCACTGGGCGATCCGCCGCCCGGATCCTTTCCGGTCTCCCTGCGGGAATCGGACGTGGCGGTCGACCACAGCGGGCGCATGCAGCCCTGGGGCGTGGGAAGCGGCGCCAACTTCACCGCCTCGGTGGTTCTTCTGCGCTGCTGCGGAGGATGGGACGAGCGCCTCGGCGCGGGGTCCGGCGGGCAGGCCGCGGAGGATGCCGACCTGATCTACCGCCTCCTGCTCGGCGGCCACACCGTCCGTTACGAGCCCGCGGCGGTGATGCGTCACGAGTGGCAGACACGCGAGCGCCGCCTGGCCACCCGCTGGTCCTACGGCTATGGCATCGGCGCCATGTGCGGGCTCTGGCTCGCGCGGCGCAACGCCCACGCGCTCCAGCTCTTGGCCGGCTACGCGCGTCTGCACGTGCGACCGGTGGCGGGCGCGCTGCGCCACCGCGACCGAGGGCGGCTGGCCGAGCACGGGCGCGCGCTGGCGAGTCCGGTCCCCGGCGTGCTGCACGGTCTGCGCGCCTCACGGAAGCCGTCTTTGTCGACTCCGCTCGGCCCGCCGTGACCGAGCGCTCGAGCGCAGGGGCGTTGGCGGCGAGCGTGCTCATCTGCTCGCGGGGGCGGCCGGACCTGCTGCTCGACACCGTGCGCTCGGTCCTGGCGGGAGGCGCCGTGCCATACGAGCTGATCGTGGTGGACCAGAGCGCCGCCGCCAACGCCGAGTTGGCCGGCACGGGGCCCGTGCGCGGCTGTCAGGTTCACTATCTGCACTCGGCCACGAGCGGGCTGAGCCGAGCGCGCAACGTCGCGATCGAGGCGGCCAGCTGCGACGTGGTGGTGCTGATCGACGACGACATGTTCGTGGAGGATCGCTGGCTGGCCTGCCTGCTCGCGGGCCTGGGGGAGGGGCCGGGAGCCGTGGCCACCGGGCGCGTCCTGTCGGCGCCGGCGGAGGGCCGGGGCGCAATCGTGCCGCCCGCGGCGCTGGTGCTACGCGACACGCCGGCCGTGTACCGCGGCGCCCAGCGATTCGACGTGGTGCCCGGGGCCAACGTGGCCATGAAACGCGAGATGGTCCGTTCGCTCGGCGGCTACGACGTGCGGCTGGGGGCGGGCACCCGCTTCAGCGCGGCGGACGACAACGACATGGGCCATCGCCTGCTGGCGGCCGGCTGCGAAGTGCGCCACGTGCCGGACGCCGTGGTGCTTCACCGCGCCCACCGGCCGAAGGCCGAGCTCGTGCGCCTGCGGTGGCGCTATGGCCGCGGCAAGGGCGCGTTCTATGCCAAGCACGCCGGGCTGCGCGACCGGCTGATCGCGGGCCGGGCCGCCGCCGATGCGGGTGCCCGGCTGCGCCGCGCGCTGCGGGCCGCCCGCCGCTCTCCCAGGAGCGCCGCCGGCGAGCTGCTGTCGCTTGCCGGCATGGGCTCGGGCGCGCTGGACTGGCTGGTGTTCGAGCGGTTTGCCGCCCGTCTGGGAATCGGCCATCGGCGATGAAGGCACACGTGCCGAGCGGCGCAAGGCAGCGCCATGACCGGACTCAACGCCGCGGCGTCCAGCTTCCGGATCGCTCGAGCAGGGTCTTGACACGTGCCTCCCAGGAGAAGCGTGGGCGCCCGCCGTAGACGAGCGGGTAGAGCAGCTTGCGCCGGCGCGAGAGACTCGACCGCCGCCGGTGCTCGCGCATGTCGCCGGACAGCCGCGGATGGTCCTGGCGCAGCCGCAGGTAGAGTCGGCGGTGATTGAACTTGGCCCTGGTGAGTAGGCGCTCACCATGCAGCCGGCGGCGGTAGGTGACGGTCTGGGGCCCCATATGGACCCCCGTGGCGCCGCGTTCGGCCAGGCTCATCCACAGGTGCCAGTCCTCGTACGCGGGCAAGGCCGCCCAGCCGCCCACCGCCTCGAGAGCGGTGCGGCGATAGAGCGCCGACACCGGGTACTCGTTGGTGTAGAGCAGCCGGTAGGGGTCGATGTGCCCGGGCACCTGACGGAGAAGCTCGGAGGAGCCGAACTCGCGGTAGTCGCCAAAGCACACGTCGGCCTCCGGATTTTCGTCCAGGCGGTCCGCCATCTGCCCGAGCATCCCCGAGGCGGCCAGGTCGTCGGCGTCGAGGGGAAACACGTAGCGGGCCCGAGTCGCTCTAAAGCCGGTGTTGCGGGCCGCGGCGACCCCGAGGTTGCGCTCGTGGCGGGCGACCGTCACGCTCGCGGTGCTCAACTGCTCCAGCGCCAGGCGCGTGGCCTCATCATCGGAGGCGTCGTCGACGACGACGACCTCTAGAGGTTCCTCCTCGCTCACCGAGGCGATGGCCTCTGGCAGCAGCTCGCCGTCGCGGTAGCACGGGATGATCACGGCGATTCGCGCGCCGTCGGTGGATGCGCCGCCGCTCACAGCAGGCGCGCGGGCTGCGCGCGCGCATCGATGGCGGCATCCAGCTCGTCGAGCACGCGAGCGTCCACCTCGGGGTCGAACTTGCGTGCGAAGAGGTCGCCGGACTCGAGCATCGAGCCGAGGTCGTCCACGGTGAGGACACGCGGTGAGTCGCCGCCCCCCGACCAGTCGATGTAGCGAAGGTCGTCGTTGACGATCGTTGGCGCGAGCGGCGAGCTCAGCAGGATGGTCTGGAAGAAGCTCTCGTCGGGCACCGCGGAGCGGCGGAAGAACTCGCCCACCTCCGGGCTGTCGTTCAGCACACCGGCAACGAGCTCGAGGCTTTCGCGTGAGAGGCACCAGTGAGCCGATCCGGTGAAGGCCTCGAGGCCCACGGGAAGGGTCCGGCCTATACGCAGGGGAAGCAGGCGGTTCGGAACCCGAACTCGGCGCCCTCTGAGCTCACCGTTGAAATGCCATTGCTCGACGCGGTCGAGAAAGCGGCCCGCTGAGGGCCAGTGGCTGAGAAACGACCGGCCGCCGGCCTCCTCGAGCCGGCGCTCGATGACGCCCGCCGGGCGCAGCGGATAGTCCTGACCGGTGAGCAGGACTCCGTAGTCGACCCCCACCGGATCCGCGAGCAGAGCCTCCACGCCCTCCAGCACGGCCTCGACAAGGCTGAACGAGGCCCAGTAGCAGCGGTGGCGTGGCAGCAGCCGGACATCCTCATCGAGACCCAAGTCCCGCTCGACCTCCCTCATCACGCTGCCAGGCACCCGCTTGTCGACGTGGATGTAGAAGTGAGCGCCGCCGCCGCGCAGCCGCCTCACGAGCCGCACAAGCTGACCGGGCTGGGTGTGGGCGCAGATGATGTACCCGATCGTCACGGGGCAACGATAACTTCGCCTGTGCGTGATCCGAGTCACCGCCACCGCCGCGCCGGCTCTGTTGCTGCTAACCGCCACGATCACCCCGCCTTCCGGCGTGCCCGCGCTGGCCCGAACCGATCCCGCAGAGCGCCTCGAGGACTACCGCCGCGCGCTGGCATTCTACCTCTCCCTTCCCGGCTTTGCCGTGGACCGGATTGTGTTCGCGGAGAACTCCTCGACCGACCTGTCTGCGCTCGAAGAGCTGATGGACGGGCAGGGGCACGGCAAGCAGGTCGAGCTGGTGTCCTTCTACGGCCTCGACTATCCGGTCGAGCAGGGCCGCGCGGTGGGGGAGATACGGCTGATCGAGACTGCGCTGTCGCGCTCGGGTCTGCTCGGGGCGCTCGGCGAGAGCGAGGCCTTCTGGAAGGTCACGGGGCGCCTGAGGGTGACGAACATGCAGCGGCTGGTGGCCTCGGCCCCGCCCGAGGCTGCGCTCTACGCCGACTTCAGGCGCGTGCCGCGCCCCTGGGTCGATCTGCGTGCGCTGGCGTGCACGCGCAGTGGCTTCTGCGAGCTCCTCTGGCCCAGGGTGGACGGCATGAGCCAGGCGGCGGCCGAGGCCGCGGGGTGCAGCGCGCCGGAGGAGTGGCTGTATGGAGAGCTGGCCCCCCGGCGCGCGGCGCTGGGCGTAGTCCCCCGACTGCGCGTGGAGCCCAGGATGGAGGGCTACTCAGGCTTCGGCGAGGATCTGGCCCGACCGTCGCGGCGCGTGTGGTCGACCCTGCGCGGCGGTGCTCGCAGGCTGCTCCCCGGCCTGTGGCTCTGATCGACCGGCGGCTGCGGCTGCTCTTCCTGCTCCCTTTCGCCCCGCGGCTCGGGGGCCTGCACGGTGGCGCGAGGGCGACAGGGCAGCTGATCGCCGGGCTCGCGCTGCGTCACGAGGTCGCCGTCCTGTTCCTGGCCCAGCCCGGCGAGGGAGTGGTGGAGGATGAGCTGGAGAAACGGTGCGATCGCCTGGAGGGTGTCGAGCCGGCTCGCGCTCCGGGTCGCCTCAGGCCCAAGCTCGCGCTGCTGCGCGGCGTGCCGACGTGGGCGAGCGAGCTGGCCGATGCAGGCTTCGCCGCGCGCGTCGGCGAGGTCGCCCGAAGCTGGCGGCCGGACCTGGTGCAGCTGGAGTTTCCGGTGATGGGCCAGTACCTGACCGCTCTGGAGGAAGTCCAGGCTCCTCGGGTGCTGGTCGACCACGACGCCAGCGTCCGCGACCTGCGCACATGGCACGGTCCGTTTGCACCGCTCACCCGCGCCCTGGACGAGCGCGCGTGGAGGGGCTTCGAACGCAGGGTGCTGAACCAGGTTCAAGCCGCGGTCGTGTTCACCGAGGCCGACCGCATGGCGCTCGAGAGGCTGGGAACGAGCACACAGGTCGTTCGGATACCGCTTGGCTCGTCGATCTCCGCCTCCCCGCTCGACCCAGCAGGCCGTGAGCCGCTCGGCGTGGTGTTCGTAGGCAACTTCGCCCACCCGCCGAACTCCGATGCCGCGCTGTGGCTGGCCTCCGAGATCTTCCCCGCGGTCCGGGCTCTGCGGCCCGGCGCCCGCCTGACCCTCGTCGGCCGTTCGCCGCCGCCAGAGATCCAGGCGCTCGAAGGTGAGGGGGTGGTGGTCACGGGCGAGGTGGCCGATGTGACCCCCTATCTGGAGGACGCCGCCGTGGTGGCGGCGCCGATCCGCACCGGAGGAGGCATGCGCGTGAAGGTCCTGGAGGCGCTCGCGGCGGGCAAGGCCACCGTGGCCACGCCCCTGGCCGCCGCGGGGCTCGACGTGACGTCCGGCGAGCAGCTCGAGATAGCCGAGACCGCCGAGTCCTTCCGCGACGCCCTCGCGGGGCTCCTGGGCGACGAGCCCCGAAGGCGCGGGCTCGGGCAGAGCGCCCGCTGCTGGGCGACCGAGCATCTGGGCTGGGAGGCGTCTGTCGCGGCCTACGAGGAGTTGTATGCCTCCTTGATTCCCTCGGCGCGGACATGACGGAGGCGCGGCCGCCTCAGACCCTGCTCGAGCTGTTGCTCCCCGACGGCCGGGCCGACCGGTCGGCGGTGCTTGGCTCAGCCTGCCCGCCCCGCCTGCGGCCGCCGAGCACGTCGGGCGACGGCGAGGCGCCGCTCGACCTGATCCTGCTCGCCCCCGACGACGCCGAGTCTCGCCGGCCTGGCTGGCTCGCACAGGCTGCCGCCACCTGCGCCGCGCGGCTGAGCGACGACGGGCTGGCCTACGTCCTGGTGTCCCCGCGCCGTCGGCGGCGAATCAGCTCGCTGCTGCGCGACGAGGGCCTGCGGACCGAGCTCGCGATCGTTCACCTGCCTGATTGGGACGAGAGCCGGCACCTGGTTTCGCTCGAAGCAGCCGCCGCGCGCAGCGCGTTCAGCTCGATCGTGCCGCTGCGGCCCTGGAAGCGCCGCCTCGCCGCTGTCGTGCTCGGCCTGCGTGGCGCCGGGCTGATCGCGGCCGTGCACGGACCGGTCGCGCTGGCGGCCCGGCGGCCAGGCGCGCGCGCGCCGTTGAGCTGGCTGGGCTCTTTCGCCGGCGCCGAGGCTCGGGGGCGCGGGGCCGTGCTCTCCTGCAGCTGGCGCCCGAGCGGGCCGCGCGTGGTGGCGTACCTCGCGGCGGCCGGTGCGGGGCCGCCGGTCGTGGCCAAGGTCGCACTCGACGGTGAGGCCGGTCGCGGGCCGGCGAGCGAGGGGGCACGCCTCAGGCGCCTGGGCCCCGCGGCGCGGCGGGCGGGCGCCGCCGTGCCGGAGCCCCTCGCCGACACCGAGCTCCGCGGCTCGGCTCTCCTGGTGGAGACGAGGCTGGAGGGGCGTGTGCTCGCGCCGCTGCTGGCAGACCGCCCCCAGGATTTGAAGGTGGTCATCCGGGACATGCATGCCTGGCTCTTGCGCTGGCAGCGCTCGGCGGCGGTCCCGGCGGCCCTCACCCGAGCGCGGCTGGAGCGCGAGGTTCTCGCCCCCGCCGAGGAGCTGGGCCCACGGCTTCGCGGAGGCCCGAGCTACCTGGCCGCGCTCGCGGTCCGCTGCGCTGCCGCCGAGGGCACGATGGCTCCGCTCACGCCCTCGCACAACGACCTCACGATGTGGAACGTGCTCGTCGGGCCGGGCCGAGCCCTTGGCGTGGTCGATTGGGAGTCGGCCGAGGAGGCCACGCTGCCGTTTCGGGACTTCCCTTATGCGGTCGTCGATGCCGTGTCGGCCGTCACCCGCTACCGCAATCGTCCGGCGGCCGCTCGGGCCTGCTTCGAGCTCGGCGGCGAACATGCGGCTAGCGTCCTGGCGATGAGCGAGGCGCTCGCCCGCGCGGTGGGGGCGCCGCCCGAGGCAGTCGAGCTGTCCCTTCATGCCTGCTGGCTGGGCCATGCGCTCAACGAGTCGCGGACCCGCCGGGCGGGGGATCCGGCGCCCTTCGCGGAGATCGCCCAGTGGCTGGCCGACCGCGAGGCGACGGCCAGCTAGCTCTGAGGGCAGAACAGGGGCAGGGTGCAGGGCGGCGAGGGCTGCTGCTTGGTCGGAGCGCCTTTCGGAACCCGCAGCACCACGCCGGTCGCGGGGCCCAGGCGCACGCGGCGCACCCTCTTGCCGCCGGCGCGCTGGAACTCTGAAGGCAGCTCGACCGTCCTCACCGGCGCGCCGGGCTCGTTGAGAAGGGCCAGCCCGTGCTCGAAGTCGCGTCGCAGCAGGCCGTGCCAGCGATAGCGCGACCCGCGTGCGGCGCCGAGGCGGACTTCGTAGCCGCGCCACCAGCGTGCCGGTGTGGCCCCCTCGTCGTTGCCAAGCGCGTCTCGCGTGGAGGAGGCCAAGAACAGGCCGGCGAGCCCGTACTCGCGCTCGGTCTCGCCCTCGGCTCTGCCGTCGAGGATGACGTGGCGGCGTTGGCCGTGCACCCAGTCGATCTGGGAGAGAAAGCGCTCGATCCCGAAGGTCGTGAGACCCGGACCGATGCCGCCGTCGTTAAAGCCGCGTTCGAGCTCGATCCAGTCCGCCGCCCGAGTCTGGCGGCGGACGTACCGATCGCGTGGGGCGTACCAGATGGCATTGTGGACAATCTCCCGACGGCGAAAAGAGCGCCGAATCTCTGCGGTGAACTGCGCGACGAGGGCACGCCAGCGGCGCTCGCCGACGGCCCGCCCGCCGCGGCTGCGGGGCAAGACCGCACGCCCGCGGCCGTCGCCCACCCGCCTGATCATGTTGACGTCATCGACGAACAGGCCGCGGTAGCCGCGGCGAAGCTTGCGGCGGGCGCTGCGGATCCAGTGGCGGCGAAAGCCGGGATGCGAGATGTCGGCCGCGTACTGCGGACAACGGCCGCCTCGACAGCCGAAGGGGATGTACAGCCGCCGCCCGTGGCGGTCGCGAAGTATCCACTCGGGGTGGCGGCGAGCTTCGCGGGACCCGCGGTAGATGGCGTAGAGGTCTTGATAGACCCATGCGTTGCGAAACCAGCCGAGGCGCCGGTCGAAGTAGGGCGAGTAGGTGCGCATCCGCCAGTAGCGGGCGCGCATGAACCGCTTGGTGGGCTCGGCGGGCTTGCGGGTGAAGCGATCGAAGCTCGACTCCGCCGGGCGTACGAACCTCACGCTTCCGGCGTCGGCCGGCGCGGCGGGGGCCGAGGCGGGGGCCAGCAAAGCAAGCCCCGCCATGGCCGCCCCTGCTGTAAGCGCCCTTCCCATGCCCAGAGGGTAGGGGAAGCCCGCAAGGGTTCCGCGCTAGTGGCGGAGTCGGAAGCGGCGTGCGCGAGAGCGCGAGGGGGCGGCCTGTGTGGACCCGAGGTACGAGGCGCGCACTCGATACCGGGCCCCCTGCTTCAGCCCACGGAAGGTGCGCCGGAAGGCCCCACGGCGGGCCAGCCTGACGCGCGCGCTGCGAGCCCGCGTCCAGCGCCGGCCGACCCGGCGCTCGAGGCGGATGGACACCCGACCACCGCGACCGCCGCGCACCTTGCCCCGCACGAGCACCGCGCGACGCATGCGACGCGCGGCGGAGCGACGCGCGGAGCGGGCGCTTGTGCGGACCCTGGGGTTGGGCCGCGCGCCCAGGGCCGTGCGCGTCCGAGCGCGGCGGCCGCTCGCGGCGCTGCCCTTGAGCACCGCACCCTGTCCGCCGGCCACGGTCACGCGGTTTCGCCCGGCGCCGTCGGTGCCCTGCATGCGCGACCCGAAGTCCACCGTGCGGCGCGGCTCGCCTGGCTGGTTGACCACGACCGACCCTCGCTCGAAGTCGCGGCGCAGCACGCCCTGCCACTCGTAGCGTCCCCCCTGGGCGGCGCCCAGGTCGGTGTCGTAGCCGCGCCACCAGGAATCCGGCTTGCCTCCGTCGAAGTCCCCGATGCCGTCGCCGCCCGAGCTGGTCATGAAGTACGAGGCCAGTCCGTACTCGCGCTCGGCACCGCCGTCAGGACGGCCGTCGAAGATCACGCCCTTGCCCTGCGCGTGGATCCAGTCGACGCGGCTCAGGAAGGTCTCGTAGCCGAACTTGCCGCCGCCGCTGGTGATGCCGCCGTCGTTGACGCCCCGCTCGAGCTCGATCAGGTCGGCCGCACGCAACTCGCGCTGCACATAGGGATCGCTGTAGCCGGAGTACCAGATCGCGTTGTGGACGATCTCCTTGGACGGGAAGGCTGCACGGATCATCTCGGTGAACTCCGCGACGTAGCGCCGCCAGTCGGACTTGGTCATCGCCCGGCCGGTGCGCGGGTCGATCGGCGCACGCTCGGTACCCGAGCCGTCGCCGACCCGCATCTCCATGTTTACGTCGTCCACGAACAGCCCGCGGTAGCCGGAGGCCATCTTGTCCCGCGCCTGCGCGATCCACCAGGCCCTGAAAGCCGGGTTGCCCGGGTCGCCGGCGAACTGGGAGCAGCTTCCGTTGCTGCAGGCGAACGGAATGTACATCCGGCGCCCCGAGCCGTCCTTGAGCACCCAGTCGGGATGCTGCGAGAGGACATCGGAGTTGGAGTAGATCGCGTAGAGGTCCTGGTAGGCC
>Ga0136620_10000994_pt1 | contig 13270 bp, 11 predicted proteins | sample AntDrymUQ4162106_2_FD_104806 | JGI IMG/M metagenome (GOLD analysis project Ga0136620, IMG submission 104806) | Polar desert sand microbial communities from Dry Valleys, Antarctica - metaG UQ416 (21.06) | ecosystem: Environmental > Terrestrial > Soil > Desert | place: Antarctica: Dry Valley... | reverse complement strand
GAGAACCAGACCCTGGCGACGATCACGCTGCAGAACTACTTCCGCCTCTACGACAAGCTCTCCGGAATGACGGGCACCGCGATGACCGAGGCCCAGGAGTTCATGAAGATCTACGAGATGCCGGTGCTCGAGATCCCGACCCACCGGCCGATGATCCGCGGCGACCACAACGACCTGATCTACAAGACCAAGGTCGGCAAGTGGAAGGCGGTGCGGCGCGAGGTCACCGAGCGCCACGAGGCGGGCCAGCCGGTGCTCGTCGGCACGGTCTCGGTCGAGACCTCGGAGGAGCTGTCGGCACAGCTCAAGCGCCACGGAGTCGAGCATGTCGTGCTCAACGCAAAGCCCGAGCACGCTCAGCGCGAGGGCGAGACGATCGCCCAGGCGGGCCGCATCGGCGCGGTCACGATCGCGACCAACATGGCCGGGCGCGGCGTCGACATCAAGCTCGGCGGCAGCCCCGACGGGCTCGCGCGCGTCGAGCTCGCGAAGGAGGGAATCAAGCCCGGCGACGAGGGCTTCGACGAGGCCCTGGCCGCGAGGACCCAGGAGCTCGAGCCGCGGTGCGCCTCCGAGGGCGAGAAGGTGCTCGAGCTCGGCGGCCTGTACATCCTCGGCACCGAGCGCCACGAGTCGCGCCGGATCGACAACCAGCTGCGCGGGCGCTCCGGCCGTCAGGGCGACCCCGGCGAATCGCGCTTCTACCTGTCGGCCGAGGACGACCTGATCCGGCTGTTCGCCGGCGACCGGATCTACAAGATCCTCGACCGCCTCGGGCCGGTCGACGAGGAGGGCGAGGAGTACCCGCTCGAGGCGAAGATGCTGACGCGCACGGTCGAGAACGCGCAGAAGAAGGTCGAGGAGCAGAACTTCCTGATCCGAAAGCGCGTGCTCGAGTACGACGACGTCCTCAACGAGCAGCGCCGCATCGTCTACCGCTACCGGCGCGAGATCCTCGAGGGACGCGACATGTCCGACGCCGCACGCGACGAGCTGCGTGGCGTCATCGAGCGCGTCGTCGAGGAGTACACGCCGGGCGAGGTCTATGAGGACTGGGACCTCTCCGAGCTGCAACTGCGCCTCGAGCAGCTATGGCCGCTGAGCCTGACGCTCAACGAGGTCGACCAAAAGCAGGCCTCGGACCGCGCCGAGCTCGTCGAGGTCCTGATCGAGGACGCACTCGCCGCCTACGCGCGCCGCGAGGAGGAGTTCGGCTCCGAGCTGATGCGCTACCTCGAGCGCCAGATCCTGTTGCAGATCATCGACAACCGCTGGCGCGAGCACCTCTACGAAATGGACTACCTGCGCGAGGGAATCCATCTGCGGGGCTTTGCCCAGATCGACCCGCTCGTCGCCTACAAGAACGAGGGCTTCGAGATGTTCACCCAGCTCATGTACGTGATCTGGGAGGAGTTTTCGCGCTTGATCTTCCACGTCGAGGTCCAGGTCACCCCCGCTCAGGCCGAGCAGCAGTTCCAGCCCGCGAGCGAGCCGAAGCAGGTCCAGTACTCCGGCGGAAAGCCCACGGAGCAGCCCTCGGCGCTGAGCCAGGCCGGTGCGGCGGCGGCCACCGGCGCCGCGACAGCGGCGAGCCAGACCGGCGCCGCTTCGCAGCCGGCCCCGGCCCCGGCGCAGCAGGCGAGCCCGCAGCCCGCACAGCAGTCGGTCACCGGCACCCACGTCAAGACCGACCAGGAGAAGCTCGGCCGCAACGACCCCTGCTGGTGCGGCTCGGGCAAGAAGTACAAGAAGTGCCACGGCGCTTGAGCGGCGCGGCGGGCGCGGCTGGGGAGGGTCGCGCCGTGCGCGGAGACAGCAAGGCAAAGGTGGGGCGGCGGGCCTGGATCCTGGCCTCGGCGGCGGCGCCCCTGCTCGCGCTGGCCCTCTGGGCCGCCGGCCACGCAGGTGCCGCAACGCAGAACGCCAAGGCGCCGCGGATCGTCGGCGGCGCGCCGACCACGATCGACCAATATCCGTGGCAGGCGGCCCTCGCTCGCAACGACGCCTTCTATCCCGGCGACGGATACGACCGCCAGTTCTGCGGAGGATCGCTCGTAACGCCGACGATCGTCGTGACAGCGGCGCATTGCGTCTACGACGTCCCGATAACCCCGGGCTTCAACGCGGCGGCCAACTTCGAGGTCTTTACGGGCCGTACCGTTCTCTCGTCCTCGGCCGGGGAGGTCGACAACGTCGCCCAGGTCTACTACTTCGTGTCAGGGCCCGGCGGCGCACCGGTCGCGGAGGCGCAGAGCGGGCCCAATGTCGGGCCCGAGCTCTACAACCCGAACACGGCGGAATGGGACGTTGCCTTCCTCCAGCTCGCCACCCCGTCGAACTCACCGACGATCCAGCTCGCCGGCGCGGATGAAGCCCCCACGTGGTCGCCGGGCCGGACCGCGTTCATCAGCGGCTGGGGCGACCTCGCCGAGGGCGCAGGCAACTTTCCCGACCAGCTCCACGCCGCCCAGATTGCGATGCTCGACGACGCCGCATGCGCCGGGTACGGCCCCGGCTTCGCCGCGGCGGTGATGGTCTGCGCCGGGGTTTTCCCCCAGGGCGGTGCCGACACCTGCCAGGGCGACAGCGGCGGGCCGCTTGCGGTACCCGTGGAGCTCGGGGCGACCAGGGCCTTCCGGCTCGTCGGCGACACGAGCTTTGGCCTCGGATGCGCGCGGCCCAACTTCCCGGGGGTCTATGGGCGAATCGCCGCCGATCCGATCCGAAGCGCGCTGCAGTCGGCGGTCTCGAGCCTCACGGGGGTCGACATCGTCGGGTCCGGTGCTCGGCCGTCCGAACCACCGGACACGGCGATCACCAGGCAACCGAAGCGCAAATCGTTCAAGCGCAAGTCGAGGTTCCAGTTCAGCGCCGGCGAACCCGCCACGTTTCAGTGCGAGCTCGACAGCAGGGCGCCCGAGGCGTGCTCATCGCCGTTGAAGGCGAGGGTCAGAAAGGGCAAGCACCGGTTGACGATCACCGCAATCGACTCACTCGGGAGTGCCGATCCGACGCCCGCGACCGCCACCTGGAAGGTCAAGCGCAAGCGCTGAGTTGCCGCAGCGATTACGAGCTCGATCCGTGCATCGGATCGGCTGAGGGAACGCTGGCGGCGGGCCACTAACCTGAAGCCGTGACGGAGGGCACTTCCCAGGAGGCCGTGAGCACCCGCGTCGCGCAAGTGCGCGACGGGCTCAAGCTGCTCGCGGACTACCTTTGACCCCGCCAAGCTCGGCTCTGAAGTAGAGCGCCTCGAGGCCGAGATGCAGCGGCCGGGCTTCTGGGAGGACCAGGAGCTGGCTTCGCGGACCTCCGCCGAGCACAAGCGCGCGCGCGACCGCCTCGAGACCTTTCGTGCGCTGGAGAGGGACGCCGGCGACCTCGACGAGCTCGCCGAGCTCGCGGCCGACGATCCCGGGATCGCCGCCGAGGTCGAGTCACAGCTCGACTCGGTGGAGGCCCGGCTCGCGACGCTCGAGGAGGCACGGCTGTTCAGCGGCGAGTACGACTCCGGTGACGCGATGGTGACGGTGCGCTCGGGCGCCGGAGGCACCGACTCGCAGGACTGGGCCGAGATGCTCCTGCGCATGTACCTGCGCTGGTCGGAGCGGCGCGGCTTCGACGCCGAGATGAAGGAGGCCTCCGAGGGCGAGGAGGCGGGGATCAAATCGGGGACCTTCATCGCCCGGGGTGACAATGCCTACGGCCTGTTCGCCGCCGAGCGCGGCGTCCACCGGCTCGTCCGGATCTCCCCGTTCGACGCTCAGTCGAGGCGACACACCGCGTTCGCGCAGGTGGACGTCGCGCCGCTGGTCGACGACGAGGTCGACGTCGAGGTCGACGACGACGACCTGCGCATCGATACCTACCGCGCCTCGGGCGCGGGCGGCCAGCACGTCAACAAGACCGACTCGGCGGTGCGGATCACCCACGAGCCGACCGGGATCGTCGTGCAGTGCCAGAACGAGCGCTCCCAGGCCCAGAACAAGGCGACCGCGATGCGCCTGTTGCGCGCCCGCCTGCTCGAAGACGAGGAGCGCAAGCGCGCCGAGACGATGGCCGCCGAGCGCGGCGAGCAGAAGGCGGTCGAGTGGGGATCGCAGATCCGCAGCTACACCCTGCACCCCACCCAGCGGGTCAAGGACCATCGCACCGGCCACGAGGTCGGCAACGCCGAGGGCGTGCTCGACGGCGACCTCGACGACTTCGTGCGCGAGTACCTGCTCAGCGCGGCGGGCGGCGCATGAGCGTTCGGGTAACGGTCGGCGTCTCGGAGAGCTTCGACACGGTCGAGGCGTTCGGCGACGCGGCAGCCGACGCGGCCCGGCGCCTGCAGGCTCCGTGCGACCTCGCGGTCGTGTTCGCGTCCGCGCCGCACCTGGGGCGCGCCAAGTGGATCTTGTCCGAGGTTCACGACCGGCTCGAGCCCGCTCACCTGATCGGCTGCGGCGCCGGCGGAGTCGTCGGCGGCGGTCGGGAGATCGAGGAGGGCGCGGGCGCGGTCGTCTGGGCGCTCTCGGCGCCGCGGGCCGAGATCGCGACCCACCACTTCACCGTCGAGCAGGTTGAGGACGGCTTCGAGGTCGAGGGCCTGCCCGCCGGCGGTCGCGGGCTCGGCGAGGGCCTGGTCCTACTCGCCGACCCCTACAGCTTCTCGACCGAGGCGCTGCTGGGCCGCCTCAACGACGACCATCCCGGCCTTCCGGTGCTCGGTGGCCTCGCCAGCGCGGCGGTACCGGGAAGTGGCAGCCTGTTTCGAGACGGCGACGTGATCGGCGAGGGCGCGGTGGGTTGCTCGCTTGCCGGGATCGGGATGCTGCCGTGCGTCTCGCAGGGCGCCGCCCCGGTCGGGCCCGAGATGACGATCACCGCTGCGCACGACAACGTGATCTCGGAGCTTGCGAGCCGGCCGGCGCTCGAGCGCCTCACCGAGGCGATTGCGGGGCTCGACGAGCGCGAGCGCGAGCTGGCCCGCGAGGGCGTGATGCTGGGGATCGTGATCGACGAGAACCAGCCCGAATACACGCGCGGCGACTTTCTGATCCGGCCGATCATCGGCGTCGACCAGGATGAGGGCACGCTCGCCACCGGGGAGCGCATGCGCCCCGGCCAGATCGTTCGCCTGCACGTCCGCGACGCCACGGTCGCCGACGAGGACCTGCGCGAGGCGCTCGCCACCCAGAGCGACGCGCTCGGCGTGGGGGGCGCCGCGGGAGCGCTGCTGTTCACCTGCAACGGGCGCGGGTCGCACATGTTCAACGTCGGCGACCACGACGCAGCGGCGCTCGAGGACACGCTGGGAGTCCCGGCCGGGGGCTTCTTCTGCGCCGGTGAGATCGGGCCGGTCGGGGGACGCAACTTCCTCCACGGCTTCACGGCCACGATGGCAGTCTTCGCGGCCGAGTAGAGGGATCGTGCCGCCGGAGCTTCGCAAGCTCGTCGCCCATGCCCTCGCCGAGGACCTCGGTCGGGGCGACATCACCTCGGACGCCGTCGTCCCGGCATACGCTCGAGCGCGGGCCGTGATCGTGCAAAAGCAACCCGGCGTCGTGTTCGGCGTCGACGCCGCCCGCGAGGCCTTTCGCCAGGCCGGGGCGGGCGGTTTCGAGCAACTGGCCCCGGAGGGAGAGTGGCGCGAGCCGCTGGCCGAGGTGGCGATCGCCGATGGCTCGGCCCGCGCGTTGCTCGCCGCGGAGAGGACGGCGCTGAACTTCCTCTGCCACCTGTCCGGGATCGCGACGCTGACGGCGCGCTTCGTCGCCGCGGTCGAGGGGACCGCCGTCACGATCCTCGACACTCGCAAGACGACCCCCGGCATGCGGGCGCTCGAGAAGGCGGCGGTTGCCGCGGGCGGTGCCACCAACCACCGCATGGGCCTCTACGACGCGGTCCTGATCAAGGACAACCATGCCGCCGCCGCGGGCGGGGTGGCGGCGGCGGTCCGACTCGCCCGGGAGGCCCATCCGCGGTTCGACATCGAGGTCGAGTGCAGCGACGAAGCCGAGGTCTCGGCGGCCCTGGGTGCCGGCGCGGGGCGGTTGCTGCTCGACAACATGAGTCCCGAGGCCCTGCGCGCGGCGGTTGCGGCGCGCGACGCCGCGGATCGCACCGGGAGCGGCGCGGCGACGCTCGAGGCCTCGGGTCAGGTCACGCTCGAAAACGTCGCCGAGGTCGCCGCGACCGGAGTCGACTTCATATCGATCGGCGCCCTGACCCACTCGGCGCCGGCGCTCGACCTCAGCATGGAGCTCGAGCTCGAGCCCGACCGCACCGGCGCCCCGCAGTAGGGTCCACCCATGGCCGTCAGTCAAGAGCTGCGCAGCAAGCGCGAGGCGCTCGTCATCGAGCACATGGAGACCGAGAACGAGCACGACTTCGACGCCACGCTGGAGACCTTCGACCACCCGCGCTACGAGCTGATCGGCACCGGCGACGTCTACGACGGCACCGAAGAGGTGGCGCGGTACTTCGAGGAGACGCGGACGGCCTTCCCCGACCAGCGCAACGAGCTAATCGCGCTGCATCACGCCGACGATGCGGTCCTCGTCGAGGCTTGGCTGCGCGGGACCCACCTCGGCTCGTACCGCGGCCTGCCGCCGACCGGCCGCAGCTTCGAGATGCGTTTCTTGGCGATCTTCGTCTTCGAGGAAGCCCGGCTCGTCTGCGAGCGCGTCTACTTCGATTCCGGGACCGTGCTGCGCCAGCTCGGGATCGCCCACGACCCGCTGACACTGGCCGGCAGGGTGGCGACGGTGGTAAATCACCCGGTGACGGTCGGCCGCGCCGTACTGCGCCAGGTCACGAACCGCTAGCGCATTGCGGTTGGGCCGAACAACCGGGAGCCGTCCTGCCTTGAGGGTCGTATGCGACCCCTGGGTAGGACGGCTGCCTCAATCCAGCCCCGCCCAGCCTCCATCTCCGCACTCGATATAGCCCTCGCGCCCAGACCCACGTGAGGTAGTCCCCTACTTGAGCAGCCGTGACAGGCGGCGGTCCTTGAGCACGCGCCCCTCGGTCTGCTCTTGCGGGCAGTAGCTCATCACGTATTCGGCGTAGTGCACCGCCTCGAGCGTCGTCCCGCAGCGCGGGCAGGGCTCGCCCTGGCGACGGTGGACGCGTAGCGGCATCGGCAGCTTGTCGGGCACGGTGTCCCCGATCACCCCCTCGTAGTGATCGACCGCGGCGCCGAGCACGTCAAGAGCGGAGTGCAGGCGGCCGACCTCGTCCTCGTTGAGATCGGCGCCGCGCTTGAAGGGGGACAACCCCGCCTCCCAGAGGATCTCGTCGACCCACGAGCGGCCGATCCCGGAGATCGTGCGCTGGTCGCGCAGCAGGGGATGCAGGTGCCGCGGGCCATCGAGCAGGCGGGCGAGGTCCTCGAGCGGCGGCGCCGGCCACGCCTCGGGGCCAAGCGTGGCCACCATCTCGTCCTCGGCCACGTCGGGCGAGGGCATCAGCTTTGCCCAGGCGCGCTGCTTGGTCCCGAACTCGCGCAGCCTCAGCTCGCGGCCGTCGGTGAGCCGGATCAAGACGCGGGAGCGGCGGTCCTTGAGCGAGGCGCGCTTGTCCCAGACCTGCAGCCGGCCGGCGGACATCAGGTGGATTAGCAGCGCGACGTCGCCGAGCTCGACGACGGGCATCTTTCCCACCCGGCGCACGGCAGAGATTCGCTCGCCGACGATCGCGTCGAGCGGCGGGTCGAAGCTCTTCATCGCGACCATGCCCGGGGCCAGCGCCGACTCGATCTCGGCGCCCTCGAGCGCCGCCGAGAGCCGACGCGCGGTGATCTCGACCTCGGGCAGCTCGGGCACGAATCCAGGTTAGGGCGACGAGCGCCGTCCACCAGCCCTCAAGCCGGGACGCACGGCGTGGCGAGAGAAAAGGGGAACGCGTTCTCGTTCGTGATTCCGTAGCGACCGGGACTCGAACGCGATCGACGCCACCGGCCGGGAGACTCCCGGCCGGTCGCGCGTCGCGGCTGAAGCGATACTCACCGCGGTAGCAAGCAATACTCACCGCGGTAAACTGGGTGCAGTTCATTCGCCCGTCTCATAGCGAGCTGGCGAACATCGACCAAGGAGACGGGAATGCAGCTACTCCCGACCATCCAGCCGTCCTCGCGACCCGCCCTCTCGGGGGAGGAGCTCACGCTGCTCGCGGGCGAGGTGCGCGCTCTCGCCGCCGAGCGCGACGCCGTCATCCTGGCTCACAACTACCAGGTACCCGAGATCCAGGACGTTGCCGACTACGTCGGCGACTCGCTCGGATTGTCACGCCAGGCGGCCGCCACCGACGCCCGCGTGATTGCCTTCTGCGGCGTTCACTTCATGGCCGAGACGGCGTCGGTGCTGTCGCCTGACAAGACCGTCCTGATCCCCGACCTCGACGCGGGCTGCTCGCTCGCCGACTCGATCGACGCCGAGCAGCTGCGGCGCTGGAAGGCTGAGCACGCGGGCGCCCTGGTCGTCATGTACGTCAACACCTCGGCCGAGGTCAAGGCCGAGACCGACTACTGCTGCACGTCGTCGAACGCGGTCGCCGTCGTCGAGCACATCTGGCGCGAGCACGGGCCCGAGACGGAGATTCTGTTCGGGCCCGACATGTGGCTCGGCGCCTTCGTCGAGCGCGCCACCGGGCTCGCCGACGATCCCGGGCGCCGTTCCCGCTTTCACGTCTGGGCGGGCGAGTGCCACGTCCACGCCGGGATCCGCCCCGAGGACATCACGCGGACGCGCGCCGAGCATCCGGGGTCCGAGTTTTTGATCCATCCCGAGTGCGGATGCTCGACCCAGGCGATGGAGTACGTCGCCTCGGGCGACATCGACCCCGAGGGGGTGCACATGCTCTCGACCTCGGGAATGCTCGAGCACGTCGAGCGCAACCCGAAGGGCTCGTTCGTGGTCGCGACCGAGACCGGGATGCTCTACCCGATGGCCGAGGCGGCCCCGGACGCCGAGCTGCTTCCCGCCAACGAGGCGGCGGTTTGCCGTTTCATGAAGATGATCACGCTGCCCAAGCTGCGCGACACGCTGCGCGATCTCGCGCCCGAGGTCCGGGTTCCGGCTCAGATCGCGGAGCGCGCGAGGGTCCCGATCGAGCGCATGGTCGCGATCGGTTGACGCCGAGGGTGAGGCGCAAGGGGCCTTGCTGCACAAGCGAACGGCAGGGGCACTTCGGATGGGGATCTTGACGAGGTTGTCGCGAATCGCGGCCGTAGCGCTCGGAGGTTTGAGTGCAGTGGCGCTGTGGTTGGCGGCGCCCGTCTCGGCGGCGATCACCCCGACGCGCGACGCCCTGGCGCTCGCCGCGGCGATGGGCGCCCCGAGCGGGACGACCGCCGACTTCACCACGCTGCCGCCGCCGCAGGGCGCAGAGCCCCACGGCGTCGTCAACCAGCCGCTGCCCGGCTTTCCCCGCGGCGGAGCCACGTTCCCGATCCTGACCACCGGCGACGCCGGCGTTGCCGACGACCCCAACCTCAGCGGGTCCAGCGGGCTCGACCTCTTCGGTCCCAGCCTCCGCGGCGACAGCGACTTCGATGTCAGCGTGCTGCGGCTCGGCGTCCCCGTGACAGCGGGCGATGGCTGCCTGTCGTTCGAGTTCCGTTTCCTGTCCGAGGAGTTTCCCGAGTATCAGAGCACGTCCTACAACGACGCCTTCCTCGCCGAGCTGCGTAGCTCGACCTGGACGACGTCGGGCGGTGTCGTCTCGGCTCCGAGCAACTTCGCGCTCGACGCAGCCGGCAATCCGGTCACGGTCGGCGCCGAGGGTGAGATCGCGGCGGCACCCTCGCGGGCGATCGCCACGACCTACGACGCCGCGAGCCGCGTAGCGCGGGCGACGGCGCCGCTGACCCAGGAGGACCGGACCGCTGGGAGCGTCGCCCTGTTCCTCTCGATCTTCGACCAGGGCGACGGCGGCTATGACTCAGCCGCGATGCTCGACAACCTCGCCGTCGACGACCGAGCGGAATGCCCGGTGGGAGCGCGGGTGATCGACTCGAACGATCCCCAGACCTCCGCCGCGAAGCCGAAGCTCGAGTTCCCGAAGCCACCCCCCGACGACGTGCTGGCGGAAGACCTGGCCGAGCCCGAGGAGCCCGAGAAGCCGGCGAAGCCGCGTAAGGCGACTGTGAGGATCAAGTTCTCGTCGAGCGAGGCGGGCTCGACCTTCTTCTGTCGCTTCGTCAAGCTCGGAAAGACGTCGCCGATGCCCTATGCGCCGTGTGCCCCGCCGTTCAAGAGCAAGGTCAGAGAGGACAGGCGCTACGGGTTCGAAGTCGTCGCCGTCGACCCCGCCGGCAATCCTGATCCGACCCCAATCTCTCTGACGTTCAAGGCCAGCGAGGGTGATAAGCACGGCGAGCAGAAGTAGAGCGGGTGAAAATGCCCGCAGTTTGGGCGTCGCCGGCCCGGTGCGCTACGTCCGTGCAGCTTCATAGCCTCGCCAGATGGAGTCAGCCGCCGGAGCCGCTGCCGCTAACCTCGCGGACGTGGCTCACCTGAGGCCCGTTCCCGACCCCAAGCCGCCGTCGCGCTCCAGCGAGCGTGAGGATGCGCCGTCTACGCCCGAGCTCGAGCGCTGGGCGACGGTGCTGCGGATCGAGTGCACGCGGATGCTCGCGGTGGCGAAGTCCGGTCACCTCGACAGCTCGCTGTCGGCGGCCGACATCGTCGCGGCGCTCTACTACAGGGTGCTGCGCCACGATCCCGAGGACCCCGAGTGGCGCGAGCGCGATCGGTTCGTGCTCTGCAAGGGCCACGCGGCGCCGATCCAGTATGCGGCCCTCGCCCACCACGGCTACTTTCAGCTTCGCGACCTGATGGGCCTGCGCCAGATCGGCTCCCAGCTTCAGGGCCACCCCGACATGAACCGCACCGCCGGGGTCGAGGTCTCGACCGGCTCGCTCGGCCAGGGGCTCTCGATGTGCCTCGGGATCACGCTGGCGCTGCGCCTCGACGGGCTCGCCGATACCGCGCAGGTCTTCGGGCTGCTGTCCGACGGCGACTGCCAGGAGGGCCAGACATGGGAGGCGGCGATGGCCGCCGCCCACTTCGAGGTCCCCAACCTGACGGCGATCGTCGACTACAACCACCTTCAGACGGACGGCACGACGGAGGAGGTCATGGACACCGGCGACGTGCGGGCGAAGTTCGAGGCCTTCGGCTGGGACGCGATCGAGATCGACGGCCACGACATGAACGCGATCGTCGAGGCGCTCGAACGCAGCCGCGGCGTCGATCGGCCGGCGGCGATCGTCTGCCAGACCAAGAAGGGCCGCGGCGTGTCGACGATGGAGGGCCGCTTCGGCTTTCACGGCAAGCCGCCGAGCCCCGACCAGGCCGAGGAGGCGCTGACCGAGCTCGAGGCGCGCCTCGCCGAGCAGACGGCCGCCCTGCAGGCCGCCGACGCCGGTGGCGGCGAGGACGACGATGCCGGGGATATCGGGCGGCCCCCCGAAGGGGAAGGCCGCACATGAACGCCGCTACGAAGCCGACCGCGACCCGCCACGGCTACGGCGACGCGCTCGTCGACCTCGGCGAGGCGCACGAGGACGTCGTCGCGCTCGACGCCGACCTCTCGGTCTCGACCCAGTCGGCGAAGTTCGGCAAGGCCTACCCCGAGCGCTTCTTCAACGTCGGCACCGCCGAGGCGAACATGATGTCGATGGCGTGCGGAATGGCGGCGACCGGCAAGGTGCCGTACTGCTCGACCTTCGCGGTCTTCGCGTCCGGTCGCGCGTACGACCAGGTGCGCGTCGGCATCGCCCACAACGAGCTCAAGGTGAGGATCGGCGCGAGCCATGGCGGCGTCTCGCTCGGAGAGGACGGCGCGACCCACCAGATGATCGAGGACATCGCCCTGATGCGCGCGATGCCACGGATGCAGGTCGTGGTCCCCGCCGACTACAACCAGGCCTATCGCGCCACCGTCGAGTCCTACGAGAAGGACGAGCCGATGTACCTGCGCTTCGGCCGGCCCTCGACACCGGTCGTCTACGAGGAGATCCCCGAGACCCTGGGCGAGGGAGTCGACGTCCTGCGCGAGGGCAAGGACATCTCGATCATCGCCTGTGGCCACATGGTGTGGCGCGCAATGGAGGCGGCCGAGTCGCTGGAGCGCGAGGACGGCGTCGAGGCCGAGGTCCTCAACGTCTCGATCGTCAAGCCGATCGACACCGAGACGATCGTCGAGTCGCTAGCCAAGACCGGCGTCGCGGTGACCGCCGAGGAGCATCGCATCGTCGGCGGCCTCGCCGACGCCGTGCGCCACGTCGCCGCCGAGCAGCACCCCGTCCCCGTGTTCGCGGTCGGGATGCGCGACGAGTTCGGGATCTCGGGCACCGGCGAGGCCTGCATGGAGCACTTCGGCCTCACCCCGCGCGGCATCGCCGACCGCGCCCGCGAGGCACTCGTGCTCAAGCCGATCGTCTCGCACCCCCCGCTGCACGGTCCCGAGTGGACCTGAGGCGACGCTAGCCACCGATACAGCCGCCAACGTCGACGGCTCGCGCGGCACACTCGTCGCGTGACTCGGGCGAAGGCGCCTGCGACAATTCCGGAGGATGACCGAGTCCGAGTTCCTAGAGCGGATCGACGCGCACATCGCGCAGACGGGCGAACATATCGCCGAGACGCGCGACCACATCGCCGTTGCCAACCGGCACATGGAGCGCGGCAACGATCTTTTCGAGCGCCTTCTCGTGCTCCACGACGACACGCGCGGCTTCATTCATGAGATGACGCTCCGCAACGAGCGCTTCACGCGCGACCTCATCAGGGAGGTCCGCAGCGGGCGCGAGGAGGTGCTCGCTCAGACCGACGTGCTTCGTGACCTGCACCGGGAGATGACGGCCCAGCGCGATTCGATCTGGCGCGTGCACGACACGCTCGAGCAGCTCGGCCCCGAGGACGAGTCGTCCAACGACTGACGCAAACGTCTAAGCGGCTTCGCTACCCTGAGCGTGCGCCACCAGTTCAAATCACCACCCGCACATGCTGGTCGCGGCAGAGCCGCATCCCAACACCTGGCCGGGAGGGGCCGCAGGAACTGGGTGGGCGCCGCAGAAGCATCCCCTCATGGCACGAATCAAGACACGTTCTTCCGCGCGCTCGCGCACTCGTGACCAGCGCGCCTCCGAGCACGTCGAGCGCGCGCGCCGAGCTGCGCCCAAGCCCCCGATCGTCGAGCTGCGCGACTCAACCGTGGTCTATCCGGGTGGACACATGGGGCTCGACCGCGTCACGCTGCAGGTGCAGCGCGGGGAGTT
>Ga0136620_10000991_pt1 | contig 13279 bp, 15 predicted proteins | sample AntDrymUQ4162106_2_FD_104806 | JGI IMG/M metagenome (GOLD analysis project Ga0136620, IMG submission 104806) | Polar desert sand microbial communities from Dry Valleys, Antarctica - metaG UQ416 (21.06) | ecosystem: Environmental > Terrestrial > Soil > Desert | place: Antarctica: Dry Valley... | reverse complement strand
GACCTCGAGCGCCTTGATCCCGAAGTCGCCGTACTGGACCGTGGTCTGGCCCTTCGCCTTGCCACGCCGGCGCCCGCGCTGGTATTTCCGGAACTTGGTCTTCTTCGGAAGCAGCATGGGCTAGCTCTTGCCGCCCTTCTTCTTCGTCTTGGGCTTCTGTTCCGCGGCCTCGGCCGGCTGGTCGCCGGATTGCTCGAGCTTGGCCGGGTCCTCGACCTGCGCCTCGGGAGTCGTCGATTCCGGCGCCTCCGCGACGGCCTCCGGGACGATGGGCGCATCGGACTGGACCTCCGGAAGCTCACGCCCCTCAGCGGTCGTTCCCTGCTCGTCCGTGCGCGGGCTCTCGACGTTGTCCTGGCCGCCGGCACGGCTCGCCGGCGCGGCTGCTCCGCGGCGGCCGCGCTTCGGCTTGCCGCTTCGCACCGGGCCCAGCCCCTCGCGGTCGGCGCTGCCGCCGCGACGTCCGCTCTCGCGTGACGCCGAGAGGCCCTCCGTGCGGCCGCCCTTGCGCCGCGCCGTGTCCTGGTCGCCGAGCCGGGCGTCGCGCCGGCCGTCGATCGTCTCGAAGCCCTCCGGCATGATCTCGCCCTTGTTGACCCAGACCTTCACGCCGATTCGGCCGGTCGTGGTCTTCGCCTCGGCGAAGCCATAGTCGATGTCGGCGCGAATCGTGTGGAGCGGCACCCGGCCCTCCGAGTAGCTCTCGGAGCGGCTCATCTCACCGCCGCCGAGGCGGCCGCCGCACTGGATCTTCACTCCCTGCGCTCCCGAGCGGATCGCCGAGGCGAGCGAGCGCTTCATCGCGCGCCGGAAACTGACCCGGTTCTCGAGCTGCTCCGCGATCGACTGGGCGACCAGCTTTGCGTCGAGCTCGGGCCGCTTGATCTCGTTGATGTTGATGTGGACGTTCTTCTGCGTCAACGCGTGAAGGTCGCGGCGCAGAGCATCCACCTCCGCGCCCGACTTACCGATGACGATCCCTGGTCGGGCCGTGTAGATGTCCACGGTGATCCGCTGTTTGTCCTTGCGAATCAGGATGTCCGAAAGCCCTGCATGCGCAAGCTTTCCGAGAATGTGACCTCGAATCTTGACGTCCTCCTGCAGGGCGTCGGCGAAATCCTTGTCGGTCGTGTACCAGTTCGATTTCCAGTCGTGGATGACGCCGATGCGCATCCCGCCGGGATGGACTTTCTGGCCCATTAGCTCGTGGTCTCCTCGTTTTTCTTCTTGCGGGGCGCACGCTTCGGCTTCTCGGCGCCCTCGGCCTTTGCCGCTGCGGACTTGCGGGCCCGTGGCGCGCGCTTCGGCTTCTTCTCCTGTTCTGGCGTTGCCACGGCCGGCTGGCCCTGCGGCTCGACGGGCGCCTCGGCCTTGCCCTGCGTCCTGCGGCGCCTGGCCGTGTCGCCGTTCAGCTCCGCCGGGGTCAAGCGCAGCGTGACGTGGCAGGTGCGCTTCATGATCCGCGAAGCACGACCGCGAGCACGGGCCCGCCAGCGCTTGACCGTCGGGCCCTCGTCGACGTAGGCGGCGGAAACGATCAGCTCGTCGCCGAACAGACCGTGATTGGCCTCCGCGTTCGCGACAGCCGAGTTGAGCACCTTCTCGATCTCGCGCGCCGCGGCGCGCGGCGTGAAGGCGAGCACGGTCCGGGCCTCGGGCACCGTCCGGCCGCGGATGTGCTCCACGACGAGGCGTGCCTTGCGCGGCGCGATCCGCAGCCAGCGGGCCTGGGCCTTCACCTCCGGGCGTTCCTGGACGGTTGTACGAGCTCTCGCCATTACCTCTTGACCTGTGCCTGCCTGTCGCCGGAATGGCCGCGGAAGGTTCTCGTCGGCGCGAACTCGCCGAGCTTGTGGCCGACCATCTGCTCGGAGATGAAGACGGGAACGTGCTTGCGGCCGTCGTGGACGGCGATGGTGTGCCCGACCATCTCCGGGAAGATCGTCGAGGTGCGCGACCAGGTCCGGATCATGTTCTTCGATCCGGAGGTGTTCATCTGCTCGATGCGGCTCATCAGCCGCTCCTCGACGTACGGGCCTTTCTTGGACGATCTGCTCAAGAGCAATCACCTCCGAGATACTCGGCGCCACAGACGCGCGAAAAGCGAGCGTCGAAAGGACGCGGGGAACGTTCGTAGCCACAGGCTACGGACGCGTCTGAGGACACAGCGAGGCGACGCTTTGCAGCCGTTCTGTGGCGTCGAGGGACGCTGGAGGGGGTTGTCACTAACGCTTCTCCTTGCCTCTCCGGCGTTGCCGGATGATCAGGCTGTCCGATTCCTTGTGCTTGCGGCGCGTCCGCTTGCCCAGCGTCGGCACACCCCAGGGCGTGACCGGGTGGCGGCCGCCCTTGGACTTGCCCTCGCCGCCGCCGTGCGGGTGATCGACCGGGTTCATGGCCGAGCCGCGCACGGTCGGACGCTTGCCACGCCACCGGCTCCGTCCTGCCTTGCCGCCGGTGAGGTTCTCGTGGTCGACGTTGCCGACCTGCCCGACCGTGGCCCTGCAGGTGAGCGGGACACGTCGAAGCTCGCCCGAGGGTAGCCGAAGCACGGCGTAGCCCTCGTCCTTCGCGACCAGCTGGACGCCGGTGCCGGCGCCGCGCGCCATCTTGCCGCCCTGGCCGGGGCGCAGCTCGACGTTGTGGACGAGCGTCCCGGTCGGGATGTTCTGCAGCGGAAGGGCGTTGCCCGGCTTGATGTCGGCGGCGGGGCCGGACTCGACCATCGCGCCGACCCGCAGCCTCGCCGGCGCCAGGATGTAGGCCTTCGCGCCGTCCTGGTAGTGCAGGAGGGCGATGTTCGCCGAGCGGTTGGGGTCGTACTCGATCGCCGCGACCTTGGCCGGCACTCCGTCCTTGAGGCGCTTGAAGTCGATCACGCGGTAGCGGCGCTTGTGGCCGCCTCCGCGATGCCGGGTGGTGATGCGGCCGTTGTTGTTGCGCCCACCCTGCTTCTTCACCGGTTCGAGCAGGGTTTTCTCCGGCTCGCTCTTCGTAACCTCGGCGAAGTCGGAGACGGTCATGAAGCGGCGTCCGGGGCTGGTCGGCTTGAACCTGCGGGCAGGCATCAGACTTGAGCTCCTTGGAAGATCTCGATCGTGTGGCCCTCGCGGAGCTGGACGATCGCCTTCTTCCAGCCGGGTCGCGTGCCGCGCGACATTCCGCGGCGCTTCGGCTTTGCCTGGACCTTGATGATGTTCACGGCCTGCACCTTCACGTCGAAAAGCTCCTCGACGGCTTGGCGGATCTGCGTCTTGTGCGCGTCCTGGTGCACCTTGAACGAGTACTTCCGATCCTCGATCAGGCTGTAGCTCTTCTCCGAGACCACGGGAGCCAGCAGGACTTCGTTCGGGTGAAGGCTCATGCGGTCGCCCGCTTCTGAAGCGTCTCGAGCGAACCCTCGCTGACGAGGAGCGCGCGAGCCCAGACGAGCGCGGCGACTTCGATTTCGGCAGGCGCCACGACGAGGACACGGTCGAGGTTGCGGAACGACTTGATCAGCGCCTCCTCTTCGTCCGTGGCGAGCACGAGCACCGGCGCCTGTTTGCCCCATGCCCGGAGGAGACCCGCTGCTTGCTTCGTCGACGGCTCGCCAAAGGCAGACCCGGCCACAAACGCAAGGGTGCCTTCCTTCGCGTGCGCGGAGAGCGCGCCGCGGAACGCGGCCTTGCGGGCCTTCTTGTTCACCTTGACCTCGAAATTCGTCCGCGGCTGGAACGCAACGCCACCGCCGGTCCAGTGGGGGGCACGCGTGGTGCCGGCGCGGGCCCGACCGGTGCCCTTCTGGCGCCAGGGCTTCCCCCGGCCACCCGCGACGAGCCCGCGGGTCTTCACCCCTCGAGTCGCGGCACGGTCGCCGGAGAGCTCGGCCCGCACGGTCTCGTGCACGAGGTGCGGCTTGACGTCCGCGCCGAAGACGTCAGCTTCGAGCGTGACGTCCTTCGACTTCTTGCCGGTCGCATCCAGCAGAGGCGCCTTAGGAGCGGCCATGCTTGACCTCCTCGCGGATCTCCACGATGGCGTTCTTGGGACCGGGCACGGCGCCCTTGACGAGTAGGAGGTTTTCCTCCGGATCGACCGAGTGGACTCGCAACCCGACCTGCGTGATGCGCTTCGCGCCCATCTGGCCCGCCATCTTCATGCCCTTGAAGACCCGTGACGGGGTCGCCGACGCGCCGATCGAACCGGGAGCGCGAACGTTGTGGGAACCGTGACTGACCGGACCGCGGGAGAAATTGTGCCTCTTGATCGTCCCCGCGAAGCCCTTGCCGATCGAGATCCCCGAGACCTTGACCTTGTCGCCCGGCTCGAAGCTCTCGACGGTGACGGTCTCCCCGGGTGTGAGCTCGTGGGGGCCTCGGATCTCGATCAGGCGGCGGTGCGGCCCGACCCCGGCCTTCTTCAGGTACCCGAGCTTCGGCCTGGAGAGCTTTCGCTCCGGTACCTCGTCGAAGGCGAGCTGGACCGCGTCGTAGCCGTCGGCGTCCGCGGACCGTACGGAGACGACGGGGCACGGCCCCGCCTGGATGACGGTCACCGGCGTGACGGAGCCGGTCTCCTCGTCGAAGATCTGTGTCATCCCGAGCTTTCTCCCCACGATCCCCTTCACCGTCCGGCTCCGATCACAGCTTGATCTCGATGTCGACGCCGGCGGGCAGGTCGAGCCGCATCAGTGAGTCGACCGTCTTCGGCGTCGGGCTGTGGATGTCGATCAACCTCTTGTGCGTCCGGATCTCGAAGTGCTCCCGCGAGTCCTTGTCCTTGAACGGGCTGCGGATTACCGTGTAGACGTTCTTCTCAGTCGGCAAGGGCACAGGCCCGGTGATGGTTGCGCCGGTACGCGTCGCCGTCTCGACGATCGACGCCGCCGAGCGGTCCAGCGCCTGGTGGTCGTAGCCTTTCAGGCGGATTCGGATTTTCGACTGCGCCATGTGCCTCTAACCGTTTCCCTTCGTTTTTCCGTAACTAGGACGCGTAGCGTTTATTTCTTGATCTCGGTGACGACGCCCGCACCCACGGTGCGGCCGCCCTCGCGGATCGCGAACCGGAGACCCTGATCCATGGCGATGGGCTGTCCGAGCTCGATCTCCATGTTCGTGTTGTCGCCCGGCATGACCATCTCCTGGCCCTCCGGGAGCTTGATCGCGCCGGTCACATCCGTCGTCCGGAAGTAGAACTGGGGCCGGTAGCCGTCGAAGAACGGCGTGTGGCGGCCACCCTCGTCCTTGGACAGGACGTAGACCTCGGCGCTGAAGTGCGTGTGCGGGGTGATCGATTTCGGCTTCGCGACGACCTGGCCACGCTCGACCTCCTCGCGCTTGGTACCGCGCAGGAGGACGCCCGCGTTGTCGCCGGCCTGGGCGAAGTCGAGCGTCTTGTTGAACATCTCGAGGCCGGTGACGATGGTCTTCTGGACTTCGTCCTTGATCCCGATGATCTCGACCTCTTCGCCCGAGTTGATCTGGCCCTGCTCGATCCGGCCGGTGACGACGGTGCCGCGGCCCGTGATCGTGAAGACGTCCTCGATCGGCATCAGGAACGGCTTGTCCGTGTCACGGACGGGCTCCGGGATGTAGGAGTCGACGGCCTCCATGAGCTCGAGGATCTTCGGCGTCCACTCGGCGTCGCCCTCGAGCGCCTTCAGGGCCGAGCCGGCGATGACCGGAATCTCGTCACCCGGGAACTCGTAGGCGGAGAGAAGCTCGCGCACCTCCATCTCGACGAGCTCGAGCAGCTCGGCGTCGTCGACCATGTCCGCCTTGTTCAGGAAGACCACGATCGACGGCACCTCCACCTGGCGGGCGAGCAGGATGTGCTCGCGCGTCTGGGGCATCGGTCCGTCCGCCGCGGATACGACCAGGATCGCGCCGTCCATCTGCGCGGCGCCCGTAATCATGTTCTTGATGTAGTCGGCGTGGCCGGGGCAGTCGACGTGCGCGTAGTGGCGTTTCTCCGTCTCGTACTCGACGTGCGACGTGTTGATCGTGATGCCGCGCTGACGCTCCTCGGGAGCGTTGTCGATCGACTCGAACGACCTGGCGGTCGCGCCACCCTGGTCGGCCAGGACCTTCGTGATCGCGGCGGTCAGGGTCGTCTTCCCGTGGTCGATGTGACCGATCGTGCCGACGTTGACGTGCGGCTTGGTGCGCTCGAACTTCTGCTTGGCCATTTCTTCCCTTCTTTCCTACGACTCTTGGCTGTAGTGCGAAATCACGAAATCACTCTAGGGCGCGTAGCGCCTACGCGGTCTCGGCGTCGACGATCTCGCCGGCGATTGACTGAGGAACGTCCTCGTAGCGATCGAACTGCATCGTGAACGTGGCCCTGCCCTGCGTCGTCGAGCGCAGGTCGGTTGCGTAGCCGAACATGGCGGCGAGCGGCACGCGGGCCTTGATCACCTGTGCGTTCCCCCTCGGCTCCAGGTGCTCGATGCGCCCTCGGCGCGAGTTGAGGTCGCCCATGACGTCGCCCAGGTACTCCTCAGGGGTGACGACCTCGACGGCCATCACGGGCTCGAGCAGCTTGGGCTTGGCGCGCTTCACGGCCTCCTTGAAAGCCATGGAGCCGGCGACCTTGAACGCCATCTCGCTCGAGTCCACGTCATGGTAGGAGCCGTCGATCAGCTCCACCCGGACGTCGACGATGGGATAGCCGGCGAGGATTCCCGACTCCATCGCCTGCTGGATCCCGAGATCGACAGCCGGGATGTACTCGCGCGGAATCTTCCCGCCGACGATCTTGTCGAGGAACTCGTAGCCCTCGCCCGGCTCCGACGGCTCCAGGTTGATCACGGCATGGCCGTACTGACCGCGGCCTCCCGTCTGGCGGACGAAGCGTCCGACGATCTTCAGCGCAGGCTTGGAGACCGTCTCGCGGTAGGCCACCTGAGGGCGGCCGACGTTCGCGTCGACGGTGAATTCGCGCATGAGCCGGTCGACGATGATCTCGAGATGCAACTCGCCCATCCCGGCAATGAGCGTCTGCCCCGTCTCCTCGTCCGTCCGGACACGGAAGGTCGGATCCTCCTCGGCAAGGCGCTGGAGCGCGGTCGCGAGCTTGTCTTGATCCCCCTTCGTCTTCGGCTCGACAGCCACTGAGATCACAGGATCCGGGAAGGTCATCGCCTCCAGCACGATGGGGGCGGTGTCGATGGCGAGCGTCTCGCCGGTGGTCGTCTGCTTCAGGCCGACGATCGCGGCGATCTCACCCGCGCCGATGTCGGGGCGCTCCTCGCGGTGATTCGCGTGCATCTGGAGGATGCGGCCGATCCGCTCGGTCTTGCCGTTCGTCGTGTTCACGACCCGGTCACCCGAGTTGACCTGGCCCGAGTAGACGCGAATGTAGGTCAGCTTGCCGACGAACGGGTCGGACATCACCTTGAAGGCGAGCGCGGCGAACGGCTCGTCGAGCGCCGGGCGCCGGGAGAGCTCGTGCTCGGTGCGCGGATCGAGGCCGTGAACGGGTGGGACGTCGAGCGGGCTCGGCAGGTAGTCGATGACTGCGTCGAGCAGCGGCTGGACACCCTTGTTCTTGAAAGCCGAGCCGCAGAGGGTCGGCGTCACGGTGATGTCGAGCGTCGCGGCGCGGAGCGCGCGCTTCAGCATCTCGGGCGTGGCCACGGACTCGTCCTGGAGGTAGGCCTCCATCAGCTCTTCGTCGTGGTCTGCGACCGCGTCGATCAGCTGATGGTGGTACTCGTTCGCCTGTTCCACCAGCTCGGCGGGAATCTCGCCCGTCTCCATGTCCTGGCCGAGGTCGTCGGACCAGGTGGTCGCCTTCATCTCGACGAGGTCGACGACCCCCCGGAAGTGCTCCTCCTGCCCGATCGGCAGCTGCACGGGCACGGGTCGTGCGCCGAGGCGGTCGACCATGGACTGCACCGAGGCGAAGAAGTCGGCGCCGGTCCGATCCAGCTTGTTGATGAAGGCGATGCGCGGGACGTTGTAGCGGTCGGCCTGCCGCCAGACGGTCTCCGACTGCGGCTCCACACCCGCGACGCCGTCGAAAACGGCGATCGCGCCGTCAAGGACGCGCAGGCTGCGCTCCACCTCGACCGTAAAGTCCACGTGCCCGGGCGTATCGATGATGTTGATGCGGAAATCACGCCAAAACGCCGTCGTGGCAGCCGACGTGATCGTGATCCCGCGCTCCTGCTCCTGCGCCATCCAGTCCATCGTCGCGGCACCCTCGTGGACTTCGCCCGTTTTGTGGATACGACCGGTGTAGTAGAGGATCCGCTCGGTCGTCGTGGTCTTGCCTGCATCGATGTGGGCCATGATCCCGATGTTCCGGACCCGTTCGAGGCCGGGAGGCGCTTTGGTTCCCGGAGTCGACACGGCTGCCCCTACCACCTGTAGTGGGCGAAGGCCTTGTTGGCCTGTGCCATCCGATAGAGGTCGTCCTTGCGCTTGAAGGCGCCGCCCTGCTGCTCGAGCGCGTCGAGAAGCTCGCCGGCGAGCTTCGCCGCCATCCCCTTCTCCCGCCGGTCGCGCGAGAACGTCACGATCCAGCGGATCGCGAGGGTGCGGGCCCGGCGCGCAGGGACTTCGACGGGAACCTGGTAGTTCGCGCCACCGACGCGGCGCGAGCGGGTCTCGAGGACGGGTGTGACGGACTTCACCGCAGCCTCGAGCACCTCGACCGGAGGCTTTCCGGTGCGCTCGGCGGCGATAGCGAGCGCGTCGTAGACGATCCGTTCTGCCACGCTCTTCTTACCGTCGCGCATGACCTTGTTCATCACCTGCGTGACGAGTTGCGAGCTATGGACGGGATCGGGGGCAGGCTCTCGGACCTGGATCTCTGCACGGCGCGGCATCAGGAGGGCCCTAACTTCCTCGCTTGGCGCCGTACTTGGAGCGGCCCTGCTTACGGTCCGAGACGCCGGCGGTGTCCAGCGCCGCGCGGATAACCTTGTACCGGATGCCCGGAAGGTCCTTTACGCGGCCGCCGCGGATCAGCACGACGGAGTGCTCCTGGAGGTTGTGTCCCTCACCCGGAATGTAGGTCGTGACCTCCATCTGGTTCGTCAGCCGAACGCGCGCGACCTTTCGAAGGGCCGAGTTCGGCTTCTTCGGAGTGGTCGTGTACACGCGCGTGCAGACGCCACGCTTCTGCGGCGCGCCGCGGAGAGCAGGGGTCTTGGTCTTGGACTTGGGCTTGACCCGACCCTTGCGCACAAGCTGATTGACGGTGGGCATTGACTCCCTGGAGGCCTTCCTGACAGGACAAAACTCGACTGGGGCGTGCGCCCCTGCCGACCGAGCCGGAGCATGGTAGCAAGTCGACGGGCCCCGTCAATCGCCTTCTGGGCGCGAAAAACCCCGTCTCTCCGGGGAATTCCAGGTTTCCAGGCATAGCGTAATCGCAAAAAGACAATTACAGTGAGCGTAGGCCCGGCACCAGGCAACTGCGGCGGCCTTGGGAGAGGGATGGAAAGAGACAAAAAGACTGAAGTGGGCGTGCTCCTGTGAGGGATGCGCTCGGCTGGGCCATCTTCGGGGCCGTCGTCCTCGTGCTGGGGCTCGGCTTCCTGCTGCTCCTGCTGCGGGAGCGCCGCGTCGCCAATCAGCGCTTCGCCCTCGTAATCCAGGAGCTCACGAGTCGCATGGACGGCGTCGTCGGCGAGCTCCAGACGGCCTTCGATCGAAATGCGGACGAGGAGCGCCGCGGGCAGATCCTCGGAGAGCTCGGGGGCACGATCGATCTGGACGAGGTCCTGACGCGCGTGCTCGAGGCAGCCGGCGCCCTGCGGGGAGTCGACGCAGCGCTCGTGATGCTTCCGGGTGCGACAGGCGAGAAGCCGATCGTCGCTTCGATGGGTCTCTCGAGCGAGGAGGCGGAGCGGCAGGCGATCGCCGGACCTCCCGACGGACGCGAGGCCCGCTCGATGTCGATCTCGTACGAGTATCCATCAGGTGCAGAGATCGACGACGGCGACCTGATCAGGCACGGCCTGGCAGTTCCGATCCGCGGCGAGGCCGACTCGATCGGGTTCATGTCGGTCTTCAGCCGCTCGTCTGCGCACTTGTTCGGGGACGGCGACAAGCAGGCGCTCGAGGATCTCGCGGTTCGCGCAGGCCCCGCGGTCGAGAATGCCCGCCGCTTCCGTGAGGCGCGCCAGCTCGCCGATCTCGACGCCCTCACAGGACTCCACAATCGCCGCTTCTTCCACGAGACGCTTGCGCGCGAGGTCGCGCGAGCCCATCGCTACGGACGCCGGTTGGCGCTCGTCGTCTTCGATCTCGACGACTTCAAGGCGATCAACGACCGCATCGGCCACCTCGCAGGCGATGCCGTCCTGGCGGAGGTCGCCGAACGTGTCCGTTCGGTCGTGCGGTCGGCGGACATCGCCTGCCGTGTGGGCGGTGACGAGTTCGGGATCATCCTTCCCGAGTCGACCCTCACCGACGCCGAGCAGCTGTCTCGCCGGATGCAACAGGCGGTCGGGTCGCGACCGATCGCCGACATCGGAAAGCTCTGCCTCTCCGCCGGCGCCGGCGAGCTCCTTCCGGAAGACAGTGGTGACACGTTCTTCAAGCGAGCTGACGACGCACTGTACAAGGCGAAGGAGAGCGGCAAGGCCGAGGTCGTCGCGGCGTCGAGCGAGCCCTCGAGCTAGGCCCTCGCCGCCTCGGAAAAAGTCTCACGACTTTTTCCGACCCTCCTTAGCCGGGCGCCGGCTTCGCCGGCGCGCGGCCGCAACGCCTGGGGGGAAGCCCGTGACTGACGGCGGACGTTACTGAGCGGAGCGGGCGAAGCCCGCTCCGCGGCGAACGGCCATGTACCGGGGCGAGTCAGAGGTACTGCGAGACCGGAGTCAAAGCTCGGGCGACACGAATGAGCGTGCTCACGTTCTGCACTTTCGTCTTATTCGGATCGCCGTGGAGGCTTACGGAGTACGTGCCCCGTTGATCGACCGGCGATGAGAGCTCAATGAGGTAATGGCCGGAATGCAGCCCCGGAGCTCCCGAGTCAGGCGGATTGAAGAGCACCACTGTCGGCCGGCCGGCCATCTGGACGCGGCGAGCCTCGCCCGGCAGCTCCTCGGAGCCGAAGGACAGAACCAGATGAGCAGCGCCGTACTCGACCATGTACGCAGGCGGGTCAGCGCTCGCGTGGCTCGTTAGCGGATCGGCGGCGTTCGGCACCCAGCGCGGGCAAAGCGCGACCCGTCCAATCACTTGGGCAAGACCTCCGAAGAGATCGCGATGGGGGCAGTAGCTCTCCGCCGATTCGTCAGATGATCCGCCCGCTGAGCATGCAGCGAACACGCCTGCCGTCAGGAGCGACGCGGCAATGCCGACGCCGAGACTCGTGGATCTGGAGCCCATCTATCTCATTACGTCCGTTCGTGGGCGTTGGGTCCCGTTCGCCGCGGGGCGCGATCCGGGTTCCTCCTCCTGCGATCAGGCAGCCCAGCAGGGCACCCGCGAAAAGCGGGTGCCGGCTACAGAGAGAGGTCGCGAAAAGTCGGAAGATTTTTGGCGAGACGAGGCGCTAGGTGGCGTCTTCGTCGAGCGGAGTCTCGCTGTGGGGCGCCTCAGTCGTCTCGTCGTCGATCTTGATCCCGCCGCCGAGGTCCAGGCCCAGGTCGGCGAGGCTCGCGCCGTCGCCTCCGTCGGCACCGATCTCCTGGAGCGCTGCGAGTAGCTGCTCCTCGGACTCCGGCCTGCGGTAGGCGGACAGCGGAACTTTCTCCGTCGGCTTGATGTCGACGGCGCGGTAGTGCTTGAGCCCCGTCGCCGCCGGGATCAGCTTGCCGATGATCACGTTCTCCTTCAGGCCGAGCAGGTGGTCGACCTTGCCCTCGATGGCGGCGTCGGTCAGCACCTTCGTCGTCTCTTGGAACGAGGCGGCCGAGAGGAAGGACTCCGTGGCGAGCGATGCCTTCGTGATCCCGAGGATCAGCGGCTCGAAGGTCGCCTGCTCGCCCTTCGCCTTCTTCATCCGGACGTTCTCCTTCTCGTAGACGATCTTGTCTGCGAGCTGCCCCGGAAGGAGCTCGGTGTCACCTGCCGTCTCGACGCGAACCTTCTTCAGCATCTGACGCACGATCAGCTCGATGTGCTTGTCGTGGATCTCGACGCCCTGCGACTTGTAGACGCGCTGTACCTCGTTGACGAGATAGAGCTCGGTTGCGGTCGACCCTTTGAGCCTGAGCAGATCGGCCGGCGTGCGGGACCCCTCGTGAAGGGCGTCGCCCGACTCGATCTCCTGGCCTTCGGCCACGAGTAGTCGTGTCCGCCGTGGAAGCTGGTAGCTCGTCGGCTCCTCGCCGTCCGGCGTGTGAACGAGCACCTTCGGGCCACGGTCGCCCTGCTCGATCTCGACGCGGCCGCCAACCTCCGCAAGCTTTGCGGCGCCCTTCGGGCTCCGCGCCTCGAAGATCTCGACGACGCGCGGCAGGCCGTGGGTGATGTCGGCTCCTGCCACACCGCCGGTGTGGAACGTCCGCATCGTGAGCTGGGTTCCCGGCTCACCGATCGACTGGGCGGCGATGATGCCGACGGCGTCACCGATCTCGGCCATCCCGCCCGTTGCGAGCGAGATGGCGTAGCACTTGCGGCACACGCCGAACTCGCTGCGGCACTTCAGCACGGACCGGACCGGCAGTGACGTCTCGGCGGCGGTCTCGCCGAGCTCGTCCGCGATCTCTTTCAGGATCGGGAGTGTCAGGAGCGTGTTCTTCGTAACCACGACGGTCTTGCCAGGCTTTCCGCTCGCCAGCGGCTTGTGGTAATCCTCGATGACGAAGCGCCCGAGGAGACCCTTGTTGAGCGAGCCCTCGCTGTAGACCGGGAGCTCGATGCCCTCCTTGGTCTTGCAGTCCTCGTCACGAATGATCACGTCCTGCGCGACGTCGACCAGGCGGCGCGTCAGGTAGCCGGAGTCGGCCGTGCGGAGCGCCGTGTCGGCAAGGCCCTTGCGGGCACCGTGCGTCGAGATGAAGTACTCGAGGACGGTGAGTCCCTCCATGAAGTTGGCCTTGATCGGGCGCTCGATGATGTCGCCCTTCGGGTTGGCCATGAGGCCGCGCATACCGGCCAGCTGGCGGATCTGCTTGATCGATCCACGCGCACCCGAGTTGGCCATCATGTAGATCGGGTTCAGCTCGTCCATCGTGTCCTGCATGGCGTCGGCGACGGTGTCGGTCGCCTCCGTCCACTCCTCGATGATCCGCTCCTTGCGCTCCTCCTCGGTAATGAGGCCGCGCTCGTAGTCGCGCTCGATGCGCTGGACGCGCTCCTCGTACTCGCCGAGGATCTTCTCCTTGTTCTCG
>Ga0136620_10000990_pt1 | contig 13282 bp, 13 predicted proteins | sample AntDrymUQ4162106_2_FD_104806 | JGI IMG/M metagenome (GOLD analysis project Ga0136620, IMG submission 104806) | Polar desert sand microbial communities from Dry Valleys, Antarctica - metaG UQ416 (21.06) | ecosystem: Environmental > Terrestrial > Soil > Desert | place: Antarctica: Dry Valley... | reverse complement strand
ATCGGGCCCAAGCTGGCGATCATCGCCCTGATCTGCTTCTTTCCGATCACCGTCAACACGCTCGACGGGCTGCGGTCGGTCGATCCTGACCTCGCGAAGATGATGCGGACGCTGGACGCCAGCCGCTGGCAGCTGTTTCGGCGCGTCGAGGCGCCGACGGCGCTGCCCTACTTCTTCAGCGGCGCCAAGATCGCCGTCGCCGTTGCGGTGATCGGCGCCGTGTTCGGGGAGTGGTCGGGCTCGGACTCCGGGCTCGGGCACCTGATGCTTCAGGCGTCGGCCCAGCTTCTGACCGCGCGCCTGTTCGCCGCCGTCGTGATCCTGTCGGCGTTCGCGATCGGTCTCTTTTGGCTGCTCTCCGCGCTCGAGCACAAGGTCGCGTGGTGGGGACCGCGGGCCACGTGATGCGGATCGCGGCGGCGCTCACGCTGCTCGGCGCGGTGCTGGCCGTCGCCGCGGGCTGCGGCGAGAAGGAGGAGCAGCGCCAGGGCGCCGAGCCGGAGCGCTTCGACCTCGCGCTCGACTTCTTCGTCAATCCCGACCACATCGGGATCTACGAGGCCCTCGAGCAGGGCTACTTCGAGCAAGCCGGCCTCGACGTCAAACCCAGGGTCCCCGCCGACCCGGCGGCGCCGATCAAGCAGGTGGCGGCGGGGCAGGTCGATCTCGCGATCTCCTACGAGCCCGAGGTCATGATCGCCCGCGATGCCGGCCTCGACGTCGTCGCGGTCGGCGCGCTCGTGCAAGAGCCGCTGACGTCGCTGATCTCGCTCCCCGAGGCCGGCCTCGAGGAGATCGCCGACCTCGAGGGCAAGACGATCGCGACGGCCGGGATCCCGTACCAGGCGGCGTTCTTGGAATCGATCCTCGAGCGAGCCGAGCTTTCGGGCGACGACGTCGACGAGGTCAACGTCGGCCTCGGCCTGCTGCCCGCGCTGCTGTCGAAGCGCGCCGACGCGATGCTCGGGGGCTTCAAGAACGTCGAGGGCGTCGACCTCGAGCTGCGTGGCGAGGACCCCAGAGTCGTACCGGTCGACGAGCTCGGGATCCCGACGTACGACGAGCTCGTGCTCGTCGCGAGCGGCGAGCGCGTCGAGGAGGATCCCGAGCAGATCCGGCTCTTCATCGCCGCACTCGAGCGCGGCACCCGCGACGCGATTCGCGACCCCGGCGGTGCGACCGAGGCCCTGCTCGACGCGGCTCCGGATCTCGATCCGCGGCTCACCGCGGCCGAGGTCGAGGCGACGCTGCCGCTGCTCGAACCTGAACCCGGCGACCCCTACGGCTACATGGAGCTCGGCCAGTGGCAGCAGTTCGCGGGCTTCATGACCGACGCCGGCCTGCTCAACGCGCTGCCGCAGGCCGGTGACATGCTGACCAACGAGCTGTTGCCGCAGCGGCCTTCGGGTTGACGACTCCTCAGGCGGCGAGCCGTAACGGCGGACCCCCGACGGTGAGCGAGCGATGGGCGCTGAGCACGAAGGTGCCCGCGAGGCCTCGGAACGGTGCGTAGGGCGCGAAGAACTCCTCGACCTCCTCGACGGTGGCGCGGCGGCCGAGGCCGGCGAGCGCGCCGACGAGCTTGATGTAGGCGAGGTCTCCGGCCGGCAGCGAGTCGGGATCGCCGCGCCCGAAAAGGCCCAGGCACTGGACGGTCCAGGGGCCGATGTCGGTGATCGCCGTCAGCCGCCGGTCGGATTCGGCGCGCGACAGGTCGGCGCGCCGGGTCGCCACCTCGCGCGCGACCTTGACGAGCGCCAGCGCGCGCTTCGGCGCCAGGTCCGTCGCCGCCAATTCGGCGGGAGAGCGCCCCGCGATCACCTCGGGGCCTGGAACGTCGCGCAGCGAGGCGTCGCCGTGATCGAGGTTGGGTCCCCAGCGCCAGACGATTCGGCGCTGGATCGCAGCCGCGCGGGGTGAGTCGATGAGCTGCTCGGTGACCGCCCAGGCAAGCGCCTCCCACGGCCACGGACGGCGACGCGGGCGCACCCATGGCTTGCGGCTGACGGCGCGGCCGACGAGGCGGTCGCGGCGAAACTCGTCGTAGAACTCGCGATAGTCGTCATCGACTCCTAGCGCGAAGCGCATGCGCTCGATCGCAACCTCGAGGCAGCGGCGATCGGCCTGGTCATCGGCTGGGTCGGCGCGCAGCACGACGCTCGCGCCGCGGCGCTGCCAGGCGCGCACTACAACGCCAGCGCCGTCGACGTGTAGCAGCCGCGTGGCGATGCCACCGTGGACCCGCATCACGCGGTCCCCCGCGCCGCGTCGCGGGAGTCGATAGGGCCAGGGCGGGCGAACCTCGACCTCGAGCGAGGCCGGCCCGGCCACTAGCTGAGCGCTCGCGTCAACGTCCGAGGACGTGGACGTCGATCAAGAACGAGCGGCTGGCGACGACGTTGGCGGGGCGCTTGCGCCGCATCGCCTTCGAGACGGCGCGCCGCGAGCTCGCGCTTCCGACGACCTTCGCGGCCGCCACCGTGGCCACCCCGGCGACGATTCCGCCGGCGGCCGCGAGCGCGGCGGTCTTGATCTCGTCGCGAAAGGCCTCGATCTCGGTCGCCTGGACGGGCTCGGGAAGCGGCCTGCGGCGATCCTCCGCCACGACCTCTCCGTCGAGCGCCGGCTCCTCGAACTCCCTGGCCTCCGCTTTCAGCATCTCTTCGCTCATCGGCGCAGTCTAAACCCGTGCCAAGACGCGCCGCGACGGTTTGGAAATCGGCATCTAGAGGTCGAGCTCGTAGAGGCGATAGCGCTTGATCACCTCGCCGCCCATTCCCTCCATGGCGCGGTTCATCGGCTGATTGGTCTCGAGGATCCAGCCCGTCTCGCCTCCCGGCATCCCGAGCTTTGCCGCGGTCTCGATGTGGCGCACGTACAACGCCGCCGCGACCCCCCAGTGCTGGTAGGCAGGCTTGACGCCGAGCGCGAAGACGCGCACGCGCTCGATCCTGGAGCGCCCGCGCAAGAACGTCAGCCAGCCAAACGGCAGTAGGCGGCCGTTCATCCTCGCCAGCACCTCGTTGACGTCGGGCAGGGTCAGTGCCGCGCCGACGATTTCGTCGCCCTTCTCGGCGATCATCGCCCACTCCTCGCGCAGGATCGGCTTGAGGTTGCGCGCCTGAAAGTCGACCTCCTCCTGCGTCACGGGCACGAAGCCCCAGTTGGGGCCCCAGGCTTCGTTGTAGACCTCCATGAAGCGGGCTATCTCCGCCCCCAGGTCGCGTCTTCGCATGTTGCGGATCCGCACGCCGTGCTCGTGCTCGGACTTCTCGGCCGCGGCGTGGATCAGGGGATCGAACTCGTTGTCCTGCTTGAGCTCGCCCATCATCAGCTTCCACATCAAGAGGTCGATGCGCTTGGAGAGGCCGGCCGCCTCGAGCAGCTCGCGGTAGTACGGCGGATGCCAGGGCTGGAGAATCATCGGCGCGACGTCGTAGCCCTCGATCAGCAGGCCGCACTCGTCGTTGGTGGTGAAGTCCATCGGACCCAGCATTCGCTCACGGCCGCGCTCGCGCAGCCAGTCCGCGGCGGCGTCGAGCAGGGCACCGGCGACGCCGGGATCGTCGACGCTCTCGAAAAAGCCGAACATCCCGTCGTTGCCGCCCTGGTAGGTGTCCCAGCGGCTGTCGATGTGGGCGCTGATCCGGCCCACGACCGTTCCCTCGCGCTCGCAGAGAAAGAACTCGGCCTCGGCGTGGTCGAAGAACGGGTTCTTGCCGCGATTCAGAAACCGGCGGCGCTCGGAGATCAGCGGCGGTACCCAGTGCTCCGAGTCGCGATGCAGCTCGAACGGCAGCTTGATGAACGTGGTCAGGTCGGCTCGCCCTCCGACGCGGCGGATCGTCAACTCACCGCCGGCCTGCTCGGGGGCTCGCGTGCTCGACACGGCGCGCAAGCTATCAGCGCAACTGCCAGACTCAGCCGCGATGGCCGAGGCGACCCGAGCACCCGTCGACATTTTCGACAAGGCTCGCCATCACGACCGCAGCGAGATACTCGAGGCCGCCCGCGCGGCCGACCTCGTCCCCTACTTCCGTCTGATCGAGTCCGAGGCCGGGCCGGTGGTCGAGATGGAGGGCCACGAGAAGGTGATGCTGGGCTCGAACAACTACCTCGGCCTGACCGGGGACCCGCGGGTAAAGGGCGCGGCACGCGATGCCCTCGATCGCTATGGGACCGGGCTCACGGGCTCACGGTTCATGAACGGGACGATCCCGTTGCACGTCGAGCTCGAGCGCGAGATCGCCGACTGGATGGAGACCGAGGACGCTGTCGTCTTCACGACGGGCTATCAGGCCAACCTGGGCACGATCGGGACGATCCTCGAGCCCGGCGACACGGTGATCTGCGATTCCGGCGACCACGCCTCGATCCTCGACGGCTGCCGCCTGTCCGGCGCCCGGTTGCGCCCCTACCGCCACAACAACATGGAAAAGCTCGAGCGGATGCTCGAGCGCGCGGCCGGCGACGGCGGCGGAGTGCTCGTCGTCGTCGACGGGGTCTTCTCGATGGAGGGCGATATCTGCGACCTGCCGGCCGTCGTCGAGCTGTGCGAGCGGCACTCGGCGCGGCTGCTCGTCGACGAGGCCCATGCGGTCGGCGCGCTGGGGGCGCGCGGCGCCGGCACCTGCGAGCTGTTCGGCGTCGAGGACCGCGTCGACCTGCGGATGGGGACGTTCTCGAAGAGCCTCGCCTCGTGCGGCGGCTTCATCGCCGGGCCCGCCGACGTCGTCGAGTACCTGAAGATCTCCGCCCGTGCCTTCATGTTCACGGCCGCGGGGGTTCCCGCCGCCGTCGGCGCGGCGCTCGAAGCGGTTCGGATCTGCCGCAACGAGGGCGGGCCCCTGTTCAGCCGCCTGCTCGACAACGCCGCCTATTTGCATCGCGGCCTGGCCGAGCTGGGACTGCGCGTCGTCGAGCCGACGCGGATGCCTGACGGCAGCGACGCCGTCACCCCGATCGTCCCGATCGTCATTGGCGAGGACTGGCAGGCCGCGCTGCTGTGGAAGGCGCTGTTCGACGCCGGCGTCTACACCAACGTAGCCCTGCACCCGGCGGTCCCACCCGGCGGGGCACTGCTCCGAACCAGCCTGATGGCGACTCACGAGCGCGAGCACCTCGACCAAGCGCTCGAGATCTTCGCCACGGTGCTCGAGCAGTTCCCGGACGTGCCTCGGACCCGCTAGCCACTCCCTGATCCGGCCGCGGCGCGAAAGGGGCCGAAAAATCATCCCCCGCTGAGGGGAGTTTCGGCTTGTCCAATATTGGACAAGCCGATTTCGCCCACGAAAAGGGTGCTAGTAGCGAACGTCAGGGGGGCGGCTTTGCGCCTCGCGGTTGCACGGCCGCGGCGACTTGCATAGTTTCCCGCCGGCGCCGGACGCACCGGGGCAGGGAGCGAACGGAGGAGACCGAGTGCTCGGCTCGGCCCGACGATTGAACCAGCCCAAGGGCGTCGCGCGCAAAAAAGGCCCTGGGAGAGACTCGCAACAAACCTCGGAGGAGGAGGAGTAATGGAAGCTGCAACAACGATCGCCCCTGCCCATGTTCAGGACCCCGTGATGTTTCGCGGGCGCGGACCCAAGCCGCCCCAGCACATGCAGGCCCTGGCCCACGCAAACGAGATCCGTCTCGCGCGCGCAGCCCTCAAGCGAGCGATCAAGGCGGGTCACCTGCACGCCGCCGAGATCGTCAAGGACTGTCCCGACGAGGTCGCGACGATGACCGTGAGCGAGCTTCTGTGCAGCCAGCAGCGCTGGGGTCGAGCACGGGCGCGCAAGTTCCTCAACCCGATGTCGGTCAACGAGAATCGCGAGCTCGGGCGGCTGACGGAGCGCCAGCGCATCGAGATGGCGCGGCGACTGGAGTCGCGCAGCGGCAAGCGCCGGCGCTAGGAGCTGACGCGGCCGCACGGCCGCCCGTGACGTTATCGACGGCGGCCGATGGCCGCCGTCGGCATCTTCAGGGCCGGGGTCAACCGGCCGATCAAGTCCCGATCTCGACCGGAACCGGGCTCGAGCCCGCGAAGGCGAAGAACCAGACGACGAACAGCAGCGTCGCGATCGCGGCGCTGGCGACGAACAGCACCTCGAGCAGCGACTGCCTCGAGGCCGGGAGGTGTCGGGCCTCGCGGATGTGGGAGTGCAGGCGGTTTAGCCACAGCAGGCCGGCGACGACGATGGCGACTGTGATCACCACCCCGGTCATCGTCACGGCCAGCGCGGTACCGAGCGAGGTCGAGGCCTGGACCTGCGACCCGATCCACAGCCAGGCCACGGGAACGCCAATCCAAAGCAGCATGCATCCGGCGAGCATGAGGACGGCGAGCAGCGCACTCGCCGGCCCGGCGGCCGTGTGCTTGAAGCTGCGCTCGGGCATCCGTCTCCCGTGGGTCTAGATGGTTGATTTTATGGCCGCGCGTGCCCGGGGGCGGGCGTGGCCGAGCAGATCAAGGACGCAGGGCGTGAAGTGTGCCTGCGGCACACGAGCGCGAGGGAGCGAAGCGACCGGTGAGCGCCGAAGGCGCTGCGCAGAGATGCGACGTGCCACGCGCGTCATCCGGTGCGTGGGGTTGGGGAATCAGCCATCTAGCGCCGAAAGCCCGTGAGCTTGAAAGACAGTCCCCCGGATGCGCGTCTGAAGACGACCGTGAGTCCCCAGGCGGCGAGCCCGAAGACGGCCGCCGCCGCCGCGAGGCGCAGTGGCAGCGCCAGCGCGGAGGGCGCTGCGAAGAACAAAATCGCCAGGCACAGCACGCCCGCGATCCCGGCAAGCACCAGGGTGTGCGAGCGATAGCCGGCGAAGTGCTCGCGGATCGAGACCTCGAGCCCGCCGAGGGATGCCAGCGCGACCCCGGTGACGAGCATCACCGTGCCGCGCCCACCCCCGACGATGACTCCGACGACGAGCAGCACGAGCCCGATGAAGATGACCAGCTCGACGAGCGGGAACGATCCCCACGGCGCCTCGGGCGGCTCGTCCGCCATGCGCCTGCGCGCCGGACGCTGAGGTGCCTTGGTGGCGGCCGCCGGGTTGCCGCCGGTCGCCTGGGTCGCAGCGGTCGCCGCCGGCGGCCGGCGACGGCGCTTGCGCTTCTTCTTGGCCAAGTGGTGTTGCTAGTGCGGGGCGCGGCGGGTCAGCCGCGCCCGGTGGCTAACGGGCAACCCGACGAGAGCTTGACCCGCCACCAGCCCATCAGCATCCCGACGAGGCCCCAGCGGGGGCGCGAGTGCCAATGGCGGCATCCGGGCTCGCCGACATCCTCGTTGGAGACCCTCACCCAGGGGTACTTCTCGGGCTCGGCGATCAGCTGCTCGAGAAAGGCGCGGTTCTCGTCCTCGACGTAGCCACGATCCGAGATCCAGCCTCGGACGTCCCCGACTCGCGCCGCGAGCGAGTCGCGCACGCGCTCGAGCTCGAGCATGTCGAGGACTCGCGGGCCGCCGGCGGCAGGCACGGAAAAGCCGACGTCGCGGCGCGGAAAGACCTCGGCGAACATCTCGGCGAGCTCGCGCTCGAGGGTCGCAATCTGACGCCGCAGGTCGCCGCGCGCACGGCGGCGGGCGTCATCGCTTACGCGTCCGGGAAGGAGCGCAGCATGTGCGCCGCCGGGAGGCTTGACTCCCTGGGCGCTTGGCGGATGCTCGAGCAGTTCCGGCATTGGCTTGGTGCGGCCGCGAACGGTCGTGACCATTCTAACCGTCCGGGGTGGCGTCGCGCATCACTCCCGCGCACAGCCAGATCGCCTCCTCGACGGCGACGTCGGGAACTCCGTTTACCTGGACCGCGACGATCATCGTCCGCTTGGTCTTCGGACTCACCCCTCGGCCCTGTCCCATGGCGCCGAAAAGCAGCGACAGGGGGCGCTGGTCGTCGGCGACCACCAGGGTTGCGGTGGGCAGCTCGTTGGGCCGGCCTTCGAGCTCCTCGCCGGGGGCCGAGCCGCGGATCCCGGGAGGTCCGTGGACCCGGTCGGCGTCAAAGGCGCGCAGCGCGACCCCCGACTCGACGATCGCGATCGTGAGGGCGTCGTCAAGCAGATTGCGGCTCCGAAAGGCCCCCTGCTTCATGCGATCCAGCGACACCTGCTCGACAGGTGTCAGCGTTCGGTCGGGATCGAGGCCGATGTGCCGAAAGAAGACGCGGTAGGCCCACGGGATCGGCTTCTGGCGCAGGCTGATCGCGTGACCACCCATGAACCGGTCGCTGAGCCGCCCGAGGCGCTGCTTTACCTCGCGCGGGCTGCGCCCCGAGCCCCGCTCGACGGTCAGGTAGCGCAGCGCGAGGCCGGGGAACTCGTCGAGCAGGGCAGGCGCGACCCAGCCGGCCTCGGGCACGGCGTCTCCGCGCAGGCGTCGCTCGATCGCCTGCACGTCCTCGGGGCTGATCACCTGTCGACCTCGGCGCGCAGCCGCGACTCTCTGATCAAGGCGTCTATCTCATCGCTGAGCTGCGACTCGCCGAGCTCCTCGCTGCCGAGCACGGCCCCGCGCAGGATGCCGCCGGGGTAGGCAAGCGCGACGGTCGGGCAGACTCCGACCCGGTAGATGTTCGCGACCGCACCGTCGACGTCGTGGCCGACCGGAATCTGCCAGTCGCGCTCGTCGATCACCTTCCGCACCGCTTCGCGGTCGTCGCGGACGTTGACGCTGAGGAAGTTCACGCGGCCACCGTAACGCGACGCCACCTCGTCGACGACGTCCTGCGTGGGCAGGCAGTCGCCCCCCCGCGTGAACCAAAACGAGATCACGAGCGGGCGATCGAAGAGGTCGCAGACGCGAATCACGTCCCCGCTCTCGACGTCGGGCGACTCCACCTCGCAGGCCGGCGTGCGCTCCTCGCCGTCCGGGCACGGCAGCTCCGAGGTCTCGCAATCGTCCTGGAACACGTTCGCGTCGCCCTCGACCGGCCCGCGCGCCTCGGGGACGAGGAACTGGGCGAGGGCCGTTCCGCGCTCCTCGCCCGCGCCGAGGACTCCCGGATCGCTGGACCCCAGGGTGTTGAGCGCGGCGACGACGATCAGAGCCGCGAACGCAAGGCCGACGACGAGCGAATACGTGCGGCCGGGTCGCGGGGCGCTCGGCGGCCGCTCCGTCGGTTCGTGCTCGGGCTCACCGGCGCCGAGGTCACGCTCGCCGGGGCCGCCGAGCTCGAGCTCGTCGCGTCCCGGGGTCATCTCCGGAGCCCGCTCATCCCCCGCCGGGGCGCAAGCGCGCGGGTACCAGCGTGCCGAGCCGACGACCCAGGCGGGCCGCGGGTTCGGCGACGGGCGCAAAGCCCTGCTCCGCCCAGACCAGCGCCGCCGGGAGCACGAGCAGTACGCCGAGCAGGGCGACCGCGAGGTCGACGACGGTCACGAGCCCGAAGTCGCGCAGCATGCGGATCTCGGTGGCCATCAGGACGGCAAACCCCGCGATCGCCGTCGTTCCCGAAGCGAGCACAGCGGCTCCAGTGCGCGAGTAGGTGCGTCTCAGAGCCTCGCCGATCGAGAGCCCCGCATCGCGCTCCTCGTGGTAGCGCGCCGCCAGCAGGACGCTGAACTCGGTCGTGATCGCGATCACGACGGCGCCGAAGGTCGCCGAAAGCGGATTGAGCTCGACCTCCATGTTGGCGAGAAACAGGGCCGACCACCCCGTGGCGAGCACGATCGGGATCAGTGGCACGAGTGCGCGCCCTACAGAGCGATAGACCGCCAGCAGGACGATCGCGACCGCGAGGATCCCCGCCAGGGTCAACCAGTAGCGGCTGCCCGAGAGCTGGGCGCTGGCGTCCGCGGCGAGCACCGGCAGGCCGGCGACGCTCGCCTCGACACCGGGCGGCGGGTCGAGCTCCGTGCCGGGCGGGTCGAGCTCGGCGCGTATCTCGTCGATCAGCTGCTTTTGCTCGTCGAGCGGCATCACCGGGATGCCGAAGGCGAGATTCGAGAGGCCGGACTGGACCCGGCCATCGCCCGAGTCCTCATCGGCCACCACGACCGCCTGGGCGAAGTACGGCGGAATCGCCGCCAGCACCGAGCTGATCCGCTCACGCGTCAGACCCTCCGTACTGGCGCCAAAGAGGTCGGGCAGGGCGACCGATGGGCACAGCTCGGCCTCCTCGCAGCTCGGAAACTCGCCTCCAAAGCCATGGCTTTCGAGAACGCGCTGCTTGAAGTCCGCCATCCAGGCGATCAGCTCGGGATCGGAGAGGTCGGGTGCATCGACGACGACGTTGAGCTCGCCCGAGACGCCGGTCGCATCCTGAAGCGAGTCAACCTCCTCGAGCGCAGGCAGATCGTTGGGCACGAGCTTGCGGATGTCCGACGAGACGTCGGTGCGCGTACCCGCGACCCAGCCCGCAACCGCCAGCACCAGCGCTACGGCGAGCACCCTCCCCGGCGCGGTGATTGATACCGCGAGGGCGCTTCTTCCGGCGGCCCGGACTTTCGACCCGAGCGTCGAGCGCACGGTTTCGAACCTCGACGCCACGCGCCCGGCGCGCAGGCGGATTCGGCTGTGTGGGACGTCGCCCGCGCGAGCGCCGGACGACGCGATCGTCGGCGGAGAGCCGGGCGAACCGCCTCGGCGCTGCTCTCGCTTGCCGCCGGCCACCGCCAGGACCGCGAATCCGGCCGTCAGCGCGATCCCGAACGCGATCGCGATCCCAATCACCAGCAGTAGTCCGAATGCGCGCACGAGCGGGATCGGGGACAGGACCAGGACCACGAACCCGGCGGCGGTCGCGAGGCCGGCGGTCGCGATCACCGGCCCGCCGCGGCCGGCCGCCTCGGCGGCGGCCGCGCCACGCTGAGCCGGCCGGCTTGCGAGCGCTTCGCGAAACCTGGCCTGAAACTGGATCGCGTAGTCGACCGCGAGCCCGATCAGCACCGGCAGGACGGCCAGCGACGCCATCGTCAGCGAGCCGCCGAACAGCGACAGCCCGCCGAACGCCAGCGCCGTCGCGACCAGCGCTACGGCCAGCGGCAGCAATCGCAGCGGCGGGCCGAACACGAGCGTCAGCGTCAGCGCCATGACCGCCAGCGCGACGGCGAGCAGAATCGCGGTCTCGCCCTCGATCTCGGCGGTCAGGCCCTCGACGACCACCGGCACCCCGCTGACGACGTAGCCGCCGTCTGAGAGCTTGAACTCGTCCGCGGCGGTCGCCTCGCGGAAGAGCTCGATCGCACGCTGGCGGTCTGCCTCGCTCAAGCCAGGACGCAGGCGCACCGAGATCAGCGCCGCGTCGGGGCTCGGGAACAGGTAGGCGAAGCGCTCCTTGGGAACACCTCCCGCAAAGCGGGTGTCGAAGACGACCGAGCTCACGAACTTGGGGTCGTCGAGCCGCGGCGGGCCGGTCTGCCCATACTGGATCGCGAGGTCGAGCAGCTGCTGCTGGAACTGGCTCAGTATCTCCTGACCCGCTGCCCGTGCCGCAATCTTCTGCTCCTCCTCGGAGAGCCCCCGCCTGCGCGCTTGTTGAGCCGCCGCCGCCGCCGCTTCTCGAGCGCGGGCGAGCGCAGCCTGCGATTGCTGGCCGAGCAGCTCCTCGGCCCGGATCGCGGACTGGTTGAGGAAGGTCGCGGGCCCGAACACGACCTGGGTCGGGTCGAGCTCGGCGATCTGCTCGCAGACCGGAGCCGCGGCTGGCTGGCCGGGCGGTGCGAGGCCGGAGAGGCATCCCTCCAGGTTCAGCAGGCGTCCGAGGTTGTCGGTCAGCAACAGGTTCTGGAGCTCGCCCTCGACGAGGATCACGACCGGGTCGTCGCCGAACTCGTCCTTGAACCGCTGCGTGGTCTCGAAGGTGTCCGACCCGCGGTCGACCAGCGAGTCGGTCGCCGCCTCGGTATCGAGCCGCAGCGCCGCGATCGCGCCGAGAAGGGTCAGCACGACGGCCGCCGCGATCACGGGGCCTGGACGCCGCACCGCCCATGCGGCGAGCCTGCCGAACGCGTTGGTCATCACTCAGAGGTTAAGCCGCTGGGTCGCGGCGCAATGCAGTTGCGGTCGGCGGCCCGAAGGCGCCGGCTAATCCATCGCGAGCGGGCCCTCGGTCTCAGCGTTGAGGAACTGTGAGACGAACTCGTTCTCGGAATTGAAGAGCTCCTGCTGGGGGCCGCTCTCGACGATACGACCCTTCCACAGCACGGCGATGAAGTCGGCGATCCGGCGCGCCGTGCCGAGGTCGTGGCTGATCACCAGATAGCAGCCGCCGTTTTCCTCGTGGACCTCGCGGATCAGCTCGCAGAGCAGCGCCGTGCGCACGGGGTCGAGGCCCGAGTCGGGCTCGTCGAACATCACGATCGCCGGATCGAGCACCAGCGCCCGCGCGAAGCCGGCGCGCTTGCGCATCCCGCCGGAGAGCTCGTTCGGCATATGGTCGGTCGCCTCCATGAGGCCTACCTCACGCAAACGGCGATTGACGATCTCGCCGATCTCCTCCTCGCTCTTGTCGGTGTGCTGTCGCAGCGGGAAGCAGACGTTGTCGAAGACGTTCATCGACCCGAACAGCGCCCCGTCCTGGAACAGGAGGCCGAACTTCTTGCGCACCTCGAAGAGCTCCTCGTCGGTCATCGCCGGCACCGACTCGCCGTGGACGAGGACGTCGCCGGAGTCCGGGTACAGCAGCCCGACGATGTGCTTGATCAGCACGCTCTTGCCGGTGCCCGAGGGGCCGAGCACCATCGAGATCTGGTCGTCGGGCAGGCCGAGGTTGACGCCGTTGAGGATCCGCATGCGGCCGAACTGCTTGACGACGTCGATGATCTCGATCGCGTCCTCGCCGCCGTGGTCGCGCTTCTCGCCGGTATGCCAGCGGTACGGCTTGGAGTCGCCGGCCTCGACGCCGGGGATCTGGTAATCGCGCCCGAAGTGGCCGAGCTGGCCGAGGGTGGGATCCTCCTCCTCGGCCGAATGCTCGCCATCGCTCGGGGGGTCCTGCGTGGCGGTCTGGGCCGTCGTCGCATCCTCGTCGGCGGCGTAGCTCTCCCCCGCAGTGGTGTTGTCATGGTCGCCGGGCACGCCCGCAGCGCTGCTCGGCGCCTCGGCGACTTCGTCGTCGTGCTCCTCGTCTGCCTGCTCGTCGTATTGCTCTTGCGAAGCCTGCTCGTCCTCGGGCACCTGCTCGTCCGAGTCCTGGTTGTCGTCGCCGCGGCCGAAGATCCTCACCCCACTCCTCCTATCCCCCGATTGGAGCGCGCGGATTCGCACCCCAGAACACAAGCGTTCCCATCATCCCGATGATGTGCACCAAGACGATGTTTAAGACCATCGACTTCGCCGTCGCGGTGCCGACTCCCACCGGT